>Ga0209013_10002025_pt1 | contig 18589 bp, 14 predicted proteins | sample Cruoilmetagenom2_FD_187291 | JGI IMG/M metagenome (GOLD analysis project Ga0209013, IMG submission 187291) | Oil polluted marine microbial communities from Coal Oil Point, Santa Barbara, California, USA - Sample 2 (SPAdes) (version 2) | ecosystem: Environmental > Aquatic > Marine > Oil seeps ...
TTTTTCTAAAAAAGCAGTAGTTCCTTCTTTAAAATCATGAGTGGTAAAAGCTTTTCCAAATTGTTCTATTTCCACTTCAAATCCGTTAATTCCATTTTCAAAATTGGCATTAACTGATTTTATAACTGCTGCAATAGATGTAGAAGAATTCCTTGCTATTTTAGTTGCTAATTTTTCACATAACGGAAGTAACTCATCTAATTCAACTACATAATTAACCAAACCCCAATCTTTTGCATCTACAGCTGTAATCATTCCCGCGGTCATTATCATTTCCATTGCTTTTCCTTTTCCAACTAATTGAGGTAAACGTTGTGTGCCTCCATAACCAGGAATTACGCCTAAACTAACTTCTGGCAATCCCATTTTAGCATTTAAACTTGCTAGTCTAAAATGAGAAGCCATGGCTAATTCTAAACCTCCTCCTAAAGCAAATCCGTTTACAGCGGCAATAACTGGAGTTGATAAATTTTGAATAAAATCAAATAATAACTCTTGTCCTTTTTTAGCTAATTCAGCCCCTTCAGCTTCATTAAAATTTGCGAATTCTGAAATATCTGCACCTGCAACAAACGCTTTTTCTCCGCTTCCAGTAATTATGATAGCTTTAATATACTTATCCTTATCTAAACTAAAAAAAGCTTGATGTAATTCACTAATAGTTTCTTTATTTAATGCATTTAATTTTGATGGTCTGTTAACCGTTACAATAGCATAATTTTCTTTGCTTTCAATTAATATATTATTATAATTCATACTTTATTTTTTAGGTAATTTAATTTCAAAAACAGTTCCTTTGTTTACTTTTGAAGAAAAGGTAATACCTCCTCCATAAGTTTCTACAATATTTTTAACCATTGGCAACCCTAATCCCATTCCGCTAGATTTAGTAGTGAATTTTGGTTCAAACACCATTGGTTTATCATCCTCTGAAATTCCTGGGCCATTATCTGCAACTTTTATAATTACGTCACTATCTGTATCGCTTACGGTTACTTCAATTTTCTGAAATTCAATTTCAGCTAAAGCTTGTGTAGCATTTTTAACCAAATTAGTTACTATTCTAATTAGTTGTGTTTTATCTAATTTTGCAATAATCTCTTCTTTATTAAAAAAGAAATGAATAAAATCTTCTGTAAAAATATCTAAAGCATGCTTTACTACTTCCACTACATTTAACTTTTCTCTGTTTTGCGTTGGCATTTTTGCAAAATTAGAAAAAGCAGAAGCTATGGAACTCATGGTATCTATCTGCTGAATAAGTGTTTTACTAAATTCGTTTATTTTTAAATTAATATCTGGGTCTTCAGGATTAAATTTTCGCTGAAAACTTTGCACAGTTAAACGCATTGGAGTAAGTGGATTTTTGATTTCATGTGCAACTTGTTTTGCCATTTCTCTCCAGGCTTGCTCTCGCTCTCCTTGTGCTAATTTTACTGCACTTTCTTCCAACTCATCCACCATAGCATTATAAGCATTAACTAAAGTAAAAATTTCTGCACTTGGGTTTTTCAGTATAATTTTTTCATTACGTTTATTCAACTTAGTATGTTGCATTTTAACAGTAATTGCTTTCAAATTTCGAGTAATATAGCTCGAAATAAAATAGGCAAACAAAATAGCCAGAGCAAACATTAGCAAATAAACTAAAGCTAAACGCATTAAAAACTCTTCTAAATCTTTATTTTGAGTAGAGTTATCTTGTAAATACTGTAAATTTAAAATGCCAATAGGTTTAAATTTAAAATCAGTTATATACGAATAAGAAGATTGTAAACTTGTGTTTTTAGCAACCTTTGTTCTTATTAAATGATGATTATACGCAGATTCTATGGCATTTAAAACCGTATCAGATAATACCGAAGGCGCATCGCTTTTTACGAATCCAGCATGTGAACTTTTAGCAATGGTTCCTTCTAAATCATAAATATTGATTTCTAAATTTTCAATATTTGCAATTTCATAAATTTTATCTTTAAAAATATATTGCAAATATTTAGTTTCTAAAGGAAATGTATTACCGCTATTTAACCAGTAATTTATAGCAGATTTTACAGAAGCTTCTTTACGGGCTAACCTTCCTTGATTGTATTCGTCTGTTTGTTCTTTATACTGAAAAATAGTTACTGCAGCAATTAATACAGAAGCCAATAACACCAAAAAAATCATGGATAAAAAAATACGAATTCTTAAGGAAAGTTGCTTAATTTTCATTCAACTAATTTAAAGTAAATATACGGTTAAATTTATATCTACTTCAACAATAAATGTTCCAAAATCTTATTTATAAATAAGTTTAAATATAATAAGTAATAAAGCCAATATAGATGTGACAACGTTAGCCAATATAATAGACAAACTATGTATTTGGATACCATAAATTAGCCAAAGTATAACTCCTGTAAAAAAAATGATGTACATAGTTAAGGATAAACTATCAGCAGATTTTGATTTCCAAGTTTTATATACTTGAGGAACAAAAGCTGCGGTTGTTAATACCGCAGCAACTAAACCTATTATTTCGCTATTGTTTATCATCTAAATAGTTAACCAACAATATTTACAATTTTACCTGGAACAACAATTACTTTTTTAGGAGTTCTGCCTTGTAATTGAGCTTGTGTTTTTTCATGAGCCAATACTTCTTTTTCAATTTCATCTTTACTCATATCCAAAGGTAATTCTAATTTAAAACGCATTTTACCATTAAAAGAAATTGGATATTCTTTACTGCTTTCTACTAAATATTTTGGTTGAAAAACAGGAAAATCAGCTTTTGAAATAGATTCTGTATGTCCTAATTTTTTCCATAATTCTTCGGAAATATGTGGCGCATACGGTTCTATAATAATAGCTAATGGTTCTAAAATAGCTCTTTTATTACATTTTAACGCTGTTAATTCGTTAACCGCAATCATAAATGTAGAAACCGAAGTGTTAAAAGAAAAATTATCAATATCTTCTTCCACTTTTTTAATGGTTTTATGTAATGTTTTTAATTCTTCTTTAGTTGGTTCATCTTCAGAAACAGTAAACTCATCATTTACCATATATAATTTCCATAATTTTTTTAAGAAACTATGCACACCTGAAATTCCTGATGTTTTCCAAGGTTTAGATTGCTCTAATGGTCCTAAAAACATTTCAAATAAACGCAAACTATCTGCACCATATTCTTCACAAATTTGATCTGGATTTACAACATTGTATTTAGATTTCGACATTTTTTCTACTTCACGACCAACAATATATTTTCCATCTTCTAAAGTAAATTCTGCATTTTCAAATTCAGGTCTCCATTTTTTAAAACCTTCAATATCTAATTCATTAGAAGCATTAACTAAGGAAACATCTACATGAATTGGTGTAAAGTTTGACCAAGTATTATTTTCTGAAGCTTTGGTTAATTCTGCTTCTCTTAATAAATCCGCAGGATCTATTTTTACATTTTTGCCAGCTTTTTCAATGGTTTTTCTTTCTTCAATTATTTTATCCATTAAATTTTTGCTTACAAAAATGGTTTTTTTAGCTAATTCCGTACCATTTCCTTCACCATATTCCCATCTATAAACAAAAGCTGATGTACCAGTAATCATTCCTTGGTTTATTAATTTTTTAGCGTATTCATCAACCGGTAAAATGCCTTTATCAAACAAGAATTTTTGCCAAAAACGTGAATATAATAAATGTCCTGTTGCGTGTTCGCTACCACCAATATATAAATCTACATCTTGCCAATAATTTACAGCTTCTTTACTTACAAATTCCTCTGTGTTTGAAGCATCCATATATCTATTAAAATAGGAGGAACTTCCTGCCCAACCTGGCATAGTATTTAATTCTATTGGGAAAATAGTTTTCTCATCAATTTTACTATTTTCAACTACTTTATTATTTTTAGAATCCCAAGCCCAAACGGTTGCATTTCCTAATGGTGGTTTTCCATCTTCAGTTGGTAAATACTTTTCTACTTCTGGTAAAACAATTGGTAAATATTGGCTATCAATCATTTGAGGCAATCCTTTTTTATAATATACCGGAAAAGGTTCACCCCAATAACGCTGGCGACTAAAAACTGCATCTCGTAAGCGATAATTTATTTTTCCGAAACCAAAGCCTTTTTGCTCCATTTCATAAATTATTCGTTTCATTGCTTTTTTATAAGACAATCCATTTAAAAAATCAGAATTTGCAATAACCGATGTTCCTTTATCTACAAATGCTTCAGTAGAAATATCTACACCTTCAAAAATATTAGGGATTTCTAAACCAAAATGTTTTGCAAAAGCATAATCGCGCTGATCTCCACAAGGTACAGCCATTACAGCTCCTGTACCATAACCTGCTAACACATAATCGCCAATCCAAATTGGAATTTTTTCACCGGTAAATGGATGTGATGCATACGCTCCGGTAAAGACTCCTGAAATAGTTTTTACATCTGCCATTCGCTCTAATTCACTTCTTTTAGCAGTTGCTTTTACATAAGCTTCTATAGCCTCTTTTTGTGCTTCAGTTGTAATTTTTGAGACTAATTCATGTTCTGGAGCTAATGTCATAAAACTTACTCCAAAAATAGTATCAGGACGCGTAGTGAAAACATCAATCCTCTCCCCTAACCCCTCTCCAAAGAAAAGGGGAGTTCGAGATAATTCCTCAGAAATTTTAGTTACAACTTCATCAATAGCGCCTATAACTTCTTCATTTGTAAAACGGATTACTTTATAACCCAATTTTTCTAATATTTCCGTTCTTTCTTGATCTTTTACGACTTGACTGTCATGAATTTTTCCATCAACTTCAATGATTAATTTTTTGGATAAACAAACAAAATCAACTATAAAATCATCAATTAAATGTTGTTGTCTAAATTTTAGATCTAATTTTTTACTTTTTAATTGCGTCCAAAGTATTCCCTCTGCTTTTGTTGGATTAGCCCTCATTTCCTTAGCTTTTTCTAATAGTAAATTTGAATTATTACCACCAGTCAAATAACCAGCTCCCTTTCCTTCGGAAAGGGTTGGGGATAGAACGTTAAAGGAAACCATTGCTCCTTCCGAACGACCAACCCAATAGGTTTGTGAGTCTTTTAGTGGTTGAGGCCAATCAATTTTTGCTAAACCATCTAGTAATCGTTGTGCGTATGCCGTAATTCGCATACTCCATTGCATCATTTTTTTTCGAATAACTGTATGTCCACCTCGTTCAGACACGCCATTTACAATTTCATCATTTGCTAAAACCGTTCCTAATTCAGGGCACCAGTTTACTTGTGTTTCCGATAAAAAAGTTAAACGATATTGTAAAAGGATTTTCTGTTTTTCTTCTTCGCTATAATTTTGCCATTCTTCTGCAGAAAATTGCTCGGTGTTTTCATCACAAACCGCATTAATTTTCGTATTTCCTTCTGCTTTAAAAACTTCAACCAACTCTGAAATAGAACGGGCTTGATCTGCATCTTTACAATAATACGATTCAAATAATTGAATAAAAATCCATTGTGTCCATTTATAATAATTTGGATCAGAAGTTTTTACTTGACGAGACCAATCAAATGAAAATCCGATTTTATCTAATTGCTTTCTGTAAGTTTTAATATTTGCAGCGGTAGTAATTGCTGGGTGTTGACCAGTTTGAATTGCATATTGTTCTGCAGGCAACCCAAAGGAATCATAACCTTGCGGATGTAAAACGTTATATCCTTTATGACGTTTATAACGTGCATATATATCGGATGCAATATAACCTAGCGGATGCCCAACATGTAATCCTGCTCCACTTGGATATGGAAACATATCTAAAACATAAAACTTTGGTTTAGATGATTTATTTTCTGCTTTAAAAGTTTGGTTTTCTGCCCAATATTGTTGCCAGTAGGCTTCAATCTCTCTAAAATTATATTCCATTTCTACACACTCATTTTTAAAAATGCAAAGTTACATTTATTATATAAAACTTTAAAGTATATTTTTTTAAGATAGAATTCGTTTTAATTTGTAAATTTGAGTAGTTCCTAAACTTAAATTTAAAAAAATGGCTAAAAAAATAGGACTAGTGTTATCTGGTGGAGGAGTAAGGGCAATTGCCCATATAGGTTTTATTAAAGTTCTATTAGAAAATAATATAGTGCCAACTAGAGTTTCTGGCACAAGTGGAGGTGCGTTAGTATCTGCACTATACGCTGCTGGTTATAGTATTGATGAGATGTTGAATTTTTTTCTTGAAACTCCATTATTAAAACTTTCTTTATATGCTAGAAATAAACCTGGAATTATGGATAGCGATAAATACATTCTATTTTTTAAAAAATATTTTCCAAAGGATTCCTTTGACAAATTAAAATATCCATTAACCGTTACTGCAACTAATTTATTAACAGGAACTTTAGATTATTTTACAAAAGGTCAGCTTATTAGACCTTTAATTGCCTCTTCGGCATTACCACCTATATTTTCACCTATTACCATTAATAATAGCGTCTATTGCGATGGTGGAGTTTTAAATAATTTTCCTATTGAACCGTTAGAGCCTTTTTGTTCCGACATTTTTGGAAGTTTTGTTAATCCGGTTTCTAAGATTGAAACAGATGAAATAAATACTTCTTTAAAATTAATGTATAGGGTTTATCATATTGGATTGGATGCTAACAACACCAAAAAATTTGACCGATGTAATTATGTGTTTTCTCCTCCTGAAATTAATAATATTGGAATATTAGATTCAAATTCCATTGATAAAGCTTTTAAAATTGGTTATGATTTTGCCCATAAAGAAATGGATAAAATTTTAGCTTCTTATGTTTAATTTTATTTTATAAAATTGCCTATAAAAGTTTTCTGTTTGTATTTTTTTATGTTGTAAATTTCCGACTTAATAAAACCTAATTTATTTTAATTTGAAAAACACGTACAAGGCTCATTTGGCATTGTTAGGAGCAAACCTTATTTATGGCGCTAATCATATTATAGCAAAAGGGGTAATGCCAAGCAAAATTGGCCCCTCGGCTTTTGTTTTTTTAAGAATTTTAGGAGCTAGTTTATTATTTTGGACTATAAAATCATTTATTAAAGAAAAGGTGGATAAAAAAGATTTTCCATTGTTAATTCTTTGTGGATTGCTAGGTGTTGCAACAAATCAATTACTATTTTTTCACGGACTTAGTTTAACTTCCCCTATTGATGCATCTATTATAATTACAGCGGTACCTGTAATGGTTTTAATATTTAGTGCTTTTCTTTTAAAAGAAAAAATCACACAAAATAAATTAATTGGAATTATTATTGGGGCTATTGGTGCGGTGCTATTAATTTGGTATGGCAACAAAACCGAAGGTACTAGCTCTGTTTTAGGGAATACTTATGTATTAATAAATGCAGGTTCTTACGCTTTATATATGGTATTAGTAAAACCTTTGATGAAGAAATATAATCCAGTAACTATTATTAGTTGGGCGTTTTTATTTGGTTTTATTTTTATGTTTCCATTTGGCATTCAAGATGTTTTAACTACCAATTTTGAAGCATTTACTTTAAACACTTATTTAACCGTTGCTTTTGTAATACTTGGAACTACTTTTTTAGCTTATTTACTAAATATTTATGCTCTTAGTAAAGTTTCGCCATCTATAAGCGGAAGCTATATTTATTTACAACCAGTAATAAGCTTTATTATGGTAGGCTTTTATGCTTTGGTTTTTAGCAATCAAAAATATTCACAAGACATTAATTTAATAAAAATAATAAGTTGCTTATTGGTTGTTGCTGGTGTTTATATGATAAGTAAATCGCCTAAAAAGAAATTAGTTTAAATTCCTTATTTTGTTTTCTTGAGGCAACAAGGCTTGATAAATAAATTTATTTATTGGTGTTTTTATTTTTAATTCTTCTCCTAATTTTACAATATAGCCATTGAAATTTTCTAATTCGCTTGGTTTATTTTCCATAACATCTCGTTGCATGGATGCGGTAGTATTAGCATCTAACTTATCATAAATTTTAAATATTTTATCTATATCTATTTCAGTTAACAAAATATTTTTTGCATTTGCTACTATAACAATTTCTTCTGCTGTTTGAAGCATTATATTTCTTAAATATTTTGAGTCTCGTAACTCTCCAATAGTACTTCTGGTTAATGCGGCAATACCACTAAAAGTGGTTATAAATAAAAACTTTTTCCAAATGGCTAATTGAATATTATCGGCTATTTCATTTTTAAATACCGCTTTGTCAAAAACCTTTTTAATAGCTAAAACTCTTGAAGTAATTTCATTTGAAATTTCTCCAAAAATAATTTCAGGTTCATATTCAAAATGATTAATTATTCCAGGTGCTTCTACTTTACTTACAATTTTACATAAACCTGCCACAACATTCTCTGAATTTAAAACACTCAAAAGTTTATCGGCATTAGCTGCTCCGTTTTGTAAAGGTAGCACAACAGTTTTTGAAGAAATAATTGTTTTTAGTTGTTTTGCAACATCAATTATTTGCCAAGATTTAACTCCTAAAATAATTAAATCTGGTTTAGTTTTTATTTCTTTTAAAGAATTTATAGCATCTGGAAAAACTTTAAAATCACCATTTATACTTTTAATTTGAAGTCCATTTTTTTGAATTGCAGCTAAATGTTTTCCTCTGGCAATAAAAGTAACCTTGTTACCAGATTTAGCTAACTTTGCCCCAAAATAACCACCAACTCCTCCTGCACCAAAAACAACTATATTCATATTTTCTTTTTTACCAAAAATATTAAATATAATTTAAAACAATAGCTAATTAGCAATTACAATCTTTATCGCAATTTCCTTTCTTTTTGGATTTAAAAAAATATTTTTTAACTAAAAACCCAACGGCTATGGCAAAAACTATATATGTTAAAATCTCTTGCATCAATGTAAAAAAGTATAAGATAAAACGGAAATAATATATGCTAAAGTACTCATGCCGGTTAATTGTAAAATTGGCCATTTCCAAGTTTTAGTTTCACGCTTTACAATGGCTAAAGTACCCATACATTGCATGGCAAATGCATAAAACAACAACAAAGAAACTCCTGTGGCAAAATTAAATCGTTTTTCTCCAGTTATTGGATTTATTTCACTATCCATTCGCTGTTTAATAGTAGTTGTAGTTGTGCTGTCACTTTCCACATTATAAATGGTTGCAAGTGCTCCAACAAAAACTTCCCTAGCTGCAAAAGAACTTATTAGCGCAATTCCTATTTTCCAATCATATCCCATTGGTTTTATAACTGGTTCAATAGTTTTACCCATCATTCCAATATAAGAATTCTCTAATTTGTACGATGCTATTTTTTTGTGGATTTCTTCTTTTGAAATTGTTTGATTACTTGTTTGTTCAGTAACTATTTGTTCAGCATTTTTAAAATTGTGCAAACCATTAGAGGCTAAAAACCACAAAACAATAGATATTGCCAAAATAATAGTTCCTGCTCCATAAATAAAAGCTTTTACTTTTTCAACCACCGTGTAAAAAATATTTTTAACCGATGGTAATTTATAGTTTGGCATTTCAATGGCAAATAAACTTTTATGTTTAACTTTTAAAACAAAATTTAATAAAACAGCGGATAATATTGCTGCTGTAAAGCCTAAAAAATACAGCCCCATTAAAGTTAAACCTTGTAAATTAAAAATGCCTAAAACATATTTTTGAGGAATTATTATAGAAATTAAAATAGTGTAAACTGGCAGCCGTGCAGAACAAGTTGTAAACGGAATTACCAAAATAGTAATTAATCGCTCACGCCAACTGCTTATATTTCTAGACGCCATAATTGCTGGTATAGCACAAGCAGTTCCTGAAATTAATGGAATAATACTTTTACCTCCCATTCCAAATTGTCTCATAATTTTATCCATTAAAAAGACAACTCTACTCATATAGCCAGTTTCTTCTAAAATGGATATAAAAATGAATAGAATGGTAATTTGAGGGATAAAAATTAATACTCCTCCAATTCCTGGTATAACACCTTCCGAAATTAAATTAGAAAAGGTTCCTTCTGGTAAATTATTATTAGTTACAACAGCCAATTTGGCAAAAAAACCATCTATTAATTCCATAGGAAACGTTGCCCAAGCAAAAATAGACTGAAAAATTAGCAATAAAACGAAAGCAAAAATAACATAGCCAAAAATTTTATGGGTTAAAATTCTATCTAGTTTACTTCTAAAATCGGTTGCTTTTGTTTTATCAACTATATACGTTTTCTTTAAAATTTCGTTAATTTTTTGATACCTGTAAATAGTTTCTTTATGCTGGTATTTATTTATTAACGCTTCGTCTGACGTAAACTTATTAATTTTGTTTAACTGGGCTTCAGATAAAAAACTACAATAGTTTTTTTGGGTAATTAACAACCATGATTTATATAATGAAAAACCTGAGAATTCCTTTTTCAAATTTTTAAAAAAAGTAGCATCAATTCTATCAGAGATATTTGCAATAGTACTTGTATCCCAATTTTTATAATTTACTAATTCTCCTTTTAAATCTTCTATTCCAAGTTTTTTTCGAGCACTTATTAATATTATTTCTGATTTTAACTCCTCTTTTAGTTTAATAATATCAATAGAAATACCTTTGCGTTGCATTTGGTCTTTCATATTTATTACTAAAATGGTTGGAATTTGTAGGTCCTTTATTTGTGAAAACAATAATAAATTCCGTTTTAAATTTTCAACTTCGGCCACCACAACAACCAAATCTGGAAAAGAAGAATTATTTTTATTTAATAAGGTTTCTAAAACTATAGTTTCATCTAAAGTAGATGGATTAATACTATATGTTCCTGGTAAATCTGTAATCTCAGCAGATAAATTTTCGGAAATTTTACACTTTCCTTGTTTTTTGTCTACAGTAATTCCTGGATAATTTCCTACTTGTTGATTTAAACCCGTTAACTGATTAAATAAAGAAGTTTTTCCCGTATTTGGATTCCCAACTAGGGCAACCTTAACTACTTTATTTTTTTCCATTTATAACTTGGTAATATTTATTTTGTTAGCAGTTTCAATTCTAATGGCTAAATAGCTTCCATTAACGCTTATATATAATGGATCTTTAAAAGGTGCAACTTGCTCTAATTTAACTACTTGCCCTGGTAAACAACCCATTTCAAGTAATTTTAATGGTATAGCATCTAATGAGAAATTTTCAATAACTCCACATTCTCCAATCCTTAAACTTGCAATTGTATCTCCCATTATTTATAATAATTCTTAATAACGGCAAATATACTAAATTAGAATCATTCTAAACAATGATAATTATCAGTTAAATTATTGTTGAGTTTCTAGCAATTTAATATCTGAAATCAATCTATCCATATCTTTTAAATCTGTTCCGTCATAATACCCTCTAATTTGCTTATTTTTATCTACTAACACAAAATTCTCTGTATGAATAAAATCTTGTAGCCCTCCATCTCCTTCGTCTGTTACCACAAAATAACTTTTTCTTGCTAAATTATAAATTTCTTTTTTATTTCCTGTAGTAATATTCCATTTAGAATCTACTACTCCTTTTTCAATTGCATAATCTTTTAAAACTGAAACACTATCAATTACAGGTGTTACCGATAAGGATAAAAATTTTACATTGTCATCCTTTAAAAATACTTGTTGTACTTTTTCCATATTATTAGTCATAACTGGACAAATAGTTTGGCATCGAGTAAAAAAGAAATCGGTAACATAAATTTTATTTTCGTAATCTTTTTGGGTTATGGTATCTCCATTTTGATTTATAAGTTTAAAATCTGCCACTTTATGATTATGACGAACATGCCATAAACTTTCATCCACTAGTTTTGGATTAACATCTGCCGGATTATAAATAGGTAATTTTCTAGAAGGAGTTAAAATTGCATAAATTGCATAAATTACTCCAACCGATAAAACAGCCATTAACACTAATGTTGGTAATGACTTTTTAAAAAACTTTAAATCCATATTTTTTATATTTAGACCACAAATTTAAAAGAAAATTTAAATTAGCTTAGATAGTATTTTAAAACTTTGTTAAATAATCTAATTACTTCATTTATCTATTTTTACAACTGTATTTAAAAATGTACATTTGTGCGATTTTAGTTATATATAAAAAATATTTATGGATATAGTAATAAAAGCAGCCCAATTTATACTAAGCTTATCATTTTTAATTGTTTTACATGAATTAGGGCATTTTATACCTGCAAAGTTATTTAAAACTCGAGTAGAAAAATTTTATTTGTTTTTCGATTATAAATTCTCTTTGTTTAAAAAGAAAATTGGCGAAACCGTTTATGGAATTGGTTGGATTCCGTTAGGTGGTTATGTGAAAATTTCTGGTATGATTGATGAAAGCATGGATACCGAACAAATGAAACAACCTGCACAACCTTGGGAATTTAGATCAAAACCAGCCTGGCAACGTTTAATTATTATGCTAGGTGGTGTAATCATGAATTTTATATTAGGTATTTTAATTTACATAATGATAACCTTTGTTTGGGGAGCCAACTTTATAAAACCTTTAGATGTTAAACAAGGATTTGCAGTTAATAAAGTATTTAAAGAGTATGGTTTTAAAGATGGAGACAAAATTTTAAAATTTAATGGTAAAGAACCTTTAGATGTTACTGATGTAAACAAATTTTTATTTTTAAGAGATTTAAAGACTTTAGATGTTTTACATGAAGATGGGAAAAAAGAAACCATACAAATACCTGAAAATATTGGAGATATTATGTGGCAAAAAGGAATAATGACTCCTTTTGAAGTTAGAATTCCAGCAATTATCGATTCTGTAATTCCAAATTCACCTTCTGACAAAGCAGGTATTTTAAAAAATGATAAAATTTTGGCCATTAATAATGAACCTGTTTATTTTTGGAATGATTTCACAAAAAAAATAACAGCAACAACTGATGAAATGTCCTTAACTTTTGAGAGAAATGGGATACAACAACAAGTGAACGTTACGCCTAATTCAAATCACAAAATAGGTGTTACTCCTAGCAAAAAAGATATAGTTACTATTCAACATAAAAAATATTCTTTTTTAGAAAGTATTCCTAAAGGAAATTCTTTAGCTATTTGGACTTTACGAGATTATATTACTCAGTTTAAATATGTTTTCACTAAAAAAGGAGCAACTAGTATTGGTGGCTTTATAGCTATTGGCAATATTTTCCCATCCACTTGGAGCTGGCAAGTATTTTGGAGTATAACCGCATTTTTATCTATAATGCTTGGGTTTATGAATCTTCTTCCTATTCCTGCTTTAGATGGTGGTCATGTAATGTTTACTTTATATGAAATGATATCAGGACGAAAACCAAATGATAAGTTTTTAGAATATGCTCAAATTACAGGCTTTATAATTTTAATTGCTCTATTGTTATTGGCAAATGGAAATGATATTGTGAAGCTTTTCTCCTAAAATAGATAATCGTATAACAAAAAAAATCCTCAGATAATTCTGAGGATTTTTTTTGTTTATAAATTAATTCAACCTTAATCGGCTAAAATAATAACTTTGTTTTCTTTCATTTCAATAGTACCACTATTAATAGGTAAAGTATATTCATCTTTAGAAATGGTAAATTCATTTTCAAATTCTTTATCTAAAGTAATATTAGCTCCTTTAAATTTAACCTTACCTGCTACCAGTAAAGAAACTATTGGCGCATGGTTGTTTAACATTTGAAATTCTCCATTAATACCCGGAACAGATACAATATCTACTTCTGAGGTTAATAAGGTTGCTTCTGGTGAAACTATTTCTAAAATCATAATTTTTTAATTGATAATTGTTAATTGATAATTGTCAATTGAATTATGCTTCAGCTAACATTTTTTCTCCTGCATCAATAGCATCTTGAATAGAACCTCTAAGGTTAAATGCTGCTTCAGGATACTTATCTAACTCGCCATTCATAATCATATTAAAACCTTTAATAGTATCTTTAATATCCACTAAAACACCTGGAATTCCTGTAAATTGTTCTGCTACGTGGAATGGTTGTGATAAAAACCGTTGTACTCTACGTGCTCTATGAACTGCTAATTTATCTTCTTCAGAAAGTTCTTCCATTCCTAAAATAGCAATAATATCTTGTAATTCTTTATATCGTTGTAATAACTCTTTAACTCTTGTAGCACAATTATAATGCTCTTCCCCTAAAATTTCAGGAGATAGAATTCTAGAAGTTGAATCTAATGGATCTACAGCAGGGTAAATACCTAACTCTGCAATTTTACGAGATAATACCGTAGTTGCATCTAAGTGAGAGAATGTTGTCGCTGGTGCTGGATCAGTTAAATCATCTGCAGGTACATATACTGCTTGTACAGATGTAATAGAACCATTTTTAGTTGATGTAATACGTTCTTGCATTGCACCCATTTCGGTAGCTAATGTTGGTTGATAACCAACCGCTGATGGCATACGACCTAATAAAGCAGATACTTCTGAGCCTGCTTGTGTAAATCGGAAAATATTATCTACAAAAAACAATACATCTTTTCCTTGGCTTTCTCCTGCTCCATCACGAAAATATTCAGCAATAGTTAATCCAGATAAGGCAACACGTGCACGAGCTCCAGGAGGTTCATTCATTTGTCCAAAAACAAAAGTTGCCTTAGAGTCTTTCATTCCAGCTTTATCTACTTTAGATAAATCCCATCCGCCTTCTTCCATAGAATGCATAAAATCATCACCATATTTTATAATGCCTGATTCTAACATTTCTCTTAACAAGTCATTTCCTTCACGAGTTCTTTCCCCTACTCCTGCAAAAACAGACAAACCACCATGACCTTTGGCAATGTTATTAATTAATTCTTGAATTAGTACGGTTTTACCAACACCTGCACCACCAAATAAACCAATTTTACCACCCTTTGCATAAGGCTCAATTAAATCTACTACTTTAATACCTGTAAATAATACTTCTGTTGAAGTGGATAATTCATCAAACTTTGGAGATTCTCTGTGTATTGGTAATCCATTATCTCCATCTTTAGGAAGGTTTCCTAAGCCGTCAATAGAATCTCCAATTACATTAAATAATCTTCCATAAATTTCATTGCCAACAGGCATTTTAATTTCATTTCCTGTTGCAACAACTTCAAAACCTCTACTTAATCCATCAGTAGAATCCATTGCAATGGTTCTAACAGTATCTTCACCAACATGTTGCTGAACTTCTAATACTAAAATGGAACCATCTTCACGTGTAATCTCTAATGAATCGTAAATTCTTGGTAGTTCTGATTCTGACTTAAATTCAACGTCAATAACCGGACCTATAATTTGTGCAACTTTACCTGTAACTTTTGCCATTCCTTTAACTATTTATTATTTAGATATTTAACCTTATTAAGGCAGTCTTGTATTTTATCGTGCAAATATAGTTTTTTGATTCTATTTAAAAAAAAATCTTTTTGTTTTTTAATAAAAAAAAGGCTCTAAATATAGAGCCTTCCTTATTTACTATTTATATTGTGTTTTATCTTATGGATTAATAGTCCAAGAAACATAATATTGCGAGCCAACATTACCTACACCAGGTGCGCTAACATATTCTTTACCTCCAATATTAGCCCCTCCAATTTTAAATACAGATTTTATACTTGGCACTGTATAATTTATTTGAGCATCTACAACATTACGAGGATTTACTACTGCATCTGCAAATGTGGATTCCCATAAATATTTATCACTCCATCTATAATTAATTTTAAATCCTAAGTTTTCAAATAAGTTTTCACTACCAAAAGAAACTTTTACTTTATGTTCTGGGGTATTAAAACTTGCTTCATAATCAGGGTCTGTACTTTGATCAAAATCAAATTTAGCAAAGGTATAATTGATGCCAAAATTAAAATGATCAAATACTTTTGAAGCCACTCCAATAGTTGCTCCATAAGAGGTTATATCTGCGGTAGAATTAGTATACACTTGAAATGGTTTATAATCTCCGGCACTTAAAGCAATTGCTGCTGGTGGTGCAGGCATGGTATTTGGGTCAAAATCTGAAAAATTTGTTTGACCATAAAAAGGAACAAGTACTGTTTTAACACCAATAAAATCCTGATAATCATTATAATAAGCACTAGCATCTAACATAAAACTGCCAAATCCTGCTCTATATCCTACTTCAAATGCAGAAATTTTTTCAGGTTTTATTAGGTCTATACTAGCTTTTTCAGGAGCTCCTGCTAAAACAGAGGCTAAAGTGAATGAATTATCATAAGCGGCTCTACCTGAAATTTGTATAGTGCTTGGTAATCCAAAGAAACCTTGTCCAGTTGCTGAAACCGGCAATGGATTTGTAGTATACCTATCTAAGTTATCAGGTGCTGAACCTATTAAAAATGCTCGCCCTACATCTAAACCAATATATTGATCCTGCGTTGTAGGATTTCTAAATCCTGTTTGAAATGATGCTCTTATGTTTCGTGTTTTATTTTCACCTAACGAATAAGAAAGAGATACTCTAGGTGAGTAATTCCCTTCAAAGTTTTTTGCTTTATCATAACGAATAGAACCTGTAAATTTTAACCTATCATCCACAAATTTCTTTTGAAGTTGCATATAAGCACCATATTCGTTGTAATTAATTGCTCCGTCGTAATCTGTAAAAATAGTTCCTCCTGAATTTAATGAATATTCTCTCCAAGAACCACCGACTTGAATATCTGCAAAATCAATTAAATTATGAAAATTATAATTAACGTCAGAATGGTAAATTTTTGTATTATCTTTAAACTTGGCTCCTGTTAATAAATTTGGATCCGAAGTTACTACGTCTAATGTATTTTTAAATGCTGAAGTTCCTGGAACTAATGCTCCTATTTGAGCAAACCCTCTTGCTTGTTGTGCAATAGCACTTGGGTTAGGTGTTCCGCCTGCTAAAATAGTCCCTACAAAAGTATTTACATAAGCTCCCGCATATTCAGTAAACCATTGTGTATCTGACTTCCAACTTCTATTTAAGTTAATTGCAGCAAAACGACTATCAAAAGAATTTCCTGCATCTTCATCGGTTACATAAACTCTTGCAAAGAAATCATCTCCTCTAACTTCAAATTTATGTTGTTGCATAAAAAAGTTTTTGATACTATATCTATTAGCACCTTGATAAATAGTACTTCCTTTACCAAACTTAGCATTATATATAAACTCAATATCATTATCAAATGGTCTATAATGTAAAGCAAAACTTGCCTTTGCACTCTCAGCAACATAATCCATTAAATCAACTTCTTTATAACCTGTTCTAGAAACTGTAGAAGCTCCCATCATAGATGCAATAGGTGCCGGAACACCATTATCTAATGCAATTTGTTCAAAATCTAAAGTAGTTGAAACCTCATCACCATAAACATTTAACCCATCATAGCCTGGATCAGTTCTTGTTAACCCTGGAGTATTATAATCTCCGTAATCTGTTGCGTACCATTCCGTTCCTTTTAAATAAGAAAAATTAGCTTTTGCAGCAAACTTATCACTAAACTTATAAGCCATTCTAACACCAACATCTGTATAATTTCTATCACCTGCAGCTTTTTGTGAAGTTAAACCTGTTTTAACATATGCGCTAACTCCTGATGAATTAAAAGGATTTTTACTTGTCATAAATAAAATACCATTAAACGCATTTGCTCCATATAATGCAGAAGATGCACCTGGTAATAATTCTACCGAATTCACATCCAACTCAGACATTCCTAATAAATTACCTAAATTAAAATTTAACGCAGGTGAAGCATTATCCATACCATCCACCAATTGCATAAATCTTGAATTTGAAAAAGCAGCAAAACCTCTAGTATTTATAGATTTAAATGTTAAACTACTTGTATTTACATCTACTCCTTTTAAATTTTCTAAACCATCATAAAAACTTGGAGAAGAGGTGTTTCGTATCGCTCTAACATCCATATGTTCAACAGACACAGGCGATTCCAAAAGTCGTTCAGGTGTTCTTGAAGCAGAAATAACTATTTCATCTAAAGCAGTAGCAGCTTCCAATAATTTAATATCCACTTTTTGATTTGATTGAGTAATTTCAACTTTTTTAGGGGAATACCCTATTAAAGTAATTTCTAAAACAAAAGGAGGGTTTTCGTTTACTTTCAACGAAAAATTTCCATCAAAATCAGCCGTAGTCCCAATTGGTTTACCAACAACTTTGATGTTAGCACCCGGAATTGATTGATCAGCTTTTGTATCCTTTACTGTACCAGTAATAGTGGTTTGAGCCATCATTATAGGACCAATAAAAAGAGCAAAAACAATGCTTAATAATTTTCTCATATTTTCTTAATTAGTTTTGATTAACATTTGTGCAAATTACAATTTTTTTCTAATTATCAAATAAAAGGGTATAAAAAAAGCAAAAAACTAGGTTTTTTGCTTTTTTATTGTCAATTAGTTAAAAGAGTAATTAATCTGTTTTAAAATTCCAAATCTGACCAATGGTTTCTCCTCCTTGGTTATCTTTTACCACAACTTTCCAATAATAATTGGTAGTTGCACTTAGCGTTGGAGTTTCAAATGTACTTTGGGTT
>Ga0209013_10002026_pt1 | contig 18583 bp, 22 predicted proteins | sample Cruoilmetagenom2_FD_187291 | JGI IMG/M metagenome (GOLD analysis project Ga0209013, IMG submission 187291) | Oil polluted marine microbial communities from Coal Oil Point, Santa Barbara, California, USA - Sample 2 (SPAdes) (version 2) | ecosystem: Environmental > Aquatic > Marine > Oil seeps ...
CGGTCTGAATTATACTCGGTCTGAATTATACTACAAGTGGTGATGAGCATGAACAAGAAAACAACACTGACTATTATGCTATTGCTTATGGCATTGGCCATAATACCTGTGATGGATGCAATTGATGGCGGTGTTTGTACCATGACAATACCGGTATCGGCATCTGTATGTAACGGTACCGGCAATTCCACCGACGTGTTCTTAGAGGGCGAGGGCATCTATGTGCAAGCTGATGGAGGGGCTCTGAGTCCAAACGCTTGGTATCTCGTCTGGGTACAGAACTGCGAGTTGAGTCCTGGCGTACTTGATCCCAGTGAAGATCCAACTGGAGCCATAGAGTTCGTACATACCAATGGCAATGGAAGCCTTAACCATACGTTGATATGGGAAAACTCTACTGTTGGGAACTACACTGCTGTGCTGGATGGCGGCGAGCTTGGCAATTACAACGTCACTGAAAAACAATGCGTGTTCGAGGTAACATGGCAATAACATACCACAAACTAGCCATTCCAATCACCGCGATGGCAGTTGTCATATCGGCGTTAGCAGGAAGCGCAGCAGCGCTCGGAACCGTAACCTCCTGCAACGAAACCGGTTTTCCGAAAGATGCTTTTGGTCCGGGCGAGAATGTTTACGTAATGGCAACTGGGCTCAATGCCAGCACATGGTATATGATCTGGATACAGGACTATCCGGTAAATGATGGCGATGTGCTTGATCCGGGGGAGGAACCTTCAGGTGCTGGAGAGTTCGTGTATACTGATGGCTCCGGTAACCTTCCTGTGACTGAAATATGGACTAATATAAACGGAACTTTAGAGTTAAAGACATACGACATAGTTGTAGACGAGGGTCCCACTACCAGCGGCTGCGACTTCGGTAACTACAACCAGACCATCGACGGTCTGGATAATACCACCATAATAGGAGCTCCTGGCGGTTTCATAGCCCCCATCCCGGAACTCCCGTCATTCGCGCTTGCCGACATCGGCGCAATGGTTGGGTTGATCGCACTTGGAAGACGAAAGGACGGATTTAGCCCCATTTCATCTCTCTTTTCTTTTTTTAGAATCCAAACTTCATGTTAACAGTAATCTCTCTTACAAACGTCCAGCACATTATCTCGGCAGAGCAGATTGCATTATGCGGTATGTTTGTAGCGGTCTCCATGATCATGTCGATGTCAATTGCTGAGATTCTCAGCGAATCGAAGTTATGGAACGGATGGGCGGCGAACACGCATGACCTGCACGATTATCCACTACTCCTTGTCTTCTCGGCAATCGTCGTCTACAAGATACTGCTGATACTATAATATTGTGGGCTATAGATGCTGTAAATGTTTATAGCGTGTAGGGCAGCAGCCCGAAGAGAAGAATGTTGATCATGCCGTGCACCATCACTACAAACGGCAAACTCCCTGTTTTCTGGTAGGCATAGCCGATGATCAGTCCTGCCACCATCATGAATGCCACCTCGTGAACCAGACCATATCCCGAATGCATGACGCCAAACAAGATACTTGCCACAAGAAGCCCTTTCCAGTTGCCCATTGATTGCTGAAGTCTCGTCTGGAGTATCGATCGGAAGACCAGTTCCTCAACCAGCGCCACGAACATGACCATGATGATCGCAAGCGTGATGAAATTTGTGATTCCGAGGTCTGGTATCAGAGGATCCGGGTGGATGATGTGGTACTCGACCCATGCAAGTCCCAGTGCAACAGGGACTGCAAGATGAGAATAAAAATACAAGTCTTTTGCGGTTACTCCTATCTCCTCAAGCGAAATGTCCTGGTGGCGGAGAACCAGATAGATCGATATGAATAGCGGGCTGTAGACCATGGGATACCAGTACAGCGCAATCGTGAAGAAGAACGGCATAGACATGTTGATGACTCTGAGTTCCAATACCAGCAACAATGCCTGGAGAATCTGCTTATCCGGCACGACCTGATCGGCTTTCTTGCCTGCTATGAACATCGAGATTAAGATCATCTGCAGATTGATGACATGAACCACCATGCCGGCAGTCCCGTTTCCGATGAATATGAGCAGTTCTCCGGCGATTGTCGCGATCATAGAGATGATCATGATCCTGTGGTGCGTCCATCTGGTGTTTATCATGCTGTTCTTTATTGCTGACTTATATTGTGACAATATAAGGTTGACGCTGCAACATATTCACCCATAGTACAAAGACAATTTGCTATCCCCCATCCATGTTTTCTGCGTCTTTTCACGAGATTGCTCATCCGCGGTTGATGATGGATGATTGTTATATCCGGCACTTATATGATAAAATGGCAGTAGCCTCAATTGGATCGTTAGCACGGTGGGTGGTATTTATACCAAAAAATATGGCATATTGTCGTGAAATGTCATCAAATAGTACTTAGTTCTAACAAACAATGGATGCTGCGTGGGTGATGACCGATACATTTATATAGAGACGATTCTTTAGTATGGTGAAGCGGGCTCCAATGCATAACATATGGATAAGAGATGAACATATTGACCACCACTACAGGTTTCAGTGAAAATGCAACACCCGGCGTCGTTGAGTTGAATGCACAACGACACGCGGACCGGGTGGCTGATGTGGATTGTAGAACCAGTCGGCAGGACGGTTGCGGTGGCTGGAGCCGGCTGGATCTTGGTGTGTTGATGCACTTCGCGTCTGGCAGAATGTTTTGGGACCCGAGGGATGGTGAATAGATGGTAGAAGTCTCAGTTGTGATCCCGACCATGAACGAAGAGGTATCTATTGGTACATGCATTAAAAAGATACGAAAGGTATTTGCTAAACATCACATCGATGGAGAGATCATCGTTGCTGATAATTCGACTGATAAAACGCCTGAGATTGCGGAGAGTCTTGGGGCGCGGGTCGTTGTTCCGGATAAGCTTGGGTATGGATATGCGTATCGATACGGGTTTGCGCAGGCATCCGGAGAGTACATAGTGATGGGCGATGCTGACAATACGTACGACTTTACAGACATCCCGCGATTACTGGAGCCGCTGAAGGGGGATGCGGCAGACCTTGTGATGGGCAGCAGATTCAAAGGCAAGATTTTGAATGGGGCGATGCCGTGGTTGCACGAGCACATCGGAAATCCAGTACTGACATGGTGTGTGAACACGACGAATGGATCCAATATCAGCGATTGCCATTCCGGGTTCCGTGCATTCACGCGGAAGGCTTATAATGTGATGAACCTGGTGACCAATGGTATGGAGTTTGCGTCAGAGATGATTATGCGGGCTCTGACATGCAATTTGAGGATTGTTGAGATCCCGATCACATATTATCCGAGAGCGGCAGGATCCGAGCCGAATCTGAGTTCGTTTTCTGATGGCTGGAGGCATCTCAAGTTCATTTTTTTGGAAGCCCCTACTCATCTATTCATATTACCGGGGACTGTTTTGTTTGCGGCAGGGCTGCTTGCTATCTTTTTGATATGGGCGCCTTTTAATTTATGGAATGTCGGGCTTGGAATTCACTCGATGATCGCAGGATGCCTGCTTGCGATAGTTGGTTATCAGATCACCATCCTGGGGTTGTTTGCAAAGATATATGGGGTGCGCCACGGTCTGCGTCCGCACGACAGGATCACCAGGGTTGTTTCAGATCACGTCTCACTGGAGCGGGGCGCAATGGCCGGATTAGTGATATTTCTCGCAGGGTTCATCTTTATGGTGAGTCTACTATGGAACTGGATTGCAAGCGGATACGTGGATTTGCCGCTGGCGGAGCAGGATGTTGTCTGGCTTACGATGGCGGTGGTCGGGTTCCAGACGATCTTTTATTCGTTCTTCATGAGCATGATTGCGGGGAGTGAATGATCTCGATTGTGAGTCTAATGAATGGCGATGGGGATGTGCTTGAGCAGTGTTTGGGGTCGATTGAGGGGCTGGCTGGGATTGCTGATAGGTGTGGGGTGTGCCACGGGCTTGCGCGAGTGGGGTTTTGGGTCGCGAGAGTTGTTTCAGAGCAGGTCTCGCGGGGGCGGAGTGTGACGGGGGGTATCTGTTTCCATGCTGTGTCGGCTTCTGGATGGAAGTAGATATGTGGATCTGGTGGTGGCTGGAGGCGAAAGATGAAGATCGCTTATGTTTATGATGCCGTGTACCCATGGGTGAAGGGTGGAGCTGAGAAGAGAATATACGAGGTTTCGAGGCGGTTAGTGCAGCGCGGGCATGAGGTTCACTGGTTTGGGATAAAGTGGTGGGATGGTGAGAAGGATATTGTAAAGGATGGGATTTATCTTCATGGAATTGGAGAATGGGATAATCTATATGTTGATGGGCGGCGGTCAATATCGGAGGGACTATATTTCGGACTTAAGACACTGACCGGATTGAGAGGCGATTTTGATGTGATCGACTGCCAGGAGTTTCCATATTTTCCGTGTTTTTCTGCTAAAGTGCATTCCATGGTTAAGGGGTCCGTACTGGTTATTACGTGGTATGAGATCTGGGGTGATTACTGGTTTGAGTATCTGGGTACTAAAGGTCTATTTGGCTGGACGGTCGAACGATTGATAACAAAACTCCCCAAACTTGCAGTACCAATCTCGGAACATATAAAAGAGGATTTGAAGACATTAAAAGTTTCTGAAAGCATCATGCAGGTAGTTCCAAACGGCGTTGATTTTTACAGACTGCAGGAGATCAGACCATTGGATGAAGAGTTCGATGTAATCTATGTAGGGCGGTTAATATCTCACAAGAATGTGGATATGCTGATAAGAGCAATCTCGATTGCCAGAGAGAAGATTCCTAATATCAGGTGTGGAATAATTGGGGATGGTCCGAATATGAGTGAGCTTAGGGCATTGAGCAATGAACTCGGTTTGGATAAAAATGTTATGTTCTCTGGCTTTATTGAAAGCGACGAGGAAGTTTACGCACGTATGAAGTCCTCAAAGGTCTTTGTTCTACCTTCAACAAGAGAAGGATTCCCGAATACGATTCTTGAGGCAAACTCCTGTGGATTGCCTGCTATAATCGTAAGACACGAGAAAAATGCAGGCGTTGGGGTCGTTGAAGATGGGTGCAATGGATTTATTTTGAATCTTTCGTCCGAGGAGATTGCGGAGAAGATTGTTTATCTGCTTCAAAACGAGAAAGAATTGAATGATCTGGGTAGAACTGCTGTGGAGTTTGCAGAGAGTTATGACTGGGGGGTTATAGTTAAGAGGATTGAAGATGTTTACGAGGCGGCTTTAACTTGAACCTGACAGAATGGAAGGGCCGGATTCATGGGCTCGCATGTAGTTGGCGGACTCGCTTAGGGAAGATGTGGCGCCGCGGTGAATCGGGAGAGGGATATGGTATGTGATTTTATGGCTGCATTCATGCCGGGTACAGTTGGTAGAGACTTGGTACGTAAAAGTCTCAAAAACAGTGGCGGTAGCCCTGATTTTGAAAACCGCTTTTTCATCGAGAGTATAAGCACTGCGATAGCAGGTCATGCGTGTTTTTTAATTTGTTCTGGTCGGTTGAAAAACATGGGCTCTCTGATATCTCGCGTTGCAGTGAGATGGCATTAACTTGATATGTAACCATTTATACATTACAAGATCCACCAATCATCTCCCGGCCAATCAGGAATAACGCGCAACATATACACCGTGCTTTTAGCAAATTCAATGATTAATTATTTATACATCGGAACATCCACAATATATTCAACAAATCCAATGGATGGTGAACGGCAATGGCAATATTTGAGATATCACTGGATATTCCGAACGTTGAAATCGAAAAGATGGATATAACTGAAAACGGAGATAGGATCATCACAGTAGTGAGCACAGTTGAGGGAACTCGCTGCCATAAATGTGGCAGAGAGATTATCAAGCATTATGGTCACGGTGGACCGATTGAACTCCGTCATTTATCGATTCTTGGCATGAAAACGTATATCCGTATTCATCCTGCGAGATATCAATGCACCCATTGTGCTGGCAAACCTGTAACAACACAGACATTAAACTGGTACGATCCGAGAAGCCCTCACAAAAAAGCGTATGAAGAGCATATACTGCTTGAAATGGTGAATAGCACGGTGGCAGATGTGAGTATTAAGGAGGGTTTGGGTTATAAGGTGGTGATGGGTGCTATCTACCGCCATGTCGACACAGAAGTGAGTTGGGGGGATATCGAGAGATTGGATGTTATAGGATTGGATGAAATTTCGCTCAAAAAAGGGATATGGACTTTGTAACGATCGTAACGGCGCGTATAGATGAACAGACGAAGATACTGGCGGTACTGAACGGACGTAAAAAGAAGACTGTGAAGAGGTTCTTGCCTATCATCCCAAAACGGCTAAAGAAGACTGTTAAAGCGGTGTGTTCGGATCTGTACGAGGGTTATACCAATGCTGCAAAAGAAGTATTTGGAAAGGACGTTGCGATAGTAGTTGACCGTTTTCATGTTGCTAAATTGTATTGGAAGGACCTGGATGGACTTCGAAAGAAGGAGATGAAACGTTTGGAGAAAGAATTGTCAGAAAAGGAATATAAAAATCTGAATGGAGTAATTTGGATCTTACTTAAGAATGTGAAGGAATTAACGGACGAAGAACTGGTGATTTTGAAAAGTTTATTTCGACATTCTCCAATATTAGAATTAGCATATAAACTTTGTAATGAGTTGACTGATATCTTTGAAGAAGACATTTCCAAGAGCGTTGCGACTCGCAGGATCAATGATTGGAAGAAGGAAGTTGAAGAGAGTGGTTTGACGTGCTTTAATAAATTTTTATCGAAATTAGATAAATATTTGGATAAAATCGTAAACTACTTTATTAACCGACAAACAAGTGGATTTGTGGAAGGGATGAATAATAAGATCAAAGTGATTAAACGGCTGTGTTATGGCATCCTAAACGTCAAACATCTGTTCCAGCGCATATATCTTGATCTCAAGGGGTACTCTTTGTATGTGTGATCCATCAGATTATGCAACTCGAATTGTCAAAGAGCCAAAACAACCCGGCAAATGCAAGTACGATTAGATGGGCGTAATCAGTTAAAGGAGTGGTTTGAGGTGGCAGGATGGAAAAAAGTTATAACACAATAACAAAATTTACGAAAGAAATTTTATCCTATGAAATAGGAATGGAAAAGCCGAAGGTAGCAATATTAGGCGCAATTTTTACTGGTTTTGATGGGGTTAGTAGGGTGATTGAGCAACAGGCTAAGGAACTTTCAATGATGTGTGATGTGTCCATCTACGCTTTAGAGGCCGATATGGCTCCGCCTAAAAATGTTAAGTTGGAGATAATCGGGTCACCAAAAAACATGTACTTAAATAGGATTTACCGCTTATTTTTACCCCTTAATTTAATAGTGATGATCAAATATATCAAGTTACTCGGGAATTACGATCTCATTATCGCCCATCATTATCCCCTTTCTTTATTAGCTTATTTTACAAAGAGTCTCTATGATGTAAAATATGTTCAATGGCACCACTCCATCTCAACCGATGGATACACTAAATTTCATCACAAAATATATATGTGGTTTATTGAATATTTTGAAGAAAAAAGTTTTATCATTAAAGGAGCGGATCATATTTGTTCTATAAGCGAATTTTCAAGAGAACTGTTAGAGAGAAAAGGGGGGATTGATAGTATTGCCGTATACAATAGTGTGGGTGGTCGATTCAAAGAAGGGTTGAACGGAAGCAAAATAAGACTGAAGTTTGAAGTGGAAGGAAAACCGTTAATCCTATTTGTTGGGAGGATACATCCACAAAAAAATGTTCATACGCTGATTGAAGTTTTTAAAATTGTTGAAGGGCAAATACCAGATACCAAATTAATGATAGTCGGAAAATCGATCTTTGATGAATACTTTGAACAGATACAAGTTATGAGTAATGAATCTGTTATATTTGCTGGTTATATTCCCCATGAGGAACTTCCCTATTACTATGCTGCTTGTGATGTTTATGCCACCTGCTCATTATCCGAAAGCTTTAATTTGCCAGTGGTAGAGGCTCAAAGATGTGGGACACCTGTTGTGGCATTTGACATTGGCTCGCATAGGGAGGTTGTTGAGAACGGTGTATTGGTTAAAGAAGAGGCTGTTGAAGAGTTTGCGAGGGAAATTGTTAACATGATCAAGAGGTCAGAAGATGAAAATTCTCGATAGGATGATAATCTGGGTAGAGAGCCCTATGAGAATGTCATTAGAGCGAGAGAGTATGGGACTTTCCTTATCCTACCTGACATATCAAGAAATTTTACACCGTTATCATTTCGTATTTAAGTTTTGTAGAGACAGAATATTATAGCTTGGATGTGGAAATGGTTATGGGATGTATTACTTCTCTCAAAATATTAAAACCAAGGATACCTAAGAGGTTGCAATGGATGTATTAGTTATTTCGGTTGGTTATGGGCTATTTAACCCAAAATCTGGTGGTAGAAATAGGTTCTACAACTTTGCAATCCAATTGGTAAAAAAAGGAGAGAATATAACTGTTCTTCAGCCCTCAAGATACAAAGAATCAAATGATAGCTCTTTAGCAAAAGTACATTATTTTAGAGCTAATTTTAGGAATATAACGTTTGGAACTATTACCGATCTCAATATTGATTTTATAATACAATTTACTAAAATCATACAAAAACAAAAGGTGGACATAATTCAAGTCTCTTCCCCTTATGGTCTAATATCCTCGAAGTTGGTGACTAAACTACTACGGAAGAATATCCCGGTAATTTACGATGCGCACAATGTTGAATCAGACCTTATGAAATGTGTCTTGAATGATCCAAAAGCCACATTTTTAGAGAAAATATTTGCTTTGATTTATACACCATTTCAAGAAAGAATTGCAGTCAAATGTGCGGATTACATCATGTCTGTAAGTTGGGAAGATAAACTGCGATTCATCGAAAAATATGGTATTAGTGAAACAAAAGTAAAGGTGATACCCTCTGGTGTAAATATAATTAATTTAACAGATCTAAAAGATAAATACAAGATAATGAAGGAGTTTGGCGTTAACAAAGATAAATTAGCCATCATATTCCATGGTTCATATTTCCACCATCCAAATCGAGAGGCGATAGATCAGATAAAAGACCATATCGCTATAGAAATTATGAAAGTTGATGATGGTATATTATTTGTAATTGCTGGCTTTGGTGTTCCCGTTTTTGAAGATAAAAACATAAAATCCATTGGATTTGTAAAAGACTTATATTCATTGTTGCATGCCGCAGATCTTGCGGTGGTCCCGATTCGTGGGGGTGGCGGGACTAGGCTCAAAATACTTGATTATATGGGAGTCGGCTTACCAATCGTAACAACAAAAAAAGGCATCGAGGGGATAAATGCTAAAAATGGTGAACATGCAATTATCGTTGATGATGTGAATGGGGAGTTTATAGATGCCATAAAATACCTTATAGACAATGAACAAGAACGCAAAAGAATTGGGGCAAACGCTCGAAGACTGGCTGAAGAGGAATATGGTTGGAATAAGATAGGTGCGGAATTAGATAAATTATACAAGGGTATTTTAGAGGAGAAGAAGCGTGCTAATAAGTAACCCCCTTCAAATGAACGACTGGAAAATCAGGAAGTTCCTCCAAGTAGTGTTAATTATTCAATTCGCTCTGTGGGGGGTGTCAGGATTGAATGTTGTAGGCTTGCAGATCCCGATTATGCGACAGCTCATCGGTTTCATCTATCTAACATTTGTACCCGGAATTCTCATTCTCAGAATTCTTAGACTTCACAAACTTGGCAACATCGAGACGATGTTATACGTCGTTGGGTTGAGCATTACAACATTGATGTTCATGGGATTTTTGATGAACACGATCTATCCTCTTTTCGGCATTTCCAGACCAATCTCAACTACATCTTTGATAATCACGATAAGTATGGTTGTGTTGGGGTTGTGTTATATAAGTTACAAAAGAGACAAAGATTTCACCGATCCAGGTTTTATTGGAATTAAAGAGATATTATCACCACCAACACTGTTTTTGTGTTTGATTCCTTTTTTGAGTGTATTTGGAACCTATATGGTAAATTTTAATCAAGATAACATCATGCTGATGTTTTTGATTATTATACTTGCGTTAATAGTTGTTCTAATCGCTGTTGATAAGTTTATTCCAAAAAAATTGTATCCTTTATCAGTCTTTATAATTACAATCTCTCTGTTATATCATAATTCCCTAATATCAATGTATCTATGGGGGTGGGACATCCAATTTGAATGTTATCTGTGCAATTTGGTGAAAATAAATTCTATATGGGATCCAACGATCCCTGTGACATATAATGCTATGTTGAGCATCGTTATAGTTGCACCTATCATCTCTAATATATGTGGCATGAGCCTTACATGGGTCTTTAAAATAGTCTATCCATTAATATTTGCTTTTGTGCCTCTTGGCTTATATCGGGTATTCCAAAAGCAGACTAATGATAAGATTGCATTTTTATCTGTTTTCTTCTTCGTATTGATTTTCACTTTCTACAGCGAAATGTTAGCGCTGGCAAGACAGCAGATCGCTGAACTATTCCTCGTTTTATTAATCTTGTTGATGATCGATAAGAATATGGGGCGTATGAACCGGGCAGGGTTGTTTATAATCTTCGCATTTTCTCTTGCGGTATCACATTATGGACTCTCCTATATTTTCATGTTTTCTCTTATTGCTGTATGCAGCATGTTTTTTTTGAATATGTGGCGTGAAACACGAGGTAATATAACGAAAAGCGTCATCACGATCAGATTTGTTGTGTTGTATATCACCTTTACGCTGACATGGTATATATACGTCTCAAGTTCCTCAGCGTTCGATGTAATTGTGCATATATGCGACCATATCACAAGCAGCATATTTACAGACTTTCTAAATCCACAGGCTGCAGAAGGTATCGACATCATAACTATGGAAACCACATCCCTACTTCACGCTGTGCGCAAATGTTTTCATTTGATTTCCCAATTCTTTATTGCAATGGGCATCTTCACATTATGGTCGAAACATAAGGAAATGAAATTTGAAAAGGAGTATGCTGCTTTTTCTTATGTGGCTTTTGTGATCTGCTTTGCAGGTATTGCGATTCCGTTTTTTGCAAGTTCGCTCAACACAACACGATTGTATCAGATCACACTCATCTTTTTGGCGCCGTTTTGTGTGATCGGGGGAATGACGTTCTTCAGAATGGTGAATCGTGTTGTTAAAAGATCGTGGACGGATCGAATCGTTAGAAGTTCATTGAGAGTATTATCGGTGTTTTTCGCGGTATTTCTACTGTTTGATTCTGGATGGGTTTATGAGGTTGCGAAGGATAACCCGGTGTCGATTTCTCTGAATAGCACGATCGATTACCCGCGTTTTAATGAACAGGAACTATCAACGGGGGTGTGGTTGAGAGATAAAAAAAATGCAGAAAGTGACGTATATTCAGATGAATATAGAGGTTTATTATTATTGAACATTCTTGGGGAAGAGAATATATTTTATGGAGATGAAGAGATAACTACGTGGATGCCAAATAACATCTACATTTTTCTCGGGCGTGAAAATGTTCAGAATGGAAACATAATACTAATCACACCTGATAACAGACGGAAGCCAGTAAATCTAAAAAATTTAACACTTAATAATACTTTATTTAATATGAGTCAAATATACAACAATGGCGGTGCAGAGGTGTATTATCGTTAGATGTACTACTTTTCCCACGGTTTGACCTGTCTAATCATAGCAGATATTATGTTACTCAATTTCATATCGAACGCAAAATTATAATTACTGTGATATAATTTCCAAACTTCAACAAATCTGTAAATAGATCCCACAGGGTATAATACAACACTTAAGAGCCTATCTAACAAACTCCAATTGCAATACTCTTTGGATACACAAACCGATTCTTTTATCATCTCATCTCTTCTATCGACTGTTTTGCGTTTTTTATGGGTTCTATCCACGGCGATGATTCTATTCACATGTTGAAATTTATGTTTTTTAGCAATCCTTAACCAGAAATCATAGTCCATGGCAATCTCTAAGCTCACGTCCAACTCAAAATTATCTATAACCTTTCTTCGAAAGAGTACTGCTGGTTGTTCAAGGAAACAAGACTTTCTCAAATAGTTATAGTCGAATTTCCTCACCTTTAGGATATACAATATTAAGTTATTCTCATCTATCCTAACAGCATCACCGTAAATAATATCTACATTAACATATTCATCAAAATATTTTGCTACACTGCTAATTGAACTAATATCGAAATAGCCATCATCAGAGTCCAACTCAGCTATAATTTCCCCTTTAGCCATTCTAAACCCTTTATTTATCGCATCAGACTGCCCTTCATCAGACTCTGAAATCCAGCGCATGTTATAAGTACCTTCATATGTCTTAAGAATTTCTAAGGTATTGTCTGTTGAACCCCCATCTACTATTATATGCTCGATATTCGGATAGTCTTGATTTTTCACGCTTAAAATTGTATCTTCAATAAATCTTTCTTGGTTGTAAGAAGGAGTTATGATGGATACTAAAGGATTATCTTTCATTTTGTTCACCTACTGAAAAATCTTTTTATGTTTTGATAAATATATTCTACATTATCATCACTCAAAAAAGATGCTGATGGTAACCACAAACCTCTTTTTGATATATATTCTGCATTCTTAAAATCCCCTTTCACCCACGAATACGGCAGCTGAGTATGAATCGCAGGATAAAAGGGGCGAGTTCCAACTCCATTTTTATCCAAAAATGCTGCCAAATTATCCCTTTCTTTTTCCCCTTCATTAATAAGAATATCAATGAACCATGGCGACGTATCTTCCAAATTGGTATCTATAAATTCTATCCCTTCAATGTTTTCTAACAAATCCTTGTAAATCTCATACATCTCTTTCTTCCTTTTAACCCTCCAATCTAACTTCTTCATCTGCTCGATCCCTATCACTGCCTGAAGGTCAGTAAATTTAAAGTTGTAACCCAATGTTTCGTGGTAATCTACTCCACTTTGAGTCCTACCAAAATCTTTTATCTTTAATATTTTTTGATAAATTTCTTTATCGTCCGTAACCAAAGCCCCCCCTTGACCTGTAGTTATAATTTTAGGGGTACTAAAAGAGAAACTGCCTACATCTCCAAAAGTGCCTATGTGTTTTCCTTTATACCTCGAGCCCAACGATTGTGCAGCATCTTCAATGAGAAATAGATTATAATCCTGCGCAAAATTAACAAATTTCTCCATCTTGGGATAACGACCATTGATGGTAACAAGCATTATAGCTTTAGTTTTTGGTGTGACAGCTTCCTCAACCAGATCCAAATCAAGACACAGGTTCGTTCGATCAATATCTACTAAAACAGGCTTCGCACCTACCAAGACCACAGCATTAGCCGATGCTATCATTGTGTAATCTGGAACAATGACCTCATCGTCTCTTCCAATGTCCAAAGCCATAAGAGCAATAACTAAGCTAATTGTGCCATTATTAACCACTGATACGCATTTGCTACTTACATAGTCAGCTATCATCTGTTCAAACTCTCTTGTCTTTCTGAATTCTGTAAACCAGCCTCCACTATCCAAGTACTTCATCATGGCACGCTTTTCTTCTTCCCCTATCCAGGGTTCCATCTGATTTATTTGTTTCATCTTTCCGCTTCCACATTCAAACTCATTAAAACCCCACGTTCTCACCCATATGTGGAGTATAAGTTTTGTGAGAAATCATCATAATTCTTGTGAGTAGCCATGCACCAGTCATATCCACAAATGTTTTCAAAATCAACTGGTTCAAGAATCTCTTTCAATGATTTGAAATCGTAAACTGTCTTGTGATATATGATCTTCTCACCTTCCGGCGTTTTGATTACTATTCTACCATAAAGCGGGCCCAAGATTCCTCTGTGGTTTAAGTCATTATACTTTGGATATACGTTAACAATAGCTTCAAAGTCTGGAACTGCAACCCTAATAACTCCTCCTTTTTTTAAAGCACGATACCACTCCTTTAAAGCATCTTGAATCTCTTCTCTATCGAAGTATTCTACGGCATGACCACAGTAAATCAAATCCACGGAGTTGTCATCAAATGTGGATAAATCTGATATATTTCTCTTACAATCAATATGTGGGTAATCGGCTAACTCTACATGAATACGCCCTATAATAAACTTCCCCCCGCATCCTAAATGCAACTTTACCTCTCTGCTCATAGTCAAATCCTCTTCCTATCGTCATCTTCTCCAACATAAGGGCCATTTTTTACTTCCAAGACTTTTGTACCATCTTCTAATATTTCATAACCATGTCCACCATTAAGAAGAATTATGGTATCTCCCTTACCCAATTCAACCGATTTTAAAAAATCTTCGTTTTCTGTATAAATATCTGCTCTGATGCGACCATCTTTAACAAAAACGACCTCTTGGGTGCGCAATACTTCTCGAGGCTTAAATAAATGAATATGTGATGCCAATTTCTCACCTTTGTTGTATCCCCAAATTCCTACCTGTTGATAATCCTCTTCGGAAGAAACGAAATTCAATTCTTCTTCCCAATCGGTATTTCTAATTATAATTGCTAAAATTAAATCACCATTCATTATCTTTTCTGTTTTCATAACGCTTCTCCTTTTGAATTATTTATATACCATTCTACTGTTTTTTCAATTCCTCTTCGTAAGCTTGTTGGAGGCACCCAATTGAAAATCTCTCTCAATTTCGTGTTGTCCATCGTCTTATAAAGTGCCCCATCAGGTTTTGATGTGTCTAAAACTATTTCGCCTTTATATCCTACTACTTCCCTTATAAGCTTTGCAAGTTCTGCGATGGAGATCCCTTTACCCACACCCACATTGATGGGCTCTATTATTGGCACTATTTCGAGAGACTTTATAAGTATCTCTGCCCCATCGTCCACAAAAAGCCATTCTCTTATCGGCTTGCCAGTTCCCCACACAATAACCTCGGGTTGATTTTTTTTCTTTGCTTCCACGAACTTCATTATCAAAGCACCAAGAGCATGAGAACGAGTCTCCTCAAAATGATCTCCGGGTCCATACATATTAGGTAAAATAAGGTTGATGGTCTTAAAACCATATTGTTTATAATATGCCCAACTCTGCACCCAACTCGCTTTTCTTACAAATCCATAAACTAATACAGATTCATGAAGTGGTCCATCCCACCATCCTTCTTCTTTAAAATCCTTTGTTAAATGAGCAGGGTAGGAACAGTTTGAAATTGGATTGATAAATTTTTTTACACCGGTCAATCTCGCAGCCTCGATTAAATAAGTAGACATTAAAATATTGTTATAAAATATTTCACCCGGCTTTTCATATCCGTATTGGATTCCGCCAACAAAAGCTGCACAATTTATTACTGCATCGAATCTTTCTTTCTCGAACAGCCTCTTCGTTTGCTCAAAGTCCCTAAAATCGTAATCATCCCTCAACGATAGAGAAACATAGTCCATATTCTGCTCTACTAACTTCTTCACTACTCTCTTCCCCAAAAATCCGTTACCGCCCGGAACAAAAATTTTTTTGTGATTTCTCACGTTTTCACCTCAATCCACGCCCCACCATCTGTTCGGAAATTTCTTCTCCACTATCTCATCACCTTCTCCGATTGGCTCTAAACCTCTTGCCTTCATATCCGCATCCGTCATGATCTTAACCAGATCCTTAAATATTATTTTTGGGTTCCATCCCAGTTTCTCCTTCGCTTTGCTTGCATCTGCGATTAGCGTCTCAGGCTCCGTAGGTCTGAAATACATGGAGTCGATTTCTACATAATCCTCCCAATTTAGATCAGCGTATGAAAATGCTTCCTCAACAAATTCTCTTACTGTATGCGATTCTCCGGTCCCTATAACAAAATCTTCTGATTTAGCATTTTGCAACATCTTCCACATCATCTCTACATATTCCGGCGCATAACCCCAGTCTCTTTTACTCTCCAAATTTCCTAAATAGAGTTTCTCCTGTTTTTTCGCCAATATATCAGCTATGGCTCTCGTTATTTTTCTCGTTACAAATATCTCTCCACGTCTGGGTGATTCGTGATTAAAAAGCATACCATTGCATGCGAATATATCACAACCTTCTCGATAGTTAATGGCCATCAAACAAGCATAAACTTTTGCACAGGCATACGGGCTCCTTGGTTTAAAAGGCGTTTCTTCATTTTGCGGAGGTGGAGAACTTCCGAACATCTCGCTACTTGAAGCTTGATAAAATCTCACCTCAGTTCCACTTCGCCTGATAGCCTCTAAGATTCTGGTGGTGCCCAACGCGGTAACGTTCCCGGTGTATTCAGGCATCTCAAAACTCACTTTAACATGACTCTGCGCTCCTAAATGGTATATCTCATCTGGTTTTACATTGTAGATTATATTTGATATCTGCTCGGAATCAGAAAGATCGCCATAGTAGAAAAAAAACCGTGCATTGGGGTCATGATGATCTACTATAATGTGGTCTACCCTCTTTGTATTGAACGTAGATGCCCTCCTAATAATGCCATGGACTTCGTAACCTTTGCTTAGCAAAAATTCTGCTAGGTATGAGCCATCCTGTCCTGTTACCCCGGTTAGTAATGCTTTTTTAGCCATGAAATCCTCCTGCCGTTTTTAATTGTTTTTGTAGTTTACTGCTAAATAGATCTCCTGCTGTACTAAATCCCATGAAGTCTAACAAGCCCTGGCTATTAATCCTTACATTTAATCTCTCCCAACAACTCTCCTGATCAATTGTATATCTTCTTTTGTTATTTCTCCTATGACCGCCAGCACGGCGAAATATACCGCAATTGCTATCATAACTATCATGAAAAAGTTGGTGTTCTTCATGTAATAAATAGTTATCCCCATAATAACTCCGGCAATAGTTGGTTTCATAGTTATTCTAAATAGCGGCAATCTATATAAATATTTTGAAATAACAAAAAATAATAATATAAACAAAATACTTTCTGTGGCAATGGTAGTTATACTCGCTCCAACGTAACTCATTCGTGGAATGAAGAATAAATTTGAAATCACGTTAAAGATTGCACATATACCTGCAAAAAAGGCAAGTATGGCCTGCCTATTTATCGACTGGAGCACAACACTAAGAAGCCAATTTGCACAACTTAGAACAAATAACCATATCAAAATCCTTAGAGCAATGGTTGAGTAAACGAAATCATCACCATAAATGCACAGAATAATTTTAGCTGCCAAGAGCGTCGTACCAACACCGATTGGAAATGCGATGATAAATAAGTACCTAAATGATTTTTCATACGTAATTTTGAGCGAGCCAGTAGACGAAACATATAATTTAGAGAGGATTGGATATATTGCACCCAATAAAACACCTGGAATAACATTAAGAGATGACACAATCGTGTATGCAGCATTGTACCATCCAACCGATGCATCACCTATCATCATCGAAAGCATTACGGTGTCTATTTTATCGAATATACTTATAAAAATTACGGCCAGGCTAAATGGAATTGCAGCCATAATAGAACTCTTCCAAAAAGCAAAATCTACCTCAAATTTAGGCTTTGTGAATTTTCTAACCATAACCAGCGAACTAAGCACAATGTCAACAATTCCACCAATGAGATATACAGAAACCACATGGATCAAGTCATAACCTAAAAATAATAGCGTCAGCCCTGTTGAGACAATAATAATTTGCCGGACGATCGTTAAAAGAGAATCGTATTCCATCTTCTCAAAAGCATGGAATATTGACCTGAATAACTGACCAAATGAGGTTAAAACAGTGTAAGCTCCAAAGATATACACAATCGTCCTCGTGTCCGATGGACATTGCATCAGATTAACCGCAACGACAACCAATGTGAAGAAGGTAATAGATAGAAATAGTTTTATGATCGAGATATTTCCTATATACTTAGCAGCCAGCGTTTTATCTCGTGTAACATCCCTAATCGTTAATTGATTGAATCCCACATCCATAAAAACTGCAAATAATGCGGTGAATGCAAGTGCAAACGAATATTTGCCAAAGGCAATGTCACCAAAGCATCGAGCAAGTGATACGGTAAAGATTAACCCTAAACCCATCGTTACAATATGCATCAGGGTTAATGCACCGATGTTCTTGGATATTCTCTGTACCGTATTCATTTTAACGATCATAGCTTAACTCTACTATATTAAAAACGCCCCCTCGACGCCCCCTCCAAAACCCAATTTCACACTCAATACCACACTCTTCCGAGTGTATCACTTTCATAACCAACCAGTTCCAGAAGAATCACGCTATTCAAACTACCGCAACCCTGGTCAATCAAAAAATTGTGATCATCTTGAATTACCTGACATTCCGCACGTATCTGTTAATCCCCGATCATTTTTACTGATAGCGGTTTTAGCTATCTACAAAATATTATATTTACACTGTGACTTAGATTCCGCAGACACATCTCAAACCCCAAACATTTTAACCCACCCCACCTATTTAACCAGTAATATCATTCGAGGGGATGATCAACTGCACGAGATAACAACTACATC
>Ga0209013_10002027_pt1 | contig 18575 bp, 22 predicted proteins | sample Cruoilmetagenom2_FD_187291 | JGI IMG/M metagenome (GOLD analysis project Ga0209013, IMG submission 187291) | Oil polluted marine microbial communities from Coal Oil Point, Santa Barbara, California, USA - Sample 2 (SPAdes) (version 2) | ecosystem: Environmental > Aquatic > Marine > Oil seeps ...
TGATCTTCATAATCGAACAGTCCTGGCATAGTCTTCTCTTTTTTTCTTTATATTTTACCGTTTATTGGATTTGGGATGGGTTTTTAGAGATGCCCATATTTTATAAGGTTATTCGCTGTAGCGACGTTTACGGACCATAAATATGTACCCTCCCTTAGAAAACCTTATAAAATGTTCTATATAGGAGGTTTTATAAGGTAAAGTATATTTTTTGACACTCAATATTTTGATGGTTTTCAAAAGTCTCTTTTGATGTTTTGGCATTTGGGCGTCTAATTTGGCTCTATAAAAAAGTTCTTTACTATCTTTAACTTTCAATATATCATTTTTTATTTTTTTACCTGTTAATTTTTTATAGATAAGATTGTAAACATAAAGTCTATATGCCTTTGGAAACATAACTCCAATTCCAGTCTCCAGTGTCAACTTGAGTTTAACATCTTAATATTTAGAAAAAAAATTTACACATACCATTTGAAATAAAAACTTACTATCGGTGTCTATAAAATATTATCACCTTGCCAATAAACCGTCGTGATAATATTCATATATTCTTTATCTTTTTTATTGAAAAAAGGTTTTGATTTCCAATTTGCTTGTTTTATTTTTGTTTTGACTTTATCATTTCCTACGTTTGTATAGATTATAATACATCTTATTTGAACACCGTAACACAAAACAATGACTTTCATCAAAAGTATGTCAAATTGCCATCTTTTTAAGGTACAATCTAAAAAAAGCAAAATAGAGTCAAAACCTATGAATATAAAAAACTTCTACATTGCCCCTATCAAAGGCTACCAGTACATTTCAAAAATGTTACCTGCTTCCTGTCGTTATTACCCTTCGTGTTCAGAGTACGCCGCGTGGCAGTTTGAATTTAATGCCCCGCATAAAGCCCTTACTTCGAGCACCTTACGCATTTTACGTTGTAATCAGTTTTTTAAAGGGGGAATTGACTATCCTCTGGTTGATTATACCCCTCCAAAACATCTCTCTATACTCAAATTTAATGCATTTTGTGGCAAAATAGATGTACTCTATTGGCTTGTACCTCAAACTACAGATGCCGATCACTCAAAATATTATGTACTAAAGGACTTTGATGCAATTAACCGCAGCACTTGACATGCACCTGCACCTCCGGGACGGAGAGATGCTGGAGAACATCGCTAAAAGCTCAGCAAGCACTTTTTCAGGGGCGATCATCATGCCGAACCTTGTGCCTCCTGTGAGCACAAAAGAAGAAGTTATCGCCTACAAAGAGCGCATCATGAAAGCAATCGGTGATAAAAAGTTCATCCCCTATATGACACTTTTTTTCAAACCCTCTTATGATAAAGCATTTTTAGAATCTGTAAAAGAGGATATCACTGCCATTAAACTCTATCCTGCTGGCATAACCACAAACTCCGAGGGTGGAGTGAGCGGTTTTGATGTGGAAGAACTACGTCCTGCACTTGAAGCGATGTCTGAGCTGGGCATCCCGCTTTGTGTACACGGAGAGACCAACGGTTTTGTGATGGACAGAGAAGCGGAATTTGTCTCTATCTATGAAAAACTGGCTTCTGCTTTTCCCAAACTCAAGATCATCATGGAACACATCACTACAAAAGCAAGTGTTGAAGCACTGGATAAATTTGAAAACCTTTATGCCACGATCACCCTGCACCATCTGCTCATTACCCTCGATGATGTTGCAGGCGGCATGCTGAAACCTCACCTCTTTTGTAAACCCATAGCCAAACGCCCGGAAGACAGAGAAGCTTTGCTCAAAGTAGCGTTGGAAGCACACCCTAAAGTGATGTTCGGTTCAGACTCTGCCCCGCACCCTAAACATGCGAAAGAAGCCTGTGGTTGTGCTGCAGGTGTCTTTACTGCACCTATAGCTTTACAGGTCCTGGCAGAGCTTTTTGAAAGAGAAAATGCTTCACTGGAAAATCTTCAAGCCTTTGTTTCGGGAAATGCACAAAATATTTACGGTATCAAACCTCTTGGTAAGAGAGTCATCCTTGAGAAAAAAAGTTTTAAAGTCCCTTCCGACTACAATGGCGTAGTGCCTATGTATGCAGATGAAAAAATAGCATATAGCATTAAAGAGATCAGACATGGATAGTAGACTTAAAGCATTTGAAAAAGGACATGAAGCCTTTCAAAAAATAAAATTCAATCACAGTAAAGAGCGTTTTAAAAGACTTGTCTCGGAAGGACAGAGCCCTAAAGCACTTTTTATCGGATGCAGTGATTCCCGTGTCATGCCTGCAATGATCACTGGTTCCAAGACAGGTGACCTTTTCATCGTAAGGAATATCGGTAACTTCGTAGCACCTTATAAACCCGATGCAGATTTTCATGCCACCGCTTCAGCCATAGAATACGCAGTCTCTGTGCTGGAAATTTCAGATATCATCGTCTGCGGGCATTCACACTGCGGTGCCATCGCTGCACTCTTTAAAGATATCCAAAAAACGCCTGAGAACATTCACACTGTTAAATGGCTTGAACTGGGCTCAGAAGCAAAAAAAACAGCCCTTCTGGCCCATAGAGATTCAACCAAAGATGTCATGCTCCGCTATACAGAACAAATTTCAGTGGTCTATCAACTGGATAATCTTCTCACCTACCCTGCCGTTAAAAGAAAAGTGGCAGAAGGCACACTCTTTCTACATGGATGGCACTATGACATTGAAAACGGCAATATCGCCTACTATGATGACGAAAATTATGAATTTAAAGCACTTACTCAAAAATAATTAGCTACCATGAGATATTGAGATATAAGGATAGCGAATGATTGCAAATAATATTGAGGAACTGATAGGGAATACCCCTTTGGTCAAAATAAATACACTTTCAGAAGAGACAGAGACAACCATATTGGGAAAGTGTGAATTTATGAACCCTACTTCTTCCGTGAAAGACAGGATCGCTTTCAATATGATCAATGAGGCATTAAAATCAGGAAATATCGATGAAAGTACCACTATCATCGAGCCTACCTCGGGGAACACAGGTATCGGTTTGGCTGCTATTTGTGCAGCCAAAGGGCTTAAACTGATCTTGACCATGCCTGAATCCATGAGTATGGAGCGCCGTAAAATTCTTACGCATTTAGGGGCAGAACTGGTACTTACCCCTGCAGAAGAAGGTATGGGTGGTGCTATCACTAAAGCGGATGCTTTGGAAAAAGAGCTTGACAATGCCAAAGTACTTCAGCAATTCAACAATCCAGATAACCCGGATATTCACCGAAAGACCACTGCCCCTGAAATACTGAAAGATACAGATGGAAAGATCGATATCTTTGTAGCATCTGTCGGTACAGGGGGTACACTGACGGGTACGGCTGAAGTACTGAAGTCACAGATACCCGGCATTCTGATAGTCGCAGTAGAGCCTTCTGCTTCTCCTGTTCTCGAAGGAGGAAAAGCAGGTCCGCACAAGATCCAGGGTATCGGTGCGGGGTTCATTCCTGAAATTCTCAATACAGAGATCTATGATGAGGTCATTGCAGTAAGCAATGAAGACTCCTTTGCCATGGCAAAAAAAGTTGCTACAGAAGAAGGTTTGCTTATCGGTATCTCTGCAGGAGCAAATCTGCATGCGGCAAGGATCCTCGCTTCCCATCCAGAAAATAAAGGCAAAACCATCGTGACCATACTCTGTGATACTGCCGAACGTTATCTCTCTACAGAACTTTTTGACAGCTAATGTCACAGATACACCCCTCCTCTCTTCTTCTTGAAACGATCAAAATCGTAGAGGGTGAGATACATAATCTTCCTTACCATCAGGAACGATGCAACCGCAGCCGTCAAACACTTTTTCACAGTACAGATATACTCGATTTAGTTTCCATTATTCAGCCTCCCAAAACCGGCTTGTACCGCTGTCGTATCCTTTATGCAGAGGCGCTGCACTCCGTAGAGTACTTCCCCTACGTACCCAAAGAGATACAGACCCTGAAGATCATCCCCTCCGAGATCGACTATGCCTTCAAATATGCGGACAGATCTGCGCTGACTGCCCTGCTTGATTCGCATAAAGAGGTGGATGAAGTGATCATAGAAAAAGAGGGGTATCTGACCGATACCACCATAGCCAATATCGCTTTTTATGACGGAAACCAATGGTTCACGCCAGAAGACCCCCTACTGAAAGGTACAATGAGAGCCAAGTTGATCGATGAAGGATTTCTACAGACAAGAAAGTTAAAAAAAAGTGATCTGCCTCTTTACACACAAGTAGCTCTAATGAATGCTATGCTAGGATTTAAGATCTTAAATCATTTCAATATACAAGGCTTATGTGATGACCATTAATCTTTTTCAAACACCTGAATATCGTGAACTCATCCAAACACATATCTCACAGACCATCGGATATCTCTTTGAGAAAAATCAGGAATTCGCACTTGCCTGTGAAGTCAAATATATCACATTCACACCGGAACTCCCTTCAAGCATCAAAGAGACATTTGAAGAAACCGTACTTTTTATACTGAGCGGATATACCTTTGAAAGTGCCCAGTTGGAAGAGGACTATTTCTCTTTTGAAGCAGGGTTTGGAACTGATAATTTCGGTTCAACCGTATCGGTACCTCTGCTTGCCATTAAACAGATCTTTGTAGGAGACAACCCTATCGTCATCAATCTTGCCAATCCGCTCATAGAGGAAAAAGTGGATGTTTCCAAAAAGTCTTCCAAATCTTCGATGGAAGCACTCTTGAATAATCCTGAGAATAAAAAACTTCTGAAAAAAAAGAAATAAAAAGAGAAATTAGGAATTTGAAATGTGAAATATGACGATCTCAGCGATCGTCACCGGAGAAAAGAATTAACAGTGACCTGCTAAAATATAGTTTACCACTTTATCTACATAAGCATTATGCTTATTTTCTTTAGAATAGACAATAAAGAATTTACGTGTCATCGTAAAGCCTCTGAGTTTTGCTTCAAAAAGCTCACCATTGTTAAGTTCATCCATCACAGCATATTTGGATAGAATAGAAACAACCGGTCTCTCAGGGTTTCTGTCACTTTTCTTCAGTGTTTGAAGCACGGTTGTTGTATTACTGACTTCCGACAGTACATTAAAGCTTTTACATGAAACACCCAGTTCATCAAACACTTCAGTGACCACTCTTCTTGTATGAGATCCCTCATTACGACAGATCCAGTCAAAGTCATACAACTCTTCTGTTTTAAGGATTTTTGGGATCTCCACATTACTCACAACTACAAGTTCATCTTCCAGCCATTCTCTGTAAATAAGATCATTATCAATGACCGGTGACTCTATAAGACCCACATCCAGCTTTCTGTCTTTCAGTTTTTGAACGATCTTGTCACTCACATCGATATCCAGTTTGATCTCATTGCTGATCGCTTCACCGATCGTATTGAGACATTTTCCTGGGATGATATAGGTACCGATAGTATACGAGGCACCCAGTCTGAAGGTGATCTCTTTATTGATGATCTTGAGGATATCCTGCTCTGATGAATGTATCTCTTTTTCAAGCCTGGTAGCTATCTTATAGAGCTCTTCACCTTCATTGGTCAGCTTAATACCATTCTTTTTACGTTCAATTACTTTACAAGCAAGATATTTTTCAATAAACTTGATCTGCTGTGTGACCGCCGGCTGGGAGATCCCTAATTTGGCAGAGGCTTTGGAAAAACTTCTTTCACGTGCCACAGTTAAAAATGTTTCCAGTTTTACAAAATCTTTTAACATACATATATCCTTGTTTGAGCTGATACTTATTAATAGAAATAAGTTAAGTAAGTCATTATATCAAATTATACTTAATAATACATAAGTTGTACTTATTAGAATAATTTTATTTTGTATAATTCATATTATGTTAAATTTTTTCTTTTTTTTTGCAATTTTTCCATATAAATACATGAAAATAATCTATACTGTTTTTGTGTTTTTCCCTGCTTATGTCACTTCTAATCAATTAAAAGGTATAATTAATACACTATAGGAGCGTAACAACGTTATGGAAACAATTTTAAATGCACTGAATCCCTCACAGAGAACAGCCGTCGAACATATTGACGGTGCAATGCTGATACTTGCGGGTGCGGGGAGCGGAAAGACCAAGACACTGACAACAAGACTTGCCTACCTTGTAGGAGAAGTAGGTATAGACCCTGCAAATACCCTCACCCTTACCTTTACGAACAAAGCTGCCGCTGAAATGCGTGAACGTGCACTCAAACTCATGCCTACAAAAGTCTCTTACCCTCCGCTTTTATGTACCTTTCATAAATTTGGCCTGCTCTTTTTAAAATTCCATATTGAAAAACTCGGCAGAAGCAACGCTTTTGTCATCATAGACAGTGACGATAAAAAACGCCTTTTACGCAGCATCGCCAAAGAGCTGAAAATAGACCTCAATCTCTCTTTTATCGCTTCAGAGATCTCAAAATACAAAAACTCCATTCTCTCACCCCAGGTCGTTCTTGAAAAAGCGGAACTTCCGGATTATAAAAAAGTGGCCGCTGTGTATGAAAAGTATCAGGCGAATATAGAGGAGAATAATCTTGTGGACTTTGATGACCTTCTGATGCTCACCTATAAAATACTCAATGAGAATGATGCCTTGAGAAAAGAGACAAGCAACCGGTATAAATATATCATGGTAGATGAATATCAGGATACCAATGAACTGCAATTCCAGCTTCTTGAACTTCTCTCTTCCGAACATAACAATCTTTGTGTGGTGGGAGATGATGACCAGAGTATCTACGGATGGAGAGGTGCGAACATACGCAATATCCTGGAATTTGCAAACAACTTCGAAACCTGTAAAACCGTGAAGCTTGAAACCAATTACCGTTCCACAGACCCCATACTACAGGCTGCCAATACCCTCATAGAACATAATTCCACACGACTGGGTAAAAAACTGACTTCGCACAAAGGCACTGGCGCTGAAGTGAAACTGCTGCATTCACTGGATGAATCCATGGAAGCCAAAGCCATCGCCAAAGATGTACAGAAACTGCTTGATGAAGGGGTGGATCCCGATGAGATCGCAGTCCTCTACCGTATCAATGCACTTTCGAGATCACTTGAAGAAGGCTTTAGCAAAGAAGGTGTCGGCTTCAAACTCATCGGAGGCATGCGTTTTTATGAACGTGCAGAGATCAAGGACATTATCTCGTACTTCAGGGTACTTTCCAACCCGCATGATGATTTTTCACTCATACGTATCATCAATAAACCCAAACGCGGTATCGGTAAAGCTTCCATAGAAAAACTTCAAAAAGCTGCTTTTGACGCACACATTTCACTCTATGAATATATAGAGAGATCCGTCAAAGGAGAACTGCCGACGGTCATCAGTAAAAAAGTCTCTACTGCTTTGGGTCTGCTTGTGGAAGACATTAAACTTTTGCAGGAAGAAATAGCACATACACTGGGGAACTTCATCACGCTCTTTGAAGAGCGTATCAAACTCAAAGACCATTATGCAGGGATGGTAGACGGGTTTGACCGTATTTTGAACATTGATGAATTTTACGGGTACTTCAGAGATGCCGTCATTAAGAACCCTGACCTGACACTGGATGAATTCCTTAATGACATTTCACTGCAGAGTGACCAGGATCAGCTGGAAGAAAATACGATCACCATCATGAGTATCCATGCCTCTAAAGGGCTGGAGTTCGAACATCTCTTTGTCATCGGTCTTGAAGAGGAGTTCTTCCCTCTGCTGGGTGAAGGATGCAATATGGAAGAAGAGCGCCGTTTGGGATATGTCGCCATCACAAGAGCCAAGTCTGACCTGACACTCTGTTATGTCGACAGCCGTTTTTACAAAGGCCGCCGTAAGATGATAGAAAAGAGCCGCTTTTTAGGTGAATCAGGACTCATCCAGGACACCAGTCTCAAGATAACCAAAGCATCAACTTTTAAAAAAGGGGATCTTGTCAAACACAAGATCTTTGGTATCGGGCGTGTACAGGCTGCCAATAAATCGGGGAAAGAGTATAAACTTTTGATCAATTTTGGCGGGAACAAGAAAGAAATTTTAAGTTCATTCGTACAATCCATTTAATTCTTCATGTAGCGTGGGTTTTCTAACCCATGAACAATCATTTATGATTGATATGATGATAACACATAAATATATTTTCGTAGGTTAGAAAACCCACGCTACAAAAATAGGAAAACAAATGAACCGTCTTTTCGTTGTAAACAAACCCATCTTCCGTACTTCAAACGGATATATGGGCTATGTGAAACGTAAATACGGCACAAAAAAGGTAGGTTTTTCAGGGACACTTGATCCTTTTGCTACGGGTTGTCTGATCGTGGCCACAGGACAATACACCAAACTCTTTCAATACCTCGACAAAACACCTAAAAGCTACAAGGCTACCCTATGGCTGGGAGCCAACTCTCCAAGCCTTGATATAGAGAAGATAGACAGCATTAAAGAGCACCCTGCTTTTGAAGAAAGTCTCATAGAAAAAGTATTGAATTCACTACAAGGTGAACTCACCTACTACCCACCAAAGTTCTGTGCAAAAAAGATCAACGGTAAACGCGCCTATGAACTCGCACGTGCAGGAGAAGAGGTGGAACTTAAAACCATTACCTCTAACATCTATGACATTAAGCTGCTGAACTATAACCATCCTTTTGTGCATTTTGAAGCTAAAGTGAGTGAAGGCACATACATTCGCAGTCTTGCTGCGCTTGTAGCAGATAAATTAGGGGTGGACGGGACACTTTCCAGTCTGCACCGATGCCATGAAGGACAATTTTATTTTGAGGATGAAAAAGCACTCAACCCTTTCACCCGTTTAGCCCTTCCCTCCAATGTTTACACAGGAGAAGAAGCATATATAGAACTGGGAAAAAAACTCTCTGTGGCGTATTTTGAAAAAAAAGAAGACGGAGTGTATCTGATAGAGAGTGCCCACTTTTTTTCTATCATCGAAATCCTGGATAAAGAAGTAAAATACAGGTTCAACAGAATTCCAAAATTTGAGGAAGTATAATGTACAGCATCAAAGCCCATGCCAAAGTCAACATCTTTTTAAAGATCACCGGTCATAAAGACGGATACCATACCCTGCTCTCAAGATTTGTGCAGGTTGAAGATCTCTATGATACCATAGAGTTCATCCCCTGTGACTGTGAGACTTTTACCATAGAGGGATGCGAAGACATACCTCTGACGTCCAACACCATCTACAAAGCTTATAAAGCACTCAATGACCATACAGGTGACCTTGACATCCTGAACTTCTTTTACAGGCATAAAGTCCTTGTCACGAAGCGCATACCCTCTCAGGCCGGTTTGGGAGGCGGATCTTCGGATGCTGCTGCTTTTATGCGTCTGGTCAAAGAGGTCTGCCGCCTTATGATAAGTACGGAAGAACTGGCAAGGATCGGCAGTACCATAGGTGCTGACCTGCCTTTTTTCATTTACAATTACCGCTCAGCCAATGTGTCCGGTTTTGGTGAGATCGTAGAGCCTTTTGAGGAAGTACCTCCGGCACTTGAACTCTACACCCCTGACATTGGCTGCGACACCGCTGTTGTTTACAGAACATTCAAAGAGCATCTGCTCGATGACATCACTCTCTGCTCTTTTCTGGGATGGGAAAAACTGGATTCAAAAACTCTGCTTGAACTGATAGATGATCCGATCATACTGAACGATCTCTACAGTGCTGCACTAATCGCATACCCTGAGTTAAAACAGTATGCAAAAGCAGGTTGGTTCTTTTCAGGAAGCGGTAGTACATTTTTTAGACAAAAAGAGAGCTAAAGCACTAAATACTTTTCAATGGCGCTATTTAAACGTGCAAGTTCTTCCCTGTATTTCTCTATATAACTATCTAAGAGTTCAGGCTTTTTATAGATGAGATACTGATGAATCTCATTGATGATGGTATGCATCTTTTTCGCACCTATCGTACCGGTCAGCCCCTTCATCTCCATACATAATATTTTGATCTGACCATAACGCTGTTCACGTACCAGGCGCTCAAAAGTCACATCACTCTGGGCATAGGCATCAACAAACTCCTGCAGTACCTGCTTGTAAAAAATAATATTATCTCCTACATGGGCAAGACCATCTTCAATATCCAGTCCGTCCAACCGGGGAAGAGATGTTTCAACACTGTTGACTTCCTCTTTGGAGATATAGCTCTGATCCAAAAACTCTGTCAATGCTGTATAAAGGCTTCCAATTTGTACAGGTTTGGCAAGACAGCCGTTCATACCGCAGTCAAGCATTTTTTCAATTTCATGTTCTGAGGCCAAAGCAGATAAAAAGATGATCGCTGTCTGGTTAAAACGAGGATTTTTTCGGATGATCTCTGCGGCACTGTATCCATCCATGACCGGCATATTGATATCCATGAAAATAATATCTGTTTTTTCTTCTCTCTCATGAAGAAGATCAAGCGCTTCCTTCCCATTTCCGGCTATGGACAATTTTAACTCGGATTTCCCCAAGATATCGACAATGGCCTCTTGATTCATCATATTATCTTCAACGATGAGTATATGTGCATCTTTAAAATGAGAAAAACTTTCCAAAGTAATATGTCCTGTGGCTTTGAACATTGTGCTATGTACAGGAAGGGAAGGCCTGTTCGCATCCACAAAGTGTCTGATCATACTTCTTTCAGCCCACTCTTTGTCATAAAGCTCCACCAGAGTATCAAAAACGTACTCTTGGGTCAAAGGCTTTTTAAGGCTTATATCTATCACTTCACTTATGATCATTTCGTTGGAAGTAAAAAGGCTATCTATACTGATCACTTTGATGTCCTGCGTTTTTTTGATCTCTTTAACTATCTCAAGCACTTTGTTATTAAACAAAACATTAGACAGGGCAACGATCTCATAAAGAGCGAAATCCGGCATATTTTTTTTAAACTTCTCTTCACTTAGTACTGTGACATCTGCTTTAAAATAGACAAACAGTTTTTCAGTTGCCAAGGCGGAATTGTCATTATGCTCCACAAGAAGGATCTTTTTGCCTACCAGCCCTTTATCGGGAAGTCGATATTTTCTTTTTTCTTTATTTTTCTCTTCCATAGGCAAAGTAAAGATCAAAGAGCTTTCTGCATCTCCACTCTCTTCGATCAAGAGTTCACCACCCATCAGATAGATCAATTCTTTGGCAACATAAAGACCTAAACCTACATATCGCCTTGCCTCTTCATCATAATAGGAATCAAACAGTGTCTCTTTATCTTCTATGATGACATCTGCATCAATTTGAAACCTTAATATTAATTTCCCGTTCAACAGGGAGATTTCCGAAACTTCAAGCTTGACTTCTTTACTCTTGGAGTTTTGTATAAAATATTCAAGCAGGTTTATCAGGATCTGTCCCATATGTACTGAATCGGCAAACATGTTTCTTGGCACATTTTTATCGATATCAAAGATCAGCTCTGTATCATTTTGCATATATTTGGCATTGAGAAGTCCTGCCACTTCATTTAAGACATGATTGAAGTTGAATTCTTCATTCTCGATCACCACTTTTTTAGATTTCAGCCGTAAGAATTTTACCAGATCTCCTGTCACATCAAGTAACTCATTTTCATTGTCCATGACTTTTTCTACATCAGTATAAAAAGGTGTCTCTTTCACCTTTTCTGCCAATTGATGGGTATGTGTCATCGTCTCTTTGGTAATGATCTGAATATTTTCACCCATACTGGAAAGTACTTCATGTTGTTTCTGTTCCAGGTTTTGATGTTTGGATTTCATATTCTCATGTTCCAGCTTCAACCGTTTCATCTGCTCAGAGGAGATGAACATAAAAAAGATACCGATAAAAGCCAAACCAAAAACAGCTATCCATAATGATTCATCCTCTTTTTCTACATAGACCTTTTTTTCAATGGTCTGTATCACAGGTTTCGATCCAAGTGCAGCTTCTTTCTCTTCAAGTATAAAGGCATGAGGAAAAGACTTTTTAAGTTTGAGATAGATCATCGCCAGGGCATCATCTGCTGCAAAAGGTCCTACTTTCAGTATGTAGGAGCTTTTGACTTTTTTGATCTCTGCCTGAAATTTTTCTTGTGTGATCAAATCCCGGATCACAGAGTCTGTTTGAACCACTCTGTCATACTGCAACTTCTTTTCTGTGATACTTTTTGTATTGTTATCTTCTGTCAAGACAATAAAATTCTCTATGGCCGATGCATTTGAGATCGCAAACAACCCTACCATCAAGATCAAATATACTCTATACACCATACCCTCCCAACTGCTTGATTTCATCTTCTATTTTTTCCTGTTTTATACTGAGGTCTTCTTGTGTTTTTTCCAACGTGGCAAGTTTTCTTCTGTTATGTGTGGACAGGGTCAGTCCTATCACAGCCAACAGCAGCAGTGCCAGCCATTGCAAGCCTACCTCTTCTACCAAAAATTCATAGACTGCATTCCCGGAGACTTTTCCGGATGATCGAGGATTCCTCATAGATGAAGATCCTTTGTCGGAGTTTGGACCTTTCATCTCTGTTCTTTTCTCTGCAATAAAAAAGATATTGGGGAAGACTGGTTTCAACAATGACAATAATTCATGCTTTAAAGCCGATGTCTCAACAGGTTTGATCGTCACAATAGCATAATCACCGAGTGCTTCCATCTCAAGTTTTAATTTGTATTTTTCCTGAAGTGTCATGAGTTCAGGAACTTCGCCAAAAGAGATCTTCAGCTTCATCAGATTCGCTTGTGTTTGCAATAGATCTTTGTCACCACCGATGATCAACTTCCCCTGAATAGCTTCAGAAAACAGCATCGTTAAAGAAAATAACATGAGAATGATCACGTGCATTATTTTACCTTCCATGGTTTGAATCCCTCAGTAAATATTCGGTTTATTGTATGTCCATTTATTGTTTAATCATTATAGTGTAACATATGCTTATATGCATATTCCTTCTAAAGCGATAAAATATTAATCGAATAATAGTTATAATAAGAAAATTAAACGTAAATGAGGTGAATAATGTCCACATCGATACCCTATCCAGATCTCTTTGATGAACTCAAAGCACAGGTACGTAAAGCCGGGTTACTCGAACGTGTACCGATCCGAGGCAGCATAGAGATGATCGCTATTCTTCTTTCTCTCATCATCACACTCGCTACTGCACCTCTATGGAACCCTGTTCTTTTGGGGCTTTTTATGACCCTTCTTTTTACACGTTCTGTCTTTGTTTCTCACGATATTTTACACACGCAGTACTTTAAGAACAAGGCCCTTTCAAAAAAACTCTCTTACCCTTTTTCAGCGATCATCCTCTCCAACTCATCCTCATGGTGGGACTACAAACACAATGTCAATCACCACACCTACTGTAACATCGTAGAAAAAGATGAAGATATACGTGCACTCGATGGTGCTTTTACAACAAACAAAGGAAACAGTCCTTTTATCAAAAAATATAAACACCTTATCTTCTGGGGGGCGATGTTTTTTATGTTCCCGGCATTCATCGCACAGTCGTACAAATTTGTGATCAAACGAAAACTCTGGGGCGAATTTGCACTGATGCTGCTGCACTGGCCGCTTATCTGGGGAACACTGCTGTATCAAATAGGTGCGCTTGATACACTTATCGTAGCCCTTACCCTGAATTTTGTACTCTCGCCATGGCTTGCCTTTGGTTTCATTACCAATCACCTGGGATGTGAGACATTCTCTGAAGAAGAAGCTAAAAACTTCTCCTGGATGGAACTTCAAATGAGAGGAAGCCGCTCTTTAAAAGGCGGCTTTTTGGTACATTGGTTCTATGGTGGGCTCAATACACAGATAGAGCATCATCTTTTTCCCAAAGCACCTCGCTTCAACCTGTTGAAAGTCCAAAAAATGACAAAAGATTTTGCGAAAAAATACGATATACCGTATTTTGAAACCACACCTGTTAGAGCGTATATACAGATAAACGATGCGATAAAAGAGTATTGAACCCTATATCAAAAAAAGGAGATATCATGAAAATCATCAAAAGTATTGGAAAGTTATTCAAAGAAGCAAAAACAAAAATTTTAAGCGTGGGCAAACCTCAGGAAGAAGAAGTAGACTACAATAAAGTCACCCAGAGAGAAGCTCCCAAAGAGAGTGCAGAATTTTCCAGAGGTACTCCGACACCTCCTCCTAAAATGGCTGCCAAGAAAGAAACTGTTGAAAAAGAAATTGTTGAAAAAGAAGACGTTGAGAAAGAACCTGTAAGCAAAAAACCTGCTGCAAAAAAAACTGCAAACAAAAAACCCGCCGTTAAAAAAAGTGAAACAAAAACAAGCACAACAAAAAAAGCTGCTCCGAAAAAAACCACGGAGAAGAAAACTGCTGCTACAAAAACCGCAACGACAGTAAAAACAGAAACAGGCAAGAAAAAAGCAACGCCTAAAAAAGCTGCTTCAAAAACAACAGCTGCTAAAAAACCTGTAAACAAAAAACCTGCTGCAACAAAAAGTGAAGTAAAAACGCCTGCAACAAAAACGAGCACAACAAAAAAAGCTGCTCCAAAAAAAGCTACGGAGAAGAAAACTGCCGCCGATAAAAAACCAGCACCTGAAAAAAAGACAGCAGCACGCGTAAAAACAGAGACGGGCAAGAAAAAAGCCACTTCTGAAAAATCTACTCCTAAAAAACCTATTCCTAAAAAAGCTTCAGCAAAAACAAGCACAGCGAAAACCGAAACAAAAAAGAGTACAGAAAAAAAGACTTCAAAAAAAGCGGAAAAGATAGCACTGTATGCCAAAGATATTAAAAAACACTATGGTGAAGTGGACAGTGACTTCCTGGAGATCATCGTTAAGAACCTGGGACCGTCCATCTATAAAAAAGATGCTGAGCTAGTCTCCTGTTCCGACCCCAAAGAACTTAACACTGTACGGAAAAACTTCCTCATGAAAAAACTCGGTATTGATGCAAGCCAGAAAGTACTTGATGCTGCCATACAGGATGTCTGTGAAGAATTAAAAGCAACAAAGACAAAATACCGTGCTACCTTCTACTATAGCCTGGCCAAAAAGTTTAAAAAAGAGTCTGTACTAAGTTAAATTAAGGATGGGGAGCCATTATTTACTCCTCCTCATTTTTCTTTATCATTATGAGATACAGCGCTTCCACTTTTTCTCTTGCCCAGGGCGTTTTTCTTAAAAACTTCAAACATGAATTGATACTCGGATCGTAATTGAAACAATTTATATTCACCAACTGTCCCAAAAGTTCCCAACCGTAATGTGCATGCAAAGCTTCTAGGATATCTTTGAGTTTCACCCCGTGCATGGGGTTATTTTTATGTTCATCATTTGTCATATGACATCATACCCTATTTTTTCCCAAGAAAATGACTTAAAAAGTGTGTTATATTTTCTCTGTATTATTCACACTGAATTATATGATATAATTCTAGAAAAAAGGACTGCTTTGGCCATCAATATCGTTGCACAAAATAAAAAAGCCAGACATGACTATGAGATACTCGAAAAATTTGAAGCAGGCATCGTACTTTCCGGTGCGGAAGTCAAAGCACTGCGTGCCAAACGTGCCAATCTGGCAGATGCTTTTTGTCGTTTCATACAGGGTGAGCTGCATCTTATGAATGCCCATATCGCACACTTGGAAACGGCTCATAAACATTATACACCGGATACACGTACACCCAGAAAACTTCTCCTGCATAAGAAACAACTGGAAAAACTCTATGTCAAAGTCCACAAAGATGGACTGACCATCGTACCCCTTATGATCTACTTCAATGAACGTAATTTAGCCAAAGTAAGCATCGCCATAGCCAAAGGTAAAAAACTGCATGACAAACGTGCAGACATGAAAGCAAAAACGCTTGACCGTGAAGCGAGTCAGGCAATGAAGAACAGGAGTTACTGATGCAGCTCTCTACCTATCTGGAACCTTTTAAGAGTGTCATTTTAGGCACTATGGGTGAAAACGGCTACCCCTTCTCTTCTTATGCTCCCTTTTACTATGACGGACTCTCTATATATATTTTTATTTCAGACATTGCCACACATGCCAAGAACATGCAAAAAGAACCGAAAGCTTCAGCATTTTTTATAGAAGATGAGAGTCAAACCCAACAGATCTTTGCACGAAAACGTATCTCTTTACAGTGTGATGTCGCACAGATCTCCAAAGATGACGCTACCTTTGAACCCGTCATGGAAGCCTTTGTATCCAAACAGGGTGAAACACTTACCATGCTTATGGGCATGGGAGACTTTAACCTCTATGTACTCACTCCGATCTACGGAGAAGCGACCTTTGGCTTTGGTGAAGCCTACAACATAGGCGGAGAGCAGATGAATACACTTGTCACAAGAACAGGTGAAAGCGGTCATAAATAAATACTACTTTTTAGACTTTCTCTTCTGTAGCAGAGTTGCACGAGAAGAGAGATAAGCACTCTCTTTTTTCTTCTCTAAGCTCTCTTTACGTCTGTTGATCAGCCTGCTGTGACTATTTGGAGTAAGTATTCTATTTTGCTTCAAGCGTTTCCATGCAGATACCCTCTTATACCCAATAAAACGATAGATACTTCTTTGTATCTTTTTAACCAGCCATTTTAAAGATCTTTTTACCGGAATATGAAATACTTTTTCCAGGAAAAATTCCACCCATTTAAAAACCATGATAAAAAAAGCAGAGATACTAGCCAGGCCTTTTGCCAAAAAAGGTACTTTTTCCATCCAGGTCAAGATCCAGGTAAAGATCACGATCTCCACAATGGGAGCGATCCAGCTTCCCCACAAATAATCGGTAAAGAAATAAATGATCCCTGTACCCACCTTAATGAACAGCGCAAGCAGTACACTCCAAAATTTCGCAAGAAACACTTTCATGGCAAGCATACCACCCATAAACTTGCCCACAAAACCCAATGAGCCTAAAAATACAAAGACAGCGATGATCTGTTTGACGATCGGGAAATTTTTAAAATTCTTTTTGACATACTCGATCAAACGTGAGATATCGTCTGTGATATGATCAAGAAAATGTATTTTGAAATTGTGTGTGATCACTTTTTCTATGACATAACGTTTTCCCAGACCTGTTGCAGAAAGAAGGGCGAGCTTTTTAAGAAAAAGTGTCAAGATAAACTTTCCTTTTACAAGAAAGAATGCTGTCAGAAGGGCTAAAAGATTTTCTTTTAAAAAATGAAAGACACTAAGCCCGGAGCGAAGGATATGGGTACGGCTCTCTTCAATACTGAACACAACAATAACGGCAAGAAGAAGTAGGGGCAAAGCCCATGAAAGAATTTGTTTTTTCATAGTAGCATCTATTTTCTCAGAGAATCTTTTACTGTAGTATAGAGACGTTTTATCTTTTCGATAAAAGGACTCTTTTTTGAAAAATATTTTTCCTTAAACGATTTGACACCCTCTTTCATACTTGTTTTGATGAGGATCAAACTCTCCATCGTCTTTATATACATTTCACATGACTTTAACCAGTCGATCATCTTCATGATCTGATCATACATCCATTTAAACCATCCAAAGCGCATAAGTTTATCTTCGGTGATACGAAAGATCCAAAAAGTAAATGCTGCAATGGGTATTTTGGCAAGATACAGCGTCATTCCTTGCCACATCATACCGCTTACAAAAAGAACACCGGCATAGATCCCCAAAGCTTCAACTATACCCAGTAGCACAACAAAGATCACAAGTATCACATAAGCATTCAAACCATGCAGTATGGTTTCCACTTTTTGCAAGACCTTAAGAGAGTGAATAAACTCATAAATAGGCTTCGCAATCCCTTCCCAGATGAGCTCTTCAAAAATGATATAGATGAGTACAAGGATAAGTTGTAAAAGTAAAATGAGTTTATGTTTTAGTGCTGAGAGCATCGTGACGTATCCCTAAATGATTTTTAGAAAGTATTATAGCGAATTAGATTATTTTGTTTTAGTTTACTGTCAAGAAAGTAAAGATTTCTTTTTGATTTGTAGTAGTTTTGGTTAAATGGGTTTTGTGGAGCGAAGGAGCTTACTCATGGTAAGTGACTGAACGGAACAAAGCCCGTTTAGCCGAAAATGCTGTAAAGCAGAAAGAAAGATTACTTTCTTCTAAGTTCTTTGATTCTTGCTGCTTTACCTTTGAGTTCTCTAAGATAGAACAATTTCGCTCTTCTGATTCTACCTTTTCTAAGTACTTCAATACTTTCGATAGACTCTGAATAAAGTGGGAATATTCTTTCAACACCAACAGAGTTGGCACCCATTTTTCTTACCATAAATGTACGACCTGTTCCCTGACCTCTGATAGCTATACAAAGACCTTCGTAGTTTTGTACTCTTGTTTTAGAACCCTCTTTAATTCTTACGGCTACTCTTACTGTATCACCCGCTCTGAATGCAGGAATATTTTTGCTTTCTACTTGCGCTTGCTCGAAGCTTTCAATGTATTTATTTCTCATGTGTTATACCTTTTTTGTATAAGTCTGGGCGAAAATACTTTGTTTTACACAAAGCGAGCCCTCTTTTTAAGTCCGTGATTTTACTATGATTACCCTTTAAGAACTCTGAAAC
>Ga0209013_10002028_pt1 | contig 18568 bp, 13 predicted proteins | sample Cruoilmetagenom2_FD_187291 | JGI IMG/M metagenome (GOLD analysis project Ga0209013, IMG submission 187291) | Oil polluted marine microbial communities from Coal Oil Point, Santa Barbara, California, USA - Sample 2 (SPAdes) (version 2) | ecosystem: Environmental > Aquatic > Marine > Oil seeps ...
GATGATATTTATTGCTTGATCCGTGGGTTGTCCATCGATGTGTTAATTGCCGATCCATCGGTTAAAGGGCGTACTATCCACCATATCCTCACCCACTTAGCAGAAGCGGAGTACGCCTACCTACAGGCCGCTTTACGGAAGACACCCGGTCTGCATGCCGCCATGCAAGCCACCAAGGATCATCCCGAAGAGATTATCAGCAGATTAACCGGCTTCTGGCAGGTCTCCACGGATCGTCTGCATGGTTTGACGGCAATCGAGCTGGAGCAGCAGACCCAGCGTGGCCAGGTGCTGTGGACCGCGCGGCGCATGTTTCGCCGCCTGCTCGAGCATTCCTGGGAGCATATGCAGGAGATCACCCACCGCGTAGACTCCTTGTGAGACAGCGTAAATCAGCTGCTTTCCAGAGGTGATGTGATCAGCACATTTCATCGATGAAAGTATGAAACAGATAACATTTCCCAATGACCATTCATTACCTTAACTGCTTCACTAGCCACGCACGCGTACCAACCAATTGGCATACTGGCACACTGTGTTTGCTTATCGAGACAAACCGTGGGTTGGTTCTGGTGGATACAGGGCTTGGTCAGGATGATTACATTCACCGAACGGCTATCCTCCGCATGTTTAAGATCGTTACGATCGTGCCATTGGACCCGGATGAAACGGCCTTCCACCAGATATCCCGTCTGGGCTACGCACTCGCTGATGTGAGGCATATTGTACTGACCCACATGCATTTCGACCACTGTGGAGGATTGCCGGATTTCCCGCACGCCAAAGTTCATGTTCACCGCTGGGAGTACCAGGCATTCACCGGCTGCCGACGCCATTGGACCGAATTGGCTTATGTCCGCCGGCATATTGCCCACCAACCAGAGTTTGCCCTCTACGAGCATACCGGCGATACCTGGTTCGACTTGCCCGCCATCCAGTTGCCGTTCGAGCCATACATATTCTTCGTGCCGTTGTTTGGACACACCCGTGGTCACTGCGGTGTCGCCGTTCGGACCACCTCCGGATGGCTTTTCCATGTCGGTGATGCCGCGCCGCTAGATTTCAGCGAACAGGCTCCAGATTGGTTGGTGCGCTTTGTAATGGGACCTCACCTCCCAAAGCTGCAGGCCTTCAAGGCAGCACACCCGGAGGTCTGCATGACAACTGGACATATGTGGTTGGATTTTTTCAAGACTGGTTGACGGTTGCCGGTATGATAATCTGTAGCTGTTCTATGCAAATCAGTGGAAATTACTGCTCAGGAAGATTATTACTGATTGGGCTTTTGTGGATCGAACGATGAAACGTTTTTCGCTCTGGAGGCTTCTGAAGCTGCCCCCGCAGTTGCTCTATGCGCTCGGGTTAGGTCCAGTATACGGCCGCTTGGTGCTGCTGCTCACCACCACCGGTCGCAAGTCCGGTGAGGCGCGCGTGACCCCTTTGCAATACGAAGAGATCGATGGGGCGATTTATGTGGGTTCGGCGCGTGGTGTCAATGCTGATTGGTATCTTAATATCTTGTCCGACCCACATGTAACCGTACGAGTAAAAAGTCGCCAGTTCGCCGGGCTGGCTGAGCCGACCACTGACCCTGAACGGATCGCCGATTTCCTGGAGGTACGACTTCAGCGCCATCCCAGAATGGTCGGGGCCTTGCTGCGGCGGGAAGGGCTCTCGGTAAACCCCAGCCGGGGGGAGATGGAGGATTTCGCGACCAACAAGGCTATGGTCATTATCCGGCCTTGCTAGCCGGATTGACTCATTGGCATACGCTGGTCGCTCCCCAAGCACAACAGGTGAAATAATAGCTGTTTCGAAGGATGTCAACGGGCTGTTATTCCCCAGTCGGCACCCAGATATTCTTGACCTGCGTTGCTTCATGCAGGAACTCGTGCCCGGCACCTGTCTCGTCATTTTCCCAATCGTGTGCGATGCCGTAGTTCACCCAGGTGCGCTTCATGTTGGCTGCCGATTCGTACTCGGTGTGGTAGCTGCCTTCGGCGGTGCCGAAATACCACACGCCATCGACATCCTCGTGTTCGATCAGGGTTTTCGTCAGGTGATCACGGTCCCCTGTGACGATATTGACGACCCCTCCCGGTACATCCGACGTATCCAGCACCTGGTATAAATCTGTCGCGCTGAGCGGGTGTACTTGGCTTGGGACCATCACCACGGTGTTGCCGCGGGCGATCGCCGGCGCCATCAAGGAGACAAAAGCCAATAAGGGGTACTCATCTGGGCAGGCGATACCCAGCACTCCTAGCGGTTCATTGATAGCTACCGTGATTCCCCTCAGGGTTGTTTCCTGCACACTGCCGCCGAACTTGTCCGCCCAGGCTGCATATGTAAACAAGCGCTTAACGGCGAGTTCGACTTCGGTTTGAGCGGATTTCAGCGTTTGCCCGGTCATCACCCGCAGCCGTTGGGCAAACTCAACGCTTCTAGCATCCAAGTTCTCGCCGATAAAATACAAGATTTGAGAGCGGTTGTAGGCATGGCGCATCGCCCAACCGGGTTTTGCCGTATGGGCAGCATGGGCAGCTTCGACTGCATTGCGGATATCCTTACGGTTGCCGTCGCCGATTTGACCGATTAATTCTCCTTTTGGACCCAAGACAGCGCGGGTATAGTTGCCATCCGGCCGCGCTTGTTTACCCCCGATATACATCTTGGGCGTGCGGTCCACTTTCGGGAGCTCTTTAGCGGATTGGCGGCCATTGTCAGGCAGCGTTGGTCGTGCAGGAGTTGTCGTGCTCCAGGTGGCGCTTACCTCGGCTGGATCAAAACTGGGCCGGGGTCGCTCCTGCCAGGCTGGCCGTAAGTACTCAAACAGTCCTTCTACACCACCCTCGCGTCCGAATCCGCTCTCGCGGTAACCGCCGAAACCAGAGGCGGCATCAAATAAGTTAGTGCAGTTCACCCACACCGAACCGGCTTTCACTTTACTGGCTGCATCCAGTGCCAGATTGATATTGTCGCTCCAGATGCTGGCCGCCAGCCCGTAGCGGGTGTTGTTTGCCAAAGCAACCGCTTCGCCCGGTTTACGGAAGGTTAAGGAGACCAGCACCGGGCCGAAAATCTCTTCCTGTACGGTTTCTGCCGCAGGTTCCAAGTTGGTTATCAGCGTCGGCTTGTAAAAACAGCCTTGTTCTGGCAGTGAAATGTCCGGTTGGAAGACTTCGCCGCCTTCTGTAGTTCCGGTTTTCACCCACCCATCGACCGTATCCCATTGGGTCTGGTCGACAATTGCGCCCATATCGATGCACTTGTCCAGCGGGTCACCGACGCGCATATGCTGCATGCGTGCCTTAAGTTTGCTGATGAACTGTTCAGCGACATTTTCCTGCACCAGCAGGCGCGATCCTGCGCAGCAGACCTGGCCTTGGTTGAACCAGATGGCATCCACAACGCCCTCAACCGCGCTGTCAAGGTCGGCGTCATCGAAGACAATGAAAGGCGATTTTCCCCCCAGCTCGAGCGATAGCTTCTTACCCGAACCAGCTGTCTGTCGGCGCAGGATGCGCCCGACTTCGGTTGATCCGGTAAAAGCGATCTTGTCCACATCCGGGTGAGTCACGATCATCGAACCGGCTTTGCTGCTGCCGGTGATCACGTTGACAACACCCGGCGGCAGCCCGGCTTCGGCTACGATTTCCGCGAATAACAGCGCGGTTAGCCGGGTATAAGACGCGGGTTTCAGCACTACAGTGTTGCCCATGGCAATGGCTGGAGCGATTTTCCAGGCCAGCATCAGCAGCGGGAAGTTCCAGGGGATGATCTGCCCGATTACGCCGACTGCCTGGTATTCACTCAGCTCACGGTCCATCAGCTGTGCCCAGCCGGCATGGTAGTAGAAATGGCGCGCCAGCAGGGGCACATCGATATCACGCGATTCACGGATCGGTTTGCCGTTGTCTAATGATTCAAGCACTGCCAGCAAGCGGTGGTGTTTCTGTATATTGCGTGCGAGCGCATAGAGGTAGCGCGCCCGGACAGTACCAGCGGTGGAGCTCCAGCTTTCGAAGGCTCGGCGTGCCGCGTGGACAGCTTGGTCGACCTCTACCTGTCCTGCTTGTGCCGTATCAGCCAGCTTCTCCCCGTCGGCCGGGTTGTAGCTAGGATAGTATTCGACATCTTCTGGAGATACCCACTGATTATCGATAAACATGCCGAACTTACGTTCATGCTCGTCCAACCAGGCATTCACGGCGGCTGGTGATTCGGGGGCTGGACCGTAATCCATCGTTTCATAGATATCAAGTAAACTCATTTTTCGCTCCAATTCCGTTCAAACCGCTTCAACTAACCCATTGGCATATGGTGGCGGGCAGCGTAGTGGCCAGTGATGTAGTGGTACAGCTGGCGTTCTATGTCAGTCAGCAGGCTGCTCGCACCAAAGCGGAACAGATCCGGCATTAGCCAATCTGCCCCTAGCTCCTCTTTCATCAGTGCCTGCCAGGCCAACGCCTGTTTGGCTTTGCTGATCCCCCCGGCAGGTTTGAAGCCGACTTTGTAGCCCGTGCGATCCAAGTACTCCCGGATAGCGCGGGTCATCACCAGTCCGAACTCTAAAGTCGCGTTGACATTCTCTTTACCGGTCGAAGTCTTGATGAAATCTGAACCGGCCATCATGGCCACCAAACTGGCCTGGTAAATCTGTTTCAAGGTGCCCAAATCGCCGGTTGCTAAAATGCTTTTCATATGGGCGGTTTCTCCGCAGGCTTCACGGAAGCTCTTGATCTCGTCGTATAGCGCGCGCCAGTTCCCGGTTAGCACATGTGTCCGGGTAATGACGATGTCAATTTCCCTAGCTCCCGCCTCGATTGCTTGTTCGATTTCACCGATGCGCTGCTGGATGGGTGTTTGCCCCGCTGGGAAGCCGGTCGCCACAGATGCCACAGGGATATCTGTGCCCTGCAGGGCTTCGACCGCATCCCGAACGCGGCTTGGGTAAACACATACCGCACCCACCGTAATATTCTCATTGGTTGCCCCCAATGCCTCCAGCATATCCGGGCGCAGCGGCTGTTTTGCCTTGGCGCACAGGCGCCTAACCCGCCCAGGTGTGTCGTCGCCGGCTAACGTTGTCAGGTCAATGCAGGTGACCGCCCGCAGTAGCCAAGCTGCCTGCCAGTCTTTCTTTATTGAACGCCGGGTGGGTAGCGAGGCAGTCCGTCGTTCAACAGCACTGCGGTTGACATGCGCGGCCGCCACCCAGTCCAAGTCCAGCGGCGTTCCGGGGTTGCGTTCATCTGTGGAAACCATAGGTATATCCTTCAAAGGGAAAAGGTAGTAAAGCTTCTATTCTTTATATACGTTCTTGTCCTTCGTCAAGGATGAGAATTTCATTCGATATCCAGTTACTACACCATCGACAAGGCTTAAAGTGTTCCGCCTACGATCTTTGCTTATTAAATATTCGTAATTGACGGAACACTAGTATTCTACCGCAATTAACAGCGGCTCTAACCATTGATATCGGCGCGGGGATAGCACTCTTGAGCAGCTGCCATATGGAATTTACCTTGAAGATGGTTGCAGAAACCAAATATCCCATAGCTGATGTATAATAGATATATGGAGTATTACCATCATAATAGTAATAAAATTCACAAATTAGCGAAGATGCTTCTTGAATGCCTTGCTGTTACACCTCGTAAGAGACATTGATACGCTGACAGTTAGCGTTAGAAAGTGAGAAACAAACAATCAGCTCCGTTTACCCGCATCAAAATAACTAATTTCCAGGAGAGTAGAAATGCCGAAATATCGAGACAATTTACCGCAGTTGAATGGTCGTAAGTATATAACCGATGGTGGTTTGGAGACGACGTTGATCTTTCATGAGGGTCTTGAGCTGCCTGAATTTGCCGCTTTTGACCTGTTAAAAAACGAGTCTGGACAAGAATTGTTGTATAAATATTTTGCTACGTACGCGCAGATCGCCAGAGCGAATAATGTAGGTTATGTTTTGGAGGGACCGACCTGGCGAGCTAGTACAAGTTGGGGTGAAAAACTTGGCTTTTCCAGTGCAGATTTGGTCACTGTCAACTAGCGGGCGATTAATCTGCTTGAAGAAGTGCGCACAGAATATGAATCCGAGAGTACATCAATTGTGATAAGCGGCTGCATAGGATCGCGCGATGATGGTTACAACCCAGTGGCCATGATGAGCGTGGGAGAAGCGGAAAGCTACCACAGCGCACAGATCGGGACTTTCAAGAATACGAACGTTGACTTTGTCTCAGCTCTGACTATGTCTTACATCGATGAAGCCATTGGTATCGTGCGCGCGGCTCAATCGGCGGGACTGCCAGTGGTTATCTCATTTACGGTTGAAACAGATGGTAGGCTGCCATCAGGGGTCACGCTTAAAGAAGCCGTTGAGAGCGTCGATCAAGCCACCGGTAGCGCGCCCGTTTATTATATGATCAACTGTGCCCATCCCACACACTTTGCATGTGAGCTGGTTTCAGGTGAGGATTGGGTGTTAAGAATTCGTGGCTTACGGGCAAATGCATCAGATCAGAGCCATGCAGAACTTGACGAAGCTGAGGAGCTTGATGATGGCAACCCGGTTGAGCTTGGGGGGCAATATAAAAACCTAATCGATAATTGTGATCACATCAATGTTTTCGAAGGCTGCTGTGGGACGGATCACCGGCACATTGACTCCATCTGCAAGGAAGTTATCCTGTAGGATCTAAATCTAACGCTAACACGATCGGCTCATAGAGCGAAGCTAGACACGCTTAACCATCAATCGTTCAAGCAGCGAGGGTAGGCGATCACGTGAGCGAACAGTTGCTAGTACCGCCTCTACGCTGACCGTTGTATTACCCGTGGATCTTCACGTGCTGAGCGAGGTGTTCAGCCATCTTCATAAACTGCTGTGAGATAATCCCATCTGTTTGCAATATGTATATCGGTGTACTTTGCGTGGCTGACATATAAGCCAGTTCTGGGGCGGGCGGAAAACCGAGTGCTACGCTTTGCCCGAGTGCTTCTTCGATCTGGCTGACATTCAGGGTCATTTCCGTCCGCGAACGGTTTAGCATCACTATCGTGAGCGCCTTGGCACTCCCGTACCCTTTGGCCTTGAGATTTTCTATCAATGTCCGGGTCCGCTTAACGGAAAAGGGTTGTGGTTCGGTTACTACGATGATTTCATCACACTGCTGAGTGAAAATCTCATATGCCGGATGGAAGTTTGTCCCAATGTCCAGCAGGACCAGCTCCGCCGCTTGGCTGAGCTCTTCGATAACCGCTTCGTACTGCGACACGGCAGTTATGCACTCGAATCCGCATTCTTCATCTGTCGCGAGCAGCAGCGGTACACCATAGGTGTTCAGGGCGAGCTGGTTGTTCACCGACGTACCCGTAATCTCAGTCCTGTTCATTCGTAATAATGAAGCCAGCCCGTTTTTGCCGGTCAAACCAAGTTCAGACATCCAGGAACCCTGTCCGGGTCGCATCTCTGCGGCGATAACTTTGGCATTATGATTTTGTTTGTAAGCGATAGCCAGGTTCAGCGCAACCGTCGATACGCCCAGACCCCCCTTGGCTCCCATAACGCCGACAATATACCCTTTATCCTCTAAGGCAGCTTCTCGTGACCGCTTTTGCAGCAGCAAGGCCTTGATGTTGGCGGTCAATTCTACAGAGTGGACGGGTTTGGTGAGATAAATATCCACCCCAGATTCATACCCGGTCAACTTGTCTTCGACTTGTGATTTGGCAGTGTACATCAAAATTGGGATGAGCGCGGTTTCAGGATGCCGGCGTAAACTACGGGCGACCTCAAATCCATCCAACCCCGGCATCATCACATCCAGGATGATCAGGTTGGGAGGGTTTTCGTGAGCTAGTTTAAGCGCATCCATCCCGTTCAAGGCTTCTAGAGGCTCGTATCCCAAGTTTTTGATGAGCAGAGCAAGGAATTTTACGGTTTCGTAATCATCGTCGACGATCAGTATTTTCTCAGGCATATTGTTTATCCTACTTGCTAAAAGGGGCGGCTGCTGTTTTGTCAGGATGAAAGTATCGTTCGATTTTCGGTCACTAAACCTTTGACAAAGCTTAAAGTGTTGCGTCCACGATCTAGTCTACAAAACATCCATATTTGACGGAACACTACTCTTGCCAGTTTAACATAATCCAAAACCCAGATCAAGCTTGTTTGTCTGCCATATCATAATTGATTTGTGCCATCAATCAGCTATCAAATTTGTTGAAAGACATCAATCCCTTAAGTTTGGATTACCCGGTTGAGTATGGAATCACCTGGTTTCCAGATTGATACCATAGATTGCCATCGTTGATTTGGCGCGTCACAACAAGAATGTCCTATCTAGGATGATTGTCTATGCATGTATCTGGAAAAGTTTGATATGCTTAAGGGAACCAATGTGAGGATATGTGGGAATCCGGTTATCCTGATAATGTGTCTTCTGAATATGTGTGACTAGGGACTACATTTTCTAGGCGAAACGCATAACTAATATCATCACTCAAGGAGAAAGCAGTGGAATCTAAAGTGCTGTTAGTCCGTAATAATAAGATAACATCTATCCCTCAGCAGACATGGCAGGCTCATATTACCGAGATCCCTAAGCACGCCTCAGAACGGCTCGCTTTCATGTCAGCGGATCACCATCGTGTCCGTTACTTCGTTGTGCGCGAGCTGCCGCGCTTTGGTCGCCCCATCGCCCCTCAGGAGATTTCTAGGGAGCTTGCACTCTCCCCGGATCGAGTGAATGTGATCCTGGAAGACCTAGAACAGCGGTTATTTTTCTTGGTCAGAGATGATCAAGGGGCTGTCGTTTGGGCATATCCGCTGACCACGCAGAGAACTCCTCACCAGCTCCAATTTAACAATCGTGAGCGAATATTCGCTGCTTGAGCGGAAGATGCGATTGCTGCGTCCTTCGTGCAAGGGCGATTAATGGAAGAACCCCTCATCGTACACATCAATTCTTCGTGCCAATATTGCGATCATCCAATTGAGATTGTATTAAATGGAAGGCTGGATCGTCTAAAAGTCGATCCCTCTCTACCCATAGTGTTCAGCCCAAACATCGATTGGGAAGAATTTCAGGAACCCAACATTATCCATGCATATTGAATGAACTCTGTTTTCTTCTGTTCAGAAGAACACGCATTGAGCCATATAGAGGAAACTGGTTTGGTTGATGGCATGTTGTTAACTTTAGCTCAGATCATTTACCTGACACCATTCTCACAAGGGAGTCTGTTCGGTTTCAAATAATAAGCTATCTTATTACTGACTTTCACACATTGAAAGTGATACCGTTAGGAGGAGTAAATCGATGAAGGAGTTGTTCCAAACATTATTTGCATATAACCGCTGGGTAAATTCAAAGATTCTGGAGCTCTCGATGAGTCTGCCCAACTCCGCATTAGACGAGGCAACGAACCACAGCCACAATACCTTACGGGAGCTGCTGTTCCATATAGTGCGTGCTGAGTGGATCTGGCGCAATCTGGTTGAGCACGCTGACATCGCTGCACATCCGCCTCAGCTGCGCGATTTTCACTCGCTTGCTCTCGTCATCTCTTTTTGGGAGATAGAAAACGAAAATATCCGTATATTCCTCGATTCTCAAAACGATCAAAGCTTAAATGAGTTTGTGACAATTAAAAACCCGCGCGGTGGTGAGGAACATCTATCCCGTGGGCAGATGCTCATGCATCTGCTGCTGCACAGCATGCAGCACCGTTCAGAAGTCGCTGCCATATTAACTGCGCATGGTCACTCACCCGGCGATATAGATTTTATATTTTTCTTGATTCAACAGCACTGAGATCATCACACAGGGTATACAGTTGGTCATTCTTGCTTCCTGGCAGCTCATAAAATTGCCTAAAAGCTTGTCGGAATCACGTTTCCTTCAGAAGACCCCTGAAGTTAGGCCGGTTTTTGTGCTGTTGCTGTGCTAGAAGTATATGTAGATTCCTTTATTGGGGAGGCAGTTCCAAGAGTGTAATATGGGAGTAGATTCATCAAACGGGCGTTCAGTATTCTCTTTCCAGGATATCCCCGAAGAGAAACTCGCGGTCGCCGGCGGTAAAGGCGCGGTGTTGTGCAGCTTATATCAGCGAGGCTATCCCGTACCACCGGGTTTCGTCATCTTACCCGAAGCTTTTGATGGGGATCATATATCAAATAAAGCATGGGATCAAGTCAAAGACCGGATAGAGGAATATGCAAGTCCGGGGCGCGGGCTGCTGCTTGCCGTTCGATCTTCAGCTACCGGTGAAGATTCTCGCCAGGCTTCGTTTGCAGGTGAGTTCGAAACCGTCCTGAATGTGAAGTCCATGACCGAGCTTCACCGGGCGATTAAGCAGGTGCGAGCATCTCGCGTAAATGAACGGGTGACAGCATACCGTCATGCCAAAGGCATCCCCTCCATCGACGATATGGCGGTAGTTGTACAAGAGCAAATAGAGGCTGAGATCTCAGGTGTGTTGTTTACCGCTGACCCAGTTTCCGGCAGTCGGATGCATATGCACGGAAATTACAGTCGAGGTTTGGGTGATGCCTTGGTGTCCGGTGATGTATCAGCGAATACCTTTACGTTATCCTGGCCGAAGGGAGATTATTCGGGACCTCCGGAATTTGAACCCCATGCAAAATCTTTGTATAAATTAGCCCGCCGTCTGCTGAATCACTTTCAAACTCCACAAGATATTGAGTGGGCAGTATTCGCTGGGAAGCTTTACATTCTTCAATCAAGACCGGTCACAAATTTACAGGGGTTTGATCCAGCCACAGGGGAGTGGAACGATAGCTTGACGGGGGATTACCTTTGGACCAATACCAACTTGGGGGAAGCCTTGGTCGATGTGATGACGCCATTAAGTTGGAGTTGGCTGCGCTGTGCAATGCAGGCTTGGCAGATGCTTCCTGAATACCACCCGGCAGGTAATATTGGCGGTAGAGCGTATTTCAACGTCAGTGCATTTGCCGCAATGTACCGATTGCTGGGCATGCGGGAGGATAGACTGCTTGAAAATATCGCCGGGACAATCCGGCTGCGCTTGCCGCCTGGTATGGACATCCCTGAGATACCAGTTGCACGCAAAGACAAGTTCTCTGGATTGTGGAATATCATCCGTTACACATTCAATCAATGGCGGTACTTACGTGATTTGGCGGACTATGTCTCTGCCAACCAGGAATTCTGCAGGGCATCCCAAATCCAAATATGCGCTCTAGATGATCGGCTCGATCTGCTTCGATTTTGGGAATCCGAGTTGTTACCCCGCAGCCGTAAGGCAGACCTGCGTTTGCTGTTGGCGACAGATTACTCCAGCACTTACACGATGTCCTTGCGCAAAGAACTGCTTACGCATTTGAACGAAGCGCAGGTAGATGCACTGCTTGTTAATCAATCAAACGATGAGAACAAACTCGAATGCCTGGCGCCGCTCCTTGGGATATCACAGGTCGCCGATGGCCAGCTCAGCCGCACAGAATATCTGGCTCGCTGGGGTCACCGTGGCCCGCATGAGTTCGAATTATCGCTGCCTTACCCCGCGGAAGACCCCAACTGGCTCGAGAACCAAATCACGCTCCTCCGCAAAGCCCCTCTCGATGTCCAATCGCTGCGTGCCGCACGGATACAGGAATATAAGGCTGCATGGCAGGAATACAATAAGCGCTGCCCGCAGCAAGCCGGTAAAATGCGCAAACGTCTTGCAGAGGCCTCACGCCGGGCCCACCTCCGCGAATCAGCGCGGTCGGAATTGACCAGGATCGCGATGCTCATGCGTACCTTTGCCTTACAAGCCGGGCAGCTAACTGGTGTAGGCGAAGACGTGTTTTTCCTAACTATCCAAGAGTTGTTAGCCCTTTTGTCTGGAGAACAAACATTCGCCGTAAATCATCTATCCCGCCGGCGCGAGACATATGAGCGCTACCGGGCGCTCCCGCCATATCCGCCGATCATTAACGGGCGCTTTGACCCAATTCTGTGGTCAGCTGATCCCGATAGACGCGGTGATTTCTTTGATGCGCATAGGCGATTAGAACCTGACCCGTCTGATAATCATGATCGTCTTATTCGCGGCTTACCAGGGTCTGCCGGCGTGGCGGAAGGGATGGTTAGGTGTCTCGACGAACCGGAGGATGGTGCTGAGCTGCAGGCAGGCGAAATCTTGGTCGCCCAGCATACCAATATTGGCTGGACTCCGCTGTTCCCGCTTGCGGCTGCAATTGTCACTGATATCGGAGCACCCTTGTCGCATGCAGCCATCGTGGCCCGCGAACTTGGCATTCCCGCTGTGGTCGGCTGCGGAGATGCGACGAGCAGACTGGCTGACGGGGACAGGGTTAGGGTTGACGGGGCGCAAGGCACTGTTGAGATATTGTGATTTGTTGTTTATAAAACGTTCAACAAAGATATGTTTATAGGATATGTCTTACTGCCTACGAATTCTTTCTCTACACTATTATGCGCGCATCTAATGCTACACAACCCTCTCCTTCATGAAAAACACGCAGCGGGTTGATGTCTAGCTCTTGGATTTCCGGGAAATCTACTAGCAATTGGGATACGCGCAAGATGGCATCGACAACTGCGTGGATATCTGCTGGTTTGTGTCCTCGGGCACCGGTCAAAATCGAATATCCTCGCAGACTTTCGAGCATTGCTTTGGCTTCACTGCGAGTTATCGGTGCTACCCTTACATTCACTTCTTCGAAGATTTCGACAAAAATCCCGCCTAGCCCTACCAAAACTACTGGTCCAAAATGTGGATCCTGTCTTCCACCGAGGATCAGCTCTCTACCACCGGTGATCATTGGTTGGACAAGAGCTCCATCGACTTTCACTTGCGGATAAGCGTGTTGGATACGTTCCATCATATCTTCAAACGCGACTCCTACCGCTGCCTGGTTGCGCAGGTTTAGTTGCACACCGCCAACATCCGATTTGTGCGAGATCTGCTCGGCAATTATTTTAATTGCTACAGGATATCCAATCTCCTCGGCTGCATCCTGGGCTTCTGCTATAGTCTTCGCGCTGATGCTGGAGGCCGTTGAGATCCCGAATATCTCAAGCATTTCCAAGGCTTCAGAAAGCAGCAGATCGCGGTCCTCAGCATTCGCTCCCATGAGTATGTCTTTTGCGGCACCCTTATCAATGTCAAAGGTTGGTATTTCTTCTTGTTGGTACCTCTTCTCTGCCGCGCAGCAGTAGTTGAAGCTCATCCTCAGAGCCCGGATAGTCTCGACCACCTGGGTGAAGATCGGGAAATTATACGTTTGTTTCAAGTAGTTGGCTTCCTCAGCGGTTGTCGAGATATAGTAGGCGACTGGTTTGTTGTATTGTTCCACCAATCCCATTAATCTTTCCAGTAATTTACGGCTGGTCAGATTTTCACTTTCCGCGAGCGAGGTATGCAGAAATACAATCCCGTCTACATCTGGCAGCTGTAAGGTCTGTTCCACGATTTGTGCGTAGACATCCAGGTCAAAAAGGTCGCCTAGGTCAAGCGGATTTGTCAGCTTAATGACTGAGGCGCGGAAGTTCTTTTCGATCTCACGCAGGAAACTGTCCGGGAAATGAGCTAAGTTAAACCCAGACACCTCACATGCATCCGCGGCGAGAACCGCATGCCCTCCCGAACGGGATATGATCGCCAGGTTTGCTCCTCTCATAGCCGGAAGTTCTAATATTTTTAGGTTATTTCCAAATGAAGTCGAATCGCTTACTCGGATAATCCCCGCCTGTCGGAAGGCAGCCTCGACGACCTTATCATCGCTGGTTAATGATGCGGTGTGGGATAAAGCGATGTTCTGTCCCAATTTACCGATATTCGACTTAAAGATCATGATTGGCTTTACGGAGCGGCGAGCGATATCCATTAATCTGCGGCCGTCCCTGATGCTCTCCAGATACATAAAGATAAGCTCAGTACCCTCATCGCTGATCAAATATTCAAGCATATCCTCCGCATCGATATTGAGCATATTTCCAACTGATACAAATTTATTTAATCCCAAACCCTCGTTAGCCATGATGTTTAGCGCACTCATCCCCACGCCGCCGCTTTGGGTGATGATTGAGACATCTCCATCCTTTACAAAACGTGTCAATCGCGGGAACGGTACACAGAAACCGTTCTCCATATTGATCGCCCCGATACAGTTAGGTCCCACGAAAGACATACTATATTTCTCGGCGATGGCGGACATCGCCCTTTCTAGTTCCCGACCTTGGGTGGTGTATTCTCTGAACCCTGCGGTCTCCACGATTGCCCATTGAATTCCTTTTTGTCCACATTCCTCCAAGACAGCCGGCACGGTGACAGCTGGGGTTAAAATAACTGCCAAGTCGACTGGGTCTGGGATATCTCCAACTGTAGGGTAGATTCGGCGTGTCTCGATCGTTCCACCGCTTGGCCCAACCGCATACACGATCCCGTTATATCCATACTCAACCAGGTTCGCGACGATATTGCGGCCGAGGTTGGTTGGTTTGGCAGATACGCCGATGACAGCAACGCTTGAAGGGTAGAAAATTTCTCGCATTAGTTTTCCTTAGTTAGCTCAGCTTCGAAGTTTCACAATGGAATTCGTTGAAACCAATTATAGTTTCTCGCGCCATCTCCATTATACAATTGAACAATGACCTCTGGGTTACTTCCGGGATCCTTACTGGATAGAGGGTTGGCTCTCACTAAAACCCCAGACTGGTGTCGAGATCAGAAGATTTAATGAGGCAGGTATGAAATTGGTCAAAACCGTCTTATTTTAAGAGTAAAATATATTACTTCCATAGAAACATCATCGTGCAATTTAATCAATCCCTAGTGAAACCATAAAGGAGCTGAAAATGGCTGGTCTTAAAGAGTATAAACCGGGTACGTCTTTCCCAGGCGAGATCGGACGTACTTTCGATGTGTCTGAACCGGCTTGGCCTGAGCCAAACCGGGCAAAAGAGGGCGCGCCGAATGTATTGTTTATCGTGCTGGACGATACTGGTTATGGGCAGCTTGGTTGTTACGGCAGCCCGATCGATACACCGAATTTAGATGAGCTCGCTGAAAATGGCTTGATATACAACAACATGCACACCACAGCGCTTTGTTCCCCGACACGAACGTGTATCCTCACGGGTCGCAACCATCATTCCAATGGTATGGCTTGTATCACTGAAGCTTCCACTGGCTACCCGGGAGCGAACGGCAATATCCCATTCGAAAATGGCTTCCTCTCGGAGATATTGCTCCAAAAGGGGTACAACACTTACGCCCTTGGCAAATGGCACTTGACACCAGCCGACCAGATTTCCGCCGCTGGTCCATATGATCGCTGGCCGTTAGGGCGCGGTTTTGAACGCTATTATGGGTTTTTGGGTGGTGAGACGCACCAGTATTATCCCGAACTTGTCTACGACAACCATCAGGTTGAGCCTCCCCGGACTCCGGAAGAAGGTTATCACGTCACCGAAGATTTGGCCGACAAGGCGATCAGTTTCATTGCCGATTCGAAACAAGTCGCCCCGAACAAACCTTTCTTCATGTACTTCTGCACTGGAGCGATGCATGCCCCTCACCATGTCCGCAAGGAATGGTCGGATCGATACAAGGGCGAGTTTGACGATGGTTGGGAAGCCTATCGCGAAAAGGCTTTCACTAGACAGAAAGAGTTGGGCATTGTCCCAGAGTATGCCGAGCTTTCCCGCCATGACCCAGACGTACCGAAGTGGGATACGCTCTCTCCAGAAGAACAGAAGCTCTACGCCCGGATGATGGAAGTCTTTGCAGGCTTCCTCTCGCATACTGACCACCATATCGGCCGGCTGATTGATTTCCTCAAATCAATTGGTGAGTTTGAGAACACACTCATCATGGTCATCTCGGATAACGGGGCTAGTTCCGAAGGTGGTCCTAAGGGTTCGGTGAATGAGAACCTGTTTTTTAACAATGTTCCGGATAGTTTAGAGCAGAACCTGAAACTCATCGATGAATTAGGGGGACCGAACACTTTCAACCATTACGCCTGGGGCTGGACTTGGGCGGGTAATACACCTTTCCGCCGCTGGAAGCGCGAGACCTATCGAGGCGGAATCAGCGATCCTTTCTTCGTCCATTGGTCAGGGGGGATCAAGCCCAAAGGTGAAGTGCGTACACAATATACCCATGCAATCGATATGGTCCCAACAGTCTTGGATGCTTTGGGTATCGATCCCCCCGAGACGGTCAAGGGTGTCACCCAATCACCCATCGAAGGGACCAGCTTTGCCCACACATTTGAAGATGGCGCTGCCTCTTCAAAACGGGGTACCCAGTATTTTGAGATGATGGGCCATCGTTCGTTGTATCATGATGGATGGCGTGCAGTTTGTCCATGGCCAGGTCCCTCATTTACCGAAGCGGGTGCATTCTTTGGCGAACCAATACCGGCAGAGAAATTAACTGATCTCGATGCTAACCATTGGGAGCTTTACCACGTGGCAGAGGATTTCGCTGAAAACAATAATGTCGCTGCTGATCATCGCGATAAATTGATCGAAATGATTGCCACCTGGTATGTGGAAGCTGGTAAGTACAACGTCCTGCCAGTCGATGGCCGCGGCACAGCGCGGTTCGCAGAAGAACGCCCGCAATTAGCGAAAGACCGCACCAGCTACACTTTCTACCCTGGAACGCAGTCGGTACCATTCAATGCTGGACCTCGCTTACTAAATCGTTCGCATAGCATCACGGCTGATGTTGATATTCCGGCGGGCGGTGCAGAAGGAGCCTTAATCTCCTATGGTGGTACGGATGGTGGATATTCCTTCTATATCAAAGATGGAAAGCTGCAGTATGTCCAAAATTATGTTGCCCGCGAGTATCTTCATGTCGAAGCGGCTGAAACAGTACCTACAGGACACCATTCTCTCCGCTTCGAGTTTGAAGCGACCGGTGCACCGGACATCTCCAAAGGGAAGGGTGCTCCAGGCAGGGGACAACTGTACATCGATGGTCGTTTAGTTGGTCAGGCTGAGTTCCCAGTTACCACACCTTTGAGCCTTGGCTTAACGGGTGGCATCTCGGTTGGCGCCGACCCGGGCGCACCAGTTGCGCCCTTCTACGAGACGCCCTTTGAGTTCACTGGTACGATCTACACAGTCACAATCGATGTCAGCGGGGATTTGATAGAGGATGATGAAGCGACCATGCGCATGATCATGGCGCGCCAATAATATATGTTTGTCTAGCAGATGCGGCGGTCGCAAACTCCTGCGACCGCCGTTTTTTTTGTCGAAGACGTGGTATATAATATTGAAGTGTCTGATTACGTTCGAAAATATGGAATTTGATTAATGTTCAGCAGATAGTAATCATGCATGGAATCTCTACCTGGTGATTGTTAATACCAGAGTATATGGAATGAAATTAGGAGTGTTGAAATGAAAGTCGAAATGCGATTAATTGCTGGTTTACTGGTTTTAGCAGCGATTTTGGTCGGTTGCCAACCTGCAGAACCACCTGCCGTTACTGATCCACCGGTGGCTATTGAGTCAACGGATACCCCGCCGGCAGTGAAGGTTCTTACTCCACAACTGGAAGGCGATCCTGAGGTTACCCCAACCTCCACACCCGAAGCAGATCCACGTGAGGCACTGGGTAAACCAACTTGGCGGGCGACCTTTGGTCCCGAGACTGATCAAACTTGGGGCACATTCGACGACCAGCAAGCCAAAGCCGAGGTGCTGCCTGGGGGTTTAGTTTTGACTGCCAAGAAAGACAATAGCTTTGATACCTGGAGCCTGTCATATCCTACATTGAGCGATTTCTACCTGGAAATTATCGGTGCCAGTGGTCCTGCTTGCGCTGGTAAGGATCGCTACGGTCCAATTGTCCGCGCTCCTGAAAACAACATGGGTTATCTATACCAAATCAGTTGCGATGGTATGTTCCAGGTCCGCAAATGGGATGGGGAACAGTTTACTGACATCATTAAATGGACTCCCAGCGGATACATCGTCCCCGGTCCTAATCAGACTCACCGGCTTGGATTCATGGCCGAGGGCAGCCAGATGGCAGTATACGTTAATGGATTCTTGCTGACCGAGTTTGATGATGACAGTTATCCAGAAGGCAAGTTTGGTGTCACTATCGCCGCTTCCGATACCCCAGGCTTCACGGTTACGATAACAGATGTAGAGTATTGGGACTTACCCCAGTAATCGTTTAGCATGCTGTGGGCTGTGAACAACTAATTTAACACTACATCTCCACATGTAGGTTTTAGCACTGCCTGGTATATTGATACCAGGCAGTCTTATCGCTTGCTTTTAGATCACTTTTCTTGTATTCTCTATGAAGAAAGGAGCGCAGCTGATATGGAAATTACTACTGTAGCCATTGAAAAACCCGAAGAGATCAATTTCGTCTTAGGGCAATCCCATTTCATCAAAACAGTGGAAGACATTCATGAAGCTTTAGTCTCGGCAGTTCCAGGTATAAAATTTGGTCTCGCATTTTGTGAGGCTTCTGGGAAATGTCTGATACGCTGGAGCGGAACCGATGATGAGATGATCAAGTT
>Ga0209013_10002029_pt1 | contig 18567 bp, 22 predicted proteins | sample Cruoilmetagenom2_FD_187291 | JGI IMG/M metagenome (GOLD analysis project Ga0209013, IMG submission 187291) | Oil polluted marine microbial communities from Coal Oil Point, Santa Barbara, California, USA - Sample 2 (SPAdes) (version 2) | ecosystem: Environmental > Aquatic > Marine > Oil seeps ...
GTGTGACACGAACCACAGATGTGTAACTCCTTCGGGTCCCGAAGTGGGAAAACTTGGACAAGAGCGCGAAAACCGGATACGGAAATCGGTTGACGAACCACACGCGGTGGTCGTAGGTTCTCATCCACTCGAAGGGCTTCGGCTCTGAGAGTGACCCGGACGAAGGCCTTCGGGCCCTCCGGCGCAACGGTGGGAAACCTCCGGGGCGGCGGATCGGACGGGTTGCCGGGAAGACCGACCTCGGTCGGAGCCCCCGGTCGGCGGATCGCTCTTCGGAGCGGGAAGCCAGTGGTCGTCGGGGCCGCCCAGATTCCGACGAACCACACCGAACCGTCGCAAGGCGGGGCGGCATCCGATCGGAACCTCCGGGTTTCGCGAGGATCGGCAACGACCACCGGCGACCGGGTAAAACCGGAATCCGGAGGAGACGGGCCACCGTCGACGACAGGGGCGAGAGCTACTGCCGGAGACGAATTGGAGCGGCATTGTCGCTTCGACTGAGAACCCCGAGAGGGCAAGGCGAGAGCCGAACTCCCTCGGGGTTTCTCGCGTTGGCCTTCGGCCGGTTGTCAGTAGTCGGTAATCGGTACTCGGTATCCGGTCCGGGAAGGGGCTATCGGCGGGAGCGCCAGAGGCGGACGGCGGCGTAGGTGAGTCCACCGGCGGCGGCGACGGCGAAGATGCCGATGAACATGATCGGGAGCCCCCAGAACAGCATCGATCGATCCGGTTCGCCTGCCTGCCCGATCACGATGTCCCACAGATACCACTTCGCTGAAGCGGTACCGATCACCAGCAGAGCAACCGCCCCGACTGAAGCTGCAACGACCAGAACGATCCTCATGCCCCGAAATCTAGGCAGATCGCCAATTTCGCGTGCCGATTCGCTCGACCGACTACCGACTACCCCGGGCGAAGCCCGGTTCGCGAAACTTCAACTTCGAACGCGAAAACGAACCAGCGGTTTCGATGGACATAGGTAGATGACACCCCTACCTTCTCGTTTGTCACCGGGACGGGAAACCGAACCGGAGACCACCGGCCCGAAAGGGTCGGCCCGGGGTCCGAGAGGATCACGGGATCGTTCGACCGGACACCCTCGAAAGGGGAGTGGCGGTCCCGCAAGGGACCACCGGAAGCGGCCTTCGGGCCGGGACCGGGCGGAAGAACCACTCGGCGGACGGCTTCGGCCGGACGGTGAGAGCGAACAGTCGAAAGGCTGCTTGCACCGACGGGATCAGCCCTCCGGGGTCGAGACCGCCGGAACGAGAACACCCCGAGGGGGCGAAAGCTTCCTTGGGGTTTCTCGCGTCTGGCCGACGGCCTACGGCCGCCGGTGTACTCAGCACTCAGTACCTGCAACAGTTCGTGGACCGCTCCCGGTGCCTCTGTGGCAGCGCCCGACATGCCTAGACTCCAGTACATGGCATGGCCCGAAGACGCACTGAGTCAAGACGAGACAATCGTCACCTCGTTCCGACAGCACTGGAAGCTGCTCATCATCCCGATCGCATGGTTCATCCTTGCGATGGCGATCATCATCTTCGTGTTGACGCGCGGTTGGTGGAATGCGGCAGAGTGGATGATCGTGCTCGCGGTCGTCGGTGCCGGAGTCTGGTTCATCGTTCGACCGATCGTCAGCTGGGCGACAACCCGCTACGTGCTCACGACACACCGCCTCATCACACGCAAGGGACTCCTTGCGAAGTCCGGAGTCGAGATCCCTCTCGAGCGGATCACGAACGTCAACTTCAGCCAAACGGTGTTCGAGAGAATGCTGGGCGCCGGCGATCTGCTGGTCGAATCGGCAGGGACAGGTGGGCAGAGCGAGTTCAAGAACATTCCGCATCCCGATGACTTCGCTTCGCTGCTCTACAAGACACGTGAAGAGCGCACAGTGTCGCTCCAGGGTCGCCCACAGACTGCACCAGAATCAGCAGTGGAGGCTCCAGCCGATGCGACGGAACGACTCCAGCGGCTCAAGCAACTCCACAACGACGGTGTGCTCACCGACGCGGAGTACGAGGAGAAGCGGTCCAAGCTCGTCGAAGAGATCTAGGACTGCTGGCTAACCGAGCACGAACCTGGTGACCGTCTCTATGTGGTAAGTCTGGGGGAAGAGGTCGACGGGTTGGACCGAGTCGACCCGATATCCGGAATCGCTGAGAAGCGAGGCGTCGCGCGCGAGCGATGCGGGATCGCACGAGATCAGTACGATCGTCCGCGGCCCCGTCCTGGTGACAGCGGCAACGCCGTTCGATCCAAGACCGGATCGTGGCGGGTCGACGATGGCAACACTCCACCGTTCCTTGGCCGTGGCGGCGACGCGTTCGAAGGGGCCGAGGAGCGAGCGATACCGACCGGGAACAACCTGCTCCAGGTTTCCGGTGACCGCTTCGAAAGCCGCCTTTCCCGTATCGATCGTTACGACACGGCCGGCTGATCGGCCGACGGTCGCAGCGAACAAACCGACGCCGGCATACCCGTCGAGCAAAACGTCATCGCCTGTGACGGCGGCTGCTTCGGTGACGAGGCGCACCAGTTCCTCGGCACCGGTTGTGTTGACCTGGAAAAAGGCGTTCGCCGGTACGCGGAATCGGACCCCATCGATCTCCTCCTCGAACCATGGTCGGCCGTGCACAACACGAATGCCCTGGCGCGACTGCGCGACTACTGAGGCGTTCCACTCCTTCGCCTGTGCAGGAATCCGGCCTTCGAGCATGATCAGAATGTCACCGGTATTCACCCCCGAGCGCAGGACGATCTTGGTGGTCCCCGTTAGATCCCCGAGGGCAGCGAAACGTTTCGCCAGTTCTGGCCGCAGGAGGGGGCATCCGCCAAGTTCAACGAGACGGTCCGACCGGTGCTCGTGGAGTGCAGGTCGCCCATTGGCGACGGAGAAGTCCATCCGGTTCCGATAGGCGTACTGCGGACCTGGTGCGATCGTGGGCCGCACCTCCACGTCGGTCAGTCCGCCGAGATGGGCCAACTGTCCGACGACGGTCTCTCTCTTCCACTCCAATTGGCGTTCGTAGGAGGCGTGCTGCCAGGTGCATCCACCGCAGACGGGGTACGCAGGGCACGGTGGATCGATTCGATCCGGTGAAGCATCGAGAACGTCGACGAGCCTGCCCCGTGCCCAGCGCGATTTCTCCTTGAGGATCTCGATCGTGACCCGTTCGCCGGGGATCGCTCCTGCGACGAAGTGGGCCTTGCCATCGATCCGTCCGACAGCTTCCCCGCCATGAGCGATTGCATTGACGGTGAGTTCGGGCATGGGTGGAAGGTAGTCGGTTGTCGGTATCCGGTATCCGGTACGAGACCCGGCGCACAGCTTCTGGCTGGCGGCTGGTAGATGGAAGCTGGTGGTCCGATCACTCACGTTCCTAGTCTCCCGGTATGTCCGACTCTCCTGCTCTCGTCGCTGTTGCCGAATCTGGCGTCGAGTTCCGTGTTGTCCGATTCGAGCCCGCTCGGGATCTTGCTGAGGCGGCAGGGCGCCGTGGCACCACCGTCGACCGCATCCTCAAGACGATGGTTGTCCGGACCGGTGAAAATGCCTACGTCATCGTGCTCGTGCCCGGTGACCGGGTCATCGATTGGGGAGCATTGCGCGACCATCTCGGACTCCGTCGGCTCGCACTCGCCGACGCCGATCAGGCCTATGAGGCGACCGGATATCGGAGGGGTACGATCACCCCGTTCGGTGTCGTTCCCGCCCTGCCTGTCGTCGTTGAGGCAGGTGTCGTCGGCAGGGGCGAAATCTCCGTCGGAGCCGGCGTCCCCGGGACGGCCATCCATCTCGATGTCGATGACTTGATCGACGCTGTCGGAGCGGTTCCTGTGAGCATCACGAAGCCAGCTGAGGGTCCACGATGAGTTCCGTCCTCTGGTTCCACCAGAACTGGGTCTATGTCGCCCTTGCCGCGACAGGGCTGGTCGGAATCTGGGGGCTCGTCCTTGCCGCCCTTCGCCGCGGACCAGGTAGGGCCTTTGGCATCGGCGCCGGGATCGCCATCTCTGCGATCCTGATTCAGGTCGCGGCCGGAACCTTGCTCTACGTCGACGGACTTCGACCGTTGAACGGTTTTCACGTCTTCTATGGCGTCATTATCGCTGTCACCCTGAGCCTCGTGTACGTGTATCGCGCGCAGTTCGCTCGTCACCCCGCACTGGCCTACGGATTGCTCTTGCTCTTCGTGATGGGCCTCGGTTTTCGGGCCTGGGTCAATGTGTCGTGAAGCCGGCTCTATGATTCCCAGGCGAGTGGGAAGGAACACATGCTGCTGAACGGAAAACGCCTGGTGATCACCGGTGTGCTCACCGACGGGTCGATCGCGTGGCACGCCGCCCGGATCGCCCAGGAGCAGGGAGCCGAAATCGTGCTCACCGGCTTCGGGCGAGCGATCCGGCTGACCGAACGCTCAGCGAAGCGGCTTCCAGAAACTCCACCAGTCCTGGAGCTCGACATCAACGATCCGGATCACATGGAGGCCCTCGTTGCCGATCTCACCGATCGGTGGGGCGCCGTCGATGGAGCGCTCCACGCGATCGCTTTCGCTCCTGAGAATGCCCTCGGTGGGAGCTTCCTCGACACTCCATCCGATTCCGCTGCGGCGGCATTCCTCACCTCGGCGTTCTCGTACAAGACACTTGCTGCTGGGTTGCTGCCCCTGATGCGCAACGCAGGCGGTGGGTCTCTCGTGACCCTCGACTTCGACAACTCGTCGGCATGGCCGGCGTACGACTGGATGGGAGTCTCGAAATCTGCGCTGCAGTCGGTCACCCGCTATCTCGCTCGCTACCTGGGCGATGACGGGATCAGGGTCAACGCCGTATCGGCCGGCCCTCTTGCCACGGTCGCAGCGAAGTCGATTCCGGGTCTTGACGAGTTCATCGACGCCTGGCACCGGCGCGCTCCGCTCCCGTGGGACATCTACGATCCGGAACCGGTCGCCCGCATGGTGTGTGTGATGCTTTCCGATTGGGCGCCGTCTACGACCGGCGAGGTCATCCACGTCGACGGTGGATTCCACGCCGTGGCATTGGATCGTCCAAACGATGAGTCGTGACATCTGCTTTCCCCCTCCATCGTCGACTCCGTCGGTAATCTGACCGCATGTCCCGTGTCCTACTGCTGTTCGGAGGCCGCTCGGCTGAGCACGAAGTGTCGTGCACATCGGCCGTGGCCATTCACGATGCCCTCCTCGAGGCTGGGCATCGGGTCATTCCCGTCGGTATCGATCGGGGCGGAGATTGGTGGATCGTCGATTCGACCCGTCGTCCGTTCCGGGCTGAAGGAAGACCTGCAGCGCTTCGACTCCCAGACGGCCGCCTCCTCGTCGGCGATGACGACCTCGGCTACGACGTTGTGTTCCCCGTCCTGCATGGCCCATACGGTGAAGACGGCACCATGCAAGGCGTTTTCGAGATTGCCGGGAAGCCCTACGTCGGTTGCGATGTGCTCCCGTCGGCGCTTGCAATGGACAAAGACATCGCCAAGCAGATCTTCGAAGCGGCGGGCCTCCCGACGTCGCGATGGCGAGTCGTTCGCGGAGCCGACTATCGGAGCGACCCGTCGAGGACAGTGGCAACGCTCTTGAAGTATCTCGGATCCCCGGTGTTCGTGAAACCCGCTGAGCTCGGCTCGTCGGTTGGCATCAGCAAGGCAGAGGGACCGGGGGAAGTGGAAGCCGCGATCGGCGAAGCGCTTCGATACGGAGACAAGGTCGTCGTCGAGGAGTTCATCTCGGGGCGCGAGATCGAGGTCGCCGTTCTCGAGGGGCCGCGAACGGCCTTGCCCGGTGAGGTGCATTCGGCTGGCGATTGGTACGACTACGACTCGAAATACGCGGACGACGCAAGCGAGTTCGAAGTACCCGCCCGGCTGTCCGATCGCCGTATCGCCGAAGTGCGTGCCCTTGCATGCAGGGCTTTCGAAGCGATCGAAGCCAGAGGACTTGCACGAGTGGACTTCTTCTTCGAAGAGAGCGGACGCGGTTTCCTCATCAACGAGGTGAACACCATGCCCGGATTCACACCGATCTCCGGATTTCCGAAGATGTGGACGGCAGCCGAGATGACCTACGCGGAACTCTGCAACGAACTCATCGAGATCGCCCTCAGCGAGCAGTAGCCAACATCAAGTACTCAGTACTGAATACCCAGTACTCAGTACCGACCGCGAAGCGGTCTCTAGAACTTGATTACCGGACAAGTCAGCGTCCGGACGATGCCTTCGACCGGCTGGACCGAGGACACGACGAGTTGGCCGAGAGCGTCGACGTCGGCGGCTTCAATGAATACCACCACGTCGTACGGTCCCGTCACGGCTTCTGTTGAAATCACACCCGGTAATCCGCGGATGCCTCCTGCAACGTCTGCGGCGCGGCCGGTGTCGGTCTGGATCAATATGTACGCTCGAACCAAGTGTTCCTCCTCGCGTCGTGAGGCCAGTGTACCGAATGAGTGAGTACCGAGTACTGGGTACTTGGTACTGAGTACTGCCTGCGAAGCAGGCTCAGTATCCGTCGGCGCCGAAGCGGAGGTCGCGGGCGTAGAGGCGGCCGTCATCTGCGTCGGTTTCGAAAATCACTCGCTGACCTTGACGGAGCATGCGAAACATGGAGCCGTCGAGAGATCCGGGGCGGAGGTAGACCTCAGAGCGGTCGTCGTCTCGCATGATCACACCGACCCCAGACTTCGGGTCGTAGATCTTGACGAAACCCTGCACGCGCTAGACCTTTTCGACCTTGCCGGCCTTGATGCACGACGTGCAGACGCGAATGCGCTTGGAATTGCTTCCGTCACGAACGCGTACGCGCTGGATGTTGGGGAGCCACCGGCGACTGGAGCGTTTGTGGGAGAAGCTGACTTGCTTTCCGAACCACGGTTCTTTGTCGCAGATTTCACACCGATATGACATGTGGGGGAACCTCCTGAGGTGACCTTGGAGGCTAGCAGTCTCCCGCGTACATCGAACTTGGGTTCTCGAAGCGCCATCATGGCCCCGTGAACACCAACATTGAAGAGCGTCCGGGCCGCTCGATCGCGTACCTGATCGGGGTGCCGATCGATCAGGTCAAGAACGTCGGTCCCGGCAGAGCGAAGCGGTTCACCGACGAAGGCATCGCATCGGTCGGCCAGTTGCTGTTCCATGTTCCGCGCCGCTACCTGGACCGCTCGCAGCTCTTCGACCTCTCCTCGGTGCCGATCGGCGAGGAGGTGACCGTCGGTGGAGTCGTTCGCAACGCCTCGAGACGCCGGATCTCGAAGAACCGCACGATGGTCGAGGCGACCATCGGGGACGGGACGAGCACGGTTCGGGCCGTCTGGTTCAACCCGTATCTGAAGATCGCCGTGGGCCAGGAGGTGGCACTCTCGGGGAAGGTCGAGACCTACCGGGGAAGTCTCCAGATGAAGTCGCCCGATCTCGACCGTCTCGACGGCGACGATGCACTCGTGACCGGTCGGGTTCTGCCGATCTACTCGAAGGCCGGAGGCATGAAGCCTCGTGACTTCCTCAAATCGATGGACAACGCCCTTCGTCGCTCTCGGCCGATCGCCGAGATCGTGCCCGGTGATGTCCTCGAACGGTTGGGACTTGTGGGACGCGACGCAGCGTTTGCCAACGCTCACTTTCCGGAAGACCTCAACGACGTCGGCCCCGCTCGACAACGGCTCATCTTCGACGAGTTCCTTCGTATCCAGATGGCATTCAAGACACGGGCGTACGACGAGTTCGAGTCACAGAAGGGTGTTTCCAACTCGGTGAAGGGCGACCTGTACGCCCGCTTGAACCAGGAACTGCCGTACCGACTCACCGCTGATCAGGACACCGTGATCGCGGAGATTCTCGCGGACATGGAGAGCCCCAAGCCGATGCACCGACTCCTACAAGGTGAGGTGGGGTCAGGGAAGACCGTTGTCGTGATTCTCTCGCTCCTCACGTCCGTCGAGAGCGACCATCAGGGAGCCGTCATGGCACCGACCGAGGTGCTGGCAGCGCAGCACTATCTGGGAACGGAACTCGCTCTCGCAGACGCCGGACTCGCTCCCGCAGTCCTCGACGTCGGCGAAGGCAACACGCCTTCGCTGTTCCACACCGAGCCGTTGGCCACACGAGGCGTGCGAATCGGGCTCTTCACGGCCAGCAAGGTGACCACCAACTTCGTGCTCGGCGACATCTCGCGCGCCAAGGGACTCGAGTGGTTGCGGGACGGGACCATCGACATCGCGTTCGGTACACAGGCGCTGATCCAGTCCGATGTCGAGTTCCACTCGCTGGGCATGGCGGTGGTCGACGAGCAGCACCGTTTCGGAGTGGAGCAACGAGTCGTGCTGCGCGACAAGAACGGCGGCGATGGCGTCCCCGATCTCCTCCTGATGACGGCGACGCCGATCCCTCGAACCCTCGCCATGACGCTGTACGGCGACCTGGACGTCTCGACGATCACGGAAATGCCTTCCGGGCGCGTTGACGTTGCAACCGAGGCAGTCCCGGAGTCGGCCGACTCCCAGATCGATCAGCGCATACTCGACACGGTGGGTGAGGGGAGACAGGTGTTCGTCGTGTGCCCGCTCATCGACGACTCGGACAAGATCGACGCGAGGTCTGCGACCGCCGAATTCGCGAGATTGAGGTTGGCGCTCCCCGGCGTCCGGTGCGATTTGATCCATGGGCAGATGCGGTCCGAGGAGAAGGCGGCGGTGATGCACCAGGTCAGAGCCGGGGAGATCGACGTGCTGGTTTCGACGACCGTGATCGAGGTCGGGATCGATGTTCAGAATGCCACTCTCATGGTCATTAGAAACGCGGATCGGTTCGGTCTGAGCCAGCTCCACCAACTCCGGGGGCGCGTCGGGAGGGGTCAGCACGCCGGTGCCTGTGTGCTGGCGGCGGATCCCGGCACGCCAGACGGCGAGCGGCGGATCGAGGCGATGGTCGCGTCGAACGACGGATTCGAACTTGCTCAGATCGATCTCGAGATCCGCGGTCAGGGGACCGTGTTCGGAGGCACGCAATCGGGTGCGGCAGACTTGCGGCTCGGCGACATCCTGCGTGACCGAGACCTTCTCAAGAGCGCCCATGATGTCGCGGAGCAGGCGGTGGAGGATGATCCCAACAGCGAGTTCGTCGAAGCCGTGATGCACGAAGCGGCGTTGTTGTTCGGAGATTCGGCAGAATGGCTTACGAGGAGTTGAGATGAGAGTCATCGCAGGTGAGGCAAAGGGGCGCCGGCTCGCGACGCCGCGTTCGGGAACCCGTCCGTTCACCGGTCGGGCGAAGGAGGCCGTGTTCTCCTCGTTGCACGACCGCGTCGGTGGCGCTGCCGTGCTTGATCTTTTCGCAGGGAGCGGTTCGCTCGGGCTCGAGGCCCTGAGCCGTGGTGCCGAATCGTCGGTGTTCGTCGAGCAGGATCGTGACGCCGTAGCGGTGATCGGAGCAAACATCGATGCCGTGGGACTCGGTGGCGAGATCGTACGGCGCGACGTCGAAGCGTTCCTGAAGAGCGACGATGGCATCTATGACCTGGTCTTTGTCGATCCCCCATACGCGTTCGACGATGGCGACGTAGAGAAGATTCTGGAGCTCATCGCCGATCGCATCGCCGATCACGGAACGGTCGTCGTCCACCGGCGATTTGGAGGAACGGCACCCGAATCGGATAACCTGCAGTGCACCGACCGGAGACGGTACGGTGACAGCGAGATTTGGATCTTCGAAAAGGAGCAGTTGTGACGGTGGCGCTCGTCCCCGGTAGTTTTGATCCGCCGACCAATGGACACCTCGATGTCATCGAGCGTTGCGCGGGCATATTCAGTGACGTGGTCGTCGGGATCATCAAGAACCCCTCGAAGGTCTACCTCTTTGACGAAGCCGAACGGACCGAGATGCTCACCGATCTCTGCTCAGATTGGGAGAACGTTCGAATCGGGTCGTTCGGGGGCCTTCTCGTCGACTACGCGAAACAGGTCGATGCCGACGTGGTTGTCAAGGGATTGAGGGCGATTACCGACTTCGACTACGAGTTCCAGATGTCACAGATGAATCGCCACCTGTCCGGGATCGTCACGCTGTTCGTGGCGACCAAGCCCGAATACGGCTACCTGTCGTCTTCGCTGGTCAAGGAGGTATACCGTCTCGGTGGAGCGGTTGATGCACTCGTACCAGCGAGCGTCGCCGCCGCGTTGAAGGAGCGTTACACATGACCATGGAACAGCCAGACCATCCCCAGCCGCCGCCACCCGTCCCCGGCCGGCTTCTCGACTCGATCGAGAACCTGATGATTGAGATCGAGAACGCTCGCCAGGTTCCGTTGTCGAACAGTGTGATGATCAACCAGGACGAGATGCTCGATGAACTCGCCGGGATACAGAGCTCTCTGCCGGAAGAACTACGTGCGGCACGTTGGATGGTGCGTGAGCGCGAGGCATACATCGCTCGAACCAACGAGAAGGCTCGCGAGGTCCTCTCGGACGCGAAGGAGCGATCCGAGCAGATGGTCTCGGAGTCCTACATCGTGCAAGAGGCAGTCGAAGAGGCAAACACGCTCGTCCGCAACGCAGAGACTGAAGCTCGGAGAATCCGTTTGGAGTCTGAGGACTTCGCAGAACGGCACCTCGCCGAAGCCGAGCAGGTTCTCGCCGAGCTTCTCCGATACGTGCGAGAAGCCAGAGCCGAACTTCACCAAACGCTGCCAGCCCAACCGGAACCACCGGTGAGCCAGTAGTGAGTACTGAGTACTGAGTACCCAGTACTGAGTACCGGATACCGAATACCCTTTGTCCATGACCCGCTCACCATTCCTCGTTGACGTCTCCGACCTCCTTGGCCGGGACGTTCCTGCTCGCCCGGTCGTTCTCGACGTTGTCGTGGACTGGGCACTGGAGATGAGCAAGATCCTGCCCGAGCCGTCGCTGGTCGCGGACCTCTCGATCGCGCCGATTCCCGGTGGGATCCTCGTGCGCGGAGAGGTCTGCTACGCCGTCGAGCACACGTGTCGTCGGTGCCTGACGGACTTCATCGACGACGGCTGTAGCCAGGTCGCGGGTCTGTTCGAAGTCGACCCCGGCGAGGACGCGTACTCGATCGATGGCACCACGATCGACCTGGAACCGTTCCTCCGCGATGAGACGCTGCTGGGACTGCCGCTGCTCCCGATCTGCGAGGAATCGTGTGAGGGAGTTGTGACTACAGCAGGAATAGACTTGAATACTGACTCCTCGGACGAATCGGACGACACCGGCTCACCATTCGCCGTACTGCGCGACCTTCTCCCGCCCGAGGACTGACGAAACAAACGAGGTTCCCCTGATGGCCGTCCCAAAGAAGAAGATGTCGCGGTCCCGCACTCGCCGGCGCAAGGCGCAGTGGAAAGTGTCGAGGCCCACGCTTGCAACCTGCTCCCGCTGTGGTGCCAAGCACATTCCGCACCGCGTGTGCGAGGAATGCGGTACGTACAACGGTCGCGAGATCATCGCAGAAGCCTGATCGCGCGATGGCGAAAGTCGTCGTTGATGCAATGGGCGGTGATCACGCCCCGGGCGAGATCGTCCGCGGTGCGATCGACGCAGCAGTTCAAGGTATTGACGTTGTCCTCGTCGGCGATCGATCGCAGATCGATCCCATACTCGAGAGGTTCGACTCCGATCTCCCCGTCGTTCACGCCGGTGAGGTCATCGAGATGCACGAAGATCCCGCGCGGGCCGTGCGGGAAAAGAAGGACTCCTCGATCATGGTGGCTGCCCGCCTCATCAAGGAGGGCGAAGCCGAAGCTGTGATCTCGGCAGGCTCGACCGGCGCCGCCCTCGCAGCGGCAGCGTTCGTGATCGGACGGCTGAAGGGGGTCTCGCGCCCGGCGATCGCGTCGGTGTTCCCCACCAAGGAAGTGGTGCTCGACGTCGGAGCCAATCTGGATGTGCGGCCCCTCAACCTCGCCCAGTTCGGAGTGATGGGCAGTGCCGTGGCGAAGGTCTTCCTCGACGTCGAAGATCCGGGAGTCGGATTGCTCAACATCGGCGAAGAGGCAGGGAAGGGCAGGGACCTCGAGAAGGAAGCCCACACGCTCCTCGCCCAATCCGAAGGACTCAACTTCGTTGGAAACGTCGAAGGTCGCGATCTCGGTCGAGGTAGCGCCGATGTCTTCGTCACCGACGGCTACACAGGGAACGTTCTCCTCAAGACCGGCGAGGGAACGAGCCGTGCGATATTCAGGTTCCTCCTCGAAGCGATGCAGGAGGAAAAGTATCAGGCCGCACTCGCCGAACTCATGCCGGCGTTCATGGAGCTCCGTCAGATGATCGACCCGGAGAGCATCGGAGGCGCCCACCTGGTCGGTACCAAAGGCGTTGTGGTGATCGCACATGGGGCGAGCTCCCACCGCGCGATCGCGAACGCCATCGTGATGGCGGCCGAGGGTGCCGAGCACGGCCTTGTCGATCTCATCGCAGACGGCATCGGGCGCGCTCGCGGATGAGCGACACATTGCCCGATTCGGATCGAGCCGCTGAACTCCTCGAAGCTGCACTCTCATACCGGTTCAGTGATGACACGCTTCTCGCCGCAGCGCTGACCCACGGTTCGTTTGCCTCTGAGAACCCGGGCTCTCCCGATTACCAACGGTTGGAATTCCTTGGTGATGCCGTTCTCGAAGTGGCAGTCACGCGTTACTTGTACGAGCACTTCCCCATGTCCACCGAAGGCGAAATGACGCTCCTGCGAGCCGGCGTCGTGTCCGAACCGGCGCTGGCGTCGGTTGCGCGCCAATGGGGCATCTCCGAGTTGATCAGGCTTGGCAGGGGAGAGGAGGCCACCGGTGGGAGGGACAAGGACTCGATTCTCTCCGACGTTGTCGAGTCCCTGCTCGCGGCCGTTTACCTCGACGCGGGCGTCGAACGAGTGGAACAGATCGTGCTCGAGTATTGGGCTCCGATGATCACCGAACGAGCAGCGACTCCCGGCGGCAGGGACCACAAGACTCGGCTTCAAGAGATCCTTGTCGCCAATGGACGTGACGTCGAGTACGACGTCACCGAGACCGGGCCACAGCATGCCAGGCAGTTCACGGCAACCGTCCGGTCGTCCGGCGACGAGCTTGCGACCGGAGTTGGAACATCGAAGAAGCGAGCAGAACAGGACGCGGCTCGGCTCGCCCTTGAGGGCTTCGCTGGCACCAGGTACTGAGTACCGAATACTGGGTACCGAGTACCGAGTATCGATCGCAAAGCGCTCGATACTCACAACCATGTAATTCGCGCTGGTATGCTCGTGAACTGTGCTGCTGAAGAAACTCACGCTCGTTGGCTTCAAGTCGTTCGCAGACCGAACCCGTCTCGAATTCGATGCCGGGGTAAACGTCGTGGTCGGGCCGAACGGTTCAGGGAAGTCGAACCTGCTCGACGCCATCGCATGGGTGATGGGCACACAAGCCACGACGGCCCTCAGGACCGAGAAAATGGAAGACGTGGTCTTCGCTGGAACAGCGACGAGACCGGCGGTATCTCGAGCCGAGGTGTCCCTCACCTTCGACAACAGCGATGGCTTCCTCCCGATCGACCTCAACGAGATCACGATCACCCGCCGGCTCTATCGGGATGGAACATCTGAGTATGAGATGAACCGTACGTCGTGTCGGCTTCTTGACATCCAGGAGTTGCTCTCCGACGGTGGCGTGGGGCGGCGTCAACACGTTCTGGTCTCTCAGGGACAGATCGGCTCAGTTCTCACTGCACGTCCGGACGAGCATCGCTCGGTGATCGAAGAAGCCGCCGGCATCACGAAGCACCGAAGCCGTCGAGACCGGGCGATCCGCCGGCTCGGTTCGACCGACCAAGACGTCGATCGCCTCAACGACATTCTCTCAGAGAAGCGCAGGGCGCTGCGACCCCTCAAGCGACAGGCGAACGCCGCCGCACGCCACGGTGCAGTCAGGTCCGAGGCGAAGGCGCTTCGGCTCTGGTTGGGCGGCGAAGGCATTCGGAACCTCCGGGCGAGGAACTCGAAAGCAACGGCCGAGCAAGCGACTCATTCGGAATCGCTCGCCGCTGACGGGACAGCGCTCGAGAGCCTGTTGGTCGAACTCACCGGTCTCCGGTCCTCCGCCGGCGACGTGGGGGCAGCGCTGGAACGTGACACGACCGCTGCGGCACGCCTCGAAACCGTCGTCGAGCGGCTCCGCCGCTACGGACTCGTGGCTCGTGAACGACGCGTCGGACTCGAGGGCCGAATCGAAGGAGCCGAAGAGCGGCGCGACGACCTGACCCGGGAAGAAGTTGAACTCACCGCTGGCATCGAGGAAGCCGGTGACTCGGAACTCCGCCTACGAGACGAGGCAGAGCGTCGATTCGCCACCCTTCAAGCTCTCGAAGATGAGGAGAGGACACTCGCCGAGCAAGTCCAACTCCCCTCGGAGGGTGTTGTCGCGAACCTCCGAGGCGATCTCAGAGCCCTCGAGAACGCTTCCCAGCGAGACCGGCGAGAACTCGAATCGATCAAGGCGCGTCGCAGCGTTGTTGTCGACCGTCTCGAAGAAGAGACAACGGAAAGCGTTGAACTGAATCGATCGATCCAGCACGCCGATTCCGAGTTGACGTCATCGCAGCGGACGTACGAAGAGGCCAAGGATCACCGCATCGACGTCGAGGAGAAGTGGGAAGCTGCCGATCAGCAGCACACGGATGTCCTGCTCGCCGTCGCTGCGTCGGAAGCACGGGTTGAGGCATACGAAGCCGCCATCGCCGGGATCGGAGATCCGGCGGCTCGAACGATGACCGAAACCCGTGAAGGGGTCAAGGGAGTAGTCGCAGCATCCCTGGACGCTCCGGCAGATCTCGCCGATGCGGTGGACCGGGCCCTTGGCCCATGGGCAGACGCCTTTCTCACCGTGGACCGGGAGACTATTCGCGGCCTCACGGGCGATCTCAAGTCGAACGGTCTCGGTGGCGTCTCGCTCGTCAGTCCACAGCAGTCGAACGATGTCCCTGCACGCGCCGCCGCCGAAGAGCTTGGCCTGGATGCACTCGTCGATCTTCTGGGCGTGAACGCCGACCTCCTCGTCGCAGAAGCGCTCCTCGGTGACGTGGTCTTCGCTGCCGGATGGGAAGCGGCCTGGCGGGTCGTTGAGCGATACCCCCACCTTCGAGCCGTAACACCCGAGGGCGACGTGATCGCGGCATCCGGTATGCACGTGGCGCAGCCCGACGGGACGGGTTTCGCCGCTCTCGAGGCAGCCCGTGTGCAACTCGAGATCGGTGAGCGTGAGCGGGCTCGCACAGAGAGCAGGCGAACCGCCGCCCGCCGGGACTTCGACACAGGTCGCAGGATCGAGCGAGCAGCACTTGATGATCTCGAGGCGCTCGAGGCCAGGATTGCGGGTCACACCGAAGCGCTGGCTTTGATCGGTCGTGCCAGGGCCGAAGGAGAGGCCGAGCGCGAGCGCCTCGACACCCGCACGAAAGCCCTCCTGGAAGCTGAGGAAGGCCGAGAGGAACGCATCGGAGAGGTGCGCGAGCGGGTCTCAGAATTCGAGGGGGAAGAGGCTGCTCGCCAGGCTGCCTGGGAAGCCCTCAACCGACGCCGCGAAGAGGTAGCCGCTCGGAGAGACGAGGCTCGCCTGCGGAGGGAAGAATCGGCCGCCGAACTCGCCGGAATCTCTGAGCGCAAAGCACTCCTGCATCGAAGACTCGAACGTGTCTCGTTGGAGCTGGGCCAGCTCGACCTGGTCCCAGATGACGATTCCAGAATTGGTCAACTTTCCGAGATCGAGACCCGATCCATCCGGATCACGGCTCTCGCCCAGCAACACATCACGGCGTTGCGTGATCGGCAACGTTCGCTTCGTCTTGAGGTCGGCGACGTTTCCGAAACCCTCGCCACCGCAGAGAATCGCCGCGAGGACCTGGAGAGCGCGATCTCGACGGCGAAAGAGCGGCTCTCGATTCTTGCCGTCGAGCTGACAGAGATCCGTGTCCGTATGGAGTCGAGCGAAGAAGGTCTGCGCCGAGACGTTGATGCATCGCTCGACGAGGCGCTCAGTGCACCCCGTCCGGAACTCGACGAGGCGGTCGTGCCATCGGAGCGCCTTGCCAGCCTCGAAGCCGATCTCCGGAGGATGGGACCCATCAATCCGTTGGCCGCCGCTGAGTACGATGAGTTGGCTGGAGAGGTCGCTCTGCTCGATGAGCAACTCGCCGATCTCGATGAGTCACGAACCGAGTTGCGCAAGGTCATAACGGCACTCGACGAAGAGATGGCAGCCCTGTTCATGGTTGCGTTTGAGGAGATCTCCGCGCTCTACCAGGAGAACTTCGCCCAGGTGTTCCCCGGCGGCCGGGGACGGCTCCGTCTCACCGATCCGGATCATCCGCTCGAGGCCGGCGTCGAGGTCGAGGCACAGCCCCACGGAAAGAAGGTCGGCAGACTCGCCCTCCTTTCCGGTGGGGAGCGGAGCCTCGCCGCCCTCGCGTTCCTGTTCGCGGTTTTCCGTGCACGACCCAGCCCCTTCTACGTCCTGGACGAGGTCGAAGCCGCACTCGACGACGCGAACCTGCATCGTTTCCTCAGGCTCGTCGATACGCTCCGTTCGTCCGCACAATTGGTGATCATCACACACCAGCAACAGACAATGGAAGCCGCCGATATGCTGTACGGCGTCACGATGGAACCAGGCGAGTCCTCGAAGGTCCTCGCCCGTCGCATGGCGAAGGTCACCGTCTAGCCAGTCCGTCCGTTAGGAGTCCCGGTGGATACCAACCTCTTGATTGCGCTCGTCGCAGCGGTCGTCATCATCGCCGTTGTCGCGCTCGTCGTGGTCCTGCGAACGCGTGGCGAGCGTCCCGTGTCAAGAACGAGACCAGAGACGCAGGTTCAGGAACGGGGTCTGCGGTCCAAGCTGTCGCGGACTCGTTCGGCCATCGGCGATCGGCTGGGCGATCTCTTCGGATCCGGCACGCTTGACGACGACTTCTGGAACGAACTCGAGGAGGCGTTGATTGCCGCAGACGTCGGGGTGTCGACGGCGTCTGCCGTTGTCAACGATGTTCGGAAGCAACGGCCCGATGATGGCGATGAAGCACGGCGATTCCTTGAAGAGGCTCTGATCAGCCAGATGTCCGGCCGAGACCGATCTCTGCATCTCGAAGGCAAGCCGGCTGTGATCGTCGTTGTCGGTGTGAATGGCACAGGGAAGACGACGTCGATCGCCAAGATCGCTGGTCTGCTCGGAGAGGATGGTCAGACGGCGATCCTCGGAGCCGCCGACACTTTCCGAGCAGCCGCCGATGAGCAGCTCCGCACCTGGGCCGAACGAGTCGGAGTCGAAGTTGTCTCCGGCGAACCGGGTTCCGATCCGGCCGCTGTGGCATACGACTCCTATCGAATGGCCGTTGAACGTGACGCCGATGTCGTGCTCGTCGATACGGCGGGGCGACTGCACTCGAAGGCGAACCTCATGGATGAGCTGGGCAAAGTGGTTCGTGTCCTTCGCCGCGAAGCAGGGGACATCGGGGAGGTTCTGCTCGTTCTCGATGGGACCACCGGCCAGAATGGCATCGGGCAGGCCAGGAGCTTCACCCAGGCCGTTGGTGTAACCGGAATCGTGCTGACGAAACTCGACGGTACGGCACGCGGTGGCGTCGCGATCGCCGTCGAACAGGAGCTCGATGTCCCGGTGAAGTACATTGGTGTCGGCGAAGGACTCCACGACCTCGTACCCTTCGAGCCGAGAGTATTCATCGAAGCACTGCTGGAGCCATGAACGAAGCGCAACGACTCATCACCGAAGCCCGAAATGCGGCTGAGACGTCATACTCGCCGTACAGCCGTTTCCGTGTCGGCGCTGTTGTGGTCGCAGCCGATGGGATCGAGTACCGGGGCTGCAACGTCGAGAACGCAGCCTACGGAGCATCGATCTGCGCAGAAGCGAACGCGATCAGCACTGCAGCCGCGAACGGCGTTCGGGAGATCCATACCGTTGCGGTCACCTGTCTCGATGGCGAGGGTTGCACTCCATGCGGCAACTGTCGCCAAATCATGCGGGAGTTCGGTGTCCAACGCGTGATCCTGACGAACGAAGACGGCACCCCGGTCGAGTACGCGTTGGAAGACCTGCTCCCGCACTCATTCGGCCCGGAAGATCTGGGGCAGTAGCTACCAGCTGCCAGCTAAGAATCACCAGCCCGACCACCCCCTGCTCCGCCGGCGATTCGCGTCCCCCCGCCTGACGGCGAGGGGACAGGATGATCATCTACTCAGTACCCAGTACCCAGTACTCAGTACCGATTCAGGCTCTGTCCTGCAGAGCCTGAATCAACTTCGGTACCACCGCGTGCAAATCTCCGACGATGCCGAGGTCGGCTACAGCGAAGATCGGGGCTTCGGCGTCTTTGTTGATCGCGATGATCGTGCCGGAGTCCTTCATGCCAACGAGGTGCTGCATCGCACCGGAGACACCGGCGCAGATGTAGACATCAGGCTTGACCGTCTTGCCGGTCTGACCGACCTGCAGTCTTGAAGGGACCCACCCGGCATCGATAACGGCCCTCGTCGATCCAACCGCTGCGTCGAGT
>Ga0209013_10002030_pt1 | contig 18564 bp, 17 predicted proteins | sample Cruoilmetagenom2_FD_187291 | JGI IMG/M metagenome (GOLD analysis project Ga0209013, IMG submission 187291) | Oil polluted marine microbial communities from Coal Oil Point, Santa Barbara, California, USA - Sample 2 (SPAdes) (version 2) | ecosystem: Environmental > Aquatic > Marine > Oil seeps ...
CGAGCGCCTGATGCGCGTAGTAGCGGCAGAAGTCGATCGCCTCAGCCACATCGGCTTCCGCTTCCGCCCAGTTCTTCCCCGCCTCAAACGTCTGCCACGCAGCGAACTCGTAGATCCGCTCCGCGATCAAATCCCCGACCCGATGAACAAGCTCGGCACGCTCCTCCGCCGGCCGACTCGACCACCCCGGATACGCCTCCCACGCAGCAGCCAACGCGGCAACCGCATGCTCGCTCGTCGCCGACGACGCCGTACCAACCACACGCTCAGGCCGAGACGGGTCGACGCTGCGGATCACCTTGTCCGTCACGACCCGTTCACCACCGATCACCAACGGCGCATGAACACCCAACTCGCCACCCACGTTCACCAGAGCGTCACGATATCCAACCGCCGGGACCGGCTCAGAGAAATCCGAGTACGACAGAGAACGATACGGCTCCAACATGATGCCTCCTCGTGACGATGACAAGTCGATAGTACGCCAACCAAGCAACCGCACCAGAGTCGAGTGACCGTTCAAGTGTTGGGGACATCTGCCGATAATTGGTGGATGCAGCCATCCGTACTCGTCATCGAAGACTCGGCCAGCGTGCGCCGGTTGATCGACGTTTGCCTGCGCCCGCTCGCAACGGACATGGGCTTCGCCGAAGACGGGCTATCCGGCCTGGAAGCTGCCCGGGCGACGGTGCCCGACCTCATCATCCTTGACATCGGATTGCCAGGTCTCGACGGGTGGGAAGTTCTGTCGCAGCTCCGGTCGGCACCCGCAACGGTTGGTATTCGTGTCCTCGTTCTGACGGCCCATGCTCAACCGGAGATGGCCGATCGCGCTGCCGCTGGTGGCGCCGACGCGTTCATGACCAAGCCGTTCCGTCCAAGCGATCTCAGGGACTCGGTGGAAGCGTTGCTGAAAACGAACGCGGAGCCTCTGCCGGTGGAGAGTAGATCAGTCGACCAGTAGATCAGTACTGCTCTGCTGCTCTGCCCATCTCCAGCAATTCGATCACTGTTTCGTCTGATACCTGGGTGAAGTCTGCGTACCACGCACCGACGGCGTGGAAGGTCGCCGGTTGAACAGGACAGACCACGGCGTCGGCGATTCGCTCCAGACGACTGATCGTTGCCGGTGGACCGACGGGGACCGCAGCGATGACACGATCCGCACCCGCGTCGGCGATCAGGTGGAGCGACACTTCGAGAGTCGCTCCTGTTGCGATCCCATCATCGACCACGACGCAGACCCTGCCGGCGACCGGTATCGGGGAGCGTCCGCTCCGTAACGTTCGGGCGCGGCGTTTGACCTCCTGTTGCTGGTGATGTGCCTCTCGATCGACGTAGTCGTTGTCGATCCCGTATCGGTCGATGAGATCCGTGTCCAGGATCGTTGTTCCGTCCTCCGCCACAGCCCCGATCGCGAATTCCGGGTTCCCGGGCGCACCGAGCTTGTGGGCTACAAGAACGTCGAGTTGGGCCCCGAACCGTGCAGAGATGACCGCGGCGATCGGCACACCGCCCCTGGGAACGCCCAGGATGAGTGGGTGATCCGCGGCAACCACCGACGTGCTCGATTCCAGCGCATCGGCGAGCCGTTCTCCGGCCTCGTGACGATCGCGAAACCTCATATCCCGATCGTACGCCTTCAGGCAGTCATCCTGGGAGACGTTCGTCGCGAGGGACCGTACCCTTTCAAGCGATGCGTCGACTGCTGCTTCTCGCCAATCCCTCCGCCTCCGGATTCACCGGGGCTCTCTACCGCGACGTGGTCGCCACACTTTCCGAGGCATTCGACGTCGATTCCGAGTGGCCGCAGGGGACGGATGCGACGAGAGAACACGCATCACGCGCAGCCGAAGAAGGGTACGAAGTCGTTGTTGCCATGGGAGGCGACGGCGTTGTTCACCACGTGGCGAACGGCATCGTGGGCACGTCGGCCGCTCTCGGAATCATTCCAGCGGGTACAACGAACGTGACATCGCGGATCTTCGGTCTCCCCAAACGGCCGAAGCGCGCTGCTGCAGCCATCGCGGAGTTGCCGGCGGTGCCCACCCGTCTTGCGAGGATTGAATCAACGATCGGCGAGAGAGCAACCGTCGAGTACGCCACTTTTGCAGTGGGCATCGGATTCGACGCCGACGTCGTCGAACGTGCTGAACGGCGTCCCCACTCAAAGATCTGGTTCGGCGGCGCCCATTACGCAGAATCAGCGATCTCAACGCTCCTCTCGAAGTGGCGCGATCGCCCTGTGAACCTCCGAGTCGACATCGACGGCGAGGCTCTGAACGCAGTCGCCGTTCTCACCCAGGTTCACCATCCGTATACCTACTTCGGGAGGGTTCCTCTTCACATCACGAGGGAACCCGTCGACGGCCTTGCTGCGGTGGTTGCCGGAGATCTCGAAGTGCACCGATCTGCTGAGATATTCGCCAGAGCGATTCTGAAGCGGCCCATGAAGGATCGACTTGACGCACGGGTGTTCAGCTGTTTCGAGAGGTTGACCATCGATGCCGATCCCGTCACTCCCTTCCAAGCGGACGGGGAGCATCTCGGCATGATGTCGCACATCGAGATCACGCCGGCAATCGACGCTATGTACGCGGTACGCGACCCGGATGCATGCTGCGCTTCACAGAGCGACTGACCTCAGGTCTCTTCGGGTCGAGAGTGGATCGTCAGGTGCGGATACGGAATCTCGATACCCTCCTCGTCGAAACGATTCTTGACCCTCCTCAGGAACTCACGTTTCACCGCCCAGCGATACGCCGGATCAGTCGTCACCACGACTCGCACGACTACACCTGAATCTGCAAGTTCGTCCACGCCGAGAACCGTTGGTTGATCGACAAGGCGCGGGCCCCAGTCCGAGTCAGCCACAAAGAGGTTCCCTTCGTCGGTGATCACGTCGATCACCCTGTCGATGGACTCCTCATACGCCACGGCAAGATCGAAGACGACGCTGCTGGATTCATGGGTGAGGTTCGTTGCTACACGGACTGCCCCGTTCGGTATGTGATGAACGCTCCCATCGAGTCCTCGCAAGACTGTGGTCCGGAGACGAACATCGACCACCGTTCCGGAGACTCCCGCAAGTTCGACGACATCGTCTACGGAGTACTGATCCTCGACGAGAACGAAGAGGCCGGCGATCACATCCTTGACGAAGTCCTGCGCTCCGAATCCGATCCCGATGCCGACGACGGAGAGCGAGGCAACGACGGGAGCGATTGGAACTCCCCATACCGCCAGAGCGGTCACGAAGGAGACGACCACAATGGCGAGAACGGCGAGTGTCGAGAACGTACGGGTGATCGTCTCCAGGCGCTGGGCCCTGGCGCGATTCTGGAGGTCGCCGGACTCCACGAGCTTTCGCTGTGTCCGATTGCTCCAACGGTGAATGACGAACCGCGACACCAACCACACCACAAGAGCGACGACGACGATCACGACGGTTTGCCAGATCTCGGCCCACAATATTGCTGCGAAGATCACGACGCTCCCTCTTGGATGTCCCGTGTGATCTCAGCACACGCTACTCCGAGGGCAGCGATCGTTGCGGCGAGCTCAGCCCGCTTCCGAAGACCGAGATCGATCGCGTCCGATCTCACAGAAGATGACTCGATCTCGATCCGGAGCGGCCCCGCGATCTCGAATCGATCGAGGGCCCCGGCAAGTTGGATCGACTCCCCGGCGGCTCCACGGATCTGTTCGTGGGCATCGTCGGGAGTTCCCCGCCAGACGTTCGCGTCAGCCGCAAGGCGCCGACCTGCGCGAAGGATGTCGGAAACGAGCTTCGCACGATCGGAACGCTTGTCAACAAGGGTTCGCTCGAGCGAAACCCGCAGTGTGTCGATGCCGATCGGCTCTCCCTCGAAAGGCGCTGCGGCAACCGGGACCACCTCGGGATCACTGAATCCGTCCAGTGCGAGGACACCGCCCAGGTGGGCTCCCACAGCTTCGGCTTCTGCTTCGTCGAGGCGATCGACCTTGTTGAGAACAAAGATGAACACCGACTCGTACTCGGTCATCTGGGCCAGGAACTCGCCGTGGATCGACGGATCGTGGTACTTGATGGGATCGAATATCCAGATCACCGCATCCACAAGTGGGAGGGTCGCTTCAACGAGCGAGCGATGGTCATGATTGGTACTGTCGAGGTCGGGAAGATCAATGATCGCAAGACCGTGCCCATCGTCGTGCTCGACGATGGTCACGATTCCGAGGATCTCCATCATCGAGGAGATCGCAGGGTCGTTGGCCGGGATCCATGCCAGCGGCTCCTCGGTGTGGGGCCTCAGTGCACTCGTCGATACGACCTCGTGGCCGGCGAGGGCATTGAGCAGACTGGACTTCCCCGAGCCGGTTCCGCCGGCGACGGCGGCGACGATCGCCCCGCTGAGGTGATCTCGACGGCGACGTGCAGCGTCAGCGAGACGTGCCGCCTCGTCTCGATCGGCCTCTGAAGCCAGTCCTTCTGAAGAAGCGATCGCGAGATCGAGCAGATCAAGGACGGGCGTGAGATCACGTTGCATCGTCGGTGGCCTCCCCCGGCGAGCTGCCGTCGGGGACGATCGCGTCCGCTGCCGTTCTCAGATCCTCCGGTGACACCCGGTTGGAAGGATCGAGATCGGATCTGAATGCAGCGATCCTCGCTGTGCCGGCATCTCGCAGGGCGGCGGTCAATGCCATGCCTCCATCGAACCTGAGATCGTGCAAGCCACCGCTCAGTGCCTTGCGTATTCGATTCGACGGGCGCCTATCGAAGTCGACGGAGAGCCGCCACATCTCGTCGCGAACCGATCTCGAACGCCGCGGGTGCATCCATCGTCGTTTGATAGATGCAAGAGCGACATCCGTCGTCGACTGGTGCCAGGCATCGATTGGCCCAGCATCGATCGATGGGAGCGAAACGGATGCTTCGGCGACGAGGCGCGAGAACGTGGCATTCCCTGCGACGTTGGCTGCGGTCTCGTCGATGGCGGTGTCTGTCGCCTCGAAGGCCATGGTCGATATCGACGCGGCGGCAACATCCCATTCCTCATCAGCCGTTGCCGCTAACCGACGGCGATCAAGCCGTGCTCGCGCAAACGCTTCGTCGGCGGTCGCGACCACGGCGCGGGACTCGATGACGTGTTCTTGGAGGACGTCGGCGACCTCACGGGTCCGAATCGCACAAAGCGACGCGGCCGCCCGGTCGCGCCGCTCCAGGAGGCCCTGTCGATCGAGAACCATGTCATCGAGAAGGGAGCTGAGTGGGGTCATGTCGGTTCCGACCACAGCGTCGATGGGCGTCCCAAGTTTCGACCTCGCGTCCTCGATCAGTCTGTCGAGGTCGACCGGGTCACGAGGACCTATGGAGACCACGATGAACACGGGGACTCCCCGCTCCCTCATCGCGGCCAAGAGCGAGGCGGTGATCGCATCGGCGTACCGCTCAGGCGATGTGACGAAGATCGCAACGTCTGCGAGGTCGAGCACGTTGGCGACTGCTGCTGAGTAGTGCTCGGCCGGCGGCGTGTCGACCAGGGCCAGGCCCGGGAGAGGGTCCGGATCGGAGATTCTCTTGCCGGGCAAGTATGCAGGATCAACGTCGCCCCAGATGGCTCTCTCGGTGGTTGTCGGGCGCAGCGGTCCCGCGGCCGCCACCCGGGCACCGGCGAGAGCGTTGACGATCTCCGATTTCCCGACCCCCGACGCACCAACGATCGCTGCGATCAGTCCGTCGCAGGACCCGGACCGAGCAACGAGGCGCTCGAGGGGCCGCAGTGCCGGCGCCGCCACGCTCGGGTCGAGAGCAGAGAGCAGGTCATGAAGATGTTGAGCCGCCTGAGAATCCATGAGACCCGTATTGAAACACACTGGGGGCCCTGAGCGGAGGAGCGCACGAGCGGAGCTCGGCAAGCTGCATTCTTCCGTCTCCCGGCAAGAGGGATTCCGTACCGACTACCGACAACCGACAACGGCCTTCAATCGAACAGATCGAATCCGTCTGGATGCGCGCCGTCTCTTGATGCCATGAGTTCGAAGTCTTCGTAGGGGTAGACGGAGAGGACGACGTCGAGGGGAATCTGGAACCAGGGGCCATCGGGATCGATCTGCGTGCGATGTGCCCGCAACGCCTCTCTCGCTCTCTCCAGATACGGTCCTATCTCGATGGTCGTGAGCGGCGGATCGACAACGTCGGGCCCGATGAGTTCGATCCATCGGCTGAACGGTGATTGCAGATCGCGTGCTGCCATCGCCTCGCTGAGAAGGTGCAGCCTTCGGAGTGAGAACACCGGCGCGTACAGACGATCAGCTTCCCACGGATCGCCGGCATCCGGAAAAAGCGACGGATCGCCGGCAGCGTTGAACACGGCCGAGGAGAGGTCGTGGATGCGCAGATGGTCCGGGTGTGGATACCACTCGTGGTCGTCGTATCCGAGAATGACTTGTGGACGTTCGGAGCGAACGATCGAGACGATGCGCTCCAGGATCTCGTCGAATGGAGCGTTGACGAATGCCTCCCGGTGGCGGTTGTCAGCACTCCCCGGCATGCCGGAATCGCGGTATCCGAGCATCACCACGTCGTCGTATCCGATGATGCGCGCGGCCTCGCGAAGCTCAGATCGCCGGACGGCAGCCAGATCGGTGCGTGCCGTAGCCGTCTCGGCCTCCGGGTTCAGGATCTCTCCTGCCTCCCCTCCCGTCGCTGTGATGAGGACCGTTCGCACTCCAAGATCGTGGTACCCGGCAATCGTCGCTGCACCCTTGCTCGACTCGTCATCTGGATGGGCATGAAGGGCAACGATCGTTCTCGGCATCCACGCAGTCAACCACACACGGAGACTCAGCGACCGCCGAGGATCTCGACAGCGGCGGTTCCTTCTGAGCATCTCTCGAGAAGAGGGCACCAGCGACAGTGCGGACCTGCCCGCCGCTCGATGTCATCACCAGACCGGAAAGCTACGCGGAGAGCGTTGATCATTGAAGCGATCTCTGCGGCCGTTATCTCAGCTCGTTGCGGTGTGGGCACGATCCCGGTCCGCTCCCCGGTCTGAACGGACACGGCTTCGGCTCTTGATGGCAGTTCGCCATGTTCGAGAGCCCATACGAGGGCATAGAACTCGAGTTGGGGCCCCGAGTCGTCGAGCCATGCCCCCGTCTTCCAGTCGATGATCACAGTGGCACCTCCCGGATCATCGAAGATTGCATCGACGCGGCCGCGGAGAGCGGCATCGCTCCCGATTTCGACCTCGAGGCTCACCTCCGCATCCCGGAACCCGTCGGTCGGGAAGCGTTTGAACCTGTCGTACAGATCGCCAACCTCAGCAAGAACCGGAGCGAGCTTCGATGGTCGGTTCAGTTCGAGGGGTGCAAGCTTCATGTTCAGGTGTCCCTCAGGAGCTCCGATCTCCTGGCGACAGACCTGGATCACGTCATCTTCGGCGATCGGCCCAGCCGTGAGATGGCGAGCGAAAACCCGGTGGGCCAGGGATCCCCTGAATGATGCGATCGAGTCTGCCGGGTACTCACCCTGGAGCCGTCCGAGCGCTTGCTGAGGACAGAAACGGTATGTGACGTAGAGCGTCGCCGAGACGGCGATGCGCTCACCGGGCGCAATGTCGGGGAACGTGATCATCTGCACCGACTCTACGTCAGAAATGCTTACAGGCCAAGGGCTGTGAGCCGTTCAAGATGACGCCCATTATCGAAGTGCATTCCTATACTCGCTCTCGATCCACCTCCCTGAAGGACTCCATGAACGCCCGCCGCATTCGCATCATCGCTTCCATTGCCGTACCGGCGCTGCTCCTGCTGCTCCCGTTCGCCGTCTACTTCATCGACCAGACAGCCAACCAGGGCGAAGTGCCTCGCAACGTCAGCGTCGCAGGAATCGACGTGGGCGGTCTCTCCCAGGACGACGCCACGGTCGTCGTCAGGGCCTACGAGACGGACCTGCAGGCACAGGAGGCAACCTTCGTTGTCAGTGGCACCACATACGACCTCGACCCGACTGCCGTAGGCCTCACTGCCGACGTTGACGGTGCCGTCACCGAGGCCCTCAGTCAACGCAGCGGTGGGCTGTTCAGCGGTTTCGTTCCCTGGCTCAACGGTTTCACGGAACGCGTCGACGTAGCTCTTGCAATCTCCGTCAACGACGACGCCATCGATGCCCACCTCGACGACTGGGAACAGGACGCGATCGAGAACCCGGCGTACGAGGGTGCGATCGATGTTGTCGACGGCGGTATCGAGTTCGACTACCCAAGGGTCGGCGAGAAGCTCGACAAGGCGGCGGCCCGCACCATCGTCAGCACGATCCTCACCCAACCGGAGCGAGAAACCACGGAACTCCCATTAATCGACTCGGTTCCTGTGATGACCCGTGCCGATGTTGACGACGCCGTCACGACACTCAACATGATGGTATCGAGACCGGTCTTGCTGTACGACGAGACCCAGAATCTCGTCCTCACGGTCAAGCCTTCTGAGATCTCCGATGCCACGATCGTTGAGATCGTGCACAACTCCCCCCCACAGGTCAACATCTCGCTGAGCGTTGATCGGATCGCGGAGATCCTCGAGCCACACCGTGAAGAGTTCGAACTGCCTCCGGTCAACGCCGACTTCGAGGTTGACATCGAGACCGACAAGGTCACGATCATCCCTTCGAAGAATGCGACGGTTCTCGATCCGGAAGCTGTCGCTGTCGAGTTGCTCAAGGTAGCGACGTCGGACACCGCCACGGGGGTTCTCGTCTTCACCGACGGGGAGGAGCCGGAGTTCACAACGGCAGATGCCGAAGCTTTCGGACCGATCGAACTCGTCTCGGAGTTCACGACGAAGACACCTGGCGTCAACCGGGTGCACAATATCCATCTCATGGCCGACACCATCGACGGCTCGGTCGTATGGCCCGGCGAGGAGTTCTCGATCAACGAGGTCGTTGGCCCGCGTACCGAAGCGAAGGGCTACAAACGCGACGGGGCGATCATCGGTGGCGAAGTCACGTGCTGCGACGATCCGGCGAACGTCGGCGGCGGTGTCAGCCAGTACGCCACGACCATCTACAACGCCATCTTCTTCGGTTGCTACGAGGACATCGACCACTCGCCTCATAGCATCTACATATCGCGCTATCCGGAGGGTCGAGAGGCAACGATGGGCTTCCCCGGCCCGGACGTCGTGTTCCGCAATGACTCGGACGTGCCGGTCATCATCCGCAACTCCTACGACGGCAACTCGACCATCACCGTGCAGTTCTATGGGAACAACGGAGGGCGCACGTGCGAATCGGAGAGGTCCGAGCGGTTCAACTACACGGACGCCCGCCTGATCTACAAAGCGAACGCCGCCGTGAAGCCGGGCTCCGAGCACGTCGCCTCGAAGGGTTCCCAGGGTTGGAGCGTCACGGTGACCCGCGTGATGACGATGCCAGACGGCACCGTCATTCGCGAACCCGATACCCACCACTACCGGGGCAGCGCCCGCGTCATCGAGAAGCATCCCTGCAATCTGGGCATGCAAGCCTGCCCGGCGCCGCCCACGACGACGACCACGACCCCGACCCCGGATCCCGACACCACGACGACGACAGTCGCCGGTGGCGACGGCGACAGCTGATCCGCGCGTTATCGGACCGCTCCGGTACCCTCAGCTGAAGCTCATGATTTCGGACCGAAACGCACTGTGAAACCACGCTTCGCCCTCTTCGCTCTCCTCCCAATTGCCCTGTTTCTCCTGCCCGCAGGCGTGTTCTGGGTCGATAGCTCTATTGCTGAGGGAGAGGTACCGCGCAACGTCTCGATCGCTGGGATCGACGTCAGCGGACTCAGCTACGACGACGCGACGCTCACCATCCAGGCCTACGAGCAGCAACTCCAGACAACGCCTGCGGTGTTCACCGTCAACGAGCGCCAGTTCCAACTCGATCCTTCGTCCGTGTCGGTCGAGACCGATGAGGTGGCAGCCGTCGATGAGGCGATCTCCCAACGCACCGAAGGCGGCTCGATCAGCCGTTTCTGGTCGTGGCTTGGGGGGTTCTCGAAACCCGTCGATGTGCATCTCCCGATCACCATGGATCGGGAAGCGATCGATGATCAGCTGGCGATCTGGCAGGACGTTGCTATCCCCAACCCCGCCTATGAGGGATCCGTCGCCGTTGTCGACGCCCAGGTTGTGGTTGAGTATCCCCAAGCCGGTGAGCAGCTCGACATCGCATCCTCAGCAGCGATCGTGGTCGAGACTCTGACGGTGCTTCCTGGTCGGGAGGCTCGCCTCCCGGTTGTCGAGCACCGGCCTGAGGTGACGAATTCGGACGTCGATGCTGCCGCAGTCCGGGTGCGCCGGATCATCAATTCGGATGTGGTCCTCACCAACACCGACATCGACTACTCGCAGACCTTCACACCGGAGGAGATCTCACGTGCTGTCTACACCGAGATCAGCACAAACCCGGTAGAGGTCACGATTCTCCTGGACGAGGCCGTCGTCCGGGACCTCCTCGAACCCCACCGCAGCGAGTTCGAACTGCCGCCGGTGAGCGCCGAGTTCAAGGCGAAGCTCTCAAGCAGCGAGGTCTACTACATCCCTGGCCGGTACGGAACGGTGGAGAACGCACCCGCCGTCACCGAGGAGCTTCTGAAGGCCGCAGAGGGAGTCAAGAAGGGCCCGTTCCCGGTCTCTCAGGGGGACGAACCCCGGCTCACCAACGAAGAGGCCGAGGCATACGGACCGATGGGTCTCGTCTCGAAATTCACGACCAACACGCCAGGAACGAACCGGGTTCATAACATCCACCTGATGGCAGACACCGTGGACGAGTACGTGGTCTTTCCCGGGCAGACGTTCTCGATCAACGAAGTCGTCGGTCCGCGTACCTTGGCCAAGGGCTACCTCGAGGACTGCGCCATCATCAACGGCGTTGTCTCGTGCGAAGGCCATCCTGCCAACGTCGGCGGCGGTGTCTCCCAGTTTTCCACGACTCTCTACAACGCGGTGTTCTACGGCTGTTACGAAGACGTGAAACACAAGCCTCACAGCCTCTACTTCAAGAAGTACCCCGAAGTGATTGAAGCCACGATGGGCTATCCCGATCCCGACGTGGTGTTCAGAAACAACAGCGACGCACCCGTCATCATCAGGACGCGCTACTCGGACACGCAGATTTCCGTGTACTTCTTCGGCAACAACGGGGGAAAGACCTGCACCGCCGATTGGGGAGAACGCACCAACCCGGAGGAGCACGAGACCATCTACGTCTCGGCTGCTGACGAGGAGGACCTCGATCTTGATCCGGGTCAGGAGAAACGCGTACAGAGCGGAATCGACGGATTCACACAGACCGTCACACGGATCATCACGCATTCGGACGGTACGAAGGAACGCGGAAGGACCTGGACCTGGCGCTATCAAACCCAGGCTGAAGAGATCGCCGTTCACCCTTGCATGGTGACCGAGGAACCGGTGAATTGTCCCGTGAAGCTGCCGTCGGTCGTCGGAGCGTCGTATGAGTCCGCGCTGCAACAGCTAGCGGGAGCCGGCTACACGGTTATCAGGGTCGACAAGACGACCGACGATTCGGCGAAGGCGGGCATCGTGCTCTCGACGGATCCGCCCAGTGGCACCTACGTACGATCCGGAGCATCGGTAACCCTCACGGTCGGCATCTACGTTGCTCCAGATCCCCCGCCGGAAGAGACAACCACGGCCACGACCACGACCACCGAGGGTTGACCCAGTCGTCGGTACTGAGGACGGACTACTGAGGACGGACTACTGAATACGGACTACGACGCCGAAGGCGTCATCACCCGTAGAACCGGAACAGGTTGCTGATCGCCAACCCGACGGTCGACCTCGAGGATTCATCCCATCCTCGTCGACGGGTCACCTGAACGGCGTTCGCTGCGATGTACACGCGATTGATCGCCGAGTCGGACTCGAAGATCCTGGTGGCGAGAATCGCCGTGAAGTCATCGGAACCGGGCTCGAACGGAGCTTCATCGAACGAATACGTTCCCATGCTCGCCAGGTTGCGATCGAGGGTGAAGATCGTGACGTCACCCACCGTCACTCGGTCAAGTTCCTCAATCGGCTGGCCCATTTCGCACTCCGTTGCAGTAGAAGGTAGAGAGTAGAGAGTAGAGAGAATCGGGCGAATACCCCTGCTGCCCGGTTCGTACTCTCTACTCAGTACTGAGTACTCAGTACTCAGTACTTCACAAATCAATGCTTCGGTACCCCGCCCGTCGCGCTGCCCACACGGTGCACCTTCATCAGGTTTGTCGAGGCCTGAAGGTTGGGGGGAATTCCCGCCACCATCACGGTCGTGTCGCCGGTGATGGCGATCCCATGCTCCAACAGATACTCCTCCGCGAACGTGAGCATCTCGTCGGTCGAGCGGTGGATCGGAGTGCGAAGCGGCGTGATACCTCCGAAGAGCGCCATCAGTCGATAGGTCGATTCGTGGGGAGTGAATGCGTAGACGTCGGCGTGCGGCCGGTGTTTCGAGAGAAGCCTCGCTGTGGTACCCGTTTCGGTGAATGCCACGATGGTGTCGACTTCGAGCCGGTTCGCTGTTTCCACGGCAGCATGTGCCACGGCTGATGCATACGGCGACCGATCGTAGAGCATGCCGGTGTGCGGTGCCGTGACGAATTCCGGACTCTGCTCGGCCTCCCGGCTGATCACATCCATCATCCGAACTGCTTCGACGGGATAGGCACCGACCGCCGTCTCCGCAGAAAGCATGACGGCGTCGGTGCCGTCGAGAACCGACCGGTACACGTCCGTCACCTCGGCCCGGGTGGGACGCGGGTTCGTGATCATGGATTCGAGCATCTCGGTGGCGGTGATCGTGATCTTCCCGACATGATTCGTCTGCCGGAGTATCTCGTGCTGAGCGCGTGGCACGTTTTCGAGATTCAGTTCAACGCCGAGATCACCGCGTGCCACCATCGCTCCATCCGCCTCGGAGAGAATGTCGTCGAGGTTGCGGTATCCGACCGTCGATTCGATCTTGGCGATGATCGGCGTGAATCCGACATGTTTGCGGATCTCGCGAATGTCCGCTCCGGAGGAAACGAACGATGCCGCGATCAGATCGAAGCCAACCTCTCGGCCGAACGCCAGGTCTCTCACATCCTTCTCGGTGATGACCGGCACGCCGGTATCGCTTCCGGGGAACGCCGCTCCCTTGTGGTCGAGAAGATCGCCGCCCCCGACGACCCGGGCCTGAGCCACACCCTCGACAACCGAAACCACTTCGAGGCGGATCATCCCATCGGCGAGAAGTATCGGAGATCCGGGCTCGAGGTCGACGTACTCGAGGTATGCGATGTATATCGTCGACTCGCCACCCTCCCCCTCGCCGGGTTCGAGTGTGATGTCCGCTCCTTGCTCGAGCATGACGGAACCACTGGGGAACGTTCCGACCCGGATTTTGGGTCCCTGGATGTCCTGCATCGTCGCGACCGAGACACCGGCCTCGGACGCGGCGGCTCTCACCCATTCGTGGCGACGGGCGTGATCCTCCGCCGTACCGTGCGAGAAGTTGAAACGAGCGACGTTCATCCCAACGGCGACCATGTGGCGCACACTCTCGAGGGAATCGATGGCCGGTCCCAACGTGGCAACGACCTTGGTCTTCCTCTTCATACGATCACACTAACGGTCGTCAACAGTCCCAAGGCGACAGGCCCGCGGATTGGGAGTAGCCTGGTTTCATCGTCCCGGAACCGGGACGCTTAGGAGGAATGATGCGAAGGTTCACGAAAGTAGTTGTTCTGGCACTTGCGGTGATGCTCATCGCCGCTGCGTGTTCGTCTGGTTCATCCGCCGGCGACCTCGACGGCCGTACCGTCAGAGTCGCTGTGGAGAACGCCTACCCACCGTACAACTACATCCCGGAGGGTGCGACCGAGGGTGAGGGTTGGGACTACGACGCTTGGAACGAGATCTGCAGCCGTCTCAACTGCACGGCGGAGTTCGTCGAGGCCGGATGGCCGGCCGTCATCGTCGAGACCGGTCAGGGGCAGTACGACACAGCCGCAGATGGCATCTCGATCACTGAAGAACGCAAGGAAGTTGTCGCGTTCTCCGACCCCTACATGGTGATCGAGCAGAAGTTCATGGTCAGAGCGGACGAGTCGCGATTCGGAAGCACGGACCAGTTCATCGAAGGTGACTACCGCCTCGGGACCCAGGTCGGTACGAGCAACTACGAGTTGGGTGTCTCGTTGCTTGGTGGTGACACTCGGATCGACGCATACGACCAGTTCGGTGTCGCCGTCCAGGCACTGATTGCCGGCGATGTCGATGCCGTGATCATCGACGACACAGCAGGCCAGGGCTATAAGGGTGCCAACCAGGAAGCAGTTCGTCTGCTGCCTGAGTCCCTGCAGAGCGATCCGCTCGGATTCATCTACCCGCAGGACAGCGATCTCATCGAACCGGTGAATGCAGTCATCAAGGAGATGCAGGACGACGGAACACTCGACGACCTCGCCAAGAAGTGGTTCGTCGACTTCGAAGGCTGATCCGAAACACACCAGTTGATCTGAAGCGCCGGGCCCTCGGGTCCGGCGCTTCAGTATGTGCGTTCCTTCGGCAGTTCTGCCAATCTCCCATAGGGACGATCTAGGAGAACACCGTGCAAACAGTCGAAGAGCCATCCGTCGATCCTTTGCCGCCGGGTGCAGCCAGTCGCTGGTCGTTTGGTGGCTTCCCTTGGTGGTTGTTCGGCATCATCGCAACGATCCTCGTGATCGCCTTCCAGATCGCCACGAAGGAAGTGTGGCGCGATGGTTTCGGCTTCATCATCGGTGGTCTCTCGATCACACTCATGGTGACGCTCGGCGGATTCGTCATCGCGATCGTTCTCGGTCTTGGAATCGGCCTCGCTCGGCTCTCAAAGAACGCGATCCTCCGAAACCTCGCGATGTACTACATCGAACTCGTCCGCGGCATTCCGGTCCTTGTGACGATCATCGTCATATCGATCGTCATCTTCGGTCAGTTCTTCAGGAGCATCGGCATAGCGCCCCCGAGTCCGGCGATACGCGCCACGCTTGCCCTCGGCATCATCTACGCAGCCTTCATCGCCGAAGTATTCCGTGCCGGTATCGAGTCGATCCCGGCGGGTCAGCGTGAGGCAGGCATGTCGGTCGGCCTTTCGAAGCGTCAGATCATGCGACTGGTCGTTCTCCCGCAAGCGATCAAGAACATCATGCCTGCACTCGGCAACGATCTCATCGCACTGCTCAAGGACTCCTCCCTGGTATCGATCGTTGCGGTGCGGGAGCTCACGCAAATGGCGAAGCTCTGGACCGGCAGCAACTTCCACTTCATGGAGGGCTACTTCGTGCTCGCCGGCATCTACCTGACGCTCACCTTGTCGCTGAGTCTCCTTCTGCGCTGGTACGAGAAGCGCATCGCGACCCCCGGAGACTGATGCCGAGCGTTGTCAGGGCTCTCATCCCGATCCGTTCGTTCTACGGGATGACCCGCCTCTCCCATCGGCTCGACTCCAGAGACCGGGCTCGACTTGCCCGCGATCTGGCCGACCTCACGATCCGAGCTGCTCTTGACGCCGGCACGCGAGTCTCGGTAATCACAGCCGATGAGGAGGTGCAGCGATGGGCGGCCGCTGCCGGGACCGACGTGGTCGTCGAGCGGTTCTCACGGGGCCTCAACGCCGCAGCAACAGCGGGTACCAAGGGAGTCGGGAGCGATCCCTGGTTGGTGATCCACGCCGATCTCCCGACCGTCGATGCCGGTGACATCCGGGAAGCAGCGCACCTGGTCAGAGGCGGACACGTGATCGCTCCGTCCCATGATGGAGGAACCTCAGTGATCGGCGGCACAGGGTCAGGCTTCCCCTTCCGGTATGGGCCCGGGAGTTTCCGTCGCCACCTTGCCGCCATCAGCGGAGACGCAACCATCCTCATCCGGCCGGGCCTGGCCCTCGACCTCGACAGGCCTGGGGACCTGAGCGTGTTCAGACGCCTGGGCTACCTGTAGGTGGGTCCGGTATTCGGTATTCGGTATTCGGTATTCGGTCCAGCCTCCTACTGATCTGCTGATCTACTCCTACCCTGTCATCATGCCCCCCGGTCTCTACGATCAGCTCACTGCCCATCCCCCGCCTCTACCGATCCCCGAACGCGTCATGGCAATCGGGGCCCACCCGGACGATGTCGAGTTCGGTGCCGGGGCCACGATCTTCAATTGGGTTTCGCAAGGGACGGACGTCGTGATCGTGGTCGCCACGGACGGTTCGAAGGGATCATGGGACCCGACGATCGAACGTGCCGCTCTGATCGAGCAACGCAAGCGTGAGCAACGCAAGGCCGCGATGGTCCTCGGTGCGGCGAAGATCGAATGGCTCGATCAGATCGACGGTGAACTCCAGCACACCCCTGAACTGCGGAGAGAGATAGCCCGTTTGATCCGCATCCATCGGCCCGACGTCGTGCTCACACATGACCCATGGCAGCGCTATCAACTGCATCAAGACCACAGGGCAACGGGCCTCCTCGCCGTCGACGCCGTCGTTGCGGCTCGTGAACCGCTCTTCTACCCGGATCAGGGACTCGACCCCCATCGCCCCTCTACGGTTCTCCTCTGGTCCGCGGACGAACCGGATCACGCAGAGCCGATCACCGCACTGGCATTCGACGCCAAGATAGAAGCCCTTCTCTGTCACGCCTCGCAGTCCGAGACCACACTGGGGAGCGCTGCATTGTCGGACGACGCTCGAGCCCAATTCATCGAGCGCGTGGATGACTGGCAACGTACCTCGGCATCACGATTCGACATTGATCGGGCTGAGACCTTCAAACGCATCGTCCCCTAAAAAGAAGAGAGATCGACATGGCCCCAAACACACTCGTGCTCGGCGCAGGCATCGTCGGGTCGGCAGCCGTCTGGGACCTCATCCGGAGAGGTCACACGGTCTCGGTCGCCGATACCGAGCCCGCACTCGCCGACGACGTCGCCGCCTCACTCGGAGCATCACCCGTCCAACTCGATGTGAGCGACGCAAGGCAGCTTGCCAACCTTCTCGATGGATTCGAAGCCGTCGTTTCCGCAGTCCCGTACCGGTTCGGAGTCGAAGTCGCCGGTGCCGCGATTCGAACCGGCACCCACTACGCCGACTTCGGTGGCAACCCGACGGTCGTCGCTCGTCAGCAGGAACTCAACGATGCCGCCGTCGAAGCCGGTGTCCTCGTTGTGCCAGACTGCGGTCTTGCTCCCGGCCTCGCGAACACGATGGCCGAACACCTCATCGCGACGACGCCGGGCCTGGTTCGATCCGTTCAGATCCGGGTTGGAGCCCTCCCACCGGAACCGATCGGGACGCTCGGCTACCAACTGGCGTTTAGCCCCGCCGGTCTGATCAACGAGTACGCCGAACCATGCGAGATCGTCGAAGACGGGTCGTATCGGACGGTCGATCCGCTCACCCGATTCGAGACCGTCGAATGGGAAGGCCACGGGCCCCTGGAAGCGTTCTCAACCGCAGGTGGAACATCGACAATGTGTCGCGACTACGAAGGCCGAGTCGATCGACTGGAGTACAAGACGCTTCGATTCCCAGGGCACGGCCGCATCTTTGCCGCGATGCGCGACATGGGACTGTTCGACGAAACGGGCGATCCATCACCGCGTTCCGTGCTCCTGTCAGCCCTCGATCGAACCCTCCCGCGGGGAGACGATGATCTCGTGCTTGTCCGCGTCTGGGTTGAAACCGACGAGATCGTCAGGGTCATGGAGATCGAAGACGTTCACGACGGCCGCTTCTCGGCACTCGCCCGCACGACGGCATTCCCTGCGACGGCGCTCATCGACCTTGTCGTTCGCGGCGACATTGCGAAGAGGGGCGTTCACACGATGCAGCGCGCCATCGCGGGCAACGCTCTCATTGAGGCTCTTCAGCCGGTCGACATCACCGTGTCTGAACGAAGATCGTAGCCTTGACTACGGTGTTTGGGCTCCGATCCGGTCGTTCGTTTCGGGATCAAAGAAGTGCATCTTCGTGGTGTCGAGCACGAGTCTGATCTCGGATCCGTTCGGAACGCGGACGTCGGGGCTGACACGGGCGCTGAACTTCGTCTCGTCTCCAAGCGTCGACAGATCGGTGCCCTGGGCGGCAGCCAACTCCTCGATATCCGTTGTGATCACCGGCTTCTCGGGGAGTGCGAAATGCACGTAGGTGTCAGAACCCAGCATCTCGTTCACATCCGTGACCACGGTGATCGTACGGTCCGGGTCCTCGGGAGCCACTCTCGAGTCCTCGAAGTCGCCAGGTCGCATCCCGGCCACCAACTGCTTGTTCATGTAGTTCTCGAGGCCCGGATGGCGATCCAGCGCCTCCTTCGCAAGCCTCACGCGCTGACCGGCGAACGAGCACCACACATCCTCGCCCTCGGCCGACAGCGTCCCGTAAATCAGGTTCATCGCCGGACTCCCGATGAAGCCGGCCACGAAGAGATTGAGAGGTTCATTGAACAGCTCGGTCGGCGGTGCAACCTGCTGCATGTTGTACGGGCGATTCTCGGACACGGGACGCATCACCGCAAC
>Ga0209013_10002032_pt1 | contig 18556 bp, 11 predicted proteins | sample Cruoilmetagenom2_FD_187291 | JGI IMG/M metagenome (GOLD analysis project Ga0209013, IMG submission 187291) | Oil polluted marine microbial communities from Coal Oil Point, Santa Barbara, California, USA - Sample 2 (SPAdes) (version 2) | ecosystem: Environmental > Aquatic > Marine > Oil seeps ...
TCCGAAACCACCACTCGAGTAGAGGCCGATCTCACCGGAGCCGCTCTTGAGCGTCGGTAGCAGGCCGGCTGCCGGGATCACGAGCTCCGGGTCGGCATCTTCAGCGATGCTGACGATGATCGCCTTGCCGGGAGCGATGACGACGGATGGGATCTCGAGGTAGTACGGATGAATAGCGATCCAGAAACCGGTGAGGTCGCCGGCATCGGGTCCGAGGTTCCCGACCTCGATCGTGCCTCCTTCACCGAAGACCACGCTACCGATCACGAACTTGGCGTTCCCGGTGATGACCGTCGTTGTCGTTGTCTCAGGTACCGTCGATGCTGGATCGTTGCTCTGCACCGTCGTCGTTGGCGAAGGTGTTGTTGGCTCGAGCGCGGGGCCGCCGTCCGCGTCGGACGATGTCCCCCCACCGGTGCAGGCAGAGACAACGAGAATGAGAGCGATCGCTGCGCGTTTCACGTCAGGAAGCCTATCGCTCCTCTGGCAAATGGACCGCCCGCTGATCGGGAGTGAACAGTGTTCGACTCAGTCCGAGTGCCACAACGCTCGTCGAGACCGCGACCGAGCCGAGTACGAGGTACATCACAACGACCTGGACGCGCACAGCGTCCATCGGATCGACGCCTGCGAGGATGAGCCCGGTCATTGCTCCTGGAAGGAACACGATGCCAACGGCCTTCGTCGTCTCGATCTGGGGCACGAGGGCGGTCTTCAGCGCAGAACGCAGATACGGCAGGAACGCCTCCTTCGCACGGAAGCCCAACGCCAGCCGGACCTCGATGAGAGGACGCTTCTCCTTGAACTCTGCGATGATTCGGTTCGAGACGAGGACCGTCGCCGTCATTGAGTTCCCGATCATCATCCCGGCAAGAGGAACGAGCGTGCGGGGTTCGAGGGGGAACACACCTAGACCGAACAGCAGCCCCAGGATCACGAAGAACGTGATGCTGAATGCAGCGAGCGCAATCCAACGAAGCCGTGGGACGTCCGGGGCTCGACGGGCAACCACGTTGGCTGCAAAGGGGAGCATCGCTACCACCCACGCAACCGACCACCACAGGGACTGGCCCGGGCGGAGGAGAACTGTCAGGACGAGGCCGACGGCGAGCAGCTGAACGAGGGCCCGAGTCGAGGCCCACAGGATCTCGCGTCCGAGACCGAGGTGCTGCCACATCGAGAGGACGATCGCTACGAGAACGAGCGACGATGCAAGGACCAAGCCGATGAATGAGACGTCCGCGGTCATCAACCGGAGTATCGACGATATCGTGGGGCTTCGACAATCGAATCGCACAGAATGACAGAAGGGGTTCAGCGTGACTGACCAGATCGAAGCGCCGTTGACGGTCTCAGAACCGCCAGCCGCATACCCGAGCGAATGGGTACAAGACGCGGTGATGAAGAGCGGCGAGACGATCCGCATCCGCCCGATCGCTCCGAGCGACCGCGACGTTCTCCAGGCGATGGTCAGAGGACTCTCGCGACAGAGCACGTACTTCCGTTTCTTTCGTGTGAAGGAAGAGCTCGAACCGGAGGAGCTCGACACGTTCACCCAACTGGATTACCACAGGGACATGGCATTCGTCGCGATCCGTGAGGGACGCCTCGTCGGCGTGGGCCGGTACAACACGACACTGGATGACCCGACGATCGCGGAGGCCGCGTTCGCGGTCGCCGATGACTACCAGCAACAGGGCATCGGCACGTTGCTGCTCTATCGGCTGACGGCGTACGCACGTACCCAGGGGATCACAGGGTTCCGTGCGCATCTACTCGCCGACAACCACGTGATGATGCGCGTTTTCCGCGCTTCCGGTTACGGCGTGAATCGACATCTCGAGGAGGGCGTCTACACGGTCGCTTTCCCGACGGAGGAGTCCGAAGAGAGCACGTCGGTTCGCGACGATCGAGAGCAGCGGGCGGCGGCACAGTCGATGATGCCGCTCATGGCGCCGCAGTCGGTCGCCGTCATCGGCGCGAGTCGAAACGCATCGTCGATCGGTGGACGACTCTTCAACAACCTCATCAACGGCGACTTCAGCGGACCGGTCTACCCGGTCAATCCCACCTCACCGGTCGTTCGCTCGGTTGCTGCATATCCGACGATCCTCGACATCCCAGGCAACGTCGACCTTGCGTTCATTGTCGTTTCGTCGAAACACGTCATCCCGACCGTCAAACAGTGCATCGAGAAGGGCGTACGCGCCCTGGTCGTGATTTCGGCTGGATTCTCAGAGGTTGGGGGTGCAGGAACCGAACTCGAAGCCGAACTGCTCGACCTCGTCCGGTCCGTTGGGATCCGAATGGTCGGACCGAACTGCATGGGTCTGCTCAATACCGACCCTGCGATCAGTCTCGATGGACAGTTCGGACCGATTCGCCCGCCACGAGGCAACGTTGCACTCTCATCCCAGTCGGGTGCGCTCGGCCTGGCGATCCTGGACTACACGGCACGACACAACATTGGAATCTCGACCTTCGTGTCAGTCGGAAACCTCGCGGACGTCTCCGGTGACGATCTGCTGCTCTACTGGGAGGATGATCCGTCAACCGACGTCATTCTCTTGTACATGGAGTCCTTCGGAAATCCGCGACGCTTCGCTAGGTTCGCAAGACGGATCGCACGCAAGAAACCGATCGTCGCAGTGAAGTCGGGCCGCACTGCGTCCGGTGCGCGTGCTGCGAGCAGCCATACGGGCTCCCTAGCGAGCCTCGACGTCGCCGTCGACGCCCTCTTCCACCAGACCGGTGTGATCCGAGTCGACACGCTCGAAGAGCTCTTCGACGTCACAAGCCTGCTGTCGAACGAACCCGTCCCGAAGGGGCGGCGCGTCGGAATCGTGACGAACGCCGGTGGACCGGCGATTCTCGCGGTAGACGGACTCGAGTCCCGGGGGCTGGAAGTCCCTGTGATTTCGGAGGAGTTGCAGGAGAAGCTGCGGGGATTCCTCTCTGCGGAAGCCGCGGTGAAGAACCCCGTCGACATGATCGCTGCGGCCGGCGCCACGGAGTACCGGAACGTGTTGGAAGCGATGCTCGAGGCCGATGAGTTCGATGCGGTCATCGCTATCTACATCCCGGCGTCGCCCGAAGGCGTCGCCGAGATTCAGAGCACGATCAGGGACGTGGGCGAGAGGCACGACGCGGACAAGACGTTCCTCGCAGTGTTCATGCAGTCTGGCAAGGTATCGGACGCGGCTCCCCATGTGCGATCAGGCGTGCCCGAGTTCGCGTTCCCCGAACGAGCGGCCCGGGCGCTCTACGACGCTGTTCGATACGGCGAGTGGCTCGAGCAACCGGAGGGTGAGATCCCGGAATTCGCTGATCTCGATCCCGACCGAGCCAGAGCTGCCCTCGACGCAGCCCTGGCCACCATGGATGAAGAAGGAGATTGGCTCGATCCAGACACCGTTGACACGGTTCTCGAGTCCTACGGACTCCGTGTACCCGCTTCGTCGGTCGTCGAGACTGAAGACGAGGCGATCGCGAGTGCCGCAGCCATCGGCGGTCCGGTGGTGCTCAAGGTCATCTCGCCGTCGGCGCTCCATAAGTCGGACGTCGGTGGCGTCGTGCTCGACGTTGAGGGACACGATGCGGTGAGCGCTGCGTATCGACAGGTCACCGCGGCCGTACCCGATCCGGAAGGTGTCCTTCTCCAGGAATACGTCTCGGGTGGCCATGAGATCCTGATTGGAATGGTCGAGGATCCCAACTTCGGCCCCCTGGTGGTGTTCGGTCTTGGTGGTGTGTTCGTCGAACTCATCGGGGACGTTGCGTTCCGTATCCATCCGCTCACGGATCTCGACGTCGATGAGATGATCTCGTCGGTCAAGTCGGCCCGTTTGCTCGAGGGGTACCGCGGCGGCGAAGCCGGAGATGTCGATGCCGTCAAGGAGGCTCTCCTGCGGGTCTCCGCATTGATCGAAGACATCCCGGAGATGGTTGAGATGGACATGAATCCGGTCAAGGTGGGTACTCCCGGCGAAGGTGTGCGCGTCGTAGACGCACGCATCAAAGTGAAGCCATCCGACGGAGTCTTCTATCCGAGCCGGACCGATTTCCCGACAGCGCTGTAAGGAACCTGTCGGGCGATACAGCGATGCGATTGCCCGGCAGACTCCTCGCCGAGGTGCAACAATGGCGCCGAACGACGGAGAGAGGGACCAAGAGTGCAGGTCGTAGACCTCATGACGACGGACGTGATCACGGTATCGGGTGAGACCGGAATCCGTGATGCGGCCCGCCTCATGTTCCGGAATCGCGTCAGTGGTCTCCCCGTCACTACCTCCGATGGAACGTTGGCCGGCATCATCACGGAGGCCGACTTTCTCCGGCTCGAAGTTGAACGGCAGGAGGGATCGACGGAGTTAGGGGAGACGGTCGGCGATGTCATGTCCCCTGGGGTGGTCACGACCAGTCCGGACACCGAGATCTACGACGCGGCGAAGATGATGACGTTCCAGGACATCAAGCGGCTTCCCGTTGTCGATGACGACGCACGGCTGCTCGGCATCATCTCGCGTGCCGACATCGTCTCGGTGTTCACCAGGCCGGACGACGTGATCGAAGACGAGATTCGGGAAGATCTGATCCGGAGGGTTCTGTTCATCGATCCTGATCAGATGAACGTCACCGTGGCCAACGGTGTGGTTACTTTCGTCGGGGAGGTCGGTACGAGGAACGAGGCTCGACTCCTCTCCGAACTCGCTTCACGCCTCGACGGCGTACTCCATGTTGAGAGTGAGTTGGCCTGGCGATATGACGACGGGGCCGAGTGATCGACCCGACGTCGCTGTCCCGACGATCACATTCCTCATTGCCCGGTAGCATCACGCCCCGATGATTTCCGACCGACACTTCGATCTCGATCCCACGTTCAGCACCGGTGTGGATGGCGTGCGATTCGCTGTGGTCCCTTTGGACATCGATCCGTTGTCGTTCGTTCGTGCCGTCTCTGATCACTTCGATGGGGCTTTCTACTTCTCGTCCCCAGAAGGATCCGCCGTCGGGGGAGTGGGGATCGCTGCGAAAGCATCGGCATGCGGTCCCGAACGATTCGATCGTCTCCGGGACGCCGTCGATGCCTGGTCGATCCCTGAGCCATTTCGAGCGTTCTCGGGGTTCTCGTTCTCGGCAGACGGACCCACCTCGGAATCGTGGTCGTCGTTCGGATCGGCCGACGCCGTACTCCCCATAGCGACGCTGCTCAGCAGGGACAACGATCGTCGTCTCCTTCTTGCGATCCCTCCGGAGTGCGACGCGGACTCGATCATCGAGCGACTGAGTTCGTTGGATACACCGCCGGATCCCGTGTATCCGAATCTGGGGGATCACACTCTGGAATCCTGTCCACCCGTGTCCGAGTGGACGACTGCCGTCGCAGAGGCAGTCACAGCGATTGAAGACGAGGCGATCCGCAAGGTTGTGCTGGCGCGTTCGGTCATCGTCCGATCCGAAATCGCCCCCGACGGGTTCAACGTTGTCGGCCATCTCGAACGTTCGTATCGGCAATGCTTCGGTTTCGGTTGGCGTGTCAACGGGGCAACATTCGTGGGGGCCAGCCCAGAATTACTCGTCCGATCCTCGGGGGGCCTCGTCACCTCGAACCCGCTCGCAGGCACGGCACCTCGCGGTGAGGGAGAAGCAGAGGACCGCATGCTTGCCGAAGCGCTGATGCGATCGGAGAAGGACCGAATCGAACACCGCTACGTCGTCGACGACGTAGCCGCTCGGCTCGAGCCGCTCGCCGATGGACTGGACGTGCCGGACGAACCGTCGCTGAAGCGTATGGCCACCGTGCAACACTTGTCGACGCGAATCACGGGGACGGTGCGACCCGCTGTTCATGTGCTCGATTTCGTCGATGAACTACACCCGACGCCGGCGGTCGGTGGAACACCACGAGATTCGGCCCTTGCCTTTATCGAGAAGGCGGAGCCGTTCGATCGCGGTTGGTACACGGGTGGGATCGGATGGTTCGACGGATCCGGCGACGGCGAATTCGCGATAGGGCTCCGGTGTGGTCTGCTCGAAGGGCCAAACGCCCACGTCTTCGCCGGGGCGGGCATCGTCGCGGACTCCGATCCGGACGCCGAATTGCTGGAGACCCGCCTGAAGTTCCGTCCGATGCTGGAGCTCCTGGCGGCAACGTAGGGCGGCTTCGCCGCCGTACTGGGTACTGAGAGGTCGGCCTCCGGTAGCAAGTCTTGCTCACAGCTCACAGCTCACAGCTCATGGCTTCGGGGCGGCGTCTGCGGACTCGCTACCCGGCCAGGGCCCCTCTCGCGGCAGATCTGAGCTTCTCGTGAATCTCGACGTTGCTTGCTCTGTCCGTCTTGAGTTCCAGCAGCGTAGGTCCCTCGGCTTCAGCTATCGATCTGCGGAGATCCCGCTCACCGGTGATCTCGCGAGCGGATACGCCGAAGGCTTCTGCGATCGCAGTCAGGGGCTGCCCGTGTGGTGTGCCGAAGAGCGTCTCGAACCTCTCAGGATTCAGTCGATCAGCTTGGGGGAGGAAGTGAAAGATGCCACCGCCGTCGTTGTTGACGGTCACGATCGTGATGGGGAGATCCAGGCGGGCGATGACCCCGAGTGCCGTGGCATCGTGAAGGACCGAGAGATCGCCTGCAAGTACGATGACACGCCGCCCGTCGGTTGCAGCCGCACCAGCAGCGGAGGAGAGCAGGCCATCGATTCCGTTCGCTCCGCGATTCGACAACGCCGCGATGTCGCCGCGTGCCGATCCGGAGAACGTGTCGAGATCTCTGATCGGCATCGAAGAGGCGACGTAGACGGTGGCTCCGGCGGGAGCAGATTCCCACACGGCTCGTGCGATAGCCGGTTCACTCGGAAAGGGCAGAGTTGCGAGACCTTGATCCACCGTGAGACCCACCGTTCGATCACCAGATCGCCATGTCGGCAGCCACGAGTCCGGTGTCGGGGCGACGCGTCCGGCGAGGTCGGCGAAGGTCACCGCCGGGTCGGCCCGATACGCCGTCGTTGCGGTGCCGAGAGGATCGCGCCATCCGGCATCATCGAGAACGATCTGTTCGACATGGGTTTCCTGCAGCCAGGACCAGACGGGGCGGGACGTCGGAATCTGGCCAACTCGAACGATGATCTCAGGCTCGTTCTCGTGGAAGAACCCGGCAGATGCGAGAAGGTCACCGTGCACCACGGTGGACGATGACGGGAACCGGCACTGGATGTCTGTCACGACGGGAATCGCCGCCTCGCCGGCCAACATGGCTGCTGCAGCGGCGAAACCGGGTCGCTGGTGTCCCCCTGCGACGATGAGTGACCGCCGACCCGAGAGGCGTCCGACGAGTTCAACGAGATCCTCAGGGGGGAGTTGCACCTCACCCCTACGGTGTTGAAGGGTCGTCGGCTTGGCCGAATCCATCGGAGTGGCCAGGGGTTCCCGGAACGGGAAGTTCAGATGGACTGGCCCGTGAGGAGCATCGAGAGCGGCCGACCACGCACGGAGGGCAAGCGATGGCGCTGCCGCTGCGGTGGCTTCATCCGGGACACCAACGTCGTGGAACATGCGAACGGCAGAGCCGTAGAGATCGACCTGGTCGATGGTCTGAGGGGCAGCGGTGCCACGCAGTTCGGGCGGGCGATCGGCGGTCAGGACCAGGAGCGGTACGCGGGCATGGCTTGTCTCCACAACCGAAGGGAGGTAGTTCGTTGTGGCCGTGCCCGATGTACAAACGAGCGCAGCCGGGACGCCGTTCTGCTTGCCGATTCCGAGAGCGAAGAAGCCGGCTGATCGCTCATCGAGGATCACGTGACTGGTGATCCGCGGATTCGAAGCGAATGCGAGAGCGAGCGGTGTGCTCCGAGACCCAGGGGAGATGACCGCATGACGCAGGCCGAGATCCGCGAGCGCACCTACCAGGCGGGTCGTGAGGGCTTCTGCGGGGTCCATAGCGGCGAGGTTACCGCCACTCACGCGATCAGGACTCCTACAGCGAGCAGAGCGGCGAAGAGGAGCTGAAGCCGTGCCGTGCCTTTGAGCACGCCGATCAGCGGTGGCCCGGCCGTCTCCGTGAAGATCGCCCTGATCGGTGACACCGCAAGCGGAAGCGCCAGGAGCGTGAGGAGCGACCACGGCGGGAGCGTGCCGAGGGACACGGAGATCAATACGACAGCGAAGGAGCCGAGAACCATGGCCGCGTACAGCCACCTGGCCGGGTCTCGCCCGAAGATCACGGCAAGCGTGCGTTTCCCCGCGACTCGATCGGTGTCGCTGTCTCGCACGTTGTTCGCAACGAGGATCGCTGAGGCGAAAAGACCCATGGCGATCCCGCTCATCCAGGCGTCTGCCGGCGCGGTCTGATCGTAGACATAGCGTGTGCCGACGGTGGCAACGAGGCCGAAGAAGATGAAGACGAAGAGCTCACCGAGTCCGTAGTAGCCGTACGGGATCGGTCCGTTCGTGTAACCCAGTGCGGCGATGATCGAGACGACGCCGATAGCGAGGATTACCCACCCGGCGAGCCAGATCAGGTACAGCCCACCGACGGCTGCAAGGCCGAACGCGACCATGATCCCGCGTTTCATCTGCCGTGCACTCAGGAGACCCGTCGCCACGGCGCGCGTAGGGCCGATCCGTGTTTCGGTGTCGGCGCCCTTCTCGGCGTCGGCGAGATCGTTAGCGAAGTTCACTCCGACCTGTATAGCGAGAGCTGAGAACAGAATCACGATGAACGCATCCAACCGGAACACTCCGGCGGCACCGGCAAGGGCGCTCCCCACGATGACGGCGGCCGCCGCCGCGGGCAACGTCGCCGGCCGGGAAGCAAGAAGCCAAGCACTCACGGGGAGCTTCGCTCCGTACTGAGTACTGGGAGCTTGGCTCCGTACTGGGTACTGAGTACTGGGTACTGGGTACGGCGACGGGTGACAGGAAACAGGGGACAGGCAATAGGGGACAGGCAGAGAGGTTCGGGCTCCGGTGGCCTGTGGCCTGTGGCCTGTGGCCTGTCACCTGTTGCCTGTCGGCTGGCTAGAAATGCCACGGGAAGGTGCTGTAGTCCTGGTCGCGCTTCTCCAGAAACGCGTCGCGGCCTTCCTCTGCTTCGGCCGTGCCGTAGGCGAGACGGGTTGCTTCGCCGGCAAACAGCTGCTGACCGACGAGGCCATCGTCGGGAAGGTTGAATGCGTATTTCAGCATCCGCTGCGCCGTCGGGCTCTTGGCAACGATCTCGGCGGCCCACTCGAGTGCGGTTTCCTCGAGATCGATGTGATCGATGACGGCGTTGACCATGCCCATTTCGAACGCTTCCTGAGCCGAGTACGCGCGGCCCAGGAAGAAGATCTCCCTGGCACGCTTCTGGCCGACCTGGCGGGCGAGGAGCGCAGAACCGTATCCGCCGTCGAACGAGGCGACATCGGCATCGGTCTGTTTGAACACGGCGTGTTCTCGGGAGGCGAGCGTGAGGTCGCACACGACATGGAGGCTATGACCGCCGCCGACGGCCCAACCGGGCACGACGGCGATCACCACTTTGGGCATGAATCGAATGAGTCGTTGCACCTCCAGGATGTGGAGCCGTCCGAGTCGTGCGACGTCACCTCCCTCCGCTCCTTCGTACTGGTAGCCGTCAGATCCGCGAATCCGCTGGTCACCGCCGGAACAGAACGCCCAGCCGCCATCCTTTGGCGACGGACCGTTTCCTGTGAGGAGCACCGCGCCAACGTCGGAGGTCATGCGGGCGTCGTCGAGCGCCGCGTACAGCTCATCCACGGTGTGCGGACGGAACGCGTTACGAACCTCGGGCCGATTGAACGCTATTCGAACGGCGCCGATGTCCCGGGATCGGTGGTAGGTGATGTCCGTGAAATCGAACCCCTCGACGGGGTTCCATGCGGCAGGGTTGAATATCTCAGAAGTCACGAGGCGATACTGTAGTGACCACCATGACCGACATCCTGCCGCACGAGTGGGTGGAGATCCACGCAGGGGCCAATCCCGACTCCCCTGCGGTGACCTTCGCCGAAGATTCGATCTCATATTCTGAGCTCGATCGTCGGGCGACCGCCCTTGCCCAGACCTTCATCGACGGAGGCGTCAAGGCCGGTGATGTGGTTCCGTTGGACGCGGTCCTGGATCTTGAGACCATCGTGAACCTGGTGGCGGTACCCAGGATCGGAGCGGTCCCGGCACCGTATGGGCCGCACCGAATCGATCCGACCGACGCCCTCGCAGATGCCGCATACGCGGTTGTCCCCACATCTGGAAGCTCGGGACATCCAAGAGGGGTCGTCCTAACTCAGGAGAATCTGTTCGCTGCCATCGGGGCATCTCATCTTCGGCTCAGGAATGATGCCAACGATCGGTGGCTCCTTGTGCTCCCTCTGTTCCACGTCGGCGGACTCTCCGTTGTGTGGAGGAGCCTCACCGCAGGCGGATCGATCGAACTTCAGTCGCGGTTCGACGCGGAGGCCACCGTGCGGAGATTGAAGGAAGGGTCCGTGTCGATGGTCAGCCTCGTACCGACGATGCTCCATAGGATCCTCGAGAACGACGAGGGTCCATACGAGGGCATCAAGGCCGTGCTTCTCGGAGGAGCACCGGCGAGCCGGGACCTGGTAGAGCGGGGACTCATGGCGGGGCTTCCGGTACTCCAGACGTACGGGATGACCGAGACCTGCTCACAGGTTGCCACCGTAGAACCGGGGAGAGAACGACAGTCGCTCGGGACGGCAGGCCAACCGCTTGATGGATTCGTTGTCTCGTTCAACGACGGCGAGATCCTTCTCGACGGCCCGGCCGTCTCTCCGGGGTATCTCGGTGAGGCCCCGCGTGTCGGCCCGTATCACACGGGTGATCTCGGACACATGGACACCGGGGGAAGACTCGTCGTGACCGGAAGAATAGACGAGCTGATCCTGACGGGTGGAGAGAACGTCCGTCCTTCGACCATCGAGGCCGCGATCGTGTCGATCCCGACGGTCGCTCACGCTGTTGTTGTTGGCATTGACGACCAGGAGTGGGGTCAGGTAGTCGTGGCGATCATCGAGACGTCACAGGGGGTCACCTCAGAGCTCGAAACCGCAGCCGCGAGCAGCCTCGCACGCCATGAGATCCCAAAACACTGGATCGCGGTAGACGCAATCCCTCTCCTGTCGAACGGCAAACCGGACAGGGCGGCAGCAACGGCCCTGGCTGCCGCAGTACTGAGTACTGAGAAGACCAGCGGATAGGAGATCACGGGGAGATGCCCGCTTCCTGTCCCACCGCCGTCAGGCGGGGGGACGCAGCGCCCCATTAGGGGGGGTGCCTTCGCCGCAGGGGGCGTCCTCCAGACGGATACCGACCCCCCCTGCCTCGTCGCTGCGCTCCTCCGCGTCCCCCCGTCCTTCGGCCGAGGGGACAGGACAGGAACACAATCAGAGAGGTCGGTCCGCCTATCCGCTGCGCCTCTGAGTACTGAGTTCCAAGTACCGGTTTGCTGGCCCCGCTCAGAGCTCAGAGCTCATAGCTCATAGCTCACGGCTCATAGCTCACGGCCAATAGCCGTCTGCTCTTCTGCTCCACTCGAGTCGAACACAACCGGGTTCTTCTTCCCCTCATCCACCGTCAACTGGAACACGTCCGGTCTCGAGTAGTGGCCGACGGGGTCAAAATCGAATGTACCCCGCGTGATCTCGCCGAGATCGAGTTCGGCGGTGAGGATCGTCTCACCACTCCGATCGGGTTCGGCGAGGAACCTGCCGTGGGGATCGACGATGCAACTGCCGCCACCGATGAGCACGGTGTCGGGGTCGTTCCCGTATGCGGTGACGTAGTCGGGCGGATAGTCGCCCCTGGTGGCGTACTGGTTCGCAGACAGGACGAACGTCCGTCCTTCAAGAGAGATGTGCTGCATCGACGAAGTCCACCGCTGACGATCGTCGACGGTCGGGGCGCACCAGATCTGAACACCTTTGGCGTACATCGCCGCTCTGTACAACGGCATGTAGTTCTCCCAGCAGATCGCAGCCCCAATCCGTCCGACGGAGGTCTCAGCGACCGGCATTGTGGAGCCGTCGCCGAATCCCCAGATGAGCCGCTCGGATGCCGTCGGCATCAGCTTGCGGTGGACACCGAGCAACCGTCCGTCCGGATCGAGGAAGATCACCGAGCAGTAGAGCGTTCCGTGCTCCCGCTCGATAACACCGGTGACGAGATACACGCCCGCCGCTGCATCAGCGATCGTGTCGAGATCGGGACCGGGGATCACGATTGCTGCCTCGGAGTACCGTCGGAACCAATCTCGACCGTCCTCGGTCCGGCTTCCGACAACGGCGCCGAAGTCATGGCCCTTCGGGTATCCGCCGACGAACGCTTCGGGGAAGACGACGAGTTCTGACCCTTGGCTTCTGGCGTCGGCCATGAGGTCGCCGAGCTTCTCGATGGTCGCGGGAGTGTCGAAGGCGATCGATCCGGCTTGCACGACGGAGGCGACAACGGATCGCGGCTCAGGGTTCATGGATTGACCCTACCGCAACCCGACCATCTCCTCGACGGCACGGCGGAATGATTCTGGTTCCTGGTCGAAGAGGGTTGCACCGTGCTCGAGGGCTCTGATCCTCAGTTGTCGGCGTCGTTCGAGCGAGCGCCGCCCGAGTGATGCGTAGGCGGCGTCGTGGGCGTGGACGTCGCACGCGGCGAGCATCACCGTCTGGTCATGCTCGAGGCCGAGATCGTCGCCTAGGTCGGCGTATGGCGCGAGGAACTCTCCGGGCGCGTCGAGCAGTTCGAGTTGGTAGCGCAGGTACTTGACACGGCGTCTCCAACCGTGGAAAGCCGATGACGTCGGTGTAGTCAGCACGGTTTCGAAATCGACGAGCCCCCGACGGTAGGTTCGCGTGATGCCCGAGCCGATGGATTTGACATCCGGTCCATGCCATACGAGGAGATTCCATCTGCGGGCGATTGCCTTGAGACGGTGCACCGCCTCCAGGCGAGATACCGATTCGAGAACAGCTATCGCTGCGGCGTACTCCTCGTCGAACTCGAGCAGAACGCGTTCCGGGGCGTCGAGGTCCCTGGCGGTCTCGATGAGCACATAGGCATCCCGAGCCGGTGCGAGTAGGCGGGCTGTGTCCCGAAGGGCGCCGTTCTCGATGCGATACGTCGTTGTGCCGATCGATCGGCGTGCCAGCCGGAGGAAGGCCCGGAGCCGCTTGATGCCCTTGCGCGTCGTGTGAACCGCTGTATCGAGATCGGCCGGGTCGCCGAGCACATCGATGAGGTGATCGAGGCGGGCGATTTCGGTCTCTGCGAGGGGGTTCATCCGTTGCCGATCGGTGTGATCTGGGCGAACTCGTCGTCGGTGAGAGCATCGACCGAGCCTGTCGATACGGGTGCGAAATCGGAGAGCATCGTCTCCTGTGTCCCCGCATCGAGAGCGAGCAGATCCACGATGCGCGTGGCGTTGATCGATCCGTCTCCTCCGCCGATCCGCCACTGCTGCTCGGTCATCTCGACGTCGCGAATGCGGCGAACACCGCTCGATGGGAATCCCTCTTGGCTCATCAAGGCGACAGCGTAACTCCAGTCTGCCGGATCCCCGTCTCCGAATAGCGACTTCGGGATGCGGGCCATGACCCTGCCCTTGTCGGGGAAGACGAAGACCTTGAACGTCGGCTCGGTCTCTGTGACCGATCCGTCCTGTTCGGCGACGTAGAGCGCCGGGAACCATCCCTCGATCGTGAGCGCCCGGTCCCACCCCGATCCGGACTCCCAGGAAGCATTCCTTCCAGGGAGGAATCGCCTGGCACCGTTGGTGGTCCCGGGATCGGTATCCACGTAGACGTCAAACGTCTGAATCGAGAGACCGTTGGGGCTGTCCCACGGATTCAGCACGGGCGCGAGAACATCGAAGCTGAAGACGAGGTCATCGCCGGATTGGCCAACGGTGAATGCCGTCAGGTCGTATGAACCGGGTGTGAACAATGGATCGGTTGGGTAGGTGTAGCTCCCTGGACCATGATCGTCACCCTCAGGATCGACTGCCTCGAAGACGGTGGCGACGTCGGTGATGTCAGGCACGATCATCGCTCCTGGACCTTCGGAAGGCGCCATGGTGCCCTCCGGTCCGCCGGCGCGATCGACGAGGCGGAATCGGACGAGGTCACCGACCTCGACAGGGCCGAGCGATGAGAGGGGGATCGAGAATTCGATCCGGGTTCCGTCGAATCCCGCATCGAGCGGTTCCGTCTCCGGAAGCATCCCGGCTTCGACAAGACCATCTCCGCCCCCGATCGGCGGGAGTGGCACGGGTCCCCGAATCAATGTCGGGTCGGTCCCTCGCCATGACAGCAGGTGGCTCGCGTCGAGACCGATGGCCTCGCCACCCACAGTCAAACCCCGAGTCACTGTTGCACCCGGAAGCCCGAGATAGAGATCGAATCCGGCAGCGTCGTCGCCGAGCACCTCGTCTGCGTAGTCCACGCGTATCTGGAGCCGGTTCTTGTCGTAGAGCCACTGGTACGAGGCGAAGGGCTCTCCGTCGAGGGTGTAGAGACCTGCCGTAGTCCACTCGCGGGTGTCGACTTCGGCGTCGATCTCGATTGTTCCAATTCCTTCGGGGGACCGCTCGGGGGCGACGATTGGCGCAGGGATGATGGGAGTGCGGATGAACGCTGGTCGGCCGATCTCCAAGGCGTCGTAGACGCGGCCGAGGAGTTCTCTGAATGCGGCGTCGAAGTAGCCGTCGTCACCGGAGTCCTGATCGGACCCGTACCACCAGAACCAGTCGGAGCCTTCGGCGAAGAGCAGGTGATCGAACGCCGATGCGAGCTGTTCTTCACTTACCGTTCCCGACGACGCCGCTTTCGCGTACACCCGCCGGGTCGCCCACAGGGCATCCCATGCGACCGCTTCTTCCCGTTCACCGATCCAGGTGGCGAAGTTCGGTTGGAACCAGGACGCCGGGAAGACGTCGGGGAGCGGTTCGGCCATGTCACCGAAGTGGCCCAGCAGTTCACCCGGCGTGACGGTTGTCACGAATTCTGACGTCGTGAGGTTCGCGTAGAGGGCGTTGAGGAAGTCCTTGCCGTCGTTGTCGTAGTGCTCCCAGGCGTTCTCTCCGTCGACGACGACAGTGACCACCTTCGGACCCTCAACACCGAGTTCGCCGAGACGATCCTTCGCATTCTCGAGCCGCTTCATGAAGTCGTCGGCTGCTGCCTCGCCGGAGGAGCCCGAGTACTCGAAACCGATGAGGTCCGCGAGCTGAACGTCCCTGAAGAAGATCGGGAGTTCCGGGTTCCGGGTGTGTTGCGCTGCGTACATGCGATAGAGGATGTCAGCGTCGATCACAGTCCCGTTCGAGTCCCTCTCGAACGACCCACGGTCGAGTGTCTGTCCGAGTACGTGTTCACCGGTAGCGATCCACTCAACACCCTCGCCGGCAAGAATCGGCGTCACTTCCTGTGCCACGGCCCCCTCGCCCGGCCACATACCGGTCGGCCGCCGACCGAGGAGTCGTTCAGCAACATCGAGCCCGCGGATCACCTGTTCCCGGGAGTCGAGGGGTTCCCTGAAACGCTCATTCGGCATGACTGCCGTGGGGTCCCCGACGAGAGCGAGATTCGTGTCTGAGATCAGGGGGAGGATCGGATGGGCGAGGGGTGTGGTCGTGACCTCGATCTGTCCGTCGTTCCAGAGGTCCTTGTGGACCTCGATGGTGTGGGAGACGGCTTCGAGATGGGTCTGGAGAACGGGTTGTTTGTCCGCTTCGGCGAAGTCTCGGCCCTGATCGACGAGTCCGCTCAGATGCGGCTCAGCAAGCAGATCCGGGTCGGTCCATGCGAGGTTGAAGAGCACCTGAAGATCGAGATAGTCCTGGGTCGTGAAGTCGACGCCTTCGGTCCGCAGATCGGCGAGCTCCTGGTACCTGGGGAATCGGGCGATGATGCCGGGGTTCACGTCGAAGAACCGGGTGAGGAGGAATTCTCGCTCGACCACGGTGAGGTCTTCGGCACGGATCTCCGTGTGCACCCAGTATGAATCCCTCGTCCCGTCCATGATCTCTTCGAGTTGGAGGAGGAGTACCGGCGTGAGATTGAACGTCACCCGCAAGTCTGGATAGTGGCTCACGAGTTCGGCCATGTCCCAGTAATCCTTGGCGGCATGGAGGCGTACCCACGGGCGGGTGACGACACCGTTCTCGTCCTTGGGATAGAGCGGCTGATGCTGGTGCCACATCAATGCGAGGTAGAAGCCGTCCTCATCCAGGGCAGGGCGCGTTGGCACCGTGGTCGTCGTGCTGGTCTCTTCGACCTCGACGGTGGTGGTCGTCGTAGAACTCGTTCCGTCAGCGCCCGAGGTACAAGCCCCAGCAAGCAGCACAAGACCGAGAAGGATGACACCGAACCGTCCCACCGGCCGCGGCTTCGGGCTGGCAGCCGGCAGCTGGCAGCTCGTAGCCCCCCTCACCCCTTCAATCCCAGATTCTCCAGATAGGCATCGGAGGATGGCTCGCGGCCGAGGAACGCACGGAGATGCTCGATGGCGTCACGCGAGTAGCCCCGTGCGAGCACTTCGTTGCGATACCGGGATCCGACCTCTGGGCTGAGGACATCCCCTTGGGAGAAGACCGAGAACATGTCGTCTCCGTAGACCTTGGCCCACTGATAGCCGTAGTAGCCGGCATCGTATCCGCCCATGAGATGACCGAACGAGGCTGCGAAGTGTGTGTCGTCGTGATAGGGAATCAGTGTCAGAGCGAACGCGTCCCTGGTGGCCTGTTCAATGTCGACGCCACCTTTGCCGGTATGGATCGCAAGGTCGAACTTCCCGAGGAACGCTTGTCGCAACGTGGTGAGCGCTGTGTTCTGGTCACGAGCTGCAACGAGACGCTCAACGAGATCCGCAGGGATCTCCTCCCCGGTCTCGTAGTGGCGTGCGAACCGCTGGAGAACCTCGGGCTCCCACGTCCAGTGCTCCATGATCTGGGAAGGAGCCTCGACGAAGTCCCACTCGGTGTCGTACCCGGCGAAGCGCGGGTGGTCGACCTCGGTCAGGCAGAAGTGCAGGACGTGTCCGAATTCGTGGAAAAGAGTGACCACCTCGTCGTGCTTGAGCAACGAAGGAGATCCCGGTCCCGGTTTCGTGAAATTTGCGACGATCGCAGCGACGGGTGAGCGATAGCGGCCATCTTCCTCTCTCATGCCACCAGCTATCGAGAAGCAGGCGGCGTGACCGAACTTCCCCTCTCGGGGGAAGAGATCGGCGTAGAAGAAGGCGATCGGCTCCTCCGAACCCCGGTTCCGGATCTCGTACAGCTTGGTGTCCTCGTGCCACGCCCCTGTCTCTTCGATCTCGCGGTAGTCGAGTCCAAAGACGTCGCCGGTGATATCGAACATTCCTGCTACGACCGCATCGAGGGGGAAGTACTCGGCGACCTCGCTCTGATCGATGCCGTAGTCCAAGCGGCGCTGTTTCGTGTGGTAGTACATCCAATCCCAGGACTGGATCGGCTCTTCGCCCAGGTCGAGCGAAGCGAGATCCTGGAGCGTCGCTAGCTCTCCGACACCGCGGTTGGTGAGACCGGGGATTATCGAGTCGTAGAGATTATCGACTGCCTCGGGATCGGCCATCTTGACTTCCATTGCATAACGAGCCCACGTGTCATACCCGAGGAGACCGGCGATCCCGTCACGGACGGTGACGGCTTCAGCGAGAAGTGGCATGTTCTCATTCGCGGCGCGATTCCAGAACTTGAATTGCATCTGTCGACGCAGTTCTCTGTTCTCCGCCTCTTCGACGAACGGGATGTAGTCCGGATAGCTCATCGAGACCCGGAAGGTGCCTTCGGACTCGCCCGGATCAAGACGATCGATGTATGCGTCTGGCAGGCCCGCGAGATCGTCTCTCGCCATCTCGATACCGTCATCCCACTCATCCAGATTGCTGCTGAACGCCACTTGCAGCTCTATAAGGCGCTGCTGAAACTCGCGGAGGCGCTCTCGATCGTCGGCATCGAGATCGTGCCCCGCCCGTCGGAGGTCGCGAAGCCAGAATTCGAGGTTGCGGGCTTCAAGAACGTCGAGCGTTCGAGCGTCATCCGTCGTCGCGTACGAGCGGATCGCGGCAGCGAGATCGGAGCGCATGATGAGATCAGACCCCCATTTGGCCGTCCGCTCTCCTGCGGCAACTGCCGCAGCGCGTACGTCGGCGTCAGAGTGGACACGTGCCATGAACGACCCCCGGCCCGCGGCATCTGAGATCGTCACACCTGCCCGATCGAGCGGCGCCAGCGTATTGGCGTACGTCCGGGGCACTTCGATCGCGACCACGGCATCGACCGCGGCATCGGCGTGAGCGATGGCGGTCTCGGTGATCTCGGTGACGGAATCGGTAGTGACGGCGTTGTAGTCGTAGAGCATGACCTGGAGGGTACCGGGCGTCGGAGATTTGGGTTCCCGGGTTCTCTCTGCCGGCACCTCGGAGATGCGCGGGGTCGGCGAGAAGAGCGGAGATAAAGGGCAGTAGTACGTAGTACGTATGACGAGGATCAGCGGATAGGAGATCATGGGCAGACGCCTACTTCCT
>Ga0209013_10002033_pt1 | contig 18543 bp, 16 predicted proteins | sample Cruoilmetagenom2_FD_187291 | JGI IMG/M metagenome (GOLD analysis project Ga0209013, IMG submission 187291) | Oil polluted marine microbial communities from Coal Oil Point, Santa Barbara, California, USA - Sample 2 (SPAdes) (version 2) | ecosystem: Environmental > Aquatic > Marine > Oil seeps ...
TGCGATGCTTTGTTATGTGACACCTAAAGAGCACCTTGGTCTTCCAAACAGAGATGATGTTAAAGAGGGACTCATCACTTACAAAATAGCAGCACACGCTGGGGATATTGCAAAAGGTCACCCTGGAGCTAGAGCAAGAGATGATGCGATGTCTTTGGCTCGTTTTGAGTTTAGATGGGTTGACCAGTTTAATATAGGTCTTGATCCTGACAGAGCAAGAGAGTACCATGATGAGACTATGCCAATGGAAGCAGCAAAAGTAGCACATTTTTGTTCTATGTGTGGGCCTAAGTTCTGTTCTATGAAGATCTCTGCTGAAGTTAGAGAGTATGCAGATGAACTTGGTACGGATGTAGAGAGTGCAAAACAACATGGTATGGATGATATGTCTATGAAGTTTCAGGAGATGGGTTCTGAGGTGTATGTTGAGGCTGATAAGGTAAATGGCTAAGTTTCAACTAAACTCGTTCCCATGCTCTGCGTGGGAATGCATATAATGTTTGTTTGTCAAGTTTCCATTTTAATTGACTGTGGTGTTGTTTCTCTTTTCATTTTTTTAGAAAAAACGAAACAAAAAATCGTTGTGGCTCTCGAATCGCTTTGCTTTCAAGGTCGTTCACCACAACAGGCACGCTTTGCGTGATTAATAGAAGAAGAGCATAGTATGAATATAGCAATCGTAGGAGTTGGTTTAGTAGGTAGAGTCTTAGCACTTAACCTACTTAAAGAGGGGCATACGCTAACACTGTTTGATAAGAGCAGTAAAGAGGGAACTGATGCAGCCGGTTTTACGGCTGCAGGGATGTTAGCTCCGTTTGCAGAACTGGAGACGGCTGAATCTGCTATTTTTGAGTATGGTAAACGTTCCATCGAACTTTGGCCGGACATTTTAAAAGAGGCGGGTGTGTATGATGGGTTTCAACAAAAAGGAACGATCATCACAGCACATTCACAAGATATACCAGAACTTGAGCATTTCATTACTTCCCTTCGTAACAAAGTGGAAGAAGCTGAAGGGATAGAGATGCTTGACAGTCAAGAACTCGCAAAACTGGAGCCTGAGCTTGGACATCACAGTAAAGCATTTTATCTTCAAGATGAGGGGCAAGTAGACGCACAAAGGTTTATGGCATTTTCTACCAATATTTTAAGTATGAATCCCAATGTTACATGGATGGAGCATACCAAAGTAGAAAAAATAGAACCTGCAAAAGTTTTTTATGAAGACAAAGTAGAAGCGTTTGACTGGGTATTTGACTCAAGAGGTTTAGGTGCCAAAGAGCATTTTGATGATCTGCGTGGTGTAAGAGGAGAAGTATTTTGGCTTGAATCTTCAGAGATAAACATTACACGTCCAACAAGACTGCTTCATCCTCGTTATAAAATATATATTGTGCCTCGTGAAAATGGTTGTGAAGGTATGGATATTGAGTATTGTAATGAGTGTAAGATATCTCAAACACCGGGATCGAAGCGTTATGTGGTGGGTGCAACGGAGATCGAGAGTGAAGATACAAGTCCGATGTCAGTACGTTCGAGTCTTGAACTGTTGTCGGCAGTATTTTCTGTGCATTCAGGCTTTGGAGAAGCACGCATAGTCAACACTGAAACAAACTGCCGTCCGGCATTTAAGGACAACTTACCACGTATTGAAAATTTAGATAAGTTGACGCGTATCAATGGACTCTATAGACATGGATACTTGTTGGCACCGGCTATAGTGGAACAAGCATTAAATGAAGGGATATACAAATGATAGAAGTCATAGTAAATGGAATAAGAACAGAGCTAAGCTCTGAGATGAATGTCAAAGAAATCATAGAAGAACTCAAGTATAAACAAAAGGGCTTTGCACTGGCTCTTAATGGTACTTTTGTTGCTGTTTCAACATATGAAACAACTATGATTCATGATAATGACAGTATTGAAATACTTGCTCCCGTACAAGGTGGATAAAATGACAAAGCATATTAATCCAATAGAACAAGAAGATACTTGGCAAATAGGTGGAAAAACTATAAGAAGCAGACTGCTTATAGGCTCTGCACTATACCCGTCCCCGGCAAATATGGAAGATGCTATCAAAATATCTGAAGCACAGATCGTGACCGTTTCTTTACGTCGTCAATCAGCAGGAGAAGGTAATGGTGGGCAATTTTGGGATATTATCAAAGCATTGAACATCAATGTTTTACCTAATACAGCGGGTTGTCACTCAGCAAAAGAGGCTATTACTACAGCACAGATGGCAAGAGAAGTATTCGGTACAAACTGGATAAAACTGGAAGTTATAGGTGATCAGTATAACTTACAGCCAGACCCTTTTGAAACAGTAAAAGCTGCTGAGGTACTTATAAAAGAAGGATTTGAAGTATTCCCTTATACGACAGATGACTTGGTAGTAGCAAAACGTTTAGCTGATGTAGGATGTAAGATTATCATGCCTTGGGGTTCGATGATAGGTTCAGGTAAAGGACTTATGAATCCAGATAATTTAACAGCCATTAGAAAGCAGTTCCCAGAACTAAAACTCATCATCGATGCGGGGATAGGTAAACCTTCGCACGCTACGCAGGCGATGGAGCTTGGGTACGATGGTGTATTGCTTAACTCTGCTGTAGCATTGGCACAAGATCCTGTAAAAATGGCTGATGCATTTAGGGTAGCTGTAGAAGCAGGACGTTTAGGATATGAAGCAGGTACAATGCAAGAACGTGAATTTGCTTCACCTTCTACCCCAACAATCGGTACGCCTTTTTGGCACCAATTTGATTAATATAAATATTTAAATGATTTAATTTGCTTCCTTTTAATATAAGTGTGGCGTTGTTTCTCTCTTTTTTTAGATGAGAAGCGTTAAGTAAATGACAACTGCTTGTCATTTATAGTTTCGGAACCAAAATGGTTGGAGTAAAGCGTAGCCATGTAGGAAGAAGCAAAAAATCGTTGTCTCTCTCGAATCGCTTTGCTTTTAAGGGCGTTCGAGACAACAAGGCACGCAATACGTGATTAAAAAGAAAGAAAAGAAAAATATGAAATTCCCAAAATGTAATGAAAAACCACTAGGCATCTACCCAGTAGTAGACCGTGCCTATAAACTAAAGCCCCTTTATGAAGTGGGCATTACAACAGCACAACTCCGTGTAAAAGATATGTCTGATGACAAGTTAGAAAATGAAGTTATAGAAGCCATTAAAATCTCAGAAGAATTTAATGCACGGTTTTTCCTCAATGACTTTTGGGAGTTAGGTATTAAACACAAAACTTATGGCATACATCTTGGACAAGAAGACATCCAAGAAGCAGATGTAGAAGCGATTTATGATGCGGACATTTGCTTAGGGATCAGTACACATACTACAGATGAGATAGCCATAGCAATGGCATTTGAACCTTCATATCTTGCTATCGGCCCTATTTATGAAACGACATCTAAAAAAATGGTTTATAACCCAGTAGGCATTGAAGATTTAAAACGTTGGGCAAGGGATGTGGATTATCCTATCGTAGCAATCGGTGGGATAAATATAGATAATATTCAAGGTGTAGCAGAAACTAAATCTGCCAATGGTATAGCGATGATTTCGGATGTGTTGGAAGATGGAGAAATCTCTAAAAGCAGAACCACCGCACTAATAGAGGCATTTAATACGTATGCCATATAAAACTACACCCACAGTACTTACCATAGCAGGCTCAGATAACTATGGGGGTGCAGGAACACAAGTAGATGCAAAGGCCATACATACTTTAGGGGGATATGCTTTTACTGCCATTACTGCTTTGACTGCTCAAAACTCTATAGGAGTCAAAGATGTTTTTGCTACCCCCGCACAGATCTTCAAAGCACAACTGACAAGCATACTAGATGACATAAAAGTGGATGCAGTCAAGATAGGAATGCTTGCCAATGCTGAGATAATTTCCATCATTTCAGAAGCTATAGATAAATACAAACTCAAAAATATTGTACTTGATACAGTACTGGTAAGTTCAAGTGGCAAAGCACTTTTAGAACCGACATCTATAGTAACTATGGTAAAAGAACTTTTCCCTCGTGTAGATATCATTACGCCTAATATACCAGAAGTTAATGCGCTTTTAGGTACTAAATATACTGGAAAAAGTGATGAGATAGAAGCGATGGCAAAAGGTTTGTTTGAGTTAGGTGTGAAAGCAGTACTGATAAAAGGTGGACATAGTTCAGATAGTCAAAATGCCACAGATTATCTAGTAGAACAAAATTTAAAAATATTGCCATTTACAACTACACGGCTACACACTACGCATACACATGGTACTGGTTGTGTTCTCTCTTCTGCTATAGCAACACACTTGGCAAAAGGTGAGACCTTGGCTAAAAGTGTAGAATTTTCCAAAACTTTTTTGTATAAAAATTTACATACTGCATCTACTATAAAATTTAAATATATTGAAGAAAATGACACAAGAAAAGAACCTCTCCTTTAAATCAGACTAATATACTCCTAATTAAGGATTATGATAGGTTAATTTATGTATAAGTTGATATCAATCTCTCGGGGTGCTATATTTACTTAGCTGAGACAGAAGACCCGTTGAACTTGAACTGGATAATTCCAGCGTAGGGAAGAGCTTTGTACATAAGATAAATATTTATCACTTCTTGTTACATCTCCTCCTTTTTTATACATAAATATTTTAAGGGAAACCAAAATGAAATCCAAAACTTTAACCATATCGATGATCGCAGCTTATGCACTATTGCATACAGCTGCATTTGCAGAAAATGAAATTACACTTGATCCTATTGTTGTGGGGGCTGACTTTAGAGATAAGAAGCTCTCTCAGACAACACAGAGTGTTACTGTTATCGGAGCAGAAGATATCTATGATAAAGCGTCTCAATCTTTTGTTGAAACTTTGGCAAGTACACCCAATGTAAACTTTTCAGCAGGGGCATCTAAAGCAAAATATATCCAAATCAGAGGTATAGGTGAAAGAAGTCAGTTTGAAGCGCCGGTAAATCCATCGGTTGGACTTATCGTAGATGGTATTGACTTTTCAAATAATACTTTGGGTGTGGGTATGTTTGATGTGAAGCAGATAGAAGTGCTTAGAGGACCGCAGGGAACCACTTTTGGTGCGAATGGTATGGCAGGGGTTGTTATTGTGCAGAGTAATGAACCGACTAAGGAGACAGAAGGTCATCTCGAAGCTACTATAGGCGATTACAATACTAAAGCATTGGGTGCTGCAGTAGGTGGGACACTTATTGAGGATACACTTCTAGGAAGAGTTTCTGTCTATAAAAATACAAGTGATGGTTTTATGGATAATAGTTTCCTAAACCGTGAGGATACACAAAATATAGATGAACTTACTGCCAAAGTACAATTGCGTTGGCTTGCTTCAGATAATCATACAATTGATTTTAATTATATGCATATAGATGTTGATAATGGTTACGATGCGTTTACCCTTGATAATTCAAGAGATTCACATGCGGATAACCCTGGACAAGATACACAAAAAACAGATGCATTTGCAATCACATCAACCTATCAAGTAAATGAAGCGATGCATTTAATTTCAAAAGTGAGTTATTCTCAAACAGACTCTATTTATAGTTATGATGAAGATTGGACGTATGCAGGAGAATATTTTATACCTAGTTTAGGTTGGGATAATGGATATGACTATTTTGATGAATATAGTAGAGATAAAGAACAAATAGATTTAGATGTAAGATTAGTGTCTGATAAAGAAGGTCGTATTTTTAATGGTACAACAGATTGGACCATTGGAGTATATGCCAAAAAGTATGATGAGACAATGAATAGAAATCGTATTAAGTGGGGTGAAGATAATTTTTCTTCATATACACAAGATACTGAAAATAAGGCCATATACGGACAGTTAGACACAGCTGTGACAAATCAACTCACGCTCATTACCGCTTTACGAGTAGAAAACTGGGAAGCTGATTATCGTAACTCGGCAGGTGAGAGATTACAAAAAGATGAGACGCTAACAGGTGGGAAACTAGGGTTGAATTATCAGCATAATGATAAACAACTCTATTATATCTCTTTAGCAAAAGGGTATAAACCAGGTGGAGTCAATGCAGAGGATGTTCCTACTAAAGATTATGAAACAGAAACATTATGGAACCTTGAAGCAGGGTTGAATTCCAGCCACTTTAACGATACATTGAGAAGTCGGTTAAATGTTTTTTACGGAAAGCGTAATGATCAACAAGTTAAACTCTATGAAGGTGATGCTGCAGACTTTAGAAATTATTTAAGTAATGCAGAAGAAGGTAGTTATTATGGGTTGGAGTCTCAACTTGATTATTATCCAAATGATGCTTTGCATATCTATTCAAGTATAGGACTGTTACGTGCAACGTTTGATGAGTTTAGTTTAAATCCTGAGCAAGAAGGACGTGCACCGGCTCAATCTCCAGAGTATCAGTATAACATTGGATTTGATTATATGTTTGCAGAGTCATTCACATTTAAATCAAATGTTGAAGGAAAAGGTTCTTACTACTACTCAAATACGCATGATCAAAAGTCAGGAGCCTATACATTGTTAAATTCAAGTATAGAATATATAAATGGAAACTGGTCAGCATCATTGTGGGGCCGAAATCTTACGGATGAGAGTTATGGTGTTAGAGGATTCTTCTTTGGTAATAATCCAACACCAACACCTGGTTATGAGTATGGATATGAGTCAGAATTATTTATCCAGCAAGGTGCACCTAGAACAATCGGTTTGACGGTATCATACGACTTCTAATCTATGCTATAATCCTGCATGATTAAAACAATACAATTATTACTACTAATCACATTTCTTAGTATCACTTCCATAGCAAGTGATACTAAACCCACACTTACTGTTTATACCTATGATTCATTTACCGCATCATGGAGTGCAGGACCTAAGATCAAAAAGGCTTTTGAAAAATTATATCATTGTAATGTAAAGTTTGTGGGAGTATCAAGTGCGATAGGAGCCTTAAGAAAGATCCAACTTGAGGGTAAAAAGACCAAAGCAGATATATTACTGGGACTTGATACAAGTATAGCCCAAACAGCAAACAAAACAGGACTTTTCCTAAAGCATAGTCTGAATACCTCAAAACTGGACATACCTGTTGTTTATACCGATAAGAACTTTGTTCCTTATGACTACAGTTACTTTGCTTTTGTCTATGATTCAGATAAACTTAAAAACCCACCTTTATCCTTTGAAGCATTAGCAGCAATGCCTGAAGATTTTAAGATCGTCATTCAAGACCCCCGTTCATCAACTCCGGGATTTGGTTTGCTTCTGTGGATCAAAGAGGTTTATAAAGACAAAGCAGGAGAGTATTGGAAAAGACTTGCTCCACATATCTTAACTATTACAAAGGGTTGGTCTGAATCTTATGGTCTTTTTTTAAGAGGTGAGGCAGATATGGTACTCTCTTATACCACTTCACCTGCGTATCACATCATAGAAGAGCAGAAGATGAATTATAAAAGTGCAGACTTTAAAGAGGGGCATTATGGGCAGGTAGAAGTAGCTGCGATACTCAAATCATCCAAACAAAAAGTCTTGGCTAAAAAGTTTTTGGCATTTATGCATAGTGAAACATTTGCCAACATCATTCCTACTGCAAATTGGGCATACCCTGTGGTAAAAACCAAGCAAGGGCTACCAAAAGAGTTTGGACTTTTGACTGTACCTTCTCAAATGTTTTTGTTAGACGGTAAAATAGTTGAAGCAAATAGAAAAACATACATCAATGAATGGCTCAATGCCATAAGTAGATAACAATGTTAACGCAATGGTCTAGATTTAGAAGTTCACTGTTTCCTGGTGCTCTTGTTTCTATATTATTGCTCAGTTTTGCATCCTTACTCTTTTTTATACTCTTTATCTCACAAGATGATGCCCGTGTGACACAATTTGACCCTAGAGTATGGTCTCTTCTGAAATTCACACTCTATCAAGCTTTTTTATCTACTCTCTTATCTGTATTGGTAGGCATAATTTTAGCTTGGAGTTTAGCACATCAATCCCACTTTAAAGGGCGGTCTCTTTTAGTGGCACTCTTTTCATCCTCTTTGGTCTTACCGACACTTATCGTTGTTTTTGGACTCATAGGTATCTACGGACGCAACGGATGGATCAATCAGCTAAGCCTTTATCTGTTTGACTATTCGTTTGGTTCTTACCTCTATGGTTTGGTGGGTATCCTGGTAGCCCATGTCTACCTCAATGCTTCATTTGCATCTAGATCTTTGTTACATATCTTTGAAAGTATCCCTAAAGAGAAATATAAACTTGCCAAAAGTCTAAACTTCACAACTTTCCAAAGATTTCTCTATGTAGAATGGCCGGCTTTGCGACCTACACTTTTAAGTATCGCTTCGACGATATTTCTTTTATGTTTTACTTCATTTGCTATTGTACTTGTGCTTGGTGGTTCACCTGCATACAATACTTTGGAAGTTGCTATCTATGAAGCGGTTAAACTTGACTTCGATATAGCTATGGCTTTGAAACTTGCTCTCATCCAACTTGCTGTCACTACATTACTGGTGGTGTTCTCTTCTAATTTTAGAACCAATCTAACGAATTTAAAAACAAGCAGTACCCATATACCGTGGAGTGAAGCAAAGCATATAAAACAGATTCAAATGGCAATCATCTCACTGTTTGCACTATTTTTTATAAGCCCTTTAGTGGTGATCATTATAGATGGTATAGGTGCAGATTTTGGAAAGGTAGTGAGTGAAACACTCTTTATCAAATCTTTTTTTACGAGTATCATCATTGCAACTGTCTCAAGTATACTTACAGTCATATTTGCCGTACTTTTAAGTGATACAAAGAGAAACTTTACGTTAAAAAATCGTTTAGAAGATAACAAATTCTCAAAATTACTGAACATCATTGTCTCATTTTTAGGAAACTTGTATCTGGCGATTCCTTCGCTGATAATGGGTTTAGGTTTTTTCCTTTTATCACAAAGGTACGAAGCACCTCTTGTAGTTTGGTCAACTATAGCTCTACTAACTGCAAATATTCTAATGTCACTGCCTTTTGCATTGTCTGTTTTAAGCCCTGCTATGCAAAAAACGGCACAAAGGTATGATAAACTTATTTTTTCACTCAACCTCTCTAAGCTTCAAAGATGGGTCTATTGTGAATACCCTTATCTGAAGTCATCACTTGGGTATGTATTTGCTTTGTCATTTTGTTTTTCATTGGGAGATTTAGGTATTATTGCATTGTTTGGAAGCGATGATTTTTCAACACTGCCTTGGTATCTGTATCAACTCATGGGTTCCTACAGAACAAGTGATGCTGCGGGGGTTGCACTGATACTTTTGGCGATTACGCTGAGTGTATTTATTTTATTACCAAGATTATTTAGGGGTACAGATGCTAAACATAACTGATCTAAAGTATGAATATAAAAATGCTGATGAAGTGTATAAGTATTCTATGTCTGTGAAGCCAAAAGAAATCGTAGCTATACTCGGACAGAGTGGAAGTGGGAAGTCAACACTGCTTGATCTTATAGCAGGTTTTTTAGATGCTTCAAGTGGTAGTATACAATTAGATGAAAATGATTTGACAAATGAGACAGTTGAAAAAAGACCTATCACGATACTCTTTCAATCCCATAATCTATTTGAACATCTAACTGTACAAAAAAATATACTTCTAGGTGTAAATAAAGTATTAAAAGAGAATATAGAGGATGTAAATAAAGTTCAAGCCATACTCAAAGAAGTAGGGCTTGAAAAGTATGAACATACCTTAGCTTCATCACTTTCAGGAGGGCAGCAGCAACGTGTTGCATTAGCACGTGTACTTATGAGACGAGAACCGATATTGCTTTTAGATGAACCATTCACAGGACTAGATGTCGAGACAAGAGTTCAAATGTTAGATCTGGTCAAAAAAATAACCATAGAGAACAACCTGCATACGATTATGGTAACGCATGATATTCAAGACTGTGAACGTATAGCCAACAGAGTTTACAGAGTACAAAACCACACACTCATAGAACAATGATAAATCAACTCAAACAATACCCTATATTTGAAAACAAAGAGATAGAATCGTTTAAACTCTTGGAAAATCAAGGGTATTGTAATGAGAACTATCTTCTTAAAACAGAAAATCAAAAATATCTCATACGAAAATTTAAACTGGAACATGATAGAAAGTTTGAGTTTAAAGTTCAAAAATTAGCTTATGAAAAAAATATAGCTGCTAAACCTATGATTCTAGATGAAAAGAATGGCTTGATGATATGTGAGTTTTTAGAGGGTAGCCATAAAATAGCTTTAGACAAACACGATTTGGAAAAACTAGCAAATCTGTTAAGAGAGTTACACAATATTAAACTAAATGTAAAGCCTCTAGACCTGAAAAAAGTACTTACATCAAAATCCAGAGTGGTAGAAGAGGCATTTATTACTTTGAAAAAATATAAAGTAGAAGAAGTGTTATGTCATAATGATCTAAATTTTAAAAATATACTCTTTACAGATGAAGTAAAACTCATAGACTGGGAATATGCAGGTGCCAACGATAGATATTTTGATTTAGCTTCTGTATGTGTAGAGTTTGATTTAGACAATAAAAATGAAACGTATTTTTTGGAGCATTATTTTGATATAAGCGAAAAAATATACATGGAGAAGATTGTTGGATACAAGGCGATTTACAAAGCCTTGTGCGAGCAATGGTTTAAAGAGTTAAAGACTACTCTACAGTAACACTCTTCGCCAAATTCCTAGGCATATCTACATCATTCCCTAATCTCACAGAAATCTCAAGTGCAAGCAGTTGCGTTACAACCATCATCTCAAAAAATTCTAACATAGGGTGAGAGTCATACTTGGTTCGGATGAAGTCATCAGCTAAGTCAAATGGCTCTGGTGAGATAGCCAAAATGGTAGCATCTCGTGCACTTAGCTCTTCCACATTGCTTTTGATCTTATCATAGTGCATGGTTTTTGGCATGAGGGCAATGGTAAAGAGTTCGCTGTCTGCTAGAGCGATAGGTCCGTGTTTCATCTCGCCTGCGGGGTAGCCTTCTGCGTGTAAGTAACTTATCTCTTTGAGTTTTAATGCACCTTCTAGAGCAAGAGGGAAGAAAATATCTCTTCCTATAAAGAAAAAACCATGTCCATGCAGGTATCGTTTTGAGAGTCTATGCAGTTTTTCGTGTAACGCATCAGTCACGATGAGAGATTTAGGTGTATGAAGCATGGCATCTATCTCGTTATGCAGAACTTCTTTAGAGATAGTGTTCTTTTCTTGACCCATATAGAGAGCAAGCATCCAAAGAACCATCGTTTGTGTAGCAAAAGCTTTAGTACTGGCCACACCTTTTTCTATACCGGCTCTGGTAAGTATGGCTGCGTCACTTTCACGAACGATGGAAGAGTTATCTACATTACAGATACTAAGGCTTCGAAGGCCTGCTCTCTTTGCCATTTTTAGTGCTTCAAGTGTATCTGCAGTCTCTCCACTTTGGGAGATAGTGATAAAAAGGGTATCGCCAGTGAGTAAAGGTTCCTTATATCTGAACTCAGAAGCTATCTCAATGTCACATCTTACTTTTGCTATACGCTCGAAAAGGTAAGCTGAGGTGAGAGCAGAGTGGTAGCTTGTACCACAGGCACAGATCTTGATTGCTTTGATATCCTCAAAGAAATTTGCATCTAATTCATCAAAAGCAATAGCATTATCAAGGACACGACCCATCATCGTCTCAGTCATGACATAACTTTGCTCATAGATTTCTTTTTCCATAAAGAAACGATAACCATCTTTTTGAGCAGATATTTTATCTGCAGCAAGCGTTTGTTTCGTGAAACTTTTTTCGCCATCAGCATTAAGAAGAGTTACTTTACCCTCTTTGGCAAAGCCATACTCTCCATCTTCCAAATAGTAAACCTCTTTTGCTTTACCGATGATAGGAGTATCTGAAGATGCGAAATAAATATCTTCTCCGTCAAAACCTATAAGCATAGGAGAACCGTTTTTTGCAAAGAAAACAGTATCTGGGGCAGCTTCTGTAATGAGTAGAGTAGCATAAGCTCCGTCAAGTCTCTCAATTGTTTGTTGAAATGAAGGGAAGGGATCATTTATTTCATTATTGAACTTCTCAAATATATGTACAATGGTTTCAGTATCGGTCTGACTTAAAAAACTTATGCCATCTGCCTGTAATTCTTCTTTTAGTTCTTGATAATTTTCTATGATCCCATTATGAACTACATAAGAGTATGCACCTAAGTGTGGGTGTGCATTGAGTTCAGTTGGTTTACCGTGTGTTGCCCATCTAGTATGACCGATTGAGATACCAAACCCTTCACTCTTATAAGACTTTGTTTTTTCTCTAAGATTAGCCAGTTTACCAATGGCTTTAAAGTTATGAAGTTTTTCGCCTTCTATAATGGCAATACCTGCAGAGTCATATCCCCGGTACTCTAACTCTTGTAAACCATCTAAAAGTATCTCTTTTTTTTCTTTAGGTCCTATATATCCAACAATTCCACACATATTTATTTCCCTGTAAGTTTATCAATTATTTTATCTGTATTATGACAAAAGTTTCCATTCTTCTCGATGAGAAAGATATCTCTCACACTATTTTTAAGTGTATGTATTTTAGCAGAGACAATGTCAATACTCATCTCATCAAACATATTAATGATATAGGCTAGTAATCCTTTTTGATTCGTACTATGTAGTCGCATCATAGCATAGCTTTGTGAGTGTTCACAATCAATTTCAATTTCTTCTTTTTGAATGACAGGGAGATGCAGTGTACTTTTTTGACTGTCATCAAATGAATGATGAAGTATCTCCTCAATAAGTAGTATATCTTCTCTATCTACTTTGATCGCAAAGTCTATTTTAAAATATTTCAGCTCATCAAAGAGTTTACAAATATCCATATTGACCACATCAAGATTGGAAAGTTTTCCTAAAAAATAACCTAAATTGAATGATTCTGCACGGATGAGTTCAACAGTAAGATAGTTTTCATTACTGATCAAAAATTCATATGTTTTAGTTTGGAACCCTTTTTTCGCGATCGCTACGATTCTTTCTGGTTTGTAACGTAAAAAAAGCAGATTGGAAGGGATCTCTAAAATCTTTTTTTGTTCTGTTCTGCTGAGTGCAAGAAATTCAGGATGTTTTTTAAGTGTTTGCTCTTTTTTAATACGCTTGGCTACTTCATCTAGCATGATAGTATGACTTAGTGCTTCAATAGAACGCATATAGAGTGTTTTGATCAATCGTGAATTAAATGAATTATACGTATCTTTTCCTACACCATTCATATCTGCATAAGTAAGGATATAGATCATATCCAAAAGTTTTTTAGTTTTAAAGTGTGAGGCAAAGGCTAAAATGACTTTTTCACTATAGAGGTCTTCTCTTTGTGCGACATTACTCATAAGGGTATGATAGAGTATGAGGGTCTCGCCTATTTTAATGAGTTCTGTATCCATGTGTAGTTTATTTGCAAAAACTTTAAAGAGTGATGCCCCTACAAAATGGTGGTCTCGTCTACGTCCTTTACCTGAATCATGTAAAAAAGTAACAAGTTTTAGCATCGCTTTTTCATCGTCATTTAAACTCTCAAACAGATCTTGAATAAATGTATCTTCTATATGTTCCAAATGGTATACAGATTTCATAGAGTGTATATCTACAGCATACTGATGATATCCGTCAAATTGAGGCAGATCAACAACTTTTCTAATAGGAGGAATAACATATTTCAGTAACCTTGAAAATGATAGGGAACTTAAGATGTAATAACAGTATGGTTGATAAAAAATAGTTGCAATGGTTTTATATAATGTTTCATCCGGACGATCTGGTCTATCTGCAACAAGAAGTTGCTGTAAAAATGTAGAATGTGCATAAAAAGGTTTTTGTGCATGATTGCATAGCTCTCCCAGAAGAGTGTCAAATTCTTTTGTTTTAGGATAGATAAAATTCTTTTCAGGATCTACCAATACATACTCTTTGGTAAGTTTGTCTAACCAAATGGTACTATAAAGTCTAATGATCTTAAGGCTCTCTGTTACTTTTTTAGCAAATTTCATGTGTCCTTGTTTGCTCTCTTCGTATCCAAGCAGTTTTGCTATGCTTGGAATAAGATCAAGACGTAATTTATCCTCTTTTTTAGATGTTGCCAGATGTAAAGCAGAACGCACACGGAATAGAAATTCTAAAGCAATTCTAAAAGTCCGATACTCTTTTTCCTCTACTATAGATGAGGGAAGACTCTTAATACTGTCCACATTATAAATGGCTTTTCCTATCCAGAAAACAAGATTGGCATCACGAAAGCCACCTACTCCTTCTTTGAGGTTTGGTTCCATCGTAAGTGGAAATTTATTGTGTTTTATCTTTTGCTCTTTGAGTTTAAGTTCTATAAACTCTTTGATATTATCATGACGTATTTTAGTGATAGCATTTTGTGTATCCACCCAAATAAAATGTGAACCCTCTATAAAACGAGATTCTATCAGGGCTGTTTTGATGGTAATATCTGTTTTGGAAACTTCATACAGTTCTTCAATGGTATGTACACGATGCCCAAGTTTCAGCCCTGTATCCCAAAGTATATAAAGTATTTTTTCTATCATCTCTTTGAGGTTATATCCGGGGACTTCTTTGTACACTATCATCAAGTCTATATCGGAGTGGACACAAAGTTGTTCTCGTCCATAGCTTCCAAGTGCAACAAGTCCAAGAGGAATAGAATTCTTCATAGGAGCATATTCGCCAAACATGGATCTGAGTGCAACTTTGTAAATGATCTTTAAAACAGTGTCTATCTTTTTAGTGTGTTTAACTAAAAAATCTTTACCGCCAGTGGTAGCAAAGGTCTCTTCAAGTGTATCAAAGTAGATCTTGATATCTTTTTTAAGGACTTTGGCAATCTCAAAATCTGCGGCATTTTCATAGAGTAGTTCTTCAATTTGTGCTTTTACTTTATCCAATATACTCTCCATAATGTTATATTGGTATAATACCAAAAATAACTAATGGTGGATACTAATAGATGAATTTGATACAAAAAGTACGTAACAAAGAGCGACTTACTCAAGAAGAAGGGGAAGCTCTCTATGATCTAGATCTTTATACTTTAGGTGAACTCGCGGATGAGATACGCCAGGAGAAGTATGGGAAGAAAAGTTATTTTAACATCAACCGTCATATTAATCCTACCAATGTATGTGCGGATATCTGTAAATTCTGTGCCTATTCAGCAAGCAGAAAAAACCCTAACCAATACACGATGACCCATGAAGAGATATTGGAGATAGTTAAGAACTCTGTAAAAAACGGTGCAAAAGAGATGCATATTGTCTCAGCACACAATCCTAACGATGGTGTCGAATGGTATATGGGAGCTTTCAGAAAGATAAAAGAGCAGTTCCCTGATCTACATGTCAAAGCAATGACCGCGGCAGAAATAGACTTTTTAACCAGAGAATATGGATTGAGTTATGATGAGGTCCTTGACCTTATGATAGAGAGTGGTGTAGACTCTATGCCTGGTGGTGGTGCTGAGATCTTTGATGAAGAGGTCCGTGAGTATCTTTGTAAAGGTAAAGTGACTTCAGACCAATGGTTGGAAATACACCAAAAATGGCACGAGAAAGGCAAAGAGAGTAATGCAACGATGCTCTTTGGTCATGTTGAGACAAGAGCACATCGCATAGACCACATGATAAGACTACGTGAGCTGCAAGATAAAACAGGGGGGTTTAATGCATTTATCCCGCTTGTCTATCAAAGAGACAATAACTTTTTAAAGGTAAAAGAGTTCCCTTCAGGACAAGAGATACTCAAAACCTATGCTATTTCTCGTATTATGTTAGATAATATCCCTCATATTAAAGCATACTGGGTCACAGCCTCTATCAATCTTGCACTTATCGCACAAGAATTTGGTGCAGATGATCTTGATGGAACTATAGAAAAAGAGTCTATTCAAGCTGCCGCAGGAGCAGCAAGTTCTCACGGTATGAATCTTGATGATTTTGTAGCACTGATTAAAAATTCCGGCTTTATACCAGTAGAGCGTGACAGTCTCTATAACGAGTTAAAAACGTATGCATAGAAGAACTAAAGTTCACTGCAAGCGAGGCACTAAATGACGAGTCGTAAAGTTTATTATGGCTATGAGACATTTTTGGCCGACACGAAACAATTGACCCAAAAGATAGAGTGGGAGTTTGATGCTATTATTGCTATCGCCAGAGGAGGACTCTCTTTGGCTCAACTTCTGGGAGAATATTATGATATTAGAGCTGTCTATGGTATCAATACGATTGGTTATGATGATACGCAAAAGCTTGACTCTGTAAAAGTCTTTAATATTCCCCAATTACAAGATGCGAGATCAGTACTTATCGTTGATGATATTGTTGATAGTGGAGATACGTTAATAGAAGTTTTAAAGGTTTTAGCTGAGGCATACCCTCATATTACATTTAAAACAGCGTCGCTTTTTTATAAAAAAAGTGCTAAAATAGCTCCAAACTGGTATGTGAAAGAATCAACAGAGTGGATAGACTTTTATTGGACAGTTGACATGCAGAAAAATGATAATACAACAGGAATTAATTAATGGTACTAATGATAGACAATTACGATAGCTTTACTTACAATGTAGTGCAGTATTGCCGAGAACTTGGTGCAGATCTGAAGATCATACGTAATGATGAGATGAGCATTGATGAGATAAAAGCACTGAACCCTGAAAAAATCATCCTCTCTCCTGGACCTTCTACTCCGGATGAGGCAGGAGTAACACTTGATGTCATTAAAGAATTTGCAGACACAACACCTATTTTTGGTATCTGTTTGGGACATCAGAGTATTGCACAGGCATTTGGTGGAGATGTGATAAGAGCTAAAAATATGATGCATGGTAAAACTTCACAAGTAGTTGTAGATGAAGAGACTCCTATTTTTAAAGATTTGCCAAATGAGTTTCGTGCTACACGATATCACTCTTTAACAGTAAAAAAAGAGACACTTCCGGAGTGTATCATTGCAACATCACATAGTAAAGATGATGATGAGATCATGTCACTACAGATAAAAGATAAACCTATCTATGGTGTACAGTTCCACCCAGAGTCCATTATGAGTGAACATGGACATGAAATGTTAGACAACTTTCTTAAACTCTAAGCTTTTACGATGAAAAAACAGCACTTTCTTTTAGCACTTTTCTTTTATGCTATAGCTGTTTTTTATCTTGCGGCCACAACCCCCATTAGTCCTCATGAGGCAAAAATACTTTACACCTCACAGGATGTTGTCGGAACATTAATGAGATGGGGAGAAAGTTTTATCCCCGGATTTATAGGATTAAGGATTTTTTACCTCTTCTTTGGTTTTTTAACCGTCGGACTTTTTTACGAACTTAGTCGACGCTATTTTCCCAAACGTGAAGATGCTTACCTCTCCACACTTATTTTTATGTTTCTACCGGGTATTCTTACTGCTAGCACATTGGTCAACGTAGCTATTATCGTACTGCCTCTTGTGTTACTTTTTGTGTTACTTTATGAAAAGGGCTACTTTGTAGTACTGCCTTTTATTATGCTTGCACTCTTTTTTATCCATGAAGCTTCTATCATCTTTTTTGTCGGGGTATTGTTTTATGCTGTGATGCATAAAGATAAAAAACTTATTATCATCTCCTCTGCATTTCTCCTTGCTTTTATCTATTTAGCAAAAGGAATTGAAATAGGAGGAAGACCTTCGGGACATTTTGTAGAGATATTTGGACTCTATGCAACGGTCTTCTCTCCATTGCTATTTCTCTACTTTTTTTATGCCATGTACCGTATTTTACTTAGAGAGAAAAAAACACTTTTATGGTATATCTCCTTCACAGCATTTGCATTCTCTTTACTCCTGTCTATACGGCAGCGGGTGAATATTACAGATTTTGCCCCTTATGTGATGATCGCCATTATTTTGATGCTAGATGTCCTTAATCATAGTGTACGTGTTCGTTTGCCTCAGTTTCAGAAGCGTTATAAACGGGGGTTTTATACGGTGATGGCATTTTTGGCATTGAGTGTTTTTGTAATTGTTTTTCATAAAATGTTATTTTATGTTACATCTGACCCAAGCAGACATTTTGCAAAGCGCATCTACAAACCTTACCTTTTGTCTCAACAATTAAAAGCAGAGGGTGTAATGTGTAATGACAGTATAAAAGGCAGAGAAAGTTATCAATTACAATATTATGGTATTCCTCCTTGCCAAAACAAAAAATAAAACACCTCTAACTTGTTTCTAAAATACACAATCTCTACTTTCTACTTATAGTTTACATTACCCATACAAAAGATAAATCTATCTAGTGCTAAAATAATGAGAACTTAATAAAAGGAGAACTCGATGGCTCAAAAAGCGATTAGAGAATACGACGCAAAGTCAATTTTAGCAAAACATTGGGATAAATACTTTCCAGAT
>Ga0209013_10002034_pt1 | contig 18542 bp, 16 predicted proteins | sample Cruoilmetagenom2_FD_187291 | JGI IMG/M metagenome (GOLD analysis project Ga0209013, IMG submission 187291) | Oil polluted marine microbial communities from Coal Oil Point, Santa Barbara, California, USA - Sample 2 (SPAdes) (version 2) | ecosystem: Environmental > Aquatic > Marine > Oil seeps ...
CTACCTGCGCAGATGCACTGCATGTGCGCTGCCGAAAGCGGGAGCGAAGTAGGCTCGGAAGCTGAAGGCAGTCGGCCTATAGCTTAAAGGTTATGCGGCTTAGGACGCGCCGCACGGTCCTACTCACACGTTACGAGGACTCGAAGAGATCTCGGGCGGCCTTGTCCAACGCGGTGATCGCTCGCAGAACGCTCTCGATTTTGCTCTTGACGACAGCCTCATCCGGATCTTCATCCGACAGTGCTTCCTTGCCATCTTTGACAGCTTCGACCGTTTCACTCACTGCGTCAATCGCGTTGTGTACGGGGATGAGGCGGATCTTTTTAGCCTCCCGTTCATTTTCGGCTGCTTGCTGTCTGACGGCTTTCTCAAGTTGGTTGAGTTGAGAAATCCGGCCCTGCATGCGACCGATAATCACGTTGGCCGAGTCACCAAATATCTCCCGCCGCACCTCGTCTGCAGTTTGGTCAATCTTGCGGATATTCTCGACTTCATTTGCGTCAAAAATGTCTTCGGGCTCGGTCCGATTAGTGAAGTCGACGAGCTTTCTAGTCTCGGTCAGCACTGCCGTATGAAACGCATCTGGACCGGCTTCGCTGGCGGACTTGATGTTCGCCTCGATCTCGTCAAGTAGTCGTCTCAGTTCTTGGGTACATGCCTCGAATCCGATGATGTCACTCATAATTCACGCCACCTTTGTATAAGAGTTCTAATCTCGATAACCGCCGCGGTGAGCGATTCCACAGAGACGGGTTTACGTTCGTTAACGGCTTTCACCAATTGCTGATGTGCGATTCCCCAAGCGGCAACGGCGTTCTCCGCACTCCCTATAATGCTGCGTCCCGCCTTTTCGCGCTTCCGGATGGCGTGTTTCTTCGCTTCGTACTCCGCCATACGAGGCGCAACCATCTTCCGTCCTGTCTCCAAATCGGAAATCATTGCCTTGGCCTTGGCGATATCATTCGGCCTGTTGTTCTGGATCCCCTGGACGAGCAGTTGCGTGGCTTGTTCAGCCGTTTTATCCAACTCACGATGACGCTTTATCCAATTCCCGTATCTCTTGTCAGCGTCTTCTGGCGTCTGTGCCGGCATCTCTATAAATTGGACCTGGGCTTCGATCTGTTCATCAAACAAGCGCCCCGCATCCGCGATTTGTGCCTGGACCAACGCAGTGATCTTGGCTATCGAGGGACCGAACTTATCCAGTGCCTCTTCCAAGGATTTTGCGGCAACGTGTTTGCTGTACTCGCCATAGACGAATGCAACCGTTTCTGCCGAGAGTTCAAACACCTTTGCAGTGCCTCCAGTTAGCGCATCCACCTTAACAGCATCAACCAGGTTCTTGACGGAATCCGCAACAGCCTTGCCGCTTTCAGCACCCTTATTTCCTGCATCAACGATCTGTTCGATGGATTGAGCGTACACAACCATCGCATCCAAGGATCTCATTGTTGCCGCCCAAGCGGCTTCGAAATTCTTGACGGTTTCATCGTCGGCCGTTGTGGCTTGAGCTTTGCTCGCAGACAAGAGTTCTTCCTTGACGACATCACCAGTCGCTGCCACTGCCTGCTTGACTTGGATTGTAGCGGCCGTGTAGCCGCTGGTATCCGGCAAGGTCCTGCACCCCCCCAATAGGCTGCCGACCAAGAGAAGGATCACAAAACCACGGCATGATGCATTGACCGCACCCATTCGGTATCTTTTCATCATTACTGCCCTCCCATAGTTGTAGTTCACAGGCACAAACCCAGCGTCTTGAATTTTCGAAATCACGTAGTGTCTACCCATGAGGGATCTTTGTCACATAACGCCAAGCTTGAGGAGAGTGGGTAGAGCGGCAGCGTAACCCACGTCCCTCTCAAAGCTTTTGTTCGGCATTTTTTATATAAGTGCATGGGTTCAAACCTTGATTAGTGATTAATATTATCAATATATAATTAGCGCTATCAATATAACCTATTGAATTAAAATGAACTACCCCGCAGCAAAGCTGCGAGGTATCAAAATGAATTTTTATCTTATTAACCCCGATGCAGAGCATCGAGGAATTCTTTTGATTAACATATAATTTTAAAATCACTAATCAAGGTTTGACCCCAATCCTGTTCCCGTAAATTTTAAATATAATTTGTTTTGAAGAATATTTGCCAATCCGGCTTATATAACAAAAAATATCATATAAGCCGGTTCGGATTAATTAAAAAAAGTTGTTGTATTTATGTTGAAAACAGCCAATGGTGGCGCATCTTGACGGGCTGTAGCCAAAATCACTGTCGTTGCTTTTTGGAATAACGATCCGGTTCATTAAAAAAAGTAACGTCTGCATATCCGGCGTATATTTTCCCGGAGTGCGGCATATTATCCGCAATAAAATAGCGATTACCTTTTGTGAATGTTTCCGTTTTCCCGCCGATTGTCAGATCGATTCTGCCCTCCAGCACAATACCTATCTGTGCTGCATGGGAGTGTTCAGGCAGATCCACGTCTTTTTCAAATTCCATGAATATGATCTGATGGGTATCGGATTGGGAAAGATAGGCTTTTACGCCCTCCAAAGGGATGTCGGCTTCAGGAAGATCTCGAATCGGTTTTGGAAATGTCTCTGTCATTCAACGCCTTTCACTCATACGGCATTATCCATATGGCTGGATCTGAATCGTTTGCCCGATGAGTTCAATAAAACTTATGCGTTCTGCAGGAAATCTTCGTCTGTGGGAGGCTCAGGTCAATTGTCGATGCAAGCGCTGTTGCAGTTCAGGTAAGATCTTTCTCCCTCTAACACATATATTATTTAATTTCAAGGTCTTATATACAATCACGACCAGACGCCACATAGTGACATTCAAAGAAATGGCGTCGCATACTCCGAAGCCGCTGTCTTTAAGGGTTTTCAAGTTTCTGGTTCGTGGTTCTTGGTTCGTAGTTCGTGGTTCTTGGTTCATGACTGGCGATGGTGATGAAAATATCTAGAATATAGTGCAAGCGGCATACCAAATTTCAACTGCCTGATATCATGGGAATTTTAATTTTCGATGGGTTTGATGTGCACATTTTATTGTGCTAAAATGCACAGTTTCCTGTGCAAGAAAGAATCGGTGGGTTATTAAATTCTGAAGATCTTGCTCCGTCGGGCCAAGGTTGATGTATATGCCCTCGGCACTATCCAATTAACTATAAAATGATTTGCGCTGAAAGCGCTTTCCTCAACTTTAGGCAATTTAGGCATTTTAGATCACTTTAGATCACTTGATTTAGGAAAAAACAAGAAAAAAAGCTTGACAATTTAAATCATAACAAATAGGTAGGGAATTCTAAATTAAAGATGTAGACAATTATGAAAAATTTACTCGCCATTAACAACCTTATTAGCCTTATTATTCTCCTCGTCGTAGATGTACTTATCTGCTGCGAGGCACAGGGTTGATAATGGCCTGATTTTCCGACCAAGCCAAAAAACAAAAACCGTTATCAGCCCCAAAGGCCGATAACGGTTTTTTTTTTAAGGAGACCGAGCCAATGAAAAGCAATCTGATAAAAAAAGGCGTGGAACGGGCACCCCACCGCTCCCTGTTCAAAGCCATGGGATACACCGATGCTGAAATCCAGCGGCCGCTGATCGGCATTGCAAATTCCGTCAATGCCATTATCCCGGGGCACGTTCATCTGGACAAAATCGTAGAAGCTGTGAAAGCCGGCGTCTACATGGGCGGCGGAACGCCCATCGAATTCGGCGTCATCGGGGTTTGCGACGGCATTGCCATGAATCATGAAGGGATGAAATATTCCCTGGCCAGCCGGGAGCTCATCGCCGACTCCATCGAGGTGATGGCCACCGCCCATGCATTCGATGCCCTGGTACTGGTGCCCAACTGCGACAAGATCGTCCCGGGAATGCTCATGGCGGCCGCACGTCTCGACCTGCCGGCCATCGTGGTCAGCGGCGGTCCCATGCTGGCCGGAAAGCATCCTGAAAATGCCGACCCCATCGACCTGATCACGGTCTTTGAATCCGTCGGTGCAGTCCTTTCCGGGGAGATGACCGAAAAACAGCTTTCCCGGATCGAAGACGCCGCCTGCCCCACCTGCGGATCCTGTGCCGGGATGTTCACGGCCAACTCCATGAACTGCCTTACCGAAGCTGTGGGCATGGGCCTTCCGGGCAACGGCACCATTCCGGCGGTCATGTCGGCCCGCATCCGCCTGGCCAAAGAGGCCGGCATGCAGATCCTCCGTCTTTTGGAAAACAATATCCGGCCGTCGGACATTATGACCGACCAGGCCTTTAAAAATGCCTTGGCCGTGGATATGGCCTTAGGATGCTCCACCAATACCGTGCTCCACCTGCCCGCAATGGCCAGGGAGGCCAACGTAACCATCGATCTCGATCTGATCAACGAAATCAGCAAAGCCACCCCGCATTTGTGTTCCCTCAGTCCCGCCGGACAGCACCATCTCGAAGATTTGAACCGGGCGGGGGGCGTCACTGCGGTGATGAAGGAACTTTCCGGCGCCGGCTTGATCGAAACGGACTGCCTCACCGTCACCGGAAACACCGTGGAAGAAAACTTGATTACCGTTCGAAACCTCGATGACACGGTCATCCGATCCACAGACAACCCGTACCATCATGAAGGCGGGCTGGCCGTACTCTTCGGGAACCTGGCCCCTGAAGGCGGCGTGGTCAAGCAGTCTGCGGTTCTCGATGAAATGCTGCGCCATGAAGGACCTGCCAGGGTGTTCGATTCCGAAGAGGATGCCACCCAGGCCATCATGGGAGGCCACATTAAAAAAGGCGACGTGATCGTCATACGGTACGAAGGTCCCAGGGGCGGACCGGGGATGCGGGAGATGCTCACCCCCACGTCCGCCATTGCCGGCATGAAGCTCGACACCCATGTGGCGCTGCTCACCGACGGCCGTTTTTCAGGGGGCACCCGGGGCGCGGCCATCGGTCACATTTCACCGGAAGCCATGCAAAAAGGGCCCATTGCCATTGTTGAAGAGGGCGACCGCATTGCCATCGACATTCCGGCCAAAACATTAACCCTCAAGGTCCCGGACAGCGAGATCGAACAGCGATTCTTGAAATGGTCTCCCCCGGAGCCCAAGATCACCCACGGCTACATCGCCAGATATGCCCGCACGGTTTCATCTGCCAGCGAAGGCGCCGTGGTTAAATAATAAAGGGGTCGAGGATCCAAGGGTTCGAGGGATCTGTTTAGAGATATAAAGGATAACAGTCAATATAAACAAGGAAGGAACGAACATGAAACTCACAGGCGCACAAATTATGATGAAGGTGTTACAAGAAGAAGGTGTTGACACGATCTTCGGATATCCGGGCGGTGTGGTCATCGACATTTTCGACGAACTTGAAAAAACCGATATCCGGAACATCCTGGTTCGCCAGGAAGCGTGTGCGGTGCATGCTGCCGACGGTTATGCCCGGGCCGGCGGCCGGGTGGGAGTCTGTCTGGTAACCTCCGGTCCCGGCGCCACCAACACGGTCACCGGCATTGCATCCGCCTACATGGATTCGATCCCTGTGGTCATATTTACCGGCCAGGTCCCCACGCAGCTAATCGGCAACGACGCCTTTCAGGAAGTCGACATTGTCGGCATTACCCGGCCCTGCACCAAACACAACTACCTGGTCAAGCGGACCGAAGATCTGGCCAGAATAATCAAGGAAGCTTTCTATCTTGCCAGCTCCGGCCGGCCGGGACCCGTACTGGTGGATATTCCCAAAGATGTGTCTGTCACGAAAATCGATTACAAGCCGTCCAAAAAGGTCAAGCTCAGGTCATACAATCCGACCTACAACCCCAATGCGAGACAGTTGCAAAAGGTCGTTGAATTGATCAAGGAAGCCAAAAAGCCGGTTATTTTTGCAGGGGGCGGTGTCATCCTTTCCAAAGCTTCAAAGGAGCTTACGGAACTGGCCCGTAAAACCCAGTCTCCCCTAACCGCTTCTCTGATGGGCCTGGGCGCATTTCCGGCCACCGATCCTTTGTGGCTCGGCATGATCGGCATGCACGGCACCTATCGGGCAAACATGTCCACCGGTGAATGCGACCTCTTGATAGGCATCGGCGTCCGTTTCGACGACCGGGTCACCGGCAAGATAAGTGCCTTTGCCACCCACGCAAAGATCGTGCATATCGATATCGATCCCACATCCATACGAAAAAATATCCCGGTGACTGCGCCGGTGGTCGGCGATTGCAAAGTCACCCTTGCCAAACTGAACAAGCTTCTGGACAAGGAAGATCTGGGGGATCTCAAGAAAGAGCGAAAAAAATGGTTCGAACAGATTCAACACTGGAAAGACACCCAGCCCCTGGCCTATAATCAAACAGACGTGATCAAACCGCAATATGTGGTCGAAAAGCTTTACGAGATGACCAAAGGCAAGGCCATCATCACCACCGAAGTGGGCCAGAATCAAATGTGGGCGGCCCAGTATTACCAATTCGATCGACCCAACCACTTTATCACTTCCGGCGGCCTGGGCTGCATGGGATTCGGACTTCCGGCGGCCATCGGCGCGCAGCTGGCCTGTCCGGATGCTCTGGTGGTCGACATCGCCGGAGACGGCAGTATCCAGATGAACATCCAGGAAATGGCCACGGCGGTGCAGTGCGGTCTTCCGATCAAGGTCGTCATCCTGAACAACGGCTACCTGGGTATGGTCAGACAGTGGCAGCAACTCTTTTTCGACAAACGGTATGTTTCCACCTGTCTCGATTGTGCCCCGGATTTCGTGAAACTTGCCGAAGCATACGGCGCGGTGGGTTTAAGGGCCACCAAACCCGAGGAGGTGGAAGCTGTTTTGAAAAAAGGCCTTGCGTCCAAAAAACCGGTGATCATGGATTTTGTGGTGGAAAAGGAAGAATGCGTTTACCCCATGGTTCCTGCAGGCGCCGCGGTAACGGAAATGCTGCTGACATAAAATTTTTCATGCACCTGTGACGAACCGGTAAAACGTCTTTTTCCACGACCGTTCATGGAAACCGGCTTTTTACGCAACCATCAACGCTGTCTATTAAAAAAGGATATTACACATCATGGAAGAAAAACACATACTTTCGATTCTGGTGGACAACGAGCCCGGTGTGCTCTCCAGAATTGTAGGATTGTTCAGTGGCAGAGGGTTCAACATCGAAAGTCTCTGCGTCGCCGAAACCACGGACCCGGGGATCTCCAGAATCACGCTGGTCACTGCGGGGGAGCCGCCCATTATCGAGCAGATAGAAAAACAGCTCAACAAACTCGTTAATGTCATCAAGGTCCACGACCTCACCGGAAAAAAATTCGTTCAAAGGGAACTGGCACTGATTAAGATCATCGCCAAACCGGAACACCGCGCCGAAATTTTACGGATTGTCGATATCTTCCGGTGTAAAGTGGTCGACATAGGCCCTGAACACTACACCGTTGAAGTCACCGGTGACGAAGGGAAAATGAGAGCGATCCTGAATATTTTTAAACCCATCGGAATCAAAGAGATTGCAAGAACGGGGATTATAGCTCTTTTTAGAGATCAAGTGCCTAAAATGAGCTAAAATGCTTAAATTGTCTAAAAGCTGAGGAAAGCGCTTCCAGCGCAAATCATTTTTTACTTAAATTGATAGTGCCAAGGGCACATACATTAACTTTAGCTCACTTCAAACTTTAGTCACTTTCAAGTTTACTGCTTTTGCAGGCGGATAAAAAGACACGAACCATTAAAAGGAGATCAGAATGGCCAAGATCAATTTCGGAGGTACGGAAGAAGAAGTTATAACATCAGATGAATTTTCCCTGGAACGCGCCAGGGAAGTACTCAAAGATGAAACCGTGGCGGTCCTCGGCTACGGGGTTCAGGGACCGGGACAGGCGTTGAACATGAAAGACAACGGAATCAACGTTATTATCGGACAGCGGGAAAAGAGTCCTTCCTGGGACCGTGCCGTCAAAGACGGTTTCGTACCCGGCGAAACCCTCTTCCCCCTGGAGGAAGCCGCCCGAAAAGGGACCGTTATCCAGTTTCTGCTTTCAGACGCCGGCCAGGTGGCCACGTGGCCGAACATAAAAAAATGCCTCGATGAAGGGGATGCCCTCTATTTTTCACATGGTTTTTCGGTGGTCTTTAAAGATCAAACGGAAATTATACCCCCTGAAAACGTCGATGTCATCCTGGTGGCCCCCAAGGGATCAGGCCGAACCGTTCGCACCAACTTTCTGGACGGCAGCGGCATCAATTCGAGCTTTGCAGTACACCAGAACTTTACCGGCCGTGCAAAGGAAAGGACATTGGCATTGGGAATCGCCATCGGCTCCGGGTATCTGTTCCCCACCACGTTTGCAAAAGAGGTCCACAGCGATCTTACCGGTGAACGGGGCGTTCTCATGGGATGTCTGGCCGGCGTGATGGAGGCCCAATACAATGTTCTGCGGAAGCACGGACACAGCCCCAGCGAAGCCTTCAACGAGACCGTGGAGGAACTCACCCAGAGTCTGATCCGACTTGTGGCTGAAAACGGCATGGACTGGATGTTTTCCAACTGCAGCACCACCGCCCAGCGGGGCGCTCTCGACTGGGCCCCAAAATTCCGGGATGCCGTGGCGCCGCTGTTTGACGAACTCTACCAAAGCGTGCTGTCCGGTGTGGAAACCAAAAGAGTCTTGGAAGCAAACAGCGCACCCGACTACCGTGAAAAACTGCAAAAAGAACTCGATGTCATCAAGAATTCTGAAATGTGGCAGGCCGGGGCTGCGGTGAGGAGTCTAAGGCCTGAAAACCGCTAACCGATTCTTATGAAAAACTTTTAGGAGAACAGATTATGGAACCGATCATGCTGTACGATACCACCTTGCGAGATGGCACCCAGGGGGAAAACATCAGTTTCAGTGCCAAAGAAAAGATTCAGATCGCCCAGCGGCTGGATGATTTCGGCATTCACTACATCGAAGGCGGCTGGCCGGGCTCCAATCCCAGGGATATGGAATTTTTCGACCTGGCTCAGGAGACTGAATTTAAGAATTCTCGAATTACGGCTTTCGGCTCCACACGCAAACCCGGTATCGATCCGGCCGACGACCCGAATCTCCAGGCGTTGATAAAAAGCAACACCCCCGCGGTCACCATCTTCGGCAAAACGTGGGATCTTCATGTGGAACAGGTCATGAACAATACCCTGGAAGAAAATCTGGCGATGATCCGAGACTCTGTGTCGTTTTTGAAAGACCACCATCGCGAGGTCATCTACGATGCCGAACATTTTTTTGACGGGTACAAAAACAACCGGGAGTATGCCCTCGAGACCCTGAGCACCGCTGTGGACGCCGGCGCGGAGTTTCTGGTGCTGTGCGACACCAACGGCGGCACCCTCACCTTCGAGCTGGTATCCATCATCGACGATGTCCGCCGAACACTGGGCGAAAAATACAACTCCCAACCCGGCGATCTGCCGTTCAAATTCGGCATTCATACCCACAACGACAGCGGTCTGGCCGTGGCCAATTCCATCGAAGCCGTGCAATCGGGTGCGGTGATGGTCCAGGGAACCATCAATGGATACGGAGAGCGGTGCGGCAACGCCGACCTGACCTCCATCATACCGATCCTCTATTATAAAATGAACCGCAAGTGTGTTCCCGAAGGAAACATGTCCAAGCTGAAATCGCTCTCCCGGTTTGTCAGCGAAACCGCCAATATGATCCCTTTGAACAGCAGGCCCTTTGTTGGCAAAAGCGCCTTCGCCCACAAAGGTGGGATCCATGTCAGCGCCATCATGAAAGTATCCAGGGCTTACGAACATATGGAGCCCGAAATGGTGGGCAACAAGCGACGGGTTCTGGTATCGGATCTTTCCGGCAAAAGCAACATCGAATACAAAGCCAAAGAACTCGGCATCGAGCTGGGGACCAACGGATATGACAGTCGAAAAATCGTTTCGGAAATCAAGCGCATGGAGCAAGAAGGGTATCAGTTCGACGTGGCCGACGCATCGTTCAAGATCCTGCTCGAGAAGTTTACCGACCAGTATCAGCCCCTGTTCGAACTCAAATCCTTCAGGGTCCACATTGAAAAGGATGCGGACCGCCCCTGCACCGCCCATGCCACCATCAAGATTTCCGTGGGCGGCAAGGAGGAGATCACCGCCGCCGAAGGAGACGGACCGGTGAGTGCTCTCGATAACGCGCTGCGCAAGGCCCTGGACAAATTCTATCCCGAGCTGGCAGCCATGCGACTGATCGATTTCAAGGTGCGGGTCATCGATGGACGCGAAGGAACCGCAGCACGGGTTCGGGTGACCATAGAATCGAGGGATCACGACGATATCTGGAATACCGTCGGCGTTTCAGAAGATATCATCGAAGCGAGCTGGCATGCCCTGGCTGAAAGTGTTCAATACAAGCTGTCCATGGTAAAAGACAAACCCGGTTTCTCCAATGGGGTCAAAACTCCATGAGGAGTTATCAGGCAGCGCCTGATTGAGTGTTTTCGTTCAATCGGAATACGGTGAAAGGAATAAAATTTTGAAAAAAAGAGATGGAATAAATGCCGCGGGACGATTCTTTTATCAAGTCCTGCGGCCCATGCTCGTTAAGATTTTGCTCGTTGTTTAGACAGGAAATAATTATTACATACCCACACACTCAGGAATAGGAGCAAAATCATGAAAGAACGCGTCATTATTTTCGATACCACATTGAGAGACGGTGAGCAGTCTCCCGGCGCAAGCATGAATGCCGCAGAAAAGATGCGCCTTGCCACTCAGCTGGAAAAGCTCGGCGTCGATGTACTGGAAGCCGGATTCCCGGCAGCATCGCAGGGAGATTTCGATGCGGTGTCCAACATTGCGGGAAAACTTAAAAAAACCGAAGTCGCCGCCCTGGCGCGGACGTCCAAAGGGGATATCGACCGGGTCTGGGGCGCCATTCAGCATGCCGCAAAACCGAGGATCCATACGTTTATCGCCACGTCCGATATCCATATGCACTACAAACTCAACATGTCCCGGGACAAGGTCATCCACACGGCTGTTGACGCCCTGAAATATGCCAAGAGCTTCACCGACAATATCGAGTTCTCGGCAGAAGATGCCTCCCGGAGCGATCGGGATTTCCTTTGCAAGGTGTTCGAGGCAGCCATTGAAGCCGGCGCCACAACCATAAATATTCCGGACACGGTGGGATATGCCATCCCCGGGGAATTCGCCGACCTGGTGAAATATGTCATAGATCATACGCCCAATATCCATAAGGCCGTGGTCAGTGTACACTGCCACAACGACCTGGGCCTGGCCACGGCCAACACCCTGGCTGCATTGAACAGCGGTGCACGGCAGGCGGAGGTCACCATCAACGGCATCGGAGAACGGGCGGGCAACACCTCCATGGAAGAAGTGGTGATGGCACTTCACACCCGGCCCAATTATCTGCCGATGACCACCCATATCCATACCGAACTGATTTATCCCACAAGCCGCCTGGTGAGCATGATCACCGGTATCATCGTCCAGCCCAACAAGGCCATCGTCGGCGCCAATGCCTTTGCCCACGAGGCCGGAATCCATCAGGACGGCGTACTAAAAAATCCCATGACCTATGAGATCATGAAGCCTGAAACCGTCGGGCTCAGCGCCAGCAAGCTGGTTCTGGGCAAGCACTCCGGAAGACATGCCCTCCGTAACCATCTAAAGGAGATGGGATACGATCTTTCCGACGAAGAACTCCAGCTTGTCTTTACGAGATTCAAGGAACTGGCCGACAAGAAAAAACAGATTGTGGATGAAGATCTGGAAGTGATTGTTACCGAAGGTATACTGAGGACCGCCGATATTTTCCGCCTGGAATATCTGCATGTGATCAGCGGTACCACCGTCTTCCCCATGGCCAGCGTCAAACTCGCCATCAACGAGAGATCGGTCCAGGGGGCCGGTTACGGCAACGGTCCCATCGATGCCGCATTCAACAGTATCGCCAAACTCACGGGAACGGAATCCGAACTCTTGAGGTTTTCGGTCACTGCCCTTACCGGCGGAACGGACGCCCAGGGCGAAGTCACGGTTCGCTTGAGCGAAAAGGGTTTGATTGCCCTGGGCCGCGGCGCCGATCCGGACATCATCACCGCCAGTGCAAAGGCCTACGTCAACGGGCTCAACCGGCTGGAGTACTTGAAAGCCAATCCGGTGATGGCAACAACCTGACCCGGGGTGATCCCAGAGGGTTCAAGGCTTGCCTGCCTCGGGCATGGATTCAAGGGTTCGAGGGTTCGAGTGACCCGCCACAAAACAGGCGGATAAAAATGCTATAGAATTCAAAGGTTTGAAAAAGAAAGCTAACCATTCTTTCCAAATAACCGAAGGGGCCTGAACAGCCCCTTCGGTTCTATTTTATGCCTGCTTTTCAGGATCTATTGACCCAGCATCCCTTTTTTTAGCTTTGCATCCGCCGGTTTTTCACCCAGCCATATTGAAAAAACAGCCTTTTTGAAATCGAGCCCCGGAACAATACCTTTGAGCGCTCCCTTGATATAAACGCTGACCCCCTGCTCCGGAACGTAGATGATATCGTAGACATCGTCCTTCTTTGCTTCTTCCGTGAAAAAAGCGTTGAACTGATCGATCTCTGTTTGAATGGGCGCAATGTTCCCGTTGGTTCCATTCATGAAACCTGTGTTCCATCCATCCACCAGTTTCTCGCTGGAAACCCCGTCGCGAATAAAGTGCATTCGGATGGCCATGGGCGTATCTTCGTCGATGATCTTTACGGGATCCGACGCCTTTTGCTTTAAATAAAGACCGCCGGCATACACTTTGACAATAAATTTCTTTCGTAAGCCGGCGCCGTTTAGCAGCAATGCATCCTCGCCGGCCATGAGACTGTCGGGGAGTGCAACTTTGCCGACATCCATTGCAAATGCCGTGGGACTCATCATGAAGACCGCTAAAATTATGACCACTAGTCTTTTCATTATCTTTCTCCTTTCACACATTAAATTGCGTTGCAAGTTAACGGGGCGATACGTTCAACGTGCCGATGATATCCGCGATATCTGAGATATCCCGTTCCACCATAAAGGCTTCGATTCCGTCGATGATATCTATGGCGGTATGGGGATTGATAAAATTGGCGGTCCCGATCTGAACGGCTGCGGCACCGGCGATCAAAAATTCCAGTGCATCTTTTGCCGTCATAATGCCGCCGATGCCGATTACGGGAACCTTGACCACCTGGGCCACCTGCCAAACCATGCGCAGGGCCACCGGCTTGATTGCCGGTCCTGAAAGCCCGCCGGTGATATTGGCAAGCTTCGGACGTCTGGTTTCAACATCGATGGCCATGCCGGTGATGGTGTTGATCAAAGAAATGGAATCTGCGCCTTCAGCTTCAACGCTCCTTGCGATTTCAGTAATGTCCGTGACATTGGGGGAAAGTTTGACCATCATGGGCCGGGTGGAACGCTTCCTCACCGCCCGGACGACTTCGGCGGCAGTTTCCGGATAGCCGCCGAAAGCGATTCCCCCGGATTTTACATTGGGGCATGAAATATTGACCTCGATGCCGGAAACGTCTCCGATATCTTCAAGGCGCGCGGCCAGTTCAGCATATTCAGCGACGCTTTTACCATAGATATTGACGAATATGGGCGTTTTTACCCCTTCCAATAAGGGCAGTTTGGTTTTTTTAAAGGCCTCCAGACCGACATTTTCGAGACCGATGGCGTTGAGCATGCCGCAGGCGGTTTCAACAATCCTGGGGGGCGGATTCCCCTTGGAGGGCTCGAGGGATAAGCCCTTCACAACAAAAGCCCCCAGGCGATTCAAATCCAAAAGATGTTCGAACTCGGAGGCATAGCCGAAGGTGCCGGATGCCGTCATTACGGGATTTTTTAATTTGATCCCTCCGATATCTACGCTTAAATTCGTATTTTTCTGGGTCATGGTGAGCAATCCCTGTAATTTAACGAAAAAATGTCCCGAGCCTCTCAGCATCCACTCGGACGTGATGCAGCAAAACTTGAACTTTTTATAAAATAAATATTGATAGATAGCAAGAGACTGTTTTAACATTCGGCAAACGACAGTTAAACCCATAAAAAACCCACCTTCTCCGGAAGGGTGGTGTGACCGAGGTGATAGATATGAAAAAAATTCTGGGTATAATCGGTTCGCCGCGGAAACTCGGCAACAGCGAAATCATGGTCAAAGAAATCAGCAGGCATATATCCGTTCCCCATGAATTGCATCTTTTGCGACTTCAGGATTTCAAAATCCTCCCGTGCAGGGGTTGCTACCACTGTCTTTTCAAAACCGAAGGCTGTGTTCTGAAGGATGATTTAAATGCCGTATTAAAGGCCCTTCTGGATGCCGATGCACTCATCGTATCGGCACCCACCTATTTTCTGGGTCTCAACGCCTCCGTAAAATGCTTCCTGGACAGAGGGCTTTCCTTTTACTCGCATATTGAAAAATTATGGGGCAAACCGGCCGTGGGTGTTGTGACAACCGGCATTCGAGGGAAAGAGGGGTATAGCCTGCTGGGCATTCAAAGTTTTTTAAAGCTGATTTTTACAGATGAAAAAGATTCCCGGGTGGTCTATGGCGCCCTGCCCGGAGAAGTTTTTATGGATGAAGAGAATACGCGCACAGCCAAAGAATTGGCGTCAGCCCTGTTCGGCCCGCCTGCTGAAAAAAAAGGTCCGTGCTGTCCCCAATGCGCCGGCGACACGTTTCGATTTATGGACAACAATACCGTACGCTGCATGCTGTGCAGCAATTCGGGGAAAATGCGCGTGGCAGACGGCCACCCGGCGTTCGAGATGGGCCAAAGCGATCACGAGTTTTTTTCCAGCAAGGAAGCGGTGCTCAATCACAAACAATGGCTTCTGGGCATGAAATCCCGTTTCATCGAGCAGAAAAAAGCGCTCAAAGAGATTACCCGACAGTATTTAAACCAGGGAATCTGGATCAAGCCCCAACCCTAATTTCGACAACGCACACTTGCTAAGGGGTTCATTAATTATTTGCCCTAACCCGTACTTGAATTGACAGAACCTAAAACCGAGTTGCGACATCAGTTGACAGATTGTTATTTCTCGATATCAAAAATACAACCTCAAATTTTTCACTCAACGTCAAGATTTATAGCAAAAATCGCCACAACTATCGTTGGGTGATACATCCTATAATCTTCTTGTCAAGCATAAGTCCTTGCAAAAAATAGGTGCATTGATTTTCTCAAATTATAGGTTAAAATTGAAATCGGAGATGTTCTATTCGTCGAAATATTTTTTCAGCGTAGCTACATTTTCTTCATGCTGCACCTTAACCGCATCCATGAATAAGTAGGCAGATCCGGTTGGAAGGTGGTTTTGGAACTCCCGGATTTTACGCGCTACCCATGCTTGACCACGAATTAGAAGCTGTATCTTTTCATCAAGATTGTCCAGTGCGCGTATTTTATCGACGAACGCTCCTGCTTTGTCGCTGGGTTTGGCATTGAGATCATGAATAAGACTTACCAAGATTCGGCAGTTGACGCCTTCATCCCGTAAAAATTTTTCCAAAATAGGCTTTAATCGTTGATCTTCAATTTGCTTGTTCATTTCACTCAGGACAGTTACACCTGCACGTTCCGCCTCAAGCAGCATGTTGTAAAAATCTAAAAGTGTATTTGTGTCGGTTTTGCTCATAATGATTCTCCATTTAACGCCGTATAAATTCGTCACATATCTTTCATATAAATACTTTCGTATAGCTCTTCCAATCGAACGAGATGTGCCTCCTCATCCTGGTACAATCTTTTAAACATTTCCTCCATTGGAGCGCCACTACACTGCTGTGCCATTTTTTTGTAAAAATCAACAGCGCGCTTTTCATCATGAATGGCGTGTATCATAACGTCCTGATCGTCAGCATCTACTTCCAAAGACTTTTCCATTAAAAGAAGCGATAGTTTCATGCTGGGACCTTCTTTCATACCTTCTTCATGAAGTGCCACTGTCTCTTCAAAATAGGCTTTTTCCAGTATAAATTTGTGAGCCAATTCTTCCAGTGCCAGATCTTTTACAAGATTTTAACACGAGGTTCACGAATTTTCATATAGGCTTTTTTATAAGTTTGAAAACTCTTCATCTCCATCTCAATAGCCTTTTCCAGGGCGACTTCCCTTGTATAACAGACCTCTTCGTTTCCCATTGTACCATCCTTTATAGTTTATAACCATTTCATAGTGTATCTGAGACGAGAACCTGTTCTCTGATAAAGATTAAGCATTTTTTTCACAGGCAGACTAAATTCTGTTACACTCCTTCATAAGGTTTTCACATTTCGTTCCCTTCTGGAGGGTTAATCTGAAATATTGGCGACAAACTTTTTTCCGTATTCAGTACATTTGGTTGTGCTTTCATCGTCAGGATTCCATAACACCTTTATTCCATCATCCACTATTTCAAAGCCCGCTGATTTTAAACTTTCAGATATAATTTTAGTCGATTCACCACTCCACCCATAACAACCAAAAGCGACTGCTTTCTTGTTTTTAAACCTTAGTCCCTTTATCTCTTCAAGAATGGCTGCAACTGATACCAAGATTCCTCTGTTGATTGTTGGAGAGCCCATCAAGATCGCTTTAGATTTAAAAATTTCCGTAATAACATCATTTTTATCGGTTTTAGCCAGATTAAAAAGTTTCACATTAACTTCTTTGTCAGTTTCTTTAATACCATTGGCGATATTCTCAGCCATGACACGAGTACCGTTCCACATCGTGTCATAGATAATCGTTATCTGATTTTCCTGATAGTCATTAGCCCATTCCAAGTACCGTTCGACAATCTGCTCAGGCTTGTCACGCCAGATTATACCGTGACTCGTACAAATGATATCCAGAGGTAGATTAAAAGACAATACTTCTTTAATTTTCTTGGTAACCATCGGACTGAAGGGAGTTAATATGTTCGCATAATATTTAATGCATTCAGTAAACAACTCGTTCTGGTCAACAAGATCATTGAACATATACTCCGATGCATAATGCTGTCCAAACCCATCATTGCTGAACAAAATATTGTCTTCCGTTAAATAGCAGAACATACTGTCTGGCCAATGGAGCATCGGGGCCTCTATAAAAATGAGTTCTTTTTGTCCCAGGCTCAGCTTGTCACCAGTTTTTACAACATTGAAATTCCAGTCTTGGTGATAATGTCCTTTTAACGATTTAACACCGTTATTGGTGCAATAAATGGGCGTATCGGGGATAATACGCATCAGTTCGGGCAGTGCACCGCTATGATCACTTTCGGCATGATTGGCGATGATGTAATCGATTTTATTCAAGTCGATCTCATTGGCCAGTTTTTCGACAAACTCCTTGGCAAATGGTTTCCAGACCGTATCGATTAAGGCCACTTTATCTTCTTTGACCAAATAGGAATTGTAAGAAGACCCGCGATGGGTGGAGTATTCGTCTCCGTGAAACTTTCTAAGTTCCCAATCAATTTTGCCAACCCAGTATATATTGTTTTTAACGTTAAGACTCATGCTGCACCTCCTTTTTTATTGTTGATAATATCTCAGAAAAGATCCCATACATTCTTCCGTTACAATGTAAACTTTTTTTACAATTACAAAAACTTATTTAAACGGCAACCAAATCAAGAGATGATACACAATCAATAAGTCTTGACATTTTTTTTACCGCCAAAATACCGCATGAACTGTGCTCTTTCATATATCGATGGATCTATGCTTTTGCTTTGGCTCATTTTTCCTTTAAAATCAGATAATCGCTTAAAGCCTCTACTCACCATCCAGCTTTTTAAACGCTCCAACAACTGCTCGATGTATCCTATACCATTGCTATAAAGACAGGACACAATTTGAACCGCATCGGCACCGGCCAAAATCTGCTTAATAACCGCATCGCCATCGTGGACACCGGTTGATGCGGCAAGATTACAGTCGACTTTTTCTGCCATTATTGCAATCCATCGTAAAGAAATTGCCAATTCTGAGGGCGTGCTGAAAACGAATGAAGGTATGACTTTAAATTTGTCTATATCGAAATCGGGGCTAAAAAAGCGGTTAAAAAGCACCAGTCCCTTAATCCCTGATTTTGACAATTTTTGAATCATGGGCCCAAGATCGGTGAAATAATGGCTAATTTTCAATGCAACCGGGATGGAGACTTCTTGCAGAATTTTCTCAACAACCTGAAAATATATTCTTTCTGTATCTTCTTTTGAGCGGCTGAAGTTTGATGGTAAAAAGAACATATTTAATTCGAGTGCATCAGTTCCAGCTTGTGCTAAATCCCTGGCGTAAGCTATCCAATCAGCAGAATGATAATAACAGTTAATGCTTGCAATGACGGGGATGGAAACATTACTTTTGCTTTCTTCAATGAGTGTGATATATTTGTTTAAATTGTCCTCTCTTATTTTGTAGTCATAATAATCAATCGGATTCTCGCGACCATCATAATCAAAGTATTTAGGAGGAAAACCTATTTCCCCTGTTTTTTTTATAAAATCCTCATATTCATAAGCT
>Ga0209013_10002035_pt1 | contig 18535 bp, 17 predicted proteins | sample Cruoilmetagenom2_FD_187291 | JGI IMG/M metagenome (GOLD analysis project Ga0209013, IMG submission 187291) | Oil polluted marine microbial communities from Coal Oil Point, Santa Barbara, California, USA - Sample 2 (SPAdes) (version 2) | ecosystem: Environmental > Aquatic > Marine > Oil seeps ...
CAGTGAACCGGCGCCGGAACCACGCCCCGGACCGACCGGAATGGCATTATCCTTGGCCCACTGGATAAAGTCGGCAACGATCAGGAAGTAGCCGGGAAATCCCATCTGCAGAATGACATCCAGTTCAAACTGCAGACGCTCTTCATACTCCTGCAGGTGCTGTTGATACTCTTCGGCATCGGGATCAAGAATCTCCTGCAGGCGTTTTGCCAGTCCTTTACGGCTCTCTTGTGTAAAGAATGTCTCGGTCGTCATCCCCTGCGGCACAGGAAACTCCGGAAGCACATTCTCCCCCAGGGTCAGTTCAAGATTGCAGCATTTGGCAATCTCAACCGAGTTTTGCAGTGCAGCAGGTAAATCGGCAAAGAGTTCGCACATCTCCTCTTCAGTGCGCAGATACTGCTGCCCGGTGTAGATTTTCTGGCGGCGGGGATCATCCAGGGTGCGGCCGTCGTGAATGCAGACACGCACCTCATGGGCCTCGAAATCCTCCTGCTTCAAAAAACGCACATCGTTGTGAGCAACTACAGGCAGTTGCTGCTGCTGGGCAAAATCGACCAGCAGATGCAGGGCGTCCTCTTCGTTGACCCTGCCGGTGCGGCTCACACCGAGGAAATAGGCGCCGGGAAAATGGCTGCGCCACTGATTCGCATACTCCACGGCCAAATCAGCCCGCGTAGCCAGCAACGCCTGAGCAACATCGGATTCATGAGATGGCGCAATCGCAATCAGACCATCACTGCTATCCTTGAACCACTCACGTTCCATCATCGCCTTGCCGAGATGCTGCCCCTCGCGGTAACTGCGGGAGACCAGCCGGGTCAGGTTCAAATAGCCCTCCCTGTTGCGCACCAGCAGCAGCAGGCGATGCGGCTTGTTGACATCATCTGCATTGCGCACCAGCGCATCGACGCCAATGATCGGCTTGACCCCTGCTGCTGTTGCTGCACGGTAAAACTTGACCATCGAAAAGAGGTTGGAGCGATCTGTATTGGCGACCGCCACCAACCCCTGTTCACACACAGCAGTGACCAGCGGCTTGATGCGCACCATGCCGTCGAGCAGCGAATATTCGCTATGAACACAGAGATGTACGAAACGTGGCGTCACGGATACAAGTACCTGGTAATAATCTGAATAGTCGGGTCTACCGCAGTTCTAAGGAAGCTCTGATCAAGTCGCTTCGCGCCTCGACCAGAGCATTCCTGCAAGTTAGTCTACGGGGGAAGGGTTATCTATCAATGAGTTACAATGCACATCCAGATTGCCCTTCCCCCAAACTCCCATCCCAATGGACTTATTCAGAGGCTCCCCAACCCTCTCCCTCCGGGAGAGGGGATATAGTCAATCAGTCGGTTATAACAATTTCCTAACGGGCGCAAATGAACGCCGGTGTATCGGCGTAACCCCCAGTTGCTGCAGCGCCTGCAGGTGTATTTTCGTCGGATAGCCCTTGTGCCTGGCAAAACCGTAGCCGGGGTATTTTATCTCCATATCGACCATTTCGCTGTCCCTGGCAACCTTGGCAATGATCGAGGCAGCACTGATGCAGGGGTGAATTGCATCTCCCCGAATAACAGCCTCGGCATCACAGGATAAATCCGGCAGGCGGTTGCCATCCACCAGCGCCCTGTGCGGCTGCAGCGCAAGAGCATCAACGGCGCGCTTCATCGCCAGCATGGTCGCATGCAGGATATTGAGATCATCGATCTCCTCCACCTCTGCACGCGCAATAGACCAGGCAAGCGATTTCTCCCTGATCTCTAGCGACAACTGCCTGCGCTTTTTTTCCGTCAGCTTCTTGGAATCCGCCAATCCCTCGATGGACCGCTGTGGATCGAGGATGACGGCTGCCGCAACCACCGGACCCGCAAGCGGACCGCGACCGACCTCATCGACTCCGCAGCATAATATCTGATGATTTTGAGCAGTATGAATGATCACGCTCCCGCCGTGAAAAAAGTGATTTTAACAGCAGCAACCTCTACCCAGATACTCAATTTTGTTCTCAATAGCGATCATCACCCCTTATTCTCTCTATGCTATGATTAAGATTTGGTAACTTCTCAATAAGTCCATGCGTCGTTTCAAATAGCCCTGCCTCCTGCATGGGGTTGTTGAGATATTACAGAAACTTCTGTTGACCTGGTGTTTTCAACGAGTTATGGGTTTTCAAAAGCAAAATAGCGCATCCATGGCTGGAAAGAGTGTAATACTGCTCTCGCTATTAGGAGTACTGCTGCCCGCACTTTTTCTTGGATACATGCTGCATACAAAGTGGTTAAAACCACTGACGCTCCTTGAACAGATCAGAGATGACGGCCGTCTCATTGCCATCACCACAAAGGGCGCCACCACCTATTTTGACAGTGTGAATGGCCCGGCTGGTCTGGAATATGAGCTGGTGACAGCTTTTGCAAAAGAGCTCGGAGTTTCAGCTGAATTTGTTTTTTCCCGCGACAGCGAGGAGATAGCTTCTAAACTCCGCAGTGGTAAAGCCCATCTTGCGGCAACAGGAGCAACACCGCCGAATGCAGTCCGCAAGCTCAATCATGGGCCTGTCTATCAGCAGGTGACATCCCAGCTGATCTATCGCAGCGGCCATGCACGGCCTGCATCGATCGATGAACTGACATCAGGAATCCTGGAGGTCCCTTCCGGATCTCCTGAAGACGCACTGCTGCAGAAACTGCAGCAGTCAGGGGATCTCGAGTTGCAGTGGACTGCCTCTGACGGGACCGATTTCGAACAACTCATGACTCTGGTTGATGAGGAGATGCTCGACTATACGGTTGCCGACTCCAATCTTTTTGCTTTCGAACGGCGTCACTTTCCAAGAATGCGTGTTGCTTTCGATCTCGATAATCCGCGTCCGCTGCAGTGGCTGAGCGCACGCTCCAGAGACGACTCACTCAACAGCGAGATTAACCGCTTTTTCGATAAAATCCGGGACAATGGTTCTCTTCAGGAGAGCATTGAGCGCTACTACGCCATTGCTGACGACATGACGATTGCACAGAGTCTCACTTTCTGGTCATTTGTCGTTGAGCGCCTGTCTGTTTATAAAGTTTTATTTCAGGAAATTGCGGCTCAACATGATTATGACTGGCGTCTGCTGGCCGCGATCGCTTACCAGGAGTCGCACCTCAATCCTGCTGCTGTCTCCCCCACTGGAGTCAAGGGGTTGATGATGCTGACAGAGGCTACTGCCGAAACGTTCAGCATCACTGACAGGGCTGACCCGGAACAGAGCATCCAGGGCGCTGTACGTTTTCTGAAGTTTCTTGACAGGCGAATTCCTGAAGAGATCAGCATGCCTGACCGCTTATCCTTCATCCTTGCCAGCTACAATGTCGGCCTGGGTCATATCTTCGATGCACGCTTGATGACAAGAGTGCTGGGGGGCAATGCTGACAGCTGGCCGGATGTGCGCCAACGTCTGCCACTGCTGGCAGAGGAGCGCTTTTACAGCAAACTCAAGTATGGTCAGGCGCGTGGAGATGAGCCTGTCACCTATGTCGACAACATTCTCAAATACTATGATCTGCTGGTGTGGCATACCAGTTTCAGGAACAGGAACATCGACTCACCTGTTGTAACCAACCGGTAGTACAACTGTCATTTCGACCGTAGGGAGAAATCCTGAATCCGCGCATTCAACCGGGTGCTTTAAGATTTCTCCCTATGGTCGAAATGACACATAATTCTGTAGATGAAGCGCATCAATCGAAATTCACGCGAACGATGCGTTTCGCAAGCTCAGCAGCATCCTGCAGTCTGTTCCATGCATTGCTTGAAGTTGTGTAGGACGATGCTATTCTGGTATCGTAATGGGTTTTGCCTTGTTCTCCGCTCTGCGGCGTTTGAAAAAACCGCTGAGCTGTGCTGAGCACTGTTCCGCCATGACGCCTGGTGTCACTTCCAACTTGTGATTAAAACGATGATCGGGCGGCAGCAGGTCGAAGAGACTACCTGCGGCGCCCGCCTTGGGATCGCTTGCGCCATACACAAGCCTGTCGATACGGGCATGAATGATTGCTCCCGCACACATCACGCAGGGCTCCAGCGTCACATAGAGAGTTGCCCGGGGGAGTCTGTAGTTTTGCAGCGACTCTCCGGCGGTGCGTATTGCCTCGATTTCGGCATGGGAGGTTGGATCATGGGTGGCGATGGGGTTGTTATAGCCTTCGGCAATCACTTCATCATTGATCACGATGAGAGCACCGACAGGGACTTCGCCCTGCTCTTCAGCCTTTGCCGCGAGCAACAGCGCCTGCTGCATCCAATAGTTGTCGTCGAACATCACTGTCTGGGAGCCTGTAGGACGCGGAAGATTAATGGATTGCGCACAAGATCTCTCCTTAGTCGAGATGACAAGCTGCAAAACAGGATAGGAAGGATGCCAATAGTGAATTTATGGGATAGGGGTTCGGGGGAAGGGCACCACAGAATGCCCACTATTACTCATTGATAGTTACCCCTTCCCCCGTAGAAAAACTTGAAAGAAGTTCTGATCGAAGCGCGCAGCGATTCGTTCAGAGCTTCTATAAATCCAGTATCGAAGGGTGCTTGCTCACAGACTGTGCTGCGCGCACCACTGGCTGAGACTGCTGATAGATGACATCGGCAAGAATCCGGGCGGCTTCATTGCGTTCGATCTCATCGATCTTCTCCTCCTTGTCGATTTTTTCAGTCAGATCCTCATCGTCCTCGTCAGCCTTGCTGAGCGGAGAGAGTCCAATTGAGCGCCTGTATTCATTCCGCAATTCGCGGCGCTGATTCTCTTTTTTAGCCCACTCGGCTTTACGCTCGTGCTCATTGAGTGAGACGCTCTTCTCATTTTTCAGGTTATGAAAAAGCTGCGACTGACCCTGCAGATAGATAAAACCACTATCCTTTTTGATGCGCTTTTTATGGCTCGACTCCGCCTTGTCCAGCCTGGCGGTTTTCCAGTCTGAATAGTCTGCCGCTTTTATTTTTGACCAGGGCAGCGCATTGTCATAGGAGCGTTCGCCATAATCGGAGTCGATGATGGTTGGAAAGCTGATATCCGGCGTCACTCCCTTGTGCTGTGTACTGGCGCCGTTGACCCGAAAAAACTGGGCGATAGTCAGGCGCAGACGCCCCATATCTTTGCCGCTGGAGACATAGTTGCTCAAATCGATCAGTTGCTGCACAGTTCCTTTGCCGAAGGTTGGTTCGCCAATGATGATGCCGCGGCCATAGTCCTGGATGGCGCCGGAGAAAATTTCCGATGCTGATGCGCTGTTGCGGTTCACCATGACAGCCAACGGGCCGCTATAGACGAGTTCCGGATCCGGATCCCTTTCCGCCTCGATGCCGCCGCTGTAATCACGCACCTGGACAATGGGGCCTGATTTAATAAATAACCCGGTCAACTCCGTCGCTTCAGTCAGCGATCCGCCGCCATTATCACGCAAGTCGATGACAATGCCATCAACACCCTTACCCTGCAGCTCTTTCAGCGCTTTACGCACATCGCGTGTGGTGCTGCGGAAGTTCTTGTTTCCTGACGAGGCGCCCTGAAAGTCACGGTAAAAGGTAGGCACGTCAATCACACCGATCCTCTTCCCCTGCATGCCGTCAGGAGTTTCGATCACAGATGACTTGACCGCCTGCTCCTCAAGCTTGATCTTGTCGCGCACCAGAACGATCTCTTTGGTGATTTCACTGCTGCCGCTCTTTTTCAGAATAATATTCAAGCGAACGGTGCTGCCTTTTTTTCCACGGATTTTTTCAACCACATTCTGCAGACGCCAGCCGATGACATCCACCATTTCACCACTCTTTCCCTGGGCAACACCGATCACCTTGTCACCAGCATGAAGCAGTCCGGACTTGTCTGCAGGACCGCCCGGGACGACGCTTTGTATCGAGGTGTATTCATTGTCACTTTTCAGCACGGCGCCTATGCCCTGTAGTGAGAGGCGCATGGTAATATCAAAATTTTCCGCATTATGCGGCAGCATATAACCGGTATGGGGTTCAAGCGCACCGGTGTAGGCATTCATGAAGGTTTGAAAAACATCGTCGGCGCTCATCTGGTGTGTGCGACGCTGCGTGCCTTCATAGCGCTTGGTCAATTTCTCCTTGATCTCCTTGTCGTCTTTGTCCATCAGGTGCAGCGCCAGGGTGTCATTCTTGACGCGCTTGCGCCACAGGCTGTCCAGCGCTTTTTGAGTGGCAGCCCATTCCGCATCTTCCCTGTCAATGAGATACTTCTCATCGAGAGTAAAATCAAAAGGGTAATCGACCAGCTCCACCGCCTTGTTCATACGCTTATCGACACGCTCGCGAAAACGTTTAAAGATCGCAAATGATGCATCCAGGCGCGCGTTTTTGATGTCATCATCCAGGCGATTACTGTAGAGACGCTCAAACTCATTGATATCGCTTTTGAGAAAAAAGCTTTTATTCGGGTCAAGCATCTGCAGATATTTCTTCAGTATCTCCTTTGAGAAGCTGTTATCCAGTTTGTGGTTCTTATAGTGATAGCGCTTCATTACCCTGGTCGTCAGCAGAAGCGCCTTCTGATGAGTCAGGGATGGCTTCAGCTCTGATACCGGGATCTCTTTTGGCACATTAGCCAGCAGGCTGCCGCTGAAAAACAGCAGCAGAAGAGCAATCAGTATCTGCGAAAATGAGGATTGCATGATGTTAGGGAACCTCTGAATAAATCCAAGGGATGGGGGTTTGGGGGAAGGGCGATCTGGATATCTATTGTAATCCATTGATAGATAACCCTTCCCTCGTAGAAAAACTTGCGGGAATACTCTGGTCGAGGCGCGCAGCGACTTGATCAGAGTTTCCTTAGGCGACCTGCATTGCAATGCGCTCTGATACTCTTTTGATACGATTCTGTTCATCAAGATACACCAGTGTTGGATGAAAGATTGCCGCTTCCGACTGATCAAGCCCGGCATAGCTACAGATGATAATCAGATCACCCGGCGTGGCGCGATGCGCCGCTGCGCCATTGACGGAAACTATACCAGAATCTCTTTCAGCTTCAATAGCATAGGTTGTAAACCTTTCACCATTTGTAACATTATAGATTTCGATCTGCTCGTAGGGCAGGATATTTGCCGTATCCAGCAGATTGCGATCAATTGCACAGGAGCCTTCGTAGTCAACCTCGGCATGGGTGACCGTTGCACGGTGCAATTTACTTTTCAGAAGTGTCAGATGCATAGATAGAATATTGTGGTAAATACATGACAATTATAACTTATTATATGGAGCACCACTGATACAATTTCAACCCCGCCCTATTACCTGAGAATGTAAAAGCGCCTATGGTTTTAATATCTGTTTCCATGCGGCGTACTTCTGCTCAGTGTTCATGCGGGCGTTAGCCGGACTTGTCGACGGCAGCTGATGATAGTGATAGCTTTCCGGGTTCCTGATTTGCGCCAGCAGGTGGCGGCGGAAACTGCTCCACGCTTTGCCGCCATTGAAACAGAGTGTATGGATTGTCGGCTGCGCGGATAACAGTTGTGGAATATCATTGGGGATTTCGCTCAGCGGATCGATGGCGCTGTCAAGACTGCTGCCACTGCGCTCACACTGCTTGAGCACATCCCACAGCAGGACTCCGTTCGATGCAAGCCTCTGCAGGCGCAGGGAATACTCCAGACTCACATCAAATCCATAGAGCCCGGCCATGATCGGCCAGAATGCATTATGCGGCCAGGCGTAATATTGCTGTGCTTCGAGTGAAGCCTTTCCCGGCATGGATCCCAGTATCAGGGTGTGCGGATTTTTTCCGATCACCGGGGGAAAACTGTTGATGGGTGATGAGGCGATTCTGTTGCTCATACTCTTTGATATGAATGTTTAACCACAGATGCACACGGATGCACACAGATACTCATGAGTCTCTTGCAAAACTCGTAAATAGTGAGTTTTGTCATCTCGAACGAATGTGAGAGATCTTATTTATCAATAACCTAAGATTTCTCCTTTCAGTCGAAATGACAGCTTTTGAAAGCTTTGCAAGAGGCTCTCTTAACATTTTTGATCTGTGTGCATCTGTGGTGAAAAAGTTTTTTGGATGTTCTTCCAGTCCCGTAAGGTGGCATAAGCAAAGTGCATGGCGCCTTTCCATGCGGCGCAATGCCCTTGGTTATTGCGCCATACACGGAGTTATTGAGGGGTTACCTAATACCTAAAACCTAAAACCAAAAGCTTAAAAAGCCCGCTCAAGAGCGGGCTTTTCGTTACCACCTGATCAACACTCAATCATTCAATGACTGATAGTAATCCATGAGGATTTTTGCAACTTCATCGCGGGAGAATTCCGGTGGCGGCGCAATGCCCTGCCCCAGCATCTCGCGAACCTTGGTGCCGGAGAGCAGCACAAAGTCCTCCTTGGTGTGATCAGGCGCATCACGCATCATCACGACCTTATGGAGTTTCTTGGAGTATGCGGCGTGGTCGGCGCGGAAAATCTCGATATCCATGGAGCCTTCGGGAACCTCGTCATCAAAGATGGTCTGTGCGTCGAAATCACCATAGTAGTCACCGACGCCGGCATGGTCACGGCCGATAATAAAATGGGTGGCGCCCATGTTTTGACGGAAGTAGGCATGCAGCACGGCTTCGCGTGGACCGGCATAGAGCATGTCGAAACCGTAACCCGTCACCATCACGCTGTTCGGTGGGAAGTAGAGCTCCGCCATCTTGCGAATCGCTGCATCGCGCACAGGAGCTGGAATATCGCCCGGCTTGAGTTTGCCCAGCAGCATGTGAATCACCAGACCGTCTGCATCAAAAGCCTCCATCGCCATGTGGCACAGCTCTTCGTGTGCGCGGTGCATAGGATTACGTGTCTGGAAAGCGACAACCTTGTTCCAGCCATGCTCCTGGACTTCGTTGCGGATCTCGACCGCGGTGCGGAAGGTATCCGGATAATCAGCCTGGAAGTAGGAGAAGTTCAGCACCTTGACCGTGCCGGAAACGGCATGACGCCCCTGGGAGTTGAATGCAGCAACACCTGGATGCTCAGGATCATCAGTACGATAGACCTTGTCGGTCATTACCGCCATCTGCTCGTCAGAGACCTCCTCGATGGTCGAGATTTCCATCACGGCCAGAACAGGATTGCCATCGACATTTGGATCACGCAGAGCAATACGATCGGCATCCTTGATCCCATCGATATCTTCCAGCAGGCACATAACCGGCACAGGGAAGAAGTGGCCGTCAGACATCTTCATCTTCTCGGCGCATCCCATTGCATCGCCAACGTTCATGAAGCCTTTCAGCGGGCTGAAGTAGCCGGCGCCCATCATCACCGCATTTCCTGCAGCCTGTGAACTGATAACCACGGACGGCAGTGCTTCCGCCTCCTTAGCCAGCGCCTCACGCTCGGCTGCATCATAAACGAATAACGGCTTTAACTCGTTGGAGCCAATTGGTTTGATCATATTGATCATCTCCTCAATCGATACATAGAATCGGCAATAGTGTCATAGCACCACTGCCACAAAAATATTCTGAATCCGCAAAATTATCACAATAGGCAAGGATCCCCGCCCAAGATCTTTTTATGGGGTTGTTGAAAGAGATAAAGCCCCTTAATGCAACATCGCAATTCAACAATCCTGAAAATCACTCATTTTGATTAATCCGAATGAATTTAACACAATTCCCGCCGGCATGTGTTTGACACTTGTCAAGCATTGCACACTTCATCCGGAAGTTACCCGGAGAGACGCGACACCCAGCCTGTTGCGGACGTCTCTGTCACATCCATCACCAGTGACGGAAACAGCCCCCCGATCAGAATCAATATCGCAAAAACCACCACCACCAGCAACTCCCTCCAGCGCAGATCAACACATTCATCAATCACACTGTTGGTGACCGGCCCCAGAAAGGCCTTGCGGAAGATGCTCAGAAAATATCCTGCGCCGAGAATCACCCCGAAGAGCGCCGCCAGTCCAGCGCCTGTATGGGTTTTCAGCGCACTGATGATCATCAGGAACTCCGCAGGGAAACCACTGGTGCCGGGCACGCCCATCGCCGCAAGGCCGAAGAGAAAGAAAAAGGCGGCCAGCAGCGGCATTTTAACGGCAACCCCGCCCAGGCTGATGATTTCATTTGATCCGGTGCGGTGATGCAGGAACCCGGTGAGCAGGAAAATGCCGCCGGAGACGATTGTAAAGTTGAGAATCTGGTACAGGGCGCCCTGAATACCCTGGATATTGAATGAGGAGATCGCCAGAACAACCAGTCCGACGTGACTGATGCTGGAAAATGCAAGCATTCTGCGCAGATTGCTCTGCTGCATCGCCATCAATGCGCCATAGAGAACAGCGACCACTCCCAGAGCAGCCAGCAACCAGTGAAACTCCTGTGCGGCAGTCGGCGCCAGCGGCACGACGAAGCGGATCAAACCATAGGCGCCCAGCTTGAGGCCGGTCATGATGGCGCCAATTGCAATCGGCCCCTCCATGGTCACCACTGCAAGCCAGGTGTGCAACGGAAACAGCGGCGTCTTGAAGGCAAAACCGAACAGCAGCAGCAAAAAAATCATCGTCTGCGTCTGTTCACCATGTAAGTGCTCATGCAGCGCCACATAATCAAAAATCAGCACATCACCCGGCTGATAGAGCGCCAACAGCACAAAACCAAACAGCAGCGGGATTCCGCCAACCATCATCAGCAGAGTATATTTTAATGCGGCATAGCGCCGGTTCGGACCGCTCCCATAGAGACTGATGAGAAAATAGATCGGAACCAGGGTCAGCTCCCAGAAGAGAAAGAAAAGTATCGTATCCAGAGAGGTAAAGATGCCGATAGTCGCACTTTCGAGCAGCAGCAGCAGTGTAAAGTAGAGCTTTGCCATGGTGCGGATACTTCGCCAGGAGGAGAGTATCACGCCAATAAACAGCAGGCTGGTCAACGGCAGAAAGAACAGCGAGATGCCATCGACTCCCAGCATATAGTGAATATTCAGGGTCGGGATCCACTCTCTCTTTTCGACAAACTGGAAGCCGGGTGTGGCCGAATCAAAGCCGGCCACAACAGCAACAGAGATGAACAGCCCGGCTATCGCTGTCAACAGCGCTATCCAACGCGCCATGCGGGCGTCTGCAAACAGCCAGATCAATCCCGCACCCACTGGCAATAAAAGGATAAGCAGACTCAGCAAGGGCAAACCTGTCGACATGGAGAGTAAATTTTCAACCATGACAATCACTCATGAGGGTTATACAGTTCATGCAGGGCATTCAGCGGCGTGTCGATCAACTCCAGCCAGGGTTCGGAGTAAAACCCAACCACGACAAGCACCAGGATCAGCAGCAGCGACACCAGCCTCTCGTGTGGCGTGGTGGTCTCCAGAACCGCCTCTGGCGCCCTGTTTTCGCGTGGCGTCAGAAAGGCCCGCTGGAATGCCCACAGCAAAAATCCGGCGGCAAATACATTCCCCAGGGCAGCAGCAATTGTCACCAGTGCGCCATTGCGCTCCATTGCCGCCTCGAGAATCAGATGCACGGCATCGAAACCGGGGGTTCCGGGCATGCCAACGATCGACAGGCCTGCGATCAGAAAGGTGATGCCGATAATCGGAATGGTGTCAAACAGCCCTCCAAGACGCGACAGCAGCATACTGCCTGTGCGACGAAACACAAAACCGGACATGAACAGCAGTCCCGCCGTTGCGAGACCGAAATTGACAGCCAGTAAAACACTTCCCTGAAATGCGGTATGACCCAGGCTGAAAAGCCCGATAATGAGGATACTGGTATGGCTGATGACAGCATAGGCGAGCAGCCGCCGCATGTTTCGCTGCATGAACGCCAGGATTGCAGCATAGAAAACACCGGCAACCGCAAAGGCGGTGACATAGAGATGCCACTCGTTGATCGCTTCAGGCACCAGTGGAAACATAAAGCGCAACATGCCGTAAATGCCCACCTTCAGTCCCAGCAGAATCACCGGGGCAAGCGCCACATTTCCATGTGCAGCGACGATTGGCAGCCAGCCATGCAAAGGAAACAGCGGCGTGCGAATCGCCAGGCCGTAAAAGAGCAGGAAAAAAATTGCAGACTGGAGGTGGCTCGCAACCGGAACCTGAAGCAGATCAAGGAGATCGAACTTCCACACCCCGCCAGTTGCATCTGCGTAGTTCCAGCCCAGCATCATGACGCTACCGGCAAACAACAGCAGCCCGGTAAACATGAACTGCAAAAAACGCTCACGCGCCAGATCCTTCTCCGGAGAGCTGGACCAGTGAATCAGCAAATACCCCGTCAGCAGCAGTTCAAGCGCAGAAAAAACCAGGAACCACAGCAGGTTGAGGGTAGTGAACAGCGTCATCAGCACAGAAGATGTCGCCAGGATGACGCTGAAGAGTTTTGGCGCATCATCCAGCTGGCGGCCGATAATATAGAGCACCAGCAGCAGCGTCAGCAGAGCAGTAAGCAAAATAAAGAGTACGGCCATACCGTCAACAGCAGCGTGATAACCGGGCAGCAGCGACCACTGCTCGGCAAACTGCATGACATTGACGGTGACATCAAAATGGCGATAGAGATCCACCGCCAGCAACATTTCACAGGCGACGGCAAGCAGGCCGATCACTTTGGCCGCAGGGGCATTTTTGAGCCACCACAGCATCAAAGCAGCCGCCAGCGGCAACAATTGCAACAGCAGCAGCAACGGCCATTCACTTTGTGACTGCCACGCCATTTCAGAAACGGTGATCATCAACAGGAACCCGGCAATGCACCAGACAATTCAGGCACAGTTGGAAACTCGGAATATTAAGAGTTGCTTATAATAAGTTATTGTGGGAGCCGGAAAAAGAAAAAGATGGAATAATTGATAATTGCCTGTTAACGTCAATCGTGAATTCTGCTTTTAACGGATTAAAAGGAGCTTGGAAATGGACGCCAGGGACAACGGATTTACCTTTCTGGAACTGATCATCACTATTGCAATTGCTGCAATTGTGATGGGGATCGCCATCCCCTCCTTTCAATCGCTGATCTCATCGACCCGCATCTACACGCAGAGCAGGAACCTCTTTAACACTCTGGTCATGACACGCTCACGCGCGATCACCAGTGGATACCGCACCATTCTGTGCCCGACAGTTGATGGGGAGCAGTGCAACAACGACAACAAATGGCATCATCAGCTGATCATCTTCGAAGACAGGAACGGCGACGGAAAACGGGATCTGGAAAATGAACCGATCGTTCACACCACGGAGGCAGCTGAGCAGCTGAACATTTACTCCGGAAGCAGCTACACTTCAACCGGGGCGAGAAGAAAAGTCGCATACTATCCAATGGGGCATGCCTACGGAAGCACTATTACGATTACAGTGTGCGACAAAAGAGGGGCAACAGACCCTTATCTGATCGTGGTATCCAACTTCGGGCGACCAAGAATCTCCAGCGTACGCGCTGACGGCTCAAAACCGCAATGCCCGTGAAATTATTTGACGCCGGCATGCATCAAGATTATTTCTCAAATAGCCCGAATTTTGAATACGCAATTGCCACAACAGATGTCATTTCGACCGCAGGGAGAAATCCTGATATACCCTATTCAATTCACTGACACAAGATTTCTCCCTGCGGTCGAAATGACAATATGCAACCGTAGACTCCATGTATTAACTTGCTACGTAATTTAAGGTTGTTAATACATGAAGTCAGACGTATTAGCCAATAATTGCGCCAGAAAAAACCCTCTGGCACAATTGCTTGCAAGTTAATACATATCAGGATGCTGCTGAACTTGCGCAGCGCATCCTTTGAAAAAAATACTTATCTGACGGCCCGGAGGCTAACCACCTGCCTCTATTTCTGAATATACCAGCCTGAATTTCCGCCCCCGCCACCTCCACCCCGCTGCCGGCCCCCATGCTGTCCTGAGTCCCTGTTTCCACGGCGCTCAGAGCCCTTGACACTACCGCCCTTCTCCTTGTATTTGCGCTGATAGCGTTTCCCGGATCCATCACGGTAATGCTTTGCTTTTCCCTTGTATTTACTCCGGTGCTCATGGTGTTTCAGGTAGGGTCTGTCATTCCGCATGCGAAGGTGGACGCGATCATGCTGATTAATGTAGATATGGCGTGGAAGCCGCCTGGCATGATGCCAGCGCCCACGATCATGATGATAGTAGTAGCCGCTCCGGTAATTGTAGTAGACACCGACCGACGGATAGTAATAGTAGTCGTACCAGGGCTGCTGGTAGGCGACGACTGTTCCCACATAGGGAGTTTGATAACCAACGGCGCCACCGACATAATAGGGGTCATAGCAGCCGGATACAGTGAGTAATACAACCCCACCGGCGGCTGTCAGCAACAGTGGCGGAGATTTTTTTACAGACATCATGGATTCTCCTCAGGACTCATCACAGCATTTGACCAACAGCGAATAGATTAGTTGCAGATGGCGGCTGTTACGGGATATAAAGAAGAAAACCCTGATCAAGTCGCTCCGCGCCTCAGGCAGAGCATTCCTGCAAGTTTTTTTTACGGGGGAAGGGTCATCTATCAATGGCTTACACTCAGCATTCGGATTACCCTTCCCCCGAACCCTCATCCCACAATTTTATTCAGAGGTTCCAAAACTGATGGCGATCATCACTCCGGCAGTGTCAGCATCAGAAACAGCAGTTATTGCAGAACTCGCCAGGCTGATCTGGAATGAACACTACAGCAGCATTATCAGCCAGCAGCAGATCGACTATATGCTGGAAAACTTCCAGAGCGCAGCGGCGATTGACAAGCAGATTGCCGACGGGACGCTCTATTTCCTCATCAGCAACAACAGTCGGCCTGCGGGCTACCTTGCGGTGACGCCGGATGTGGAAAACAGGAGACTCCATATCAGTAAAATCTACCTCGATGCAGCACACCGCGGCCAGGGGCATGGAAAGCAGGCGCTTGATTTTATCGAAGAGCAGTGCCGCAAAATGCACATCCGGGAGTTGTGGCTCACTGTCAACAAACACAACCACATCGCCATCAATGCCTATCGGCGCTGGGAATTCCATACAACAGGGGCGATTATCACCGATATCGGTAACGGCTTCGTCATGGATGACTACATCTTCGAGAAGAATTTAATCTTTTAATCACAAGTGGTTATGCTTTTAGCGTGGTAACTTCTCACTAATCCCGTGCAGGACAACACTTCATAGGATGTGCTGAGCTTGCGAAGCGCATCAATCGAGATTCGCGCAAGCGATGCGCAACGACTGCGCAAATTCTGTAACCTGCCATCAATCCCCTGTATCATTGCCACCTGAATTCACTCCATGAACCCAATTCAAACAAGGCAACTCAATGACAGCAAAGATTCTTGATGGCAAAGCCATTGCCGCCGACATCAAAACATCACTCAGGGTAAAGGTCGACAAACTGCTGGCGGAAGGCAGACGCCGTCCCGGTCTGGCAGTGATCCTTGTCGGAGAGGATGCGGCATCGCAGGTTTATGTGCGCAACAAGAGAAACTCCTGTGAAGAGGCGGGCTTTCACTCCGAACTCATCCAGATGTCCGCCTCGACCGATCAGCAGGAGCTGCTGTCCCGCATCGATACCCTCAATGCCGACGACAATATCGACGGCATCCTGGTGCAGCTGCCGCTGCCTGCGCATATCGACGAGAACGCCGTCATCGAACACATCGCCATCGACAAGGATGTGGATGGATTCCACCCCTACAATGTTGGCCGCCTGACGCTGCGCACACCGCTGCTGCGTCCCTGCACTCCCAAAGGAGTCATGACCATGCTGCAGAGGACCGGCATTGAGCTGGAGGGCAAAGACGCCGTCATCATCGGCCAGTCCAATATCGTCGGCCGCCCCATGGCGCTGGAACTGCTGGCCGCCCGCTGCACCATTACCGTCTGCCACAGCCGCACCAGGGAGCTCGAAGCCAAGGTCAAGGGGGCGGACATCCTGGTTGCAGCCGTGGGCATCCCGAACTTTGTTCCCGGCGAGTGGATCAAAAAAGGCGCGCTGGTGATCGACGTCGGCATCAACCGCCTCGAAGATGGCTCGCTCTGCGGCGACGTCGATTTCAAAGCGGCCAGCATCAATGCCGCATGGATCACCCCCGTCCCCGGCGGCGTCGGCCCGATGACTGTCGCCACGCTGCTGGAGAATACCTTCCAGGCATACAGTGACAGAACCGCATAATCAACTTCCCCGGCGCATCCTGTTAAGGGGTTGTCCATCAATAACTTGCCGATATCGCGCAGCAATGTTGTTTGTTCGCATTCAAGGCGCAGCAAGAGGCGCATAGCGGTAACGCGCGCGTCATTACTTCGACAAACAGGAAGCGAGGCTTTAGCCTCGCCTTTTTTATCGGCATTCACAGGAATGAAATTAAAACGAAGAGCAGAGAAGAGAATGGTCTAAAACCAATAATCACAGTCAGTGCAGATCCGTACTTCTATTTTCTCGCATCCATCGTTCGGATATTGTACTGCGTGACAATTTCATCATTAGTTACGATGACCAGACCTTCAGACTGTGCCTGTGCTACCAGCATGCGGTCAAAGGGATCTTTATGGTGCAGCGGCAACAACCCGGCCTGGTCGCCATGAAAGAGTGTGATTGGCAATTTGCTAAAGCCCTCCTCCTCAACAATGGCGTCCAGATCATCAGGAGCTGATAGCTTTCCTGACAATTTGTTGATGGAAGCCTCCCATGTACTCACAGCACTGACGTATATCTGATTTCGAGGATCCGAGATCGCAAGTCTGGCAGCCTTGCCAAGTTGAGCATCATCGGATAACCACCAAAACAAAACATGGGTATCCAGCAACAAGCGCTTCACTGATCGCCCTCAAAGGCAGCGACAATCTCCTCATCCGTGACGTTAAAATCTTCAGCGATCTTGATTTGCCCCTTGAAGCGTCCTGGCCTCCTGGGCTCAAGATTCTCTTTGTGAGGAACAAGATCAAGGTAAGGCTTGCCCGCCTTTGCGATTATCACAGCCTCTCCAGCCCATACTTTTTCACCCAGTCTTGACAACTGGGACTTTGCTTCGTGCATATTGACTTGCATATCTCTATTCTCGACTTAGCTAAGTTTAGCTATATTTTAACCGCAATGTATCTGCTGTCAAGATGATAACATTTGTATCAAAAAAAGAGGCGCCCTGGCTTCCACCTGTATCTAAAACGATCCGCAAATGATGACATCTTGTTCGCCTCTTCTGGATATTGATATCGATACGTCTCTAATCCAATTCATTATGGTCAAGATTGGCGTATATGTCGATAAAGTCGATATACTTTGACTGCTTCTCCCAGTTTGGCTCCAGACTCAACAGACCGCGTACAGCTTGCGCGTAAACCTCTACCCTGTTCTCTGCCGCATACTTCATATTCGGCAGGTTTAACCTGGCCACCACATTTTCACTCTCACGGAAGTTCTAGAAGGGGAAGGGATAGGACTGAGTAACGACGGGTAAGGGCTGAGTAATAACCACCAAACCTCAGTACTCTGTACATAGGATGTGCTGAGCTTGCGAAGCGCATCGATCCGTTGCGAGTTTTGATGCGCTTCGTGCCTCAGCACATCCTATAGAAATGGGAAAATTGCAGGCAGTAGTGCGCCATAAAACAGGGGACAGACCACGGTTTAACGCTTCACCGATGCCCTCGGACGACCAGACTTCCCTTGCGTGACCCGCCGCCGCAACATCTTTTCAATCTCATGCTGGAATCGTTGATTACCCAGCACATAGTTACCATTCGTCGCAGAACGAATATCTACGATAGCCTGTTCATCGCGATGAGCGCCAAACAAATGTCGAAGTGACGGTGTCGTTCACCACCACTGGCGCCCAGCGCAAGACAGTCGGGATGAGGTGCTATTAGTGATGCGTGCGCGTCGGGGCATCTTGAACCTCCTTGTTCATTACCCGTTTGTATAGAACTTATCGTATCACCGATAATCAGATCTTCAAGCAGAAGACTCTGAGTAATCGGTAAACCGTGGTCTGCCCCCTGTTTCCAGTTTTTTTACGTGACTCTTACGACTCGTTCAGCAATATCCTCAGAAAGAGGCACTTCCAGAAACATACTTTTTGGAAACAAATAATCATCTCCAGATTCATCTATTACTCTTATTTGACCATGTTTCGCAGCTTCTGGATCAGTTACAACCTCATATAACTTGCGTTGCTCAAGTGATGCCTGATAGCCGGTATTCTCCAAACAAACTACAAACTTGTGCATATTATGGGAACTCCTATGTCATATACCGTTTAATCTTGAATTCACGCCTGCCTATTCCTGACGCCTCATACCAGTGTAGCTCAACATCAAGTACTGCGCCGTCATTCAATCGCACCGTTGCAGTGCCTTTGCGTTTTCGCCACCGTCCAGGCCCATAGATTTTTCGTAAACGAGCAACTTCCCGTATGCCTGAACCCCGCGCAAAGGTCTCGTGATTTTGGATTGGGCCAATGATTTCAAAATCCATTTGATGTTTCCCCGAATTTTACTCGCATGGAATCCCGGCCACAGC
>Ga0209013_10002036_pt1 | contig 18534 bp, 17 predicted proteins | sample Cruoilmetagenom2_FD_187291 | JGI IMG/M metagenome (GOLD analysis project Ga0209013, IMG submission 187291) | Oil polluted marine microbial communities from Coal Oil Point, Santa Barbara, California, USA - Sample 2 (SPAdes) (version 2) | ecosystem: Environmental > Aquatic > Marine > Oil seeps ...
TCCATGATGCTTACACGGGCGAGTCTATATGGCAGATCCGTTATTATTTCTTGTATTTTTGCTCTTTTTAACCCGTAGAGGATTATATTGATTTTACCATCTTCAAACACTTCAGAGCTCACTATTCTTCCCATACCGATGACATCATATACATCGGGATTACCGTAATAATCTCTTTCCCACCCGGGCTTAAGTAGTGCCATTCCTATTATTTTCTCATTATTTATAGCAGCGTTTACCATTTCTTTATATCTTGGCTCAAATATATGGAGAGGAAGAAGAGTATTGGGGAAAAATACTACGGAAGAAAGGGGGAAAAGAGGGATTACCCCCGAAAAGTTCTTAAGATTAGCTACGTCTTTTAAATCTAGTTCAGGTAGTTCCATTTATAAAATCCCGACTCAATCAATTTTAAATTAAGTATAGCATATGAATTTTACAATATCTCACAATCCATTGTTTAGATTATATGTAATAGCTCAAGTCCTTTTGATTAGGCAATCAAAGTGATCCTGAATCCTTTTTGGATAGACTGTTATCTAAGTAGGTAAGTAGCTTATGAATTCAAGGAGGTAACATAATGAGCAAAGTAATAGTTCTTAATGACGATAATTTTGAATCCGAAGTCCTCAATTCTGAAATCCCGGTTCTAGTAGACTTCTGGGCTGAGTGGTGCGGTCCATGTAGAGCGGTGGCACCGGTAATTGAAGAGATTGCGGAAGATTACGACGGTAAACTGAAGGTTGGGGAGCTAAATTTAGATGAAAATCCCGGAGCTCCATCAGCCTATGATGTCAGGAGTATACCAACACTAATAGTTTTTAAAGATGGGGCGGTTCTAGACCGTATTGTCGGAGCTCTGCCAAAAAATCATATTGCGGATTTAGTCGATTCTACACTTGAATGGAAGAAAACCGGATAGATCTTATACCCATCAACAAAATACTTGTCGACAAATATGCCATGGGGAAATTCTAGTTTTCCGTATTAATATGTACGAAAATTAGAACTTCTCCATGTCTCTTCAAGTTTAATCCTTTTGTAAATAGCAAGCCCATGTTTGAACCGTATTACCCCTTCGGTTAGAATTTCACAATGGCGAAAACGAGAATAACAAAAGTCTATACTAAGACCGGGGACCAGGGTCTAACATCGCTTGTTGGCGGTGCCAGGGTCAGTAAAGCTTCTTCAAGAGTGGATACCTACGGAGAGGTAGATGAATTAAATGCAGCTCTCGGGATAACCCGATCTCAAGGGGTAGATGATGAGATTAGTAGCATATTAATCGTAATTCAAAATGATCTGTTTATAATGGGCGCAGATCTGGCGAGCCCCCCTGACATTGAAGTTCCGAGAGTAAGTAAAGAAAGTGTTGAGAACCTTGAGGTAGCGATTGACAGATTTCTTGAGGAGCTTGAGCCTCTTAAAGAGTTTATTCTGCCCAGCGGTAATACCGGAGGATCGTATCTTCATTTCGCGAGAACCGTCTCCAGAAGGGTAGAACGCAAGGTGGTTAAATTAATGGAAGAAGAAGAGATCGGCCAAAATGTTCTAATATATCTAAACCGCCTGTCTGATTTACTTTTTGTTATGGCTAGAATTGAGAATCAACGAGGTGGCTTTAAAGAAAATTTTGTAGATTTCAAGAAATAATATAGAGAGTGCAGATAAAATAGATATAAATATAGTAAACCCCGAAATTGACAATTATTTAGATAGCCTTGTCCCGAATTTAGACAGTGTTCTCTCTGATATGGAGGAATTGGCACGAGAGAAGGATTTCTCTATAGTAGGGCGTCAGGTTGGGAATTTCCTATATCAGCTTGCCATACTTACTAATTCTAAAAGAGTATTGGAGCTGGGCTCAGGCTTTGGCTATTCCGCTTATTGGTTTGCTAAAGCTGTAGGCAATGATGGTCAGGTAGTTTTCTCTGATTTATCTCCAGAGAACATAGATATTGCTAAGGAATTTTTTAAACGTGGAGAATGTCGGGACATAATACAGCTTCATCTTGGAGACGGTGCCAAGATTATAGACGAAATTCCAGGTTCGTTTGATATCATTTTTAATGATATAGAGAAAGAAGACTATCCTCAAATAATAGGTAAAGCATATAACAAATTGAGAGCCGGGGGACTATTTATTACAGATAATGTGCTATGGCACGGCAGAGTATTATCCAATGATAATTCCCTTGCTACAAAGGGAGTAAGAGAATTCACAAAACTTCTTATATCTCATAAGGGTTTTTGTACCACAATCCTGCCGATTAGGGACGGGTTGTCTATTAGCATAAAATTATAGTTTTATCGGAAAGCAACATGAAGAAGGCAGAGAATCTGGTTTTAGAGGCAAGTGAGTTAAGAAAGAATATGAAGCTCAGGCTTATCCGTAAAGATAGTGAGCTTAGGGAGCTCCATACTAAAAAAGCTAAACGTGATAAAGCGTTATCGGGAAGTCTTCTGGCTAAAAAAAGGTCTGAAATAGCAGATAAGTTAATAAGGCAAGCCCTGGCTCAGCAAGGTTTTAAGGACCTAAAGAATGTAGCAATAGTTGCGCTGGGTGGCTATGGCAGAAACGAGCTTTGTCCCTATTCAGATATAGACCTTATGTTTCTTTATAAACCGCGCAACAAGTCTTTCACAAAAGATGTTACGGAAAAACTTCTTTATCTACTGTGGGATCTCAATTTTGAGGTGGGCCATTCTGTAAGAACAATTGACGAATGTTTGGAGCTTTCTGTGGAGGAAGATGAAGATACGACAATCCTCACATCACTTCTCGACAGCCGCTTTATTTTTGGTGATCAAGAGCTTTATAAAGATTTTCAAAAGAGACTTTTTTATGATCTGCTTCCAGGTATTTCGTATAAATTTATTCAAAGCAAGATTAAAGAGAATGAAGAGAGAATCAATAAATTCGGAAGGTCGATTTATCTCATTGAACCTAATGTGAAAGAAGGCGAAGGCGGGCTTAGAGATATCCACTACGCGCTATGGATAGCGCAGGCTAAATTCAAAGTAAAGAGCTTCAATGAGCTTCTTCCAAAAGGAATATTACTGGAAAAGGAACTTGGAACCTTCGAGAAGGGGCTCAATTTTCTTCTTTTAATCAGATCCGAGCTCCATTACCTCTCTGAAAGAAGAGAGGACAGACTGGGTTTTGAATTTCAAGAAAAGGTTGCTAAATTCTTAGGTTTTAAAGATGCCGAACTGCCTGCGGTAGAAAGATTTATGAGGATATATTATTTAAGGGCAAACGAAATAAGCGAACAGTCTAAAAGACTTATAGAAAGATGTGTAACAGAACCCAGAGCAAAGATTCGTACGCCCAAAACCGTACATTTGGAATACGGTTTTATAATTCAGAGTGGTATGCTGTCAGTTTCAAGTGCCGATATTTTTAAAGAAGATCCGGCCAATTTAATGAGGGCTTTTGAATATGCTGACAAGCACGAATTAAGAATGAACAGTTATCTCGTTGATTTGATTAGAGAGGGCGTGAGTCGTACCACAATTGATGAAAGTGTAAGAAACAATACGGAGTTTAATGCCTCATTTTTTAGGCTTCTTAAGAGAGGTAAAAATGTTGCCGATACCCTTTTTGAAATGAATAGACTTAGACTTTTGGGCTATTTTATTCCGGAATTTGGAAAAATAGTTTGTATGGGACAGCACGACGCGTATCATGTGTACACAGTAGATGTCCACTCAATATTCATGGTAAGGGAGATTGAGAATCTTATCAATTATAAATATGACGAAGAGTTTCCTCTATTAACGAAAACTGCCGAGTCTGTTATGCAGAGGCATGTTCTCTATCTTGCTTGTCTCTTTCATGATATGGGCAAAGGCGAGGGAAGAAACCATGCCCAAAAGGGAGCTGCTATGATCCCTAAAATTTCTAAGAGAATGGGTTTGTCCAAAGAAGATAGTGAACAGCTGGAGTTCTTGGTTAAGCACCACCTGATTATGACGCATTTCTCTCAAAGACGGGATATTCATGATTTTAGCTTAATCGCGAGATTTGCAAGGTCCGTTAAAACCTTAGAGACGCTATCTTTACTCTATCTTCTAACATTTGCAGATGTTAGATCTGTTGGGCCGGATGTCTGGACTAACTGGAAGGGTATGCTGTTAAAGGAACTGTATATTAGGACTGTAAATATTCTAGAGCAGGGAGAGTTTAAAAAAGAAGAACCTAAAGACAGGCTAAAAAGAGTAACAGAAGATGTAATAAAAATTTTGGGGAAAAAGGTAGGAAAAAGAAATGTAAAAAATATCTTGTCTAAAATGCCTGATTCCTATTTTCTTGGATTCTCGCCCCGCAAAATAGCAAGCCACGTTGAATTTATAGATAAATCAAAAGAAATAATAGGATTTGATCTATCCTTTTATCCGAATCTGGAGTTTGATGAGCTCACTATTTGGGGAATGGATGAACCCGGAATATTTTCGAGATTTTGTGGAGTTATAAGGGCTAGCGGTTTTAATATTCTTGGGGCCAGGATTGCCACCAGGAGTGATGGAAGGATATTGGATGTTTTTTATGTGAACAGACTTGGTAAGTCGAGTGGTAGGGAAGATGAAATATTAAAGAAGCTGGATAGAAATTTAAACGGTGTATTGTCCGCAAAGCTTGATTTAGAAAAGCTCGTTGCTAAGAGGAAAAAAGAAAGATCCTCTTACGATAAAACAATTCCCCATTACCCAACTCGTATTGAAGTGGACAATGAAGCCTCTGATAAAGATACGATAATAGATGTTTACACATATGATCGGGGCGGGTTGTTATATGACATTACGAAAACAATTAAAGAGCTCAATCTTTCAATTGAATATGCCAAAATTTCTACTAAAGTAGATCAGGTTGTAGATGCTTTCTATGTTGTTGACGATAAAGGGGAGAAAATTACAGATGCAGAAAGGATTGAGGATATAAAAACGGCTATCTTTAATTCCATTTCTAGTGGATAATCTTTTCTCTAGTCCTGATTTAATTACTGAAATACACGACGATCTATTTAGGCGTATTAAAAAACTTCAAAATGAATAGAAGAGAGTTGATGGAAATCCATTCAGATTTTTTAATCATTGGAAGCGGGCTCGCGGGTCTCTATGCTGCCCTTTATGCATCAAAATTCGGCAAAGTAACACTGCTTACTAAATCCACTATTGAAGAGAGTAATTCGTTTTGGGCTCAGGGAGGTATAGCGGCCGCTATTGATCCTGAGGACTCAACCTGGTTTCATATCGAAGATACACTCAGAGCCGGAAGAGGGCTCTGCAATACTAAAGCGGTAGAGATTCTTGTTGAAGAAGGCAAAGATAGAGTCATGGACTTAATAGCTCTGGGGATGGAGTTTGATATGGGGGAAAGCGGGCTTGAGCTTGGTCTTGAGGGAGGACATACGAAAAGACGAGTGCTACACGCCGGAGGAACTTCAACAGGAAGGGAAATGGTCAGATTTCTAATCGCTGCTGTTGAAAATAATCCCGCGATCACAAAGTTTGAAAATACAGGAGTAATTAAGTTTCTTTCAGATAATAAGAGATGTTTTGGCGCTCTTGCGCTCAATCAGGATTTTAAGCCTTATTCGATATTATCTAAGTCCACAATACTAGCTACCGGCGGGGTATCTGCTCTTTATAAAAGGACTACAAATCCGAAAGGGTCAATCGGAGAAGGCATAGCACTGTCCTATCAAGCTGGAGCAGAGATAACCGATATGGAATTTGTCCAATTTCATCCGACAGCTTATTATAGCGAGCAGGGGGAGAGTTTTCTGATAAGTGAGGCAATAAGAGGAGAGGGGGCTTATCTTCTAAACAGTAAGGGGAAAAGGTTCATGACCGAGTATAGTGAGCTTGCCGAGCTAGCCCCAAGAGATGTGGTTTCCCGCTCAATATTCCTCGAGATGAAAAATACGGGAGAGAACAATGTTTATCTGGACTTAAGACATCTTGAATCGAATTATATTAAAAACCACTTTTCAAATATACATAGATACTGCTTGAACTTTGGAGTTGATATTACGACAGATTTAGTTCCTGTGGCTCCGGCTGCGCACTATACAATAGGGGGGGTAAGAACGGGGCTTCAGGGTGAGACAAATATTAAGGGCCTTTTTGCCTGCGGTGAAGTTGCCTGCACAGGAGTGCACGGCGCTAACAGATTAGCCAGCAACTCACTTCTTGAGTGCGTCGTTTTTGCAAAAAGAGCAGTGGATGGAGCTATTCAGATTCTAAACGATGATAGCGCTTATTCACCAGGCTCAGCCGAGGTTGATATTAACGACCTTAAGTTTGAATACTCCCAGTCCCAGTCCCAATTACTTTTGGGCTGCAAAAAAGATGTTTCACAGGCATTGAACAGATATGTAGGAATTCTCAGGAACAGAGAGGGAGTTTTAAATGCTATAGATGAGATAGAGAAGATTTCAAAATTACTGGGGGAATTCTCGGGATACTATCAGCTTAAGCTTAAAATGGTTCTTGATGTTTCGCTTCTAATCGCAAGATCCTCTTTGATCAGAGAAGAATCAAGGGGGGTACATATAAGAGAGGATTATCCTGATGAAAACGAGGAATGGAAAATTCATTCAGTTTATAAAAAAGGAAAAGAGCCTATATTTGTAGGGGTTTAGTTTATATTACATATGAAAAACATTGAACTAGATTGGGGGAAAATTGATCACATAATAGAGAATGCACTCGGTGAAGATCTAGGATCTGGCGACGTTACAACAGATGCAATTTTTTCTTCTGATGATACTTGTGAAGCTCAAATAATTGCAAAGGAAGAGGGCATCATAGCTGGTATTCCCATAGTAAAAAGGGTATTTCAAAAGCTAGATCCTGAGATTGCCTTTGCTCAAAAGTTGGAAGACGGAGAACATGTAAAGCCTGGAGATAAAATTTTCGAGATTAAGGGTTCAGTCCGCGCAGTGCTTTCAGGTGAGCGTCTGTCGCTAAATCTTCTCCAAAGAATGTCTGGCATAGCAACTGCTACATCTAAATATGTAGAGGCAATAAGCGGGTTTCATACAAAAATCCTCGATACAAGGAAAACTGCTCCCGGGCTTAGGGTCTTGGATAAATATGCTGTATCGGTTGGCGGAGGTCAGAATCACCGCTTCGGCTTATATGATGCAGTATTAATTAAAGACAATCATACCGATTTTGCAGGTAGCATTTCAAAAGCGGTTCAAATTGTTCGTAGCAAATATCAAGCGAAATTTAAAGTAGAGGTCGAGACTTCTAATCTTCATGAAGTAAGAGAAGCGCTTAAAGCGGGAGCTGACATAATAATGCTTGATAACATGACTGTCGAAATGATGAAAGAGGCTGTGATTATAATAAACCGTAAGGCAATTACAGAAGCGTCCGGGGGTATTACACTGGATACTGTAGGGGAAATTGCGGAAACCGGTGTTGATTTCATTTCGGTTGGGGCTCTTACTCATTCATCTCCGGCTTTAGACATAGGGCTCTATATGGTATAATTACATTCTTAAATCTTGATGGTTTTAAAACAGATAAATGAAAGATAAAAATAGGGTTGAGGAAGAAATAAGAAGGCTAAAAAAACAAAAAAATGCCGTGATTTTAGCCCATAATTACCAACTTCCCGAAATCCAAGATATTGCGGACTTCACAGGGGATTCCCTAGGGCTTTCACAGGAAGCTGCCAATACCCAAGCCGATGTTATTGTGTTTTGCGGCGTTCATTTCATGGCCGAGACCGCCTCAATAATATCACCTGATAAGAAAGTGCTGATCCCTGATGAGAAAGCCGGCTGTTCGCTTGCCGATACTATAAACGCAGAACAACTTAAGAAATGGAAGGAAGAAAACCCGGACTCGGTTGTTGTTTCTTACGTCAATACAACTGCAGAAGTTAAGGCTCTTAGTGACTATTGCTGCACATCTGCTAATGCTGTTCAGATTGTTAACTCAATTCCTCAGGAAAAAGAAATTTTATTTCTTCCTGATATGTTCTTGGGAGCATATGCCGCTAAGGTAACGGGCAGAAAGATTCATATCTGGCCTGGAGAATGTCATGTGCATGCCGGGATGAGAAAGCAGGATCTGGATAAGATGCAGGATTTACACCCTGATGCTGAGATGATAATACACCCTGAATGCGGATGCACTACAAATCTTATGTACCAGGCTGTAAATGGCTCACCCAAAAATGGAAACGGACACAGGCATGTAAAGTTTCTCTCTACCGGGGGAATGATTAAGCATGTTAAAGAATCCCCGTCTAAAGAATTTATAATTGCGACTGAGACCGGAATGCTGTATCCGCTAAGAAAGGACAATCCGGACAAGGTTTTTTATCCTGCAAGAGAGAATGCCATTTGTAAGTATATGAAGATGATTACTCTTAATAAGGTCTTAAGGTCTTTAGAGGAAGACATTTATGAAGTTAAAGTCCCTCTTCATACCGCACTCAAAGCAAAAAGATCAATTGACAGGATGCTTGAGGTAACTAACTAATATCCTGCAGTTGACCCTCCGGGCCTTCTGGGATCAGAAGCGCCGTATAGATAATCCCCTTTTTTCATAATACTCTCAGCAACGCCAATAGTATTACTGATGACAACTTTATGTCCCATCTCTCTAAGTATCCTGATCGTGTCATCGTTTAGCCCTTTTTCTACTTTAAGCTCATCAGGAAGCCATTGATGGTGTACTCTCACAGCATTGGTCGCCTCAGAGACATTCATTTCAAAATCAATAACATTTATAATTATCTGAAGCACCGTGGTAATAATCCTGCTTCCTCCCGGGCTTCCGGTAATCAGAAAAGGTACGCCTTCTTTCGTTACAATTGTAGGACTCATAGAGCTAAGCATTCTCTTTTCAGGGGCTATCGAATTGAATTTTCCTCCAACAAGCCCAAAAGCGTTAGGTGTGCCGGGCTTGGCTGAGAAATCATCCATTTCGTTGTTTAAGAGGATGCCTGTTCCGGGAACCGTGATTTTCGATCCGTAACTAAAATTTAGGGTGTATGTGTTTGAGACTGCATTCCCATAGCGGTCCATTACAGAGAAGTGGGTCGTGTTATTGCCTTCTTGTAGATTTGGCTTGCCCGGTGATATTTCCCGGCTGGGGGTGATTTTCTCGGTGTCTATTTTTTCTTTTATAGATTTTGCGTATTTCTTTGAGGTAAGTCCTGAGATAGGTACGGGAGAAAAATCCGGATCGCCCAGGTGTTTTGAGCGGTCTGCGTAAGCGTACTTCATAGCTTCGGTTAAAATATGTATTGTTTTAGCAGTGTTATGACCAAAAGATGAAAGAGGAAATTCCTCCAAGATGTTTAACATCTGGATCAGATGAACTCCGCCGGAGCTTGGAGGGGGCATGGAGTAGATCTTATATCCCCTATATTCGCCTTGTACAGGCTTACGTGTAACTGCTTTGTAACTTTTTAAATCATGAGATGTTATTAATCCGCCGTTTTGTTTCATAAAAGAGTCAATTTTATTGGCTATTGCTCCGCTGTAAAAAGACCCGGGCCCATTCTCGGCAATTTGCTTTAAGCTCCATGCCAAATCTTTCTGAGTAAGGAGCTCCCCTTCCAAGTATGGTTCTCCTCCTTCTTTAAAGAATATATCCATGCTTGCTTGAGAGCTCTCCATCCTGCCCTTTACATGAGTAAGAGATTCGCTAAGCTCCTGATCTACGGGAAAGCCTCTTTGGGCTAACTCGATTGCGGGCTGAAGAGCCCTGTTTAAGGATATCGTTCCATATTTTTCAAGCGCCAATGAGAGCCCCGCCACAGTTCCGGGTACCCCTACCGATAATATGCTGTTCCTGGATTTCTCTTTGTCCACATTTCCCTCTTCATCGAGCATCATCTCCTGGCTTGCCTTTTTAGGGGCCTTCTCTCTGTAGTCAATAGATAGGACTTGATTGGAATCCGCGAGATAAATAAGCATAAAGCCGCCCCCGCCTAAATTTCCCGCTCTCGGAAAAGTAACTGCTAATGTAAAGCCAATAGTTACTGCGGCATCTACGGCGTTTCCGCCTTCTTCTAATACTTTTAGTCCCGCTTGGGTTGCGTACTTATTCTCAGTGGCCGCCATTCCGTTCTGAGCAACTACAGGATGGAACCTTGCTTCCCTACTGTATAGGGGATCTTCTTGTCCAATTGCTCCGGCTGTAGATAGTAATATTAAGAACAGAAAAAGGTTGATTTTTGCTGCAGGATAAAGGCTAATCATCAGATGATAGAATATCTTTGCAATCTTAATGTTGCAATATCTTTAAATATCTAGATTAGCTATAAGGTTTTAGAGTTATTAAATAGAAGGTTTTCAAGAAGTAAATCTTGAGTTAAAGATAGCGTTACTGATTCATCATATTGAAAAATTCTTTATTGGATTTGGTACCGCTCATCTTATCCAGTAAAAATTCCATAGCCTCAGTTGTATTCATAGGACTAAGCACTTTTCTTAAAAGCCAGACTTTGTTGAGTACCTCTTCACTTAACAGAAGCTCTTCCTTTCTGGTTCCTGAGCGCTGTAGATCAATCGCGGGAAATACCCTCTTATCAGCGAGCCTTCTGTCGAGGTAGCATTCCATGTTTCCCGTTCCTTTAAATTCTTCAAAAATAACCTCATCCATTCTGCTACCTGTGTCGATTAGCGCAGTGGCTATAATCGTAAGACTGCCGCCTTCTTCGGTATTTCTGGCCGCACCGAAAAATCTCTTTGGTTTCTGAAGCGCGTTTGCCTCCATACCCCCTGAAAGCACTCTACCGCTGGAGGGGCTAACGGTGTTGCTTGCACGCGCGAGCCTTGTAAGACTGTCCAGAAGAATAACAACGTCCTTTCCGTGCTCCACAAGTCTCTTTGCCTTTTCAATCACCATGTCGGCAACCTGTATATGTCTCTGAGCAGGCTCATCAAAGGTAGAGCTCACAACCTCTCCGTTAACAGAACGGTCCATATCGGTTACTTCCTCAGGGCGCTCGTCGATAAGTAGGACGATTAGCACTACTTCGGGATTATTTTGTGTAATTGCATTTGCAATTCTCTGGAGCAATATAGTTTTTCCCGTTCTTGGTGGTGCAACAATTACGGCTCTCTGGCCTTTACCGATCGGAATAAATAAGTCCAGTACTCTGCTGCAAAATTCTTTAGGATCATGTTCTAATTGGATTTTCTCTTCAGGATGAAGCGGAACGCGGTTCTCAAAGGCTACCCGCTCTCTGCATACTTCTGGAGAATCAAAATTTACTTCTTGTATTTTGAGAAGGGCAAGATTTTTCTCACCTTCTCTTGGGAGGCGAACCTGCCCACCCACGGTATCACCCGTTCGTAGGTTAAATGAACGTATCTGTGATTTTGATACGTATATGTCATCCGGTCCCGGAAGGTAGCTGTATTTAGGGGATCTTAAAAATCCATATCCCTCTGAAAGTATTTCAAGCACGCCTTCTGCAAAAATAACACCTTCTTTTTCGCTTTGCGTTTTAAGAATGGCAATTATGATGTCCTGTTTAGACATGCGGGAGGCTTCTTCAATCTGGAGCTCCCTTGCCATTTTCATAAGTTCAACGCTCTTGGTGTTTCTAAGATCGTTTAGATTGAGTAAATAGGATTCTTCTGAAGTTTCCTTTTCTGTGGGTTTTTCCTGTAATTTTGTTGCTCTAGCCATAAGTGTTAAATTCCTCGAACCATATATTTAGGATTTTTGCTGCAAAATTCAATTTGCGAAATAATGGAAATGAATGTCAGTTCTTTTTTGAGTTGTAATGAAAGTTAATAGACAATAATATTATGTATCTCAAAGAACTATTTTGTCAAGTAAGTTTTTTCAGGGAACAATTAATGTCTCTTTGTGATATAATGAATTCCACCTATATGAACTAATATTGAATACTATACTTGTGTAGACGAGTTATTCAAAGAACTTGTAAAGGAGAGTGTATGAAAACAAGAAAAGCATTATTTGCATTCTTGAGCGGTCTGATTATTTTTTGCGGTTTATTACCAGCCCTATCTATTGCTAATGAGACAGGAGCAAACAAAATTAATCCAACGAAAAACGATATTAACGGAAGTGAATTTGCTATGGCCTCACCACCCCCTTTGTTTGAGCTGGAATTAACTTCCTTATCTGGAGAGATATTTCTTAATCCCGCTTACACAGGGAAAATAAACTCAGTAAGAACATTAGATAGAAATCATCTATTGGGGAAAAAAATAGATATTGAGACCAGGACTTTGACCGATGGTTGGAAAAAGTTAAATGTTCCCTCTTCTTTATCCGGTGTTTTTGGATTAGTAGTATCGGGTGAGAATGGAATATTAAAAATCATATTACCTCAAAATACATCTAATAGCTCCGGAGGTGGAACTTTAAGGGCAATAGGAACCCTATTTATAGAGTTCGGGTCTCTCCACGCAACGTTTGTTTTCCCGGACTTAAACATTCTTGAGCCGAGCAAGTATGAGATAGGAATACTAAACAGCTCTGATAATTCTTTTATTAACGGAGGTATAATTGTTCTAAAAAATAATCAGGCTGCTGTGCGGTTCGAGAACCTGCCTTCATCTGTGGTTAACAAAGATGGTATGATTCGTGTAAGTTTAAAAAAAGCCGACAGAACTTTTATTAACTCTGATTTGCCCGGTTGGGGCTACAATCTTATAGTTTCTGAAACGGATACGGGTGTACCCGCACCGATTACAGCTGAGGTTTTCGGACTCCCCGATGACGTAGAGATAAAGTTCAATTTTGTATCTTTAACGGGACAAGTTATTAATCCCTCAACAAAGATGCTTACAGTGGGAGAAATTAATAAGGGGACTCAAATCTCAAATATTACAACTAAGATCGAAGGACCTCAGCCTATTACAGTCACAGTTACAAGGTTGAATTAGCAAGACGGTTTAAAGTCTTGCTAATTTTTGTCTGATGTTTTAAAATCCTTATAGATTAATTTGATTATTCTAAGCGAATATCTTTCACCGAGGTGAACAAACTATGTCAGGACATTCTAAATGGGCAAATATAAAACATAGAAAAGCCGCTGTTGACGCGAAGAGAGGCAAAGTATTTACAAAGCTTATTCGTGAGCTTACCGTAGCAGCTAAACATGGGGGAGGGGATCTAGAATCCAACCCGAGACTTAGAGCAGCAATCACTACTGCTAAGAACGCGAATATGCCCAATGACACTATAGACCGTGCTATTAAACGTGGTACAACAGAAGTCGGAGGGGATGATTTTCACGAACTTATGTACGAAGGTTATGGACCTGGGGGCAGCGCTGTACTTGTTCAAACGCTTACTGACAACAAAAATCGTACGGTAGCTGACGTAAGAAGAATTTTTACAAAACACGGGGGAAATCTGGGTGAGAACGGATGTGTCGCCTGGATGTTTCATATGAAGGGCAGGATCGGTTTTGAGAAAACAAATGTAGATGAGGATCAGATTTTTGAGATTGCTCTTGAAGCAGGAGCTGATGATGTAATCACCGAGGATAATGAGCTCGTTGTAGTTACTCCTCCTGAACAATTTGAAGAAGTTAAAACTGCAATTGAGGCGGCTGGTATCAGCTTTGACTCAGCAGTTATTACGATGATTCCTGAAAACAGCGTCAAGATCGACGGAAAGGAAGCAGAGCATATGCTCCGTCTTATGGAAGCGCTTGAAGATAGCGATGATGTTCAGAATGTTTATTCAAATTTCGATGTTCCTGAAGAGCTTATAGAAAGTATGGCATAATATGAGGGTAATAGGCATAGACCCCGGTTCAAGGGTTTGCGGATACGGGGTTCTTGAAGCCCAAAACGGTGAAGTTGTTCATATAATAAGCGGGTCTATTGCTCCCAATGCCACCTTACCCCTACATCAGAGATTAAAAGTAATATATGACGGCCTTTTAAAGGTAATAGACCAGCACTCCCCGGATGTAATGTCTATTGAGGATATCTTCTTTGCTAAAAACGCAAAGAGCGCAATAAAGCTGGGACAAGCCAGAGGTGTGGCGCTTTTAGCGGGGTCTGTTTCCGGGATCTCTGTTCATGAATATGCTCCCACAAAAGTGAAACTTGCTCTTACCGGAAGGGGGAGGGCTAATAAAATGGAAATTCAAAGTATGCTTTCAAAATTGTTAGGTGTAACCGAGTGGGAAACAAATGATGCGTCAGATGCGGTCGCGATTGCTCTTTGCCATATACACATTTCACAAATTGAAACAAGATTAGGCAAGGAGTTTGTTCAGCCCCGTCGAAAAAGGAGGCGTTTTACATTAGATGATATCCCTTCTTAGAGGAAATATTGTCCAAAAGTCATTAGGAAAAGCGGTAGTGGATGTAAATGGAGTCGGCTACGGCGTTACCGTTCCTCTATCTACCTATTACCGGCTACCGGAGTTGGGAATTGAAGTTGTATTAGAAATATATACTCATATGAAGGACAGCGGTATTGAGCTGTTTGGTTTTCTTACCCAAGATGAGAAAGAGATTTTTGCAATATTAATTGGAGTCTCAGGTGTAGGACCCAAGGTAGCGACGAGTATCCTCTCAAATATTTCTCCAAGCGAGTTTGCGACTGCAATTGCTTCCGGTGATCTTGCCAAGAGAAAGATTGCAGGGATTGGGCCTAAGATGGCCTCAAGGCTGACAACTGAGCTAAAGGATAAAGTACTTACCTTTCAACCTTCATCGGAAATACATAGCAAGTCAGGTATTGTAGAGGATGTGATGTCGGCTCTGATGAACCTAGGTTATAAAAGGCCGGAGATTGATGAGCGGATAACAGAGCTTGAAGCAATTACCTCAAACGAGAGTAATCTCGAAGTAGCATTAAGGGAGTGCCTAAAGATTATGAGAAAAGGATAGCCCTTTCTCAGGATAATTTAATGGAAAAAAGGATTGTAACGGGAACAAATCAAGAAGAAGATACACTCTTTGATATAAATCTCAGGCCCGAGCGTTTAACTGAATATTTGGGTCAAAGTAAGGTAAAAGAGAAGGTAAGCATTTTTATTGAGGCAACTAAACGGAGAAAAGAAGCGCTTGACCATGTTCTCCTTTACGGCCCCCCCGGACTAGGTAAAACAACACTTGCCCATATTGTCGCCAATGAGCTCGGGGTTAGAATCTACTCTACTTCAGGACCGGTCATTGAACGCGTAGGCGATCTGGCCTCAATTCTCACTAATCTAAACGATAGAGACGTTTTGTTTATAGATGAAATACACCGACTGAACCGCATTGTTGAGGAATATTTATATTCCGCTATGGAAGATTTCAAAATCGATATCATGATAGGTGAGGGCCCAACGGCAAAATCCATGAAGGTTAGCCTTAACCGCTTCACACTTATCGGCGCCACCACTCGGACCGGGTTATTAACGTCACCGCTGCGCTCTAGGTTCGGTGTAGATTTAAGACTGGACTATTACACATCCAAAGAGATTAACGGAATATTGGAGCGCTCGGCCAACATTCTTGGGGTGGAGTTAACAAAAGAAGGGGCGTTAGAACTTGCAGGCCGCGCAAGAGGGACTCCCAGGATTGCAAACAGGATTTTAAAAAGAGTAAGGGATTATGCTGAGGTTAAAGCAGAGGGTGTAATAGATTTAGAAGTTGCGGGATCAGCACTTGAGATGCTTGAGGTTGACTCTCTGGGGCTGGACGGTTTAGACCGTGCCATACTTGAGGCCATAATAGAGAAGTTTAACGGCGGCCCAGTGGGTATAGATACACTTGCAGCTGCAGTCAGTGAAGAGAAGGATACAATTGAAGATGTTTATGAGCCCTTTTTAGTAAGACAGGGTCTTCTTGTAAAAACTCCCCGTGGAAGGGCTGCGACGCCCTTTGCCTATGATCATTTAAAGATAGCCCATCCTCAAATGCAAAAGGGTCTTTTCAATACATAGGCTGCTTATTTCTTCATAGGGATTTCCCTAATAAATTCATCCCAATGTGACTCAGTAATTGCATCGATTTCCCCTCTGGGCGCTTTATATCCGCCCTCTCCCGGGAATAGTTTATCGTATACCTCATCTCTTAACTCAAGCCACTTGTCCACTGCATCGTAATTCTTAAACCTAACTACCGTTTTGAATGTCCAGTGGGGGTCAAGCGTGTGGAGTCTCTGAGAGTAAATCTTATATTCACCAACGATAATTCCCCTATTTTGCATTTCATTCCAAAATGGATACAACTTTTCTCTATACACTTCGAGGAATTTGTCAGTATTCTCGGGCTTTACTACATAAAAGCTTTCTTCTATCACCAGTTTATATCTATCCTCTTGGGAATAAACTACTGTCACGCTTGAAAGTAGAACGCATAAGACGAGAATTGATTGGATAATATTTTGCAAATTGCACCTCCGTTATGCAGTTCGGAATATTTTTCTATCCCTTAAGCACTCTAGTATACATTTTATTAATAAAATCAAACAGTTTGATTGCCATAATACTAAATATGTTATTGCTTTTGATCTATATGTATGGAAAACTGTAGATCAAACATTAGAAGTAACTCATATGTATATGGAATCAGATAAATTATTTTCTATTCAAGTCCAAAATCTAACTTATTAGCAGGTTAAAACACTATGACAAATTGGATATATTTTGTGTTGCAGATTCCACCGGGTTCTGAAGCGGAACAAATTAATATTTTAGCTCTTGTTACGCAGGCAGGCCCTGTTGTAAAAGCGGTGTTGTTACTACTTTTATTTATGTCTGTTGTTTCCTGGACAATTATTTTCTCGAAATATTTTGTATTGAAAAAGGCAACTAAAAGTTCTGAGAAGTTTTTAGAGTTATATGGCGCAAGCGGCAACTTTGGCAACCTCTACACCTCAACAAAACATATGGGCGGCCCTATAGCAGAAGTGTTCAGAGCCGGATATACCGAAATACTCAAGATTAAAAAATCAAGATCAGCTACGGCATCTCAGAATCCTGAGCAGGGCGGCACCCCGGAGCTAAATGATACTGAGCTTGGTATTGTAGAGCTAGTGGAAAGAGCATTGAAAAGGACTATGTCTTCTGAAATATCAAAGCTCGAGGGTTCACTTACTTTTCTGGCGACCACCGGTAGCTCAGCTCCATTCATAGGCCTATTTGGAACTGTTTGGGGAATCATGACCTCATTCATAGGACTTGCCAGTAGTCAGGGAGTGCCCACTCTACAAGCTGTTGCCCCCGGCATTGCTGAAGCACTGGTAGCGACAGCGGTTGGGTTGGCTGCGGCCATACCCGCTGTAATTGGATATAATTATAGTCTAAGCAGAGTGAAGAAGATAGATGTGGACATGGAGAATTTTTCGTCAGAATTTTTAAATATTGTAGATAGATACGTTAAAAAGGTGTAGATAAAAAACTATGGGAATGCAAACAGGTAACGGCGGAGGACGCTCAGTGTTATCAGAGATCAATGTAACCCCCTTTGTTGATGTTATGCTCGTACTATTGGTAATATTTATGGTCACTACTCCTATTCTATATCAGGGTGTAGACGTTGATCTGCCCAAAACTGATTCCCAGCCTATACCTGCTCTGGACCGTGAGAAGAAAGTTGTTGTAACTCTTAATTCTGATGGCGAGATTTTTATTGAAAAAGAACAGTTGTCTCTATCTGAGTTAAGAATTGAGATTAGGACTCTCATGTCGGAACAAGGTAAAGAAGTAAGAGAGGAGGACGTGTTTTTGAGAGCCGACACAAGTGTCCCTTACGGTACCGTAGTTGAGGTAATGTCTGAAATAAGAAATGCGGGAGTAACCAAATTAGGTTTAATTACCGAGCCTATTCCAAAAAGATAAGAGGCTTCAGGGGATAATGAAAGGATCGAAAAAAGACTCATCTAATCGTTTAGGGATGTTCTTCTCTATAGCCCTGCATGTCGGGCTTATTTTGCTGATTCTATACTGGGGATTCAGCGGATCTTCCGAGTACAGTAGCAATCCTGGCCCTATAGAAGTGTCTTTATCCGGCCTTGATGATGGTGGAGGAGCAAGTTCAAAACCACCGCCCCCTGTTAAAAAGTCTAAACCGAAACCTCCGGAGCCAGAGCCTGAGGAGGTAGTTGAAGAGGAGCCGCCACCTCCAGAGCCAGAGCCTGAGCCTGAGAAAAAAGAAGTAGTAAAAGAGGAACCTAAGAAGGAAGTACCCAAGAAAGATGTTATTCCTATAGAACCCGAGAAAGAAGAAAAGAAAGAAGTTGCAAAAAAGCCCGAGCCTACGGAAAAACCAAAGCCAAAAGCGACTCCCAAACCTACAGAAAAGCCAAAGCCGACTGCTAAACCAAAGTCCAAGCCTACGAAAAAGCCGGCTAAGAAAAAGGATTTTGATGCGGAGAAAGATAGGATATTAAAAGATATACAGAGACAAAAAGTACTAGATGAGCTTAAAAATGATAAGCCGGATGCGGAAGAGCCGGTAAATGAATATGAAGATGAGATGCCCGAGGAGATGGGCAAAGAACAGAGACTCGCCATGGGGGATGATATAAAGAGTGGCGGGGAGCCGGACTCAGAAGGCAGTG
>Ga0209013_10002037_pt1 | contig 18531 bp, 17 predicted proteins | sample Cruoilmetagenom2_FD_187291 | JGI IMG/M metagenome (GOLD analysis project Ga0209013, IMG submission 187291) | Oil polluted marine microbial communities from Coal Oil Point, Santa Barbara, California, USA - Sample 2 (SPAdes) (version 2) | ecosystem: Environmental > Aquatic > Marine > Oil seeps ...
TATCAACCGGAATACATTTGAATGATTAAGTTGAAGCCGGTTAATAAATTTTAATTGCCGGCCTTTACTAAAATTGTGCCATAGAAAATCTTTTGTTACATTTGTATAAATTGAAAATTCGATGAGTCCGGGGTTAAACCAACGATTGCAACAAAAATTGATGCAAAAGCTATCTCCTCAGCAGATATTGCTGATGAAGCTATTGCAGATTCCTGCCATTGGACTTGAACAGAGGATAAAACAGGAAATAGAAGAAAATCCGGCGCTGGACATTGAGGGCGGCGAAATGGAAGATCAGGATCAGGTGGCTTCGGCAGAAGATGATGCAGAAGATTCGTATGACGATGATGAAGAAATTAAGATCGACAAAGAAGAGGAGTTCAATCTGGATGATTATATGCAGGATGATGATGAGATTCCGGGGTATAAGCTGAAAGCGAACAACTACAGTTCTGATGACAAACATTACGAAATGCCTGTTGTGTCGGGGTTTTCGTTCCACGAAGTGTTAAAACAGCAATTGGGACTCAGGCAACTGGATGACCAAAAGTACAAGATCGGTCTTTATATAATTGGTAATATCGATGACTCAGGTTACCTTGAGCGCTCAACCGACGCCATTGTGGATGACCTGGCGTTTACACAGAACATCAATACAACCAAAGAAGAAGTGGAAGAGGTGCTGGCCATCATCCAGAAATTCGATCCCGCCGGTGTGGGTGCCCGAAATTTGCAGGAATGCTTGCTCATCCAGCTGCAAAGAAAGCAGAAAGAACATCCTGGCGCTACTATAGAGCTTGCCATTAAGATCATCAGCAAGTATTTTAACGAGTTTACAAAAAAACACTACAGTAAAATTCTGAAAAGGTTGGAAATCAGTGAGGAACAGCTGAAAGAAGCCATGGAGGAAATATTAACGCTGAATCCCAAGCCGGGTAACTCATTAAGTGAAACCGACAAAACAAATCATTACATCATTCCCGACTTTACCATTAAAAACAACAATGGGGAGCTGGAGTTAGTACTTAATTCGTGGAATACACCCGATCTGAAAGTGAGCCCGGCTTACGCGGGTATGGTACAGGAGCTAAGCAAGCAAAAACGCAGTAAAAAGCAGCGGGAAGCTTATTCGTTTATCAAGCAGAAAGTGGATTCGGCAAAATGGTTTATCGAGGCCATCAAGCAGCGCCAAAATACGCTGTACACTACCATGAGAGCCATTATGGATTATCAATATGAGTATTTCAAAACAAGTGACGAAACGCTTCTGAGGCCTATGATACTGAAAGATATAGCCGAAAGGGTAGAGTTGGATATTTCTACGGTTTCGAGGGTGGCCAACAGCAAGTATGTGCAAACGTCCTTCGGAACTTTTCTGTTAAAAAGATTTTTCTCCGAGTCGATGCAAAAAGAAGACGGACAGGAAGTTTCGACCAGAGAATTTAAGTCCATATTGAAAGACATTATTAATGCGGAAGACAAAACAAAACCTTATACCGACGAACAACTTACCTCTCTGTTAAAAGAGAAAGGCTACCCGATCGCCCGCCGGACAGTGGCCAAATACCGCGAACAATTATCCATTCCCGTTGCCCGGTTGCGCAAAGAACTGAACTAAATGGAAAAACGGATTGCCCAGGTTATTTCGGTTATATTTCACCCCTTGCTGATGCCAACCTATATGATGCTGCTCCTCGTAAGGTTTAATTTTCAGTACCCGTTTGTATTGCCTGAGAATTATCTGAACCTGATGACACTTCTTGCCTTCCTGACTTCTTTTGCTTTTCCGCTGCTCATTATATTGCTTATGCTCAAACTAAAAATGATCAATTCGCTGGAGATGGAAACAAAGCGGGAGCGGGCATTACCGTTGCTGGTTGCCACCGGTTTTTTTTACCTGACATATCACTTCTTTAAGCAGGCGCCTTATTTCTCATTGTTCAATATATTTATGATTGGTGCTACGCTGGTAACATCGATTACACTGCTGGTAACCTATCTTTATAAAATATCACTCCACATGACGGGCATGGGCGGCGTATCAGGCGCCCTCATCGGAATATCCCTTACCACAGACCAGTATTATCTGTTTCCAATTTTCGTTCTCATTCTTATTGCCGGCTTGACAGGCTTTGCCCGCCTGAAACTGAAAACACACACTGAAGCAGAAATTTATAGTGGCTTTGCATTAGGGGCTCTGGTGATGCTGGGTTTGTTTTTAACAGTGTGATAAAGCGCTGCCCGGCAAAATAAAAAAGCATCAATCTGTTTCCACACTTTCCTCTCCCAGTAGCACAGGTTTGTAATTATGATCACCCTCATTATCCTTGTTATACTGGTATAGGCTTACTACGTCCATTTGCGAACCCGTCCATTCTGCCGGTTTTATCGATAGAAATGTCCTGACTTTGTAATTCGATGCATCGGCATCCAGCCAGGAACCTGAATTTGCATAAACGCTGATTATCTTTTCGTTCTCCAGATAGGCTTTTATTTCGGGGTGATGTGTATGGCCAAAAGCAATTACCTTATAAGCTGTAGGAGCAGGGGGCTGAAGGATATATTCAGTGGTTGCAGCACCAAACAGATCACTGTGCCCGTTCCAGATGGCATGGAAGCAGCACTCGGCAGGAACCGGTACTTTATTTTGATCTTGGGTTGCCGGCCAGAGATCTTCGATATTCTCGGCATACATATGCCTGGTTCCATCAAACGACATGGGAAGTGAATATCCGTCAATTCCTCCCATCAGAATATTTGCCGAATCACCCTGAGGGAGCGGCATGCCAAAATGGGCGATGGTGTATAAATAGGCGACTGTCCAGGCGGTCTCAAATTCGAAAGAACCGCTTGTTTCATTCGTACCTTTAAAGGCGCTTCCCTGGTCCATCATGCCCTGCGCATAGAGTCTCGATACAAAATACCCAGGAGGTAGCATATGATCAGGATTGACAAGAGATTGCGGACAATTGAAAAAATCATAGCGGTGGCCATGTTCCATAATTATTTCATCCATCGGGGAATATGCGCCCAGCCCGGGTGTTTCATCCTCACCTGCCCAGGTTAAATTTGGGATGATCTCATCTAAAATTTCACGTGTCAGCAGCATATCATGATTTCCGGGTATGTACACCAGTTCGATATCACTGTTTACGGCAATGCCCTGCAATCGACTAATTATCCCGGTATTGACCGGATTGTCTGCTATAGCATGAAAATATGCACGCGAAGAGGTGATCTGATATCCCGAATCGAAAGGGGAGATGGTAAAGGGTACAAGCCATTCGTCAAACAAGTCTCCCATAATCACCAACTTTTTGAATTGCCGGCTGTTTACAACATAATCAAGAAAATCCTCAAGTGCTTCTTTATTCTTTCCAAACCAGCAGTAATGATTATCTGTAGCTCTTACGTCTCCCATGTGTATATCGCTGATGCAGGCAATGGCATTTCTGATGGTGCTGTCGTTACCCGGAACGCCTGATGAAAGCAAGGGTTTGGAAAGAGTTCTTATTTCCATTACTGTGTTGTTTGCCAGGCTGTTGCCATTCTCCGACTTCAACGATGGTAATATTTTGATAAAATACTGCCATCCCTCATGAAGCTCAAAATCATCGTTAAACAACAGGAGAATCTTATTTCCTGAAACCTCCAACTGATATTTAACATCTAACATACCTGTTTTGTCAGAGAACGACAAATTACCATCAATACTCGATTGATCGAGGGGTTTGTTAAATGTTAATTCAATTGACCTGTCGCGAGGGCTTACCTGGTAATAAACATTATGGATCAAACTGTGCCGGGCCAGTGTTGCTGAGAAATCGTTGACTTCTATAGGTTTGTCATTTTTTTTATGGCAGGCTTGCTGCATAAACAGGAGGCTAAAAATAATTGCAGAAATGATTACGAGGCTAAATTTTCTCATGATGACATCCTTTTAAGAATAAGCGACAAACAGAGAGAGGTTCATTAAATCGTGTAATAAAATAATATGATCTGTTGCTCGTAAAAATAAGCAACTTTTTTGTTGTTGCCAAGAAAACTGACGTAGCTCATCGGATATCTTTTTAAAAAGATTTTTCCTGTTGATTTTCGTACTTTTACACGTTAGTTGGACAACTGATGAGAAAAAATACAAATCATAATCCTGAGTTGCAACTTGCCTACGACTTTGTGCAGTACACCGGCAACAATATCTTTTTAACGGGTAGGGCAGGTACCGGAAAAACTACCTTTTTGCACGATCTGAAAGAGCGCTTGCCCAAGCGTATGATCGTGGTAGCACCAACGGGAGTGGCGGCCATCAATGCCGGCGGGGTGACCATTCACTCGTTTTTCCAGCTTCCTTTTGGCCCGCGGGTGCCTGGTTATACCGAGAGTGAAGACAGGAGAAGTATGCGCTTCAGTGCCCAGAAGCGAAATATTATCCGAAGTCTGGACTTGCTGGTGATCGATGAGATCAGTATGGTACGTGCCGACCTGCTGGACAGTATCGACGAGCGGCTGCGCAAGTTTCGCAGGAATAATCAGCCGTTCGGAGGGGTGCAACTGTTGATGATTGGCGACATGCAGCAGCTGCCACCTGTGGTGAAAGGGGACGAATGGGAACTTCTGCGTCAACATTATCAAACGCCTTTCTTTTTCAGCAGCCAGGCACTGCAGAAATCAGATTATATCACGGTAACCTTGCAGCATGTTTACCGCCAGCGCGACCAGCATTTTATCGATATTCTGAATAAGATCAGAGACAAGCAAATGGATGTCGGAACTACGGATTTGTTGAACAAAAGATACAAACCCGACTTTGATCCCGGGGATGAAAACTACATCATACTCACAACGCACAATGCCAAGGCCAAAGCAATCAACGATAAAAAGCTGAATGCATTAAAAGAAAAGAAAAGACGGTTTTATGCGACAGTGGAAGCTAACTTTCCCGAATATATGTATCCGACCGAGCCGGAACTGGAACTGAAAGTCGGGGCCCAGGTGATGTTTGTGAAAAATGACCCGGAGCCTGAAAAGCGATTTTTTAACGGAAAGATCGGGAACATCACTGAAATACACGATGACGGCGTGGTTGTTCAGTCACCCGATGATGAAGATCCGATTTACGTTATTCCGCTCGAATGGCAGAATGTAAAATATACTATCGAAGAGCAGAATAAAGAGATCAAGGAAACCGTGGAAGGTGTTTTTACACAAATTCCGCTGAAACTGGCATGGGCCATCACCATCCACAAAAGCCAGGGATTGACCTTCGACAAAGCCATCATCGATTCGGAAGCCGCCTTTGCCCACGGGCAGGTGTATGTGGCTTTGAGCCGGTGCCGTTCGCTGGAAGGGCTGGTGCTGAGTACTCCATTTTCACCTTCCAGTTTAAAACAGGACAAATCTATCGAAGGGTTTAATGATCAGGTGGATAAAAACCAGCCCGGCCCCAAAGAACTGGAAACTTCCAAGGCTAAATATCAGCAACAATTGCTGGAAGACCTGGTTGATTTCAACGATCTGCAACATCATATCAACAGTTTATATTTTTTACTTAGCGACAATAAAAAAAGCCTTCAGCCGGATGCCGATGTTATAGCCAGAAGCATGAAAGAACAGGTGCAAAAGGAGATAGCGGAAGTTTCGAAGAAGTTTAACAGGCAGATAATCCGGTTGCACGGAAATAGCCACGATGCCGAACAAAACGAAGAATTACAGGAGCGGATAAGAAAGGCGGCAGTTTATTTTTCGGATAAACTTAATGACTATATTCTCAGAAAAATAAAAGAATTTTCCGTGGAATCCGACAACGCAGAAGTACTGAAAAAAGTGAAGAAAGCGGAAAAGAGATTGATGGAAGAGGCTTGGTACAAACGGACCTGCCTGGATGCCTGCCGGGAGGGTTTTATAGTGAAGGATTACCTGAAAGCACGGGCCAGAGCTGCGCTGGAAGAAGCGCCAAAAAAGTCTTCTGCCAAAAAAAAGAAATTGCTGGTAAGTAAAGAAATAGCTAACGCAGAATTGTATCAATTGCTGAAAGAATGGCGCAATGTAAAAGCCGGAGAGTCCGGCTTGCCACATTACATGATCTTATCGTTAAAAACGATGAGGGCGCTAAGCAGTTATGTGCCATCGAACATGGATGAACTGAACAGGATACACGGTTTCGGGAAGAAGAAAATGGACCAGTATGGAGAAGAGTTACTGGAACTGATCAACGAATACCACGGGGATCACGATCTGAATATAACGCCTTTGCCAGAGGTGGTGAAGAAGAAAAAGAAACCGAAAATCAACACGAAGGAAGTAAGCCTGGAGCTGTGGTTGAACTATAAGGATATAGCTAAAGTTGCCGGGGAAAGGGGCTTGACTACTACAACCATTGAAGGACACCTGGCTCACTACGTAGGAGAGGGAAAACTTCCGGTAACTGACTTTGTGGGGGAAGAAAAATTAAAAACGATCACTGCATTTTTTAAAGAAAATGGCAAAATGACATTGGGAGAAGCCAAAAATCAATTAGGGGAGAGTTATTCATATAGTGATTTAAGGTTTGTAAAACACTACTTTGTGTTTCAGGGAAATAAATCTGAATAATATCATCGCCACCCGCTAATTTGTTGTCATTTCGAACAAGTGGAACGAGGAGGAATCCCTTGAGCAGATGGTTCTTTCCCGTGGAGATCTCTCACATTCGTTCGAGATGACAACCACGTTCTTTAGTGAAAAAAACAAAAAATCCCGGCAATTGCTCGCCAGGATTCATTTTTGGGTTTAAGTAGTAATCGAATGCTTAATACTCACCTCTTTTACAGCTAATCACCCTGCTGGTAAGTATAAGGGATTGGAATATTGTAAATCTTCAGATCGGTCAGTTTCGATTGCCCGTCATATTCAAAGCGTACACTCATAACAAAGCCAATGGCTGTTTGTAAACGATAGCCCTGCTTAACACTCGATTCAGCCATCATCGATTCTCCCGGACCTAATACCGTTTGTTTATTATTGTCTTCAATAGTTCTCTCCCAACGCCATTTTAAACGAGCGGTACCGGTACCGGCTATTTTTTCAAATTGCCCTCCAAAGCATTTCAGGTTAATTGTTTTTGAGCCTTTGTTGCTTACCTGATATTTTAAGACAGGCCTGTTTTCTTCAGTTTGCCATGTTTCGAGTAACTTAAATTCTATATCACCTATCATATTTATGGCATTGAAAGCAGGTAGCAACTTTGAAGTTTTGATGGCTTTATGTACGAGGGCATCGTCAACTTTTATTTCGTTAATCTTGTCAGCAACCACTTGAACATACTTTTTGTAATTTTTCTTGGAAAGGTTGCCAATGGCTTCAGACCAGCCTTCGTCAGATTTATAGGCACGGTCAACAACATGAATAATCATTGTTGTGCCATCAAAAGTATAATACGTCCGGGCATGGTTTGTGATGGCTATTGAGGTCCACTGAAACCAGTCAGAATATAAATAGCCTTCAGCAGGATCAAATTTTCCGGTGCCAAAGTTATTTTCAACGAGTGCCATTTCAATAACCTGCCAAACATTTTCCTGGCTTAGGCCATCAATCTCAATTTCGGGGTCGTTACCATAGATTTGTGCATTCGCTCCGCCAACTATGCCTAGCATAACGACTGCAATGAATATGTGTTTTAATGTTTTCATGGGTTTAGGGTTATTGGGTTACTATTTCTAAATACCACTTGCCATCTATTTTTTTGAGATTTTGTTTCCTGTCGTCTTCATCGCCATTGTTAAAAACGATGTTGTATTTTACTTTTGCAGTCATTTCATCTCCCACAAGAGTTTCTTCAATAATGATGACTTCTTTGATGCCATCCTTTTTCTGGTGTTCGGTGGTAGCCCAAGCCATCATTCCTTCAAGTTTTTCCGTTTCTTCTTTAGTGAGCATTTTGCCATTGCTACAAAACATTGCGGCAACTTTTTCATAATTCTCGTCTTGCAACAGCTTGTAGGATTTTTCTACAACTTGTCCGGGGGTGTCATTTTTTGCAACGCTTCCGGATCCACCTCCGCAGGAGGCCATTCCGATTGCTGATACAATCAGTGCAATCATTAATAATCTTAAAGTTTTCATGTTTGTAAGTTTTGGTGAATATTAATTATAATTTATCCTTGTAAAGGATGGGTTTTTCAAAAAGGCAGCAGGGAGAATAATTTGTTTCTGAACGAATCCAAAATCTACAGTTGATGGATGAATTCCTGATAGTTCAACACCGGCCTCCCGGAAGGCTTTAAAAATCAATTCGGTGCAGTAAAGTTTCGATTCTGATTTCAGATCGTATGCGTAATCGAAAGTATATTTAGACTGATAAAATTGTAAGGCGATTTCGCTTACCTGATTTCGTATTTCAGTTTTAAATTCCGGGCGGTAAACAGCAAATGCAGATGCTTTTTCAGTAGAAAGAAAAGCTTCAACCCTCTCCAGTTTGATAAAATCTTCCCCATCAGACTCGCTGGGAACAGCATGAATAACAAAGGGTTTGCCGGCTCGTAAAACAACCAATCCGACATGTGAAAAATCTTTTTCTTCATCAACCAGGCAAACGGCAAAGCTTTCCAGGGAACGGCCTTTACGAAAGATGAGGTCGCCGTTTTTTAGTTCTGTTAATATTGCATTGTAATCCCGTATTTCTCCTGAGCTGAATATTTGGTATTTAGTAACAAATAAAATTGCCAGGCTTAATAGCAAGACAATAGTAATGACAAATATGATATTTGATTTTTTCATTAACGCATTAATTAATCTTGTTTCAGGTAATCACCCACTAATTTCACGGATTTTGACTTTGCATCCCAATTTGCAAAACTGAAATTATTTTCATTTACGTTTAAAACGGTAATCTTTGTGGCTTTTTCCTTACTTAATATCTTGTATTCAATGTAATTATTAAGGAGATCAGTTCTTACCAACAGGGCTACTTCTTCAATCATTAATCTATTAGATCTGACTTTACTTTCTTCAGTAGTTAAACCCGATTCACCAAGTTCTGTCTCTTGTAGCATCTTATCCATTTTAGTCCTTTCCAATACTTTTACACCCTTAATAATAGGCGCTACATATACTTCTCTCCCCCCCTTGTATAATTGAAGAGTGCCTGTGAATTCTTTTAACAGGATGTTCATGGTACTTTTTAATTTAGCAATAGATGCTTCGTCAAGACCCTCATCATTTTTATAAATAGCTACACTATTTGGTTCAACCTGTATTTCCCCACTTTGTCTTTCTGATAAGAAAAGGCTATAATCGGGGTCATCCTTTGAAAGGTCTTCAATATGGATTGTGTATGATGGCGGCCCATCCATTAAAAGTTGAATTCTAAACCTAAATATATCTTCCAAACCAGGTAATAATTCATTATTTACATGCTTAAAAGTCCTTGTAAGGCTTTTATTATAATAGCGGCTTGATGAAGTTTTTGTGTATTTATAGTTATCAACTTCGACCGAGCTAATGTCCTTATCAAATTTGCAAATACCGTCAGCTACGGGTAAACTTGAATGTGAGATAGGTAAATTAGTGAGGGTAATGTAACTTGTTTCGCTTTCATTTGTATAACCTTCATTGCTATAAGAAGTTTGAATCATCAGCTTTGTCATCATCATCCCGTCTTTGGATACATGACCACTGAAGTTTATCTTTTGAAATGGCCAGTGTTCATTTGTGTACGAACCATTGAAAAAGTTACCTCCAACTTCTATTTTGCATTTTGGGATGTTGATGCCAATCGCCCAGGTGGTTTCATTTAAAGAGTAAAGGTCTTTCGTTTGATCTGTATAGTCAGTTTCCTCAATTTTTTCGATGATGATAGGTATGACTATTTTGATCGTAATAGTATTTTCCTCGGCAGTATTCTGGGCAATAAGTACCATCGAAAGACAAAAATTCAAGATCAGACAGATTGGAAGGATTTTCATTGTGCAATGTTTTGGTTAAAAACAACAGAACAAAGCTATTTCGTAAGTATCTGTAAACCAAATATTAAGTGTTCGGTTTTATAAAACAGGACAAATTTAGATCTTGAAAAATGATAAAAAAATGTGTTGAGATCCGCTCAGGGATTGGCCATCAAGCCATCAATTGCCTTTATTAAAATGTGTTCGGATTAATCAATACTTTAGTGAAAAAAATAAGCATATGTCATTTTAATCATCCAAATGGGTGTAAGCTTTAATGTATGCGGATGGAGTCATACCAGTAATTTGCTTAAATACCTGGTAAAATGCTGAGCGGGAGAGGTACCCAACTTCGGTGGCAATTCCTTCAATACTATAGTTTGAATACTTTTTCGAAACCAGTAAGTTTCTTGCCTCGTCAACCCGGTATTTGTTGAGCAGGGTTTTAAAAGACATTTCAAACCGGTTATTAATAATTGAAGAGAGATAGGAGGTATTTGTATTTAATAGTTCTGCGAGCTTACTTTCTGAAAGGTTTTGCTGCCTGAATATTTTCTCATCTTCCAGAAGTGCTTTAAGTTTTAAATATATTTTCTCTTCATCTTTAATGTAAATCCCATTTTGTTTTGGTGTTTTCTTTATTTCCAGAGCTTTCAAACTGAGGCTTGCCTTATCCAGTTCCAGATTCTTTTTAACAAGGTTTTGATAAGCAAACCGTAAGTTTTTTATTTGCTTTCGATAAATAAACACGAAAATTATTACAACAGCAAGAAACAGGACAATAGCAATGATGATGAGGTGTTGGCGGGCATTTCGTTCTTCCTGAAGTTGATTTTCCAATCTTAGTTTTTTAATACGTTCTTTTTGTAAGTCGTAATCGAATTGCGCCCTGATATCAGATAACTCCTTTGCATTGGCTTCGAGTTTATATGTCCGAAATTGTTCAAATGATGTACTCAGGTAACGCATTGCCCGTTCATAATCATTCACTATCATCGCAATTTCATACATATAGTAATAGTATCCCGGAGATGCAACCGCTTTTTCCATGGATTCCCTTTCCCGGGCTGATTTGTCAAGATAGTAAGCCGTAGAATCTTTTTGGCCATGTTTCGCAAAACACCATGCCCGGGCACGATATGCATTGCTTAAATAAAGATTATTGTTTTTCAGTGATTGTTCGAGGAAATATTTCGACAGGGTGCAGCCAGCCTCCACACTATCTAACAAGGTGTAACTTAAATGTTGAAGGACAATAACCCCAAGCTCAGTTCGTGAACCCTTTTCCTTAATTAATGACCTTGATAATTTGTAATACCTGATTGCTTCTAGCTGGTATTCGGACCGATAATAAGCAAGTCCAAAAGTTTTATAAACTCCTGATAATAGAATAGAATCCCCTGTTTTGAGGGCAATTTCACGGGCCTGATAAAGGTATTCCCAATTGCTTGTATCGGCCGAGGTATGGAATGCATTGCTATACATAATCTGTAGCAATTCTACCATTTCATCAGGACGATCCATTTCCTGGAAGATAGGTAGTGCTTTGTTACAATACTTCATAGATTCTAAATTCCGGTGCATATTTAGTAATTTGCTGGAAAGATCGATTAATGTTTCACCGGTTTTTAGTGAGTCGTTTGCAAGGACTCCTGAGTTTATCATTTCTTTAAGGTAATGGATTGTTGTAGTATAATCCCCCTTTTTCTTTGAAATGGAGGTTCCCAGAATGAGTATTTTTAAATAGGAATCAGGAAATTCTGTACGATCAAAGTAAGATAAAGCCGAATCGATATTTTGGTAAGCGGTTTTATATTCATTTAAGGCTTCATTCGTTTTCACTAACTCAATAAAATAATGAACCTTAAAAAATGAGGATTGGTTTGCCAGTAATATGTCTTTGTTGGTATTGAGCCAATTATAGTATTGTAGAATAATGGTGTCGTTTTTTGTCCATTGGCCTGTTTGAATAGTATCGATTGATTGATTAAAAGTTTCATAAGTTATTTCTGAATTTTGCAATAAGTTTTTTGATAATTTCTCGAAGCTTTGACTGACAATTGACAAGGAAATAAAAAACAATACACAGATTAACAGGCCTCTAAATACCATCAGGCTTTAGTTTTAAGTACTTATAAATATAGAAAAAAAATAACCCGGACAGAATCCTATCCAAGTTATTTAAAAAATATGGTAAGTCTTTTTACATCTTTTTAACCTCTTCAATCAATTGCGGCAACACTTTAAAAAGGTCGCCTACAATGCCGTAATCAGCGGCTTCAAAAATCGGCGCTTCTGGATCTTTGTTTATCGCCACAATAAATTTAGAAGAACTCACTCCGCCCAGGTGCTGGATAGCGCCCGAAATGCCAAAGGTAAAATAAAGGTTCGGGGCTATAATTTTTCCTGTCTGTCCCACATGCTCTTCATGCCCACGCCATCCTTCATCGGAAACCGGGCGGGAACACGATAAACCGGCGCCTAAAATATCTGCCAGTTCTTCAAGCTGTCCCCAGTTTTCGGGCCCTTTCATGCCCCGCCCTCCAGAAATTACAATCTCGGCATCGGTAAGCAACACTTTCCCGGTGACTTTATTGGTTTCCTTTACGGTAGTGGAGAAGACGTCATCAGCAACTTGTGGATCGTAAGTTTCGGTAACGGCATTGTTTTCCGTTTCAATCAGTTCGAACGAATTCTGCGCTAATGTCAGTATTTTGATGTCGGGATCAATCTGAACGTGCGCAAACGCTTTTTGTGTGAACACTTTTTTCTTCACAACAAAAGGATCAAAACTTTCAGGCAGGGCTGTTACCCCTGAAACCAAGCCTCCGTTCAGTTTAACAGCCACTCTCGGAGCAATGGCTTTGCCAACATTATTGTGCGAAAAAATGATAATCTGTGCATTTTCAGATTTCGCAGCATGGGCAACAGCTTCAGCCAGAGCCTTGTTATCGAGTGAATCAAAGCGGTTGTCAGCCACATTCAGTACCTTTGAAGCCCCGTAATTTCCCAGTTGTTTCAATTCGTCATCGGCCACATTGCCTATGGATAAGGCGGTAACCGGTAAATTCAGTTTGTCAGCCATTGCTTTGGCATAGGAGACGAGTTCAAAACTCAGTTTTTTGAATTTTCCGTCCCAGTTTTCTGTATATACTAATAATGACATGGTGTTATTTTTTTAAAGTTTTTGTTTTTTATTTACGTTATGTTTGAATTTTCAAATTGTGTCATTTTCAAATTTCCCTAAAGCACCTTAGCTTCTTCCTGGAGCAGGCGTACCAATTCTTTTACGTTGTCTTCGTCGACCAGCTTGCAGGCCGCTTTTGGTGGAGGAAGCTCAAAGCTTATGTATTCGGTTTTTTCTTCTGCATCAACGGCAGGAACAACCGTAAGGGGTTTTTTGCGGGCCATCATAATACCCCGCATGGCAGGAATTCGCGGGTCAATGGCAATACCTTTCTGTACTATAGTCACCACTGGTGTTTCCACGTCAATTTTCTGTTGCCCGCCGTCAATTTCCCTTGTTAGCGAGAGCTGTCCGTTTTCGATATTCATACCCGAAACGGCAGATACCGAGTTGAAACCTAAAATTTCAGCCAGCATACCGCCTACAGCAGATCCATTATAGTCTGAAGCTTCAATACCTACCATAACTACATCGTAATCTTTGGCTACCTGCGCCAGTTGTGTGGCTACATAGAAAGCATCTTTCGGTTTTGCCTCAATACGGATGGCATCGTCAGCACCTACAGCTAATGCTTTTCGTAAAGTTGCTTCCGTAATACTTTCGCCCACGTTGGCCACAGTAATTTTTTCAATACCACCGGCTTCCTTCAGCTCGACGGCTCTGGTCAGTGCCAGTTCGTCCCACGGGTTGATAATCCATTGTACACCCGTAGTGTCGAATGCTTTATTGTCGTCCACGAACCTGATCTTTGTTGTCGTATCAGGAACGTTACTGATTAATACTAAGAATTTCATATCACTTATAAATTAGTTATTGTTTTATTCTCTTAACAAGGTGCGCGAAACAACGATTTTCTGTACTTCAGAAGTTCCTTCATAAATCTGCGTCAGTTTTGCTTCACGCATCAGCCGTTCCACATGGTATTCTTTCACATATCCGTAGCCACCATGAATCTGTACGGCATCGGTAGTTACTTCCATGGCAATATCGGCTGAATAAAGTTTAGCCATAGCACTTTCCATAGCAAACGGTTTACCGTTATCTTTCAGCCAGGCAGCTTTTAAACACAGGTTTCGTGCATTCTCCACTTTTACAGCCATATCGGCCAGCTTAAAAGCAATGGCCTGGTGGTTGGCAATTTCTGTTCCAAAGGCTTTTCTTTCTTTCGAATAAGCAATGGTCCGTTCTAGTGCTCCTGCTGCAATTCCCATGGCCTGGGAGGCGATCCCGATCCGGCCGGCTTCCAGCGCTTTCATGGCAAATTTATATCCGAAACCGTCCTCTCCGATACGATTTTCTTTAGGGACTTTAACGTCCGTAAACATGACAGAATGTGTGTCAGAACTGCGCATGCCCATTTTATCTTCGTGTGGGCCTAACGAAATCCCAGGTGAGTTTCTGTCCACAATAAAAGCATTGATGCCCCGGTATCCTTTCTCAGGATATGTTTGAGCCATGACAATGTATGTGGAAGCCGAATTACCGCTGGTAATCCAGTTTTTAGTACCGTTAAGCAAGAAATGATCCCCTTTGTTTTCAGCGAGTGTGTGCTGGTGCATGGCATCCGACCCGGCTTCGGGTTCCGAAAGCAGAAAAGCACCAATATGTTCGCCTCTGGCCAGTGGTTTTAAATATTTTTCTTTTTGTTCTTCGGTTCCATATTTACACAGGCCATAACATACCAAAGAATTGTTTACAGATATGATAACGCTTGTTGCAGCATCAATTTTTGAAAGCTCTTCCATTACCAGCACATAAGATACCGTGTCCATTCCGCTTCCGTCATATTTTGGGTCAACCATCATACCCATGAAACCTAGCTCTGCCAGGTTCTTGATATGTCTTGCCGGGAATTCTGCCTTTGCATCGCGCTCTAAAACATCTTGTAATAACTCTCTTTCGGCATAATCTTTCGCTGCCTGTCGGATCATCAGGTGCTCATCGGTAAACTCAAAATTCATAAAAGACTGATATTTAATAAAGTATAAAATAATTGAATAGAGAATAAAGTTAGAAAATTATTTGAAAATACCTAATGGTAATTTCACAGATTTCGGCCCTTCATTTTTTCAGATATCTGATTGAATTCTGTAACAATATCATCGATAATCGTGGCAACAGGCTCAACAGAACGGATCATAGAAGCTACCTGACCGATTTCCAGTTCACCCTCTGCGATATCGCCTTCAAACATCCCTTTGCGTGCTCTTCCTTTTCCCAGAAGTTTCAGGAATTCATCTTTAGTGGCACCTTTTGCTTCCAGTTGTTGCACTCTGTTCAAGAACTCATTTTTTATGAGGCGAACGGGAACAATCTGTTTTAAGGCAAGCACGGTATCACCGTCATCAGCTCTGACAATCTCATCCTGAAAGTGTTTATGCGCCGAAGACTCGGCTGAAGCCGCAAACCGGCTGCCAATCTGAACCCCATCAGCTCCGAGAGCCATAGCTGCGTACATAGCCCTGCCCGAAGCAATTCCTCCGGCAGCAATCAAAGGAATATCTATAATCTCTCGTATCATAGGAATGAGTACCATGGTAGTAGTTTCTTCAAAGCCGTTATGTCCGCCGGCTTCAAATCCTTCGGCAACGACAGCATCAACACCGGCTTCGGCAGCTTTCAGGGCGAATTTTTTATTGGCAACGACATGCACGACCGTTACACCGTTTTCCTTTAGCAAAGACGTGTATTTTTTAGGATTTCCGGCAGAAGTAAACACGATTTTGACCTTCTCCTTCAGTACAATGGAAATGATGTCATCGGAGTGAGGATAAAGTAACGGTATGTTGACACCAAAGGGTTTGTTAGTTGCTTTTGCACATTTTTTAATATGTTCTTCAGCAATATTCGGTCGCATGGACCCTGTGCCGATCAGCCCAAGTCCGCCAGCATTACTCACGGCAGCTGCAAGTTCCCATCCGCTGCACCAGATCATGCCACCCTGGATGATGGGGTATTTAATGTTGAAGAGGGAGGTGATAGCATTGTTCATGTTTTTGTGTTTTTTGCCCTTTGGGCGTATTTGTGGTCATTTGCTACGCTGTCATTTGCCCTTCGGGCGTCATTTATGGTCATTTGCTACGCTGTAATTTGCTGTGCTGTTTCTTGCTTTTGGTATTAATAATGAGTTGTTTTTAGTCTGTTTTACCGATAGATTTGATGTAGTTATTGAGTTTTACACCGATATTGTCTATTGTAATCATCATTTGATCATATACTTTTTTATCAAGTAAGTTACGATTATACGCTTTTGTCAGCCAAGTTTTTGATTCATAAAGAGAACCGCGGGAATAATAACTGAAATTCTTAGCTTCTTTATAATGATATCTTCCATATCCTTCACTTAAATTAGCTGCAACAGAATCAATTGCTCTTACAAGTTGTTTTCCAACCGTATCTTTGGCAAGATCATTCCATTTTATAACTATGTTCCATACTTCTTCTCCTAATTCCATTGATAGTTGATAGACCCGGAATTCTTCTAATTTCATGATAATCTGATTTTAATTAATCTTTCAAAATTACCTTAAAAATACCGTAACTACTGAATGACTACTGAATGACCACCGAATGACCACTGAATGACTATTTAATGACTACTCAAATCAAACTATAATTTTAAAAATTATCTAATATTTCTAACTCATTACTTTCATCATCTCGTTGACCACATTGGTCGCTCCGTCATCGATATCGGTGATGGTAGCATCCAGCATATAGCAAGGAGTTGTGAACACCAATTTGTTTTCGTCAAAAACCACGTCCCCGTGATCGGTTTCCACATGGGTGGCACCCATAGCTTCGATGGCTTCGGCCGTTCCTTTGTCTTTTCCAATGGTAACATTCACATTTTTCAGCACTTTGGCTAAAATGGCCGGCGAGATGCACAAGGCCCCAATAGGTTTTTTTAATTCGACCATTTGATTGATAGCGTGTTCAACTTCAGGGATTACCGTGGCATTAGCGCCTTCGAAAGCAACGGTGGACAAGTTCTTGGCAGCACCGAAACCTCCCGGGAAAATGAGCGCATCAAAATCTTTCCCATCGAATTCGCTTAATGGTTTGATGTTGCCCCTTGCAATGCGTGCCGATTCAACAAGCACATTCCGTTCTTCGTTCATTTCGTCACCCGTGATGTGGTTGATCACATGATGTTGTTTGATGTCGGGGGCAAAACACTGGTACGTTGCCCCGGCACGGGCAATGGCCAGCAAAGTCAGCGTTGCTTCGTGAATTTCAGCTCCGTCAAATACGCCGCATCCCGACAGGATAACAGCAAATTTTTTCTTTTCCATGACGTAAGATATTAGTAGTTTGTAAAAATTATTTTGTGATAGCTAAATTACAAATAATACTTTGGATTGAAGTCGCTTTGGGGGTATGCTCCTTGTCTGAAGCACTAAAAAGGGCCATTCGAAAAAATTCGAACAGCCCTGGAGCATCATTAAATATATTTTTACTAAAACCACCCGAACTTAAGTGATACACTGGCATTGAACGAATTTAATGCATTTTTGTCAATAACAATGCTAACAGGATCACCCGTAATTTTGTCAAGATATTTATATGTCAGGTTAATGCCATCGGTTAACCGATAACTGGCTCCCAGTGCAATGCGAAAACATTTCGCAATATTAAACTCGACGTCTACACCGGGTTCGAAAACGAAATACACATCAGTATCGTAATAATAATTATCATAGTAGTAAGAATTATACTCTCCCCACCCGTTAGCAGGATTTGCTGTTACGCCTCCAACTCCAAGAATTATCGGAAAAGAAACATGAACAGGTGACATGGGCAGGACAATAGGTTCAAACATCAAACCGCCATAACCGCCCGCCAGAAAATATTCGGAAGGATTATAAGTATCGTTTGTACTGAAGTCGTTGAAGAATCCCCGGCCAGCAAGTCCTAGACCAAAGTGATGATTTGCTATCCAGGCAAACTGGGATGACTCGGTTCAGGCCGATGTCATTCATCTGTTACAAAAACTTATTCCCAGGGGCGTCTGGCTGCACGACCAACAGGATGGTAATGGCGATTCACAACTGAAAGCAGGTATTATTGGGCCTTCAGAAACCATTCCAATAGTTGATGGCAAAACGGGATTATCCACCTGACAAAATATCTTCTTTTGCGAGTTTGACGGACCCAGAAGTAACAGAAAAATCATGGTTACAATTACAAGCACCATATAAAAAAGGCCACGCATTTTGCACAGCCTTTCAGATTTTTAACCTTCGGGATAGTATTTATCCCCTTTTATATACAATGGCCACAACCGTAACATCATCGCCGCCCATATTGATGGTCATGCCGTAAGGACGGTCGTCTTTGATATCAATTTGGGCCTTGCCGGCTTTCCCGGTGAGCTGTTGCCAGATGGTTACTGCCTGGTGTACGCCTGTTGCTCCGGTAGGG
>Ga0209013_10002038_pt1 | contig 18526 bp, 18 predicted proteins | sample Cruoilmetagenom2_FD_187291 | JGI IMG/M metagenome (GOLD analysis project Ga0209013, IMG submission 187291) | Oil polluted marine microbial communities from Coal Oil Point, Santa Barbara, California, USA - Sample 2 (SPAdes) (version 2) | ecosystem: Environmental > Aquatic > Marine > Oil seeps ...
TCCCTCTTTCTGGCAATGGTAATTCTCGGGAATTTATCAAAGGTCATTTTTATAAATGCAAAATTTTTAGAGTCTTTCAGATCGATATTATATTTCGGCTGGTTCTTCTTAATAATGGAATTCTCAAGGATAAGTGCTTCAACTTCATTGTCAGTCACTATAAAATCGATGGAATCAATTTTGGCAACAAGCCTGGTTGTCTTGATATCCAGCCCCTTTTTCTGGAAATAACTCTTTACTCTTTTCTTAAGATCTTTAGCTTTTCCGACATACAGAATAGTCCCCTTTGAGTTGAGGAAAAGATAACATCCGGGTTTTTCAGGTATAGATCCGAGATTAGAAGGATCAGCTTTCATTTTCCTTTACTTTTTTCCTCAGGATGCCCTCCCCTTTTATAAAAAAGGAAAAAACTTCCGCCTATCAATCCGAGTACTAGCCTCATCCCAATATCGATAACTTCAACCGCTAGGGAAACAGGCATCGGAAATTTCATCAAGCTTCTGAACACTGCTGTCCTGACACCGATCCCATTAACAGATGGGACTGTCATAAGGAGGAATATCAGCATCGGAGCTTTGGACATAAAATCTATAAATCCGGGATCCATTCCCAGAGCTCTTGAAATAAAATAGTAATATACGACCATGTTGAACTGAAAAAGGATACTTATCAATATTGCTGTTACCAATTGGCGGGGATAGTCATAATAAATTGTCAGTGCAGATGCACCCCTGTCCAGAATTGTTAATATTTTACCGGGCAGAAATCTGCTGAATATTTTTATGATCCAGGCAGAGATCCCGGGGTGTGACAGGAGAATAAGTATTAAAATTGTAATTGTGATAATGACTGCAAAAAGTATCGGGTTTGAAGATTCTCCACCTTCAGTCTGAACACCTTTTATCATGAATGCGGTCAATGCGATAAATGCAAGTCCAAAAAGTCCCGTAAGCCTCTCGATGATAATTACCATAACAGATCTTGTATGATCGCCAACGATCCTTTTGCTTTCAAGGGCTTTGACCATGTCACCACCGATGGTCGATGGGAGGAAGTTATTAAAAAAAGCTGCCATCAGGTTGATCGAATATAATTCACCATATCCAGCAACAACCCCCTGAGCGGAAAGGAGAATTTTCCATCTGAGGCTCATCAATCCCATCCCGACAAAATGGAGTAAAAATGCAGGCAGGACCCATAGAATAAGGACTCCGGAAAAAACAGAAATAAAATGATCAAAACCTTCTCCGAGGCTCCCATATTTATCAGCCATTAACTTTACAGAATAACCGATAATAAGAACACTCACTGATATTCTCAGGAAAAGCATTATCCACTTTTTCTTCAGCATCCGCCCTCTCCATTCAGCAGTTTATTAAGACATTTGCCCGTATAACTCGATTCAGTGCCGGCAATGTTTTCAGGAGGGCCTTCAGCAACAATATATCCACCCTCATCTCCTCCTTCGGGGCCCAGATCAATTATATAATCAGCCGATTTAATAACATCAAGATTGTGTTCAATTACAACAACACTATTACCTTTATCCACAAGATCATTCAGAACTTTGATCAGTTTTTTCACATCATGGAAATGGAGTCCCGTTGTCGGTTCATCAAGAAGATATATGGTTTTCCCAGTCCCTTTTTTTGATAATTCCCTGGTTAACTTTATCCTCTGCGCTTCACCACCTGAAAGGGTAACAGAACTCTGTCCCAGTTTTATGTAGTCAAGCCCTACCCTCATCAGGGTGTCAAGTTTTACTTTGATAGGAGGAATATTCTTAAAAACATCCGATGCCTCTTCCACACTCATATCCAGTATATCTGCTATTGAATTCCCCTTATACCTGATCTGCAATGTCTCCCTGTTATATCTCTTCCCCTTGCACTCTTCACACTCAATGTAAACATCAGGGAGAAAATTCATTTCGATCTTGATAACCCCATCACCATTACAGGCTTCGCACCTTCCCCCTTTCACATTAAAAGAGAATCTCCCCGGTTTATACCCTCTGATCTTTGAATCCTTTATCTCAGCGAATATTTTTCTGATCTCATCAAAAACCTTTGTGTAAGTAGCCGGATTACTTCTGGGAGTTTTACCGATCGGACTCTGATCAATAATGATAACCTTATCGATCTCACTCCCCATAACTATCTTTTTAAATTTCCCTGTCCTCTTTTTTGAAGCATATATTTCTCTTCTCAATGCTTTATACAGGATCTGATATACAAGTGTCGATTTCCCGCTTCCGGAGACACCTGTTATCAAGGTCAGAAGTCCCATCGGGATCTTCACATCTATTTTCTTAAGGTTATTCTCAGCACAGCCGAACAACTCAAGAAATCTCTTTGGCTTCCTCCTGCTCTCCGGCAGATCAATTTTCATTTTCCCGGAGAGGTATTTCCCGGTTAGTGAAGCTGAGGAGCGCTCAATTTGCAGAGGAGTACCTTTTGCAACTACCTTTCCTCCATGCAACCCTGCACCCGGTCCCATATCAACAACATAGTCCGATTTCTTTATTGTATCCTCATCGTGTTCAACCACGATCAGGGTATTTCCCAGATCCCTGAGATTATGAAGTGTATCGATTAGTTTGCTGTTATCACGCTGATGAAGTCCGATTGAAGGTTCATCAAGAATATACAGGACTCCCATAAGATTCGATCCTATCTGGGTAGCAAGCCTGATCCTCTGTGCTTCACCTCCGGATATCGTCCCCACATTTCTTGAAAGAGATAAATATCCGAGTCCGACCTTATCAAGGAAATTCAGCCTCTCTTTAATTTCTTTTAATACCTGCGTTGCAATATGAAGTTTCTTTTCCGATAATCTGAGATTCTCAAAAAAATCGATCGTTTTTTTGATTGAAAGATCGGTAACATCTATTATCGATTTTTTACCAACTTTAACGGAGATGACCTTATCTTTAAGCCTTTTCCCTTTGCATGCAGGACATGGGGATATCAGCATAAATTTTTCAAGCTCTTTTCTCCGGTAATCCGAATCTGTCTGTTTATATAACCTTTCAGATTGAGGTATCAACCCTTCCCAACTCCCGGTGGAACTCCAGTTCGCATCACCCTGCTTCATTTTCATTTCAAATCGAATCTTTTCTGTTGAACCGTACATAAGGGCGTTATATTGTTTATCGTTCAGATCTTTGATCGGTGTAAATATATCAAAATCAAAATGCCTGGCAACTGCTCCCACATACTGCCCCCTCCAGCCATCAATAGCATTTCTGTAAACTGTGAGAGCACCGTCTGCTATGGACTTATTCCTGTCGGCAATTATAAGATCAGGATCAAAATCCATCTTTATCCCGAGACCACTGCAAGTTTCACATGCACCGAAAGGGCTGTTGAATGAGAACATTCTGGGCTGGAGTTCTTCATAAGAAACATCACATTCAGGGCAGGACATTTTTGCTGAATACATTGAATCATTCCCTTCGGTATCAGTTATAATTATCAGGCCGTCAGAAATCTTCAAAGCTCCTTCAATAGCTTCAGTGATCCTGGAAGTATCCTGAGGGTCCACTCTGTCAATTACTACTTCTATATCATGTTTCTTATATCTTTCAAGTTCTATTTTTTCATCGGTCCGTCTAATCTCCCCGTTCACTCTAACCCTCAGATATCCCTCTTTATTAAAATCCTCGATCAGTTTCTCGTATGTCCCCTTCTTTTGTCGGATAACTGGAGCAAGAACAGTGACAATCCCCTCAATCCCCTTAGCAGCTTTACCTGCTATTTTTGCAGGTGATTGGGACTCGATTTTTATCCCGTGATCCGGGCAATAAGGTGTTCCTATCCTGGCATACAATAACCTGAGGTAATCATAAATTTCAGTTACAGTTCCTACGGTACTCCGTGGATTCTTACTTGTTGTTTTCTGTTCAATAGAAATTGCGGGGGACAACCCTTCGATAGAATCAACATCCGGTTTGTTCATCTGCCCCAGGAACTGACGTGCATATGCCGATAAAGATTCAACATACCTCCGCTGCCCCTCAGCATAAATGGTGTCAAATGCTAGAGTTGATTTTCCGCTCCCCGACAATCCTGTTATTACTATAAATTTATCCCTCGGCAATTCTATATTTATATTCTGGAGATTGTGTTCTCTGGCACCTTTTATAACTATATTTTTCATTAAGAAATTTTCCTTATATTTAGAGTTTATTGTATTTTTTTCCCCTCTTTAAGTCAAACCAATTCATACCTGAAAATATACTGACAAGATGCACTCTTCATATATTTTTTTTTATTTGTTAATATGGAGTATGCCAGAAGAGAATTTAAATAGAGATCGATTTTCTTATGAAGATACATTAAAAAAATATAATAAACCGAAAGCAGAAAAATATTTCATCCTCAACAGGATATTATACCGGCCCATCGGATCTCTTCTTGTGAAAATTTTATTTAAAACCCCGATCACTCCGAATCAATTAACTGTACTCTCATTCTTTTTCGGAATCCTTGCTTCTGCTTCTTTTGTTATGGGAAATCATATTTATCTGATTTCCGGAGCAGTCTTACTTCAGTTATCACAAATTCTGGATGTTACAGATGGTATGCTGGCAAGGGCAAAAAACAGCGGCAGTCAATTCGGCGCCTATCTTGATCTGTTCCTTGACCGGGTAACCGATTTTTTTATTATTTCCGGAATTGTGACAGGTCATTATCTGATCTCCGGAAATATCACAATGCTTATAATCGGATTAGCTTCACTAGCCTTGTACTTTCTGCAGGTTACCCTATTTTATATATCGGTAATTCATATTAAAGATTTTAAAGCTGGTGAGACGGAAGAGAGCAGAGCAATGGTCATCTTTGTTATACTTATTTTTGCAGCAGTAAATAGATTTGACCTGCTTATTTATCTAGTGGCAATCGAAACAAGTATAAATGTTCTATTCAGGATCGGATATTTATTCAGATTAAAACAAACTTTTCAAAATTAAATAGAAGGGGTTACAAAATGAAATTAGTTTATTCTTATTATGTTCTGGATATTGTTCACAAAGGGCATCTGCTGATGATGAAAAATGCCAAAGCCATCGCAGGTAAGGATGGGAAGCTTATTGTCGGTATCCTTACGGATGAAGCAGTTATGGAAAAAAAAAAGAGACCGATCCTCCCATTTGAAGAGAGGATCGAACTTGCAAACGCAATAGAGTATGTTGATATTGTTGTTGCACAGGAAACATATTCGCCACTTCCCAACGTCAGGAGGATAAAACCTGATATTTTAATGGAAAGTACAAGCCATACGGAAGAAGCCATTAAAGAGGCAGAGGAGACCATGAAGGAAATCAAAGGAAGAGTTGTTACTCTACCTTATTTCCCTCCACAGTCTTCAACAAATATTAAAAACAAAATCTTTAAACAAAATGGGGGAAACAATGGGAAAAAAGATTGATCAAAGTGTGAAACAACAACTTGCCGGCTGGCAAAAAAAAATGTTCTGGATGATGTGGGTGACATATGCATCTTTCTATCTCCTGAGAGTGAATATTTCAATTGCAATGCCGGAGATAATGAAAGAGTTTTCGCTCTCAAAATCAGATATGGGATTAGTTCTCAGCAGCCTCTTTCTTATGTATGCTGTAGGCCAATTCATAAACGGACAATTGGGGGATAAGCTTAATTCAAGACTTATCATAACAATTGGTTTGCTTACTTCAGCTGGAATGAACATCCTTTTTGGATTTACCGGTGGGATGATCGGATTAATGGTTGTTATTTGGGGAATAAACGGATATTTCCAGGCCATGGGTTGGGGACCGACCGTAAAAGCGATGGCAAACTGGTTCCCCTCAAATATTAGAGGTAAGACAGCCGGACGTCTTGGAACAAGTTATATAATCGGTGGTGCCTTATCCTGGCTGATCGCAGGATTTATAGCAGAACACCTGAACTGGAGATACACTTTCTGGATCCCTGCAATAATATGTATTTTTATTGCTATCCACTGGTATAAGAGGGCACGTAATGCGCCTGAAGAGATCGGATTACCAAGCATAGAAGAACAGGAGAGCGGGATTGCTTCTTCAGAGGTAAAAAAAGATGAGCACATCGGATTTAAAAATACTTTAAAGATCACTCTTATGAACCGTTATGTCTGGTTTGCAGCGTTCGGGCTTTTCGGACTTAATATTGTAAGATACGGATTTATGTCATGGGCCCCTACCTATATGTTCGAGGTCCAGGGAGCTTCTATCTCAATGGCAGCATACAAAGCTGTGGCATTCCCTATTGCCGGGGGATTAGGAGCCATTTTTGCCGGTTGGGCTTCAGATAACATATTTAAGACCAAACGTGCTCCTGTTGCATTTTTCATGTTGGTATTGCTGGGGATCTCCTGTTATGTATTCAGGATAATACCGAATGAGAACTGGATACTCAGCCTGATCTGCCTGTTGTTCATCGGATTTTTCACCTTCGGGCCGCATATTCTGCTGGTCGCAGCTCTTCCGGCCGATCTGGGTTCCAGAAAAGCAGCATCTTCCGTAACCGGATTTATCGATGCCATGGGTTATCTCGGAGCGAGTTTGACAGGGGTTGGAACCGGTATTCTGATAGAAAAGCTCAGCTGGGATGCTGCTTTCTATTTCTGGATATTCGGTGCCTTTTTTGCAGCGATCATGGTTTCCCTAATCTGGATACTGAAAGACAAAAAAAAGGTAGAAGCTACATCCTGATATATTAATCAGTATAAATAAGTAACATATATTAAAGGGCAATCCTTCATCAGGATTGCCCTTTTCTTTACCTTCTAATCTTCTATATTTAATTCACCTCTTTTATCTATCAAATCAAAATTATTCATTTTTATATTTTTTCTTGTCAACATTTTTGAAATGAATTATGTCTATATGTATGGAAGACAAAATTGACCGGATCGTAGATCTGGCAAAAGCGGGCAATAATAATGCAATGAGAACATTATATGACATGAACAGAGAAAAAATTATGAACCTGGCACTTAAGTATACAGGCAACCGGGAAGACGCCGAGGAGATACTCCACGACACTTTCATTACTGCATTTTCTGCATTGCAGAGGAACAAATTAAAGGACCTTCGGAAATTCCATTCCTGGTTATACAGGATAGGGATGAACACTTCAATTGATTTTCTCAGAAGAGAGAAGAAACATCGCTACACTGATATGGAAGAGAGCAATCTCCCGGACAAAAGCAGTTCCGGAGCTGATCCGGAGGATGAATTGATTGACAATGAAAAAGATACAAGGATTTCAAAAGCAATATCTGCCCTGTCACCGAGGCAGAGGATGATCTTTACTTTAAAACATCATCAGCAAATGAAAATAAGAGAGATAGCTGCGACCCTGAAATGCAGTGAAGGAAACGTTAAGACACAGCTTTTCAGAGCAATAAGATCTCTCAGGAATGAATTAAAACCGTCGCTTGTGGAGGAATAATATGAAATGCAAACACTATGAAAATAATATAATTCTGTTACTTTATAACGAACTACCCGAAAATGACAAGAAAAAATTAAACGAACACCTGGAAAATTGTGAGAATTGCAGAGCTTTTCTGGAAGAGAATAAAGAGATGTTCTCAACTATTTCAGAAGCTGTCCCGGATGAGTTCGATCCGGCATGGGATGAATACTGGTCTGACATAAGCAGAAATGTTAAACGGAGTGAAAAAAAACATTGGTCATTCTTTCCGATCCCATCAGGAGCTGCAGCATTTGTTATGTCCATATTAATACTGGTTGGAGGAATATTCATCGGGAGATTTTTTATGTCTTCCTCCATTACAACATCTCCTCCTGTGAAGAAGAGGAGCAACCTATTATATGTGAATAATTATTTCGAAGATGTGAAACCTGTAATGCTTGACTATGCAAATTATACGATACAAGCGACCAACGGAAACGGCGGGCCTGTTGATAAGGAAATAATAAGGAGTATGCTTGAAAAAACAAGACTCTTAAAACGGCATGTATCAACTGAAAAAGCCCCTTATCTTGCAACTCTTCTCGAAGAGCTGGAACTTATCCTGACAGAGATCAAGAATACGACCCCCGGTGAGAAGGATTCAATGAGAACATTGCAGGAAATGATAAAGGAGAGGAATATCCCTTTAAAAATAGATCTATTTAAAAATAAATCAAAAAGATCCCATAGGATCTGAAGGAGGCTCGAAATGAAAAAAATGATTTTAAATTTAACACGGTTATTAATGATACCGGTAATGGTAGCAACATTGATGTTTACAACACCCCTGAATTCAGCTGAGAAGAATGACAAGGCAGAGTTCAAGAAAGCCAAGAAACTGATATATGAGAAGGACTGGGCCAGAGCAGTTACAAAGCTTAAGGAATTCCAGAAAAAATTCAACAAAAGTGACTTTCTTGATGATTCTTTATACTGGCTCTCATATTCGATGTCAAAAATGAGTACAGAGCTGGGAGAGAGAGCGGTAAAGATCAGCCTTAACGAAGAAGCGATCAAAGGATTAAATGAACTGCTTAACGATTTCAAAAACAGCTCATGGCTTGAAGATGCGAAGATCCTGAGAATGGAGCTGGCTGAATCACTATCCGGACTGGGAAAAAGGAGTTACAGGAAATATCTCAGAAGCGGCGCTTCAGCTGATGCCGAGAAAGAAGGGAACGTGAAAATGTGGGCACTGGATGCACTACTCCAGATGGATAGTGATAAGGCATTCCCAATACTGAAAAAGATAATAAAGAGCAACAAAGATGAAAGCATGAGAGAAAAAGCTCTCTTTATCATCAGCCAGCATGAAGATAAAGCCGTTATCCCGGTTCTGATAGATGCTGCAAAGAGTGATTCAAGCAGTAAAGTCAGGGAAAAAGCAGTATTCTGGCTGGGACAAATGGAAACGAAAGAGAGTACAAAGGCAATAATCAATCTGTATGATAATGAGAAAGATCTTTCTCTAAGAAAGAAACTTATATTCTCAATATCACAGAATGAATCAGATGCAGCACTTAACAAGCTTGTCTCCATTGCCAAAAATGAGAAGAACTATGATTTGAGAAAAAGTGCAGTATTCTGGGTAGGACAGATGGATAATGATAAAGCAGCAGATCTGTTGTTTGATATTTATAAAAAATCCAATGATCCGAAATTCAGGAAAGACCTGGTCTTTTCAATATCTCAGGTTGACTCGGATGAAGCATTAAAAAAACTGATCTCTATATCTCAGAATGATAAAAGCACAGATGTCAGAGCTAGAGCTATTTTTCAGATCGGACAGCACGATTCTGAAGAAAATGCAAAATACCTTTTCAATATTTATAAAAAAGAACAAAACATGAATTTGAAGGAGAAGATCCTCTTCAGTATCAGCCAGTCTGATTCAGACGGTAGTGTCCGTTTCTTAATAGATATGTACAAGCAGGAAAAAAATCGGGAACTGAAGGAAAAGATCATTTTCAACCTTGCCCAGTGTGATGACGAAAAAGGGATCAAATTCATCGCCTACCTGGCTAAGAACGAGAAAGATCCCGGACTCAGGAAAAAAGCTATATTCTGGCTTGGACAAACAGACAGTGACGAAGCAATAGATATTCTCAAAGATATTTTGGATGACTAGAGATATCAGAAATATGGGAGAATGCAATGACTAAAGCACTAAAAACGATAATTAAGATCTTCCTGACGATAATTTTCCTTATCTCAAATATGATATCCGGAACCGCCTCCGGACTGGAGGGAAAGAATATCATCCTGTTAGATGATGCTTCACTGAATCTCGAGCAGAGAGTGAATAGAGCAGAGAAAAGTTTTTCCGGTAAATTTAAAGGAAACTATTTTCTCACCGGATACAATTTCACTACAAGGGGAAAGAATATCTCATTCGGAACTTTTATTTCCTCATCCGATTCAAGAACCTCAAAGATATCACATGACGGTGACAGCCTGCAGATCTATCACTACATGGATGCAGATGAAAACCATGATTCAGGTTATAAAAAAAGGATGGTTATATTCCTGCACAAGATGGACGGCAGAAAATCCAAAGTGGTAAATGCAGTAGTTCTGAAGGGAGGAGTTAAATACAGGATCGATGATATTCCCCTCTATCTTATTGGCGATCCCGATTCAAATGAAAGTTTCACTTATGTAAAAAAGCTTTTCAGACTTTCATCAACTGAGAAGATCAAAAAAAGACTTATCTCTGTTATGGCGATCCATGACCATAAAGGTGCTTCAAAGTTCCTTTATGAGACAGCTTCCGGAGATCATGGCGTTAAACTGAGAAAAACAGCGATATTCTGGCTGGGAGCAAGCAGCGCTGATGACGGTTTTTCTTACCTGAAGAAACTCTCAGATAAGGCTACAGAGAAGAAGATCATCAAATCATTGATATTTGCTTTTCACAACCTCAACTCAAAAGAGGGCAACCGGGAACTGATAAAAATAGCAAAAGGGACTTCCCATCCTTCAGCAAGGAAGGATGCAATCTTCTGGTTGGGACAGAGAGCCAGTAAGGAGTGTATCAGCACACTTAAAAACGTAATTGATAATGATAAGAACACAGATATAAAGAATTCAGCTATCTTTGCACTGAGTCAATTGGATGACGATAGATCTATACCGATCCTGATCGACATCGTGAAAAACAATAAAAATCCAAGGATAAAAAAGAAAGCGATGTTCTGGCTGGGCCAGAAAGATGATAAAAGAGTTATAGATCTATTCGAAAGTATTCTTTTAAAATAGCACGACTCCATAGAGGGCGGCCTGCCAGCCGCCCTTTTTTTTTATCTAATAATCGATCCCCGCGGCCTGAACATTTGCCGGATCAAATGCACTGCAGGGTGTAACAGCATAGACCATTTTACAACTTGGACACTTATCCTCGAATGTTTCCATCTCAAATTCAGCCTCACAATTTTCACACTTAATAGGGAGCGGCATCGGCATAGATTGAATACTGAATCCCATCATCCTTACTTTATCGGCCATCTGTTTCCCATTACTGAAACTTCCTGTACATCCATCATGCATTTCTGCCTCCATTAAGATCTTTCTCTGTGAGGACCTCTCCGTATCTGAGTTTTTTCCTCATTCCCTGGATCACCATATCCATCTTTTCAAGATCTGTTAATATTTTTCTCTCTTTATCTGTGGTGGTAATTATTTTTTTTATACCGCCATTGTTTATTACGATCCGCTTATCTCCCATCAAAGCCAACAGCGGGTCATGTGTTGCCATTAATACTATTTTCTCTTCACCTACCAGCAATTGAAGAGCTTTTTTTCTATCAATACCCGCATTTTCGATCTCATCGATAAGAACGATAGGTGAACTGCTTAAAATAGCAGTGTCAGCTATCATAAGCGCCCTTGATTGACCGCCGCTCAAACTTGTTACGGGAGTATCAGTATCAAATTTTTCCCCTGCCAGTTTATTTGCCTCTTCTATAATTTTCTTTATTACAGATTCTTCATCCACCACCATTCTGCTCTTAGCATGAAGTTCCAGAAATTCACTTACAGTCAGGTCCATTACAAAGTTCATGTTCTGGGATAATTGGGCTACAAGTTTATTACTCGAAGAGAACCTCCATTTCTTGTCAGGGATCTCATCATTTACAAGTATCTTTCTCATGGTAGGTGTATCAGCCTGAGCTGTCCACTCTATATCTGCCAATAACCTGCTCTTGCCGGATCCTGTCGGCCCGACAATTGATATTATTTCACTTTTTCCTATCTCTATTGAATCAAATTTTTCATCATTTCCCAATTTATCTCTGCCGGGAATTATTGTTAATTTGCTTACTCCCTTATTCTCCTCTTCGCCGAGAAACTCAAGCATCTGATCGATATATTCAGAAATACTTTGATGAAAATTTTCAACATCCAGAGCCTTATCCTCTATCTCCTCTTCATCAATTGAGTTCAGGAGTTCGGTGATAGTCAGATTACCTTTACCATCAATACCAATAAGATTATCTTTAAAAAAAGAAGGGAGGAACGGGTAATCCTCCAGGATCCGGGATAATTTTCTATTTTTTAATCCTTTACCATTCTTCATTTTTTGTCCCCGTTCATATCTATCTTTCTAACATTCCCCATCTGATATGACTCTCCTATCCTGGTTTCTCCCAGGCAGTATGAACAGAGGGCCGCAGGCATTGAGAAACGCAACTTCTTACCCTTAAGGGTATCCACGTCATCTTTTTTATCATAAAGGAGAGTTGATAATTCGAAAGCTCCCTGTCCATTCAATCCGTTCACATGCATAACAACAGCTCCCGGATTTACTGTATTCACTCTTGAAGCAAACACTTCTCTCTCAGCTTGAGAAACAATATCTCCTTTAGTTATAACTGCAATATCCGCCATTTTAAGCATCGGCCCTATCTTTTTCGGAGTATTAATTCCACTCAGATTATCCAGGACACAGATCGCCTTAATATCTTTTATATAAGGGGAACATCTGTTGCACAATCCGGCACTTTCTGTTATCAGGAGATCGAGTCCCTCTCCTTTCCCCCATTCCGTCACTTCTTCGATATTGCTTACAAAATAATGATCCGGACACAAGGCTCCTGACAATCCTTTTCTAACGGGGACACCCGCTTTTTCGTAAAGGAGGTCATCATCTGTTACAAGTGCATCAAATTTAACAACACCGATCTTCAGTCCTCTGTCTTTTGATGCACTGATAGTCTTCAGGATAACAGATGTCTTCCCCGATGAAGGGGGCCCTGAAAAAGTTACAAGGTTCATCTAAGCCTCCCCTGTCGAATTATGGAAAAGATCTTCACATTTCTTAAGAAGTCCTGCTATATCATTTGAATATATATAATCCCATCCGATCCACATAAATTTATTATCTTCAGGGATCCTGTTATCTACATCCGGATTTGTGCTGGGGAATAAGCCGCGGTGAGAAAGGATCTCACCCACCTCAACAGAAGCAAAGAACTCTACAAGAGATTTCAATTTATCTCCTTTTTCAGTTTTGGAAAGCATAAATATTGGGCTGATAATTGCACCATCTTTCGGCCATACAGCAACCATCGGGCCGTCCCCTTTTGTCATTTTTGTGAAAAAGTAAGGCATGATAGTTACAGTCGGACGGTCTATCTTTTTTCTTTCCGATTTTACCATCTCGGAAGGGTGCATACTCTCGAGGAGACTCTTACCAAGTTTAATAACTGCTTCTTCCCCGTATTTTTTATATATATTAAGTAATATTGCATTAAAAAGATCAAAATCACCTATCGGGAGACTCACACTTTTTTCAAATTCCGGGCTAAGCAGGTCCTCCCAGCTCTCAGGCATCTTTCTTCCGTTCAATTCATTTTTATTAATAAGGAAAACAGCAGGGACTACACTGATAACTGAATAGTGGCCACGCGGGTCTTTCAGATCTATATCTTCATTGTCAAACATGAGATTAAGTCTGGACATACCTGTCATATCTTTAAAAATGCCCTTCTTCTTAAATTTCCCGAATAATTTTTCATCAAAAAAGAGATCAAATCCTGCTGAAATAAAAAGATCTGACAGATTTTTGTCATTTTCTTCATTCACCAGAGAATCGGTTAGCCAGTCCAGCCCCATTGAAGCTGCTTTTAGTTCATACTGGATCTCATAATTATTTTTTTTCTTATAATCTTCTATAAAACTTTCAAGAGATTCTGTAAGAGGGATCCTGACCGGACATGGTAAAAGGCCCTCTACTTTGAGGGTATCATCCTTTTCTTTATCTACTTTTGAATCGGCATCAAGAAATCCTTTCTCCCTTTCTCCCGATATCGTATCACTAAGGAGATCACCAAATGTTTCAGGATTTATCTTCTTAAATAATAGTGCATTTTCCAGGGTTAGTGTTTTTCCGAACTTGCCCCTCTTACTCTCATCTCCGATCTGGGGAAATCCCTTTGAAACAAAAACAGGTATCGTCTCCGGATATTTTTCCGTTATATCGAACAAGGTGTCATCTGAATTGAAATATTCTTTTATCATTCACAGCCTCCAAAAAAAGGAAAGGGGACAAATCCCTTTTCCTTGTATTATCTGAGGAAAGATACTACTATTTAGTATCCTTCTTTTTATCTTTGCACGGTTTTCTTGTGTATACCATCTCCATGCTTTTAAATTCCGGCATATTGGGATATTTCATATACATTTCGAACTTATATGAGTTTTTGTCAACAATTGTTGTAACCATCCGGACATCGTGCTTGCCGCCAGACATAATTTCATCCCAGGTCCCTGTATCTGTCCTAACCTTTCCTGAAGAATCAAGTGTCCCCTCATAGGGGAAAAGGCCGGTACCGTTTGAATCAAACCAGGTTCCGACAAATTTCTTATTGAAATTGTCATATCCGAGAATTGATAATCCTGTAAATTCCATTCCCATCATTTTTCCCTTATTCTGAGTTTTCAGATATCTTCCACCCATTATCATTTGTGCAACGGAAGTACCGGTGGTTTCCATTGCCTTGTCACCCGGTTTCATCCAGTATTTGGTGACCGCATCCCATTTTCCTGAAAAATATTCCAGGCTTTTATGTAACTTCCCGGGTGTCGCATATTCCATCCATTTTTTCATCATCTCCTGATCTTCAACCTTCTTTTCGTCAGAAAACATATTGATCGAAAAGATTAGGAGTAAAGCAATTAGCATAACTAGTGTTTTTTTCATATCAACCTCCTGATATAATGTAACCATTATAGTATAGTTGCCTAAAATAGTAAACTATTTTTATCTTTTTTTCATATTCATTCAAATTTGAACTATCTCTGTTTCTATGATAGTTTTTTGCCATGACTGCAGAAAACTGCATCGGTATACTCTCATTCAACAAACAGAAGCTTACAGAGAGGTGCCTTAATTCAGTCATCTCATCAAATTATGATCCCAGTGCAATTTATCTGTATCACAACGGATCCGATAAACAAATCAGGGATCTTCTCGTTGATAAATTTCCGGAGATCAATCATAAGTGGTCAGGGGATAATACCGGATATTCCGGAGGATTTAATTCTATCATGAAGTGTATCTTCGGATCAGGAGCAAGATCGGTACTATTCCTGACAAATGATACTACAATTGACAGATCAACCCTGGCAAATTGTCTGAGAACTGAGAACTCGACAGGGTCAGGATTAATAGCCCCTGAAATACATTATCTCAAATATCCGGAGAATATCGACTCATGCGGAGGTTTTTTTGACAGATCCAGATTCACATTATCCCATTATCATGAATTGTCACTCCCCTCTATCCTTGAGGCAGGAAAAGACTACATCCCGGGCACAGCCCTCTGGATCAGAACTGATGTTTTTAAAAAAACAGGCGGAATGGACGAAAAGTATTATACCTATTGGGAAGATGCCGATCTATCTTTCAGATGTCACATATCAGGTATTAAAATGGCACGCGGTTTCGGAGCAAAGATTTATCATGGGATCGGGCAGACCTGTCATAAAAAAGCTCTCTATACTACCTATTATTTTCAAAGAAACAGAATAAGGTTCTGCAGAAAATATCTTGATGGTGATGAGCTGAAAAGAGCATTAATTAAGATTAATATTGAGCTCAATGGGATGGTTAACAAAGCTTCACTTAAAAATGATAAAAAGAAACTTGAATATTTGAAGGAATTAAAAAAACTTTTATAAAAATAATTACGTGTAACATACCGGTACCTCGGGCGTACAAGTATTATAGGAGAAAAAAATGAAATCACTTAAGAAAATTATTTTAGCAGGATTGATAATGGTTCTGTCCCTGACATTTTTCACAACTCAGGTGCCCGCATATGAACTTCAGAAAAAGTACATTGCAGCCGATGCACAATGGCTGATCCATCTCGATTTTAAAACATTCATTAAAACAAGGCTCTGGGACAACATCTACAGAGAGAAGAAGATCAAGATCGATCACAAAAATGACCACTTTTTAAAGGAAGTCAGGTTTGATGTCCTTAAAGATCTATATTCTGTCACCATTTATGGTGTCGATAAAGGAGACAAAAATGCAGTTGTTCTGATCAATGGGGTTTTTAATATAAAAAAAGTTGTTGAAAAACTTAAATCAGAAGAAAAAACGGAAATATCAAAGTATGGCAAAGTAAAAGTATATCATTGGAATGACGATGATTATGGAGCTTTTGTCGGAAGTGACCTTCTCATTATCACCCACAGCAGAATGAATATGGAATATGCAATAGATGTTGTAATGGGGAAAAAGAAGGGATTCAAAGGATCAGCTCTGTCAAAGAGAATGAAGGAAGTCCCCGGGGACGCAATACTCTTTGCTCTGGCAGGTGACATTTCCAAAATGATAGGAAAACACCGTAAAATGCCGATGATGATAGATAATTCAAAGATGGCCTTATTCCTTGCAATGGAAAGAAATAACGATCTTAAATTATCATTGAAACTTCATACTGAATCTCCCGAAGCAGCAAAAAACCTTATGCAGGTCGGTAATGGACTTCTTGCTCTGGCAAGGATGAGCGGAGAAAAAATGGAAGGAAAAGAAAAGCTTATCAATTCCATCAATATCACTGCAGACAGGAATATAGTAAATGCAAAAATGTTCATACCATCAGATTTTATTATAAAAAATATAGACAAACATTAAAGAATTGGATATTTCCATAACGGACAGAGACCTTGTGAAAAAGTGCCTGAATGGCTCTGAAAAGGACTTTGTAACATTAATAGAAAGGTATAGCAAAAAGCTATACCTTTTTATTTTTAACAAAACCGGGAATAATGAAGATACAGAGGATATTATACAGGAAACATTCCTCAAGGTTTACAGGAACTTATCGTCCTATGATCCAAAATGGAATTTTTCCACATGGATATATACAATTGCCTCGAGGACTGCAGCAAGCCATTTCAGGCATGAAAATGTGCGGAAAAAAGAACCGATGATACAATTAAATCCGACATCAACTCCTGAAGAGGAGATCATGAAAAGTGATATCTCCGGTATCTGGAAATCCGCAGGAAAACTGGGTAAAACAAAATATGAAATAATCAGGCTCCGTTACAGCGACGGGCTCTCGATTCGGGATATCGGAAAAATAACCGGTAGAAGTCCGGTCAATATAAGAGTCCTGATCTTCAGAGCAAAAAATGAGCTCATCCGGATCATTAACAATACAGGCGAGTTCAACAGCATCCTGCAAAATGATCTGGAAAAAAATATGACATAGGGAGTAAAAAAATGAAATGTTTAATTTCAAAAATAATCATTGATAGCCGGGAAGATTCCGGGAAGAAACTCCCCGTATTTGTATCAGAGCATCTGAAGAAATGTTCCGGTTGCAGGGCCTACAAAAACCTGGGCCGGCAATTAAATTCTGTAAATCCCTATGACGTTATTTCAGATCAATCGATGACTGACCTTAACCGGAAGATATCAGCTAATATATATAACAATAAACCAAGGGAGTCTAAGCGCAGTATCAGATTATTTTCTCCGGTTCCAATTGCAGCAATTTTCTTTATAATATTCATTTCTCTGGGTGTCATCCTATTTCAGGGAACAAACAAATCTTCAGAAAATGGAGGGAGCAAAACTCTTATTGATGTTGCCACGACCGGTAATATGAAGAATATTAACGACCTTTTTACAAGGGTGGAATCACCAATTAAAAGGGAGGCCGAAGAGTTAAAAAAAACCATTAATTCAGCAGGAGAATATCTCAAATCTGTTATGGATTTCGGACTGCCGGGAATTCCCGACTGATCAACTGCTGTCCGATCCGATGAATTTTGCAACAGAATCTACTGTTCCGAGATCAAAATAAGTATCAATATAGAAAACTCCGGGATTCAATTCTTTCAACAAATGGCTTTTCTTCTCACCATTCTCTACAGAATCAATAAGGAAATCATACAAGCTTCTGGCTGAAGGTTCCCGGAAACCATATACTCCCCAGAAACCATTATACTGATCGATGTCTTCTTTCGGTTTATCTTTGAACTTCACTATCCTTTCATTCTTCACCTGTACAGCTCCGAGATTGGAAACTATTTCCGGATCTGTACATCTTGTCACTCCGAACACCACTTTACTTTCAGATAGTTTTCCAATAGCTTTACTGATCAGTGTCTCTCCATCTCTGTCAGTATAGATCAGGTCATCAGACCCGAACTTAACAAATGTATCGGGAAGTAGAACAATATTCATCTCTGAAAATTCAGAGCTGGCAGAGTAGACAGATCCGGGCCACTCCCTGAAATAGTTGTTGAACATTACATAATTAACATTAACTGTGGGAAGCATTTCCGACACATGGTGAAATACATTCTCTTTCCCGGGTTTGACTACGATTATTACTGAAACCATTATGTCCAACTCAGATATTTTTTCCGAATTGTTAAAAGCTTTAATATGTTCGATGGAATAGTCGATCAGTTTCTTCCCCGGATAGATCTCAAACAACTCCTTCGGCCCTTCTGCACCAAGCCTTTTCCCCTCCCCCGCACAAGGTAGAATAATCGTTATTCTCTGCATGTTA
>Ga0209013_10002039_pt1 | contig 18525 bp, 18 predicted proteins | sample Cruoilmetagenom2_FD_187291 | JGI IMG/M metagenome (GOLD analysis project Ga0209013, IMG submission 187291) | Oil polluted marine microbial communities from Coal Oil Point, Santa Barbara, California, USA - Sample 2 (SPAdes) (version 2) | ecosystem: Environmental > Aquatic > Marine > Oil seeps ...
TATTGGATACCAAAACCAATGATGATCCCAAGACGTTCTATAGTTTAAATAGATTAAAAAAGGGATTACAATGCAATATGATAATAGATTTGCATAAAACCCCTTTATGTCCTCTACCTGTTTTTTAGCTTTATAATATGATTCTTCTTCACTATTCTGATATACTGTTTCCATGATTGATATTTGTTTTGTTAGCATTGGTATTGCTACTGCAAACCGATTTGCTTCCTGATTAATAATTACTTTTTTATTTGTTAATAAATGATACCGTTCTGTAATATTACTTAAGCCTACACCGCTACTCTTTTTTAATATCTGTTTTGGTTGTAAATTGTTTTCTACAACTAATGTCCCATTAGCCTCATAAATCCTAATATGTAAGGGCTTATTTTCTGTCACAGTGTTATGTTTCACTGCATTTTCTAAAAGTAGTTGCAAGGATAATGGCACAACTTTACATTCAGGATCTGATGCAGCTATAGGAATATCGAAAACAATACTGTCTTCAAAACGCATTTTTAAAAGCGACATATAGGTTTTTGCAAATTGCAATTCCTCGTCAACAGTTACTAAATCTTTGTTTTTTTGTTCCAATACATAACGATACACTTTAGATAATGAAGTTGTAAATTTTTGAGCATTTTCGGGGTTTTCATCTATTAAGCTTGTTAATACATTTAAACTGTTGAATAAAAAATGAGGGTCTAACTGATTCTTTAGAGCATCAAACTTAGCACTTGCTGTACCAGCAATCACTTTTTGTTCTTTTATCTTCTTTTGCTGATACTGATTATAGAAATAAATGAAGTGAAATATAGCTACTATGGTTAAAGTTATCCATAAACCAAATTGATAGGGTTTATACGTCTCATTAGCAATGAAATTATTAAAGGTTTCTCCATTATAATATAAGGCTGTAATTAGTCTTAAAACAAAAAGGCCAATTAAAGTAATGACTACAGAACCAAAAACCCCAATAGATATTCTCTTGATACGTTCATCTTTCTGCCAAGTTCTTTTTTCTAAATATGTAAAATAAAAGAAATTAGAGTATCCAAGAACAAAAGTATAGAGCTGATAGAATGTAAAACTCACAATTAACTGCTTTGTGTCTTTAAAAGGAAAACCTCCATATATAGCATTTCCTATGACAAATACCATAGCACCAATCATAACAGCAATAATTATGTTTTTTCTTCTATTCATTATCAAATATGATTATAATTAATTTATTCTTTACAGTTTTGTAAAGCTCCTTCAACACGTCTTTTACCCCATTTAGGATGAAAATCTGATTCTGGTTTAAAGTTAATGAAAAGTTCTAAAGCTTTTTCTAAATCTTTACAAAATGGCGTTGTATCCTGTCCGAAATAACGTGCGCTACCTATTCCCCATTCTGCTTTACAATAAACCACTCTAGGATTGCTTGAATCTAAGGTATACGCTTTATTATAAAGTTCTGTCACTTTAACGCTATATTTCATGCCATATGTCATGCCATCGAAAGCTATCCAATTCGTTAAAATTTGTGCCTGCATGACTATGATTTCAGAATTGCCATTACTAATTGAAGTCGCTATATTAATATAATCTTGTGCTTTATCTAGTTGCGCTTTTAAAACATCTGCATCTTTTACTCCCCAACTCTTTAAACTATTCATTTGTGCTACATAATAATTGGGCAACCATTCGTTTTGCTCAGCGGCTGCAATCCGTTCAAAAAGCTGTTCGGCTTCTTGCCATTTATCGGCTTGCCATAATTCTAAGGCTTTACTCATACCTTTCTCATAATTTGTTTGTGCTGTCGCTATTCCTGAAATAAATATGATGATGATAATGATTAATTTTTGCATAACTTTTCGTTTTTAATTATAAGACAAATATCTTGTGATTTATATAGCTTATAAAAAAGGAAATGCTCAATTGTTATATTTAATAGATGAGTTGTTACTTTTATGAATTGTCATACACAAAACAACTGATTTTGTGAATATAATCACCGGTATTATGATTTAGATAAAAAAGAATAAGATTTTAATACCTAAATCTATGGGAATTATTTTCTAGAAGATGATAAATTATTAAATTTTATTACTAATTAATATCCTATCGCAAATCGAATAGGAATACTATAAGGTACTTTTACTGCTTTACCACGTTGTTTTCCTGGTATCATTTTTGGTAATAGTCCAATGATACGTTCAGCTTCTTTTTCTAGAGATTTATCTGGTCCACGTGTACGTATATTGCTAACATATCCGTTAGAATCTATAGCAAATAATACAAAGACTTTTCCATGAACCCCAAGTTCTTTAGCCATTTCTGGATATTTAAAATTCTTTTGTACATGTTCTAGTATTTTTTTATTAAAACATTGTATGAGCTGCTCTCGATTTCCTTTACAACCAGGATAAATTGGGACGTGCTCAACAACCGAAAAGGGCACAGAAACATCTTCCTCTATTTCTTCAACATCTACATCATCGACTGCAATAATTGGAATGATTTTTTCGTCCTGTGTTGTTTCTGTACTCTCAATAACCGTTTCTTCTATTTCTTCTACATCTTCAACAATTTGTATCACCTCTACTACTGCTGGCGGTGGAGGTGGTGGCGGAGGTGTATTTATCGTTGTTATAGGAATATCTTCTTCTAATTCTTTATCAAAAGAAACTAAAGCAATATTTTCTTCAACTCTATCATACGTTTTTGATTCTAATGCCATTAAAGTTAAAAACAGCATGACATTTAAGCCAATTGCAAAATAAAGACTACTATTACGACCAACATCTGCTCTCTTATTCTTTTTCAATTCCATAATCTTTCCTTTAAAAATTCTTTTATGAAATTACAAGAAAAGACAGTGAATTACTATGATAATTATCAGTTAATGAATTACAATTAAAGGTTGTCTAACTGATTATCAGTCTTGTTTTCACTAATAGTCCAAAAGAATCCAACAAAAAAGAATTGATCTGCTGCTGGTCTTAATGCTCGTCTATCAAAATTCCCATTTGCATCTGGTGCATTTGCATATTGATAACCATTAATATTATTAAATCCTAAAACATTATTCACAGAGAGATATAAGATTTTTTGCTGACTAATTAAATAGGCCCAATTTAAGCTCAAGCTATTATAAGATTTTGTTTTTGCATTTAAGAATCCTGATTGATTAGGATCTGTATATGTGCGACCTGATGCAAAGCTATAACTCATCCCTAGCTGACTTTTCCAGTCTTCTATCCAATACTTACCAACTATAGACAGGTTATGTGTGTTAACAAAATTAGGCTGTACTGAAGTAGGGAAATTGTTATAGTTACGTTCAGAATCTAAAAAAGAATAACTTAACCAGTAATCTACATTTTTAATACTTTTACTATCCCTCCAAAAAAAGTCAACCCCTTTTGCATGACCAAAACCAGTATTTGTATATGTACTATTGAAAGTTACAAACTCTGTATCGTATTTGACTAAATCTGTATAGTTTTTATAATATGCTTCTGCTCGAAAAATACGCTTGTCTTTATTGTATTGGTAATTAAAAATATAATGTGATGTGTTTTGTGATTTTAAATCATTTGTAAATTTCAAAATGGATGCATTTGGTGTTTGATAGAAATTACCATAAGCCAATGATATTTGGCTATTATCGGAAGTCTTATAAGCAACAGATAATCTTGGTGCCACATTAAACTCTTTAAATAATTCACTATACTCAGATCGAACACCAACTTTTAAAGCTAAATATTTTGAGAAAAAAATATCAGTTTCTACAAATGCTGCACTTATATTATTTTGATACCCATTTTGAACTGGAGTTACAATAAGTGATGAAAAACCTTCTCTAAAATCGGTTACAAAATATTCTACACCAAAGTTTAACTTTAATCTGCTACTAAATCGACGCTTAAATTTAAGTTTAGCGTGTATTGAATTTTCAAAATTATTGATATCAATATCCTCTGCATTTATTTTATTTTTTGAATTGGTATAACTTAAACCACCAAACACTGACCATATATCACTAATCATCCCATTGTAAGAGCCATTAAAATAAAGATTTCTATTGTTCAATTTATAGTGAATTCCCTCTGGAAGATTGATATCCTCTTGTGTTAGTTCAAATTTTGTGGCATCAAACGCTGAATACAACTTTAGTAGACCATTATCAAATTTCTGCCTAAACACAGCCTCACCAGATCCGCTTTGATATGGCGTTTCCCAATCATTTCTATCTTCAAATACGGCATTATAAGGCGCTAAATTAATATAAGATGTATTCACGCTTAAAGATGACTTATTCCATTTTTGAGTATTGCCAAGAGCCAAACCAACACTCATTATACCTATATCTGTTTTCTCTTGATTGGGCTCGTTAATCGTATTTAAAAGCAAGATACTAGACAATGCTTGACCATACTCGGCCGAGTAACCTCCAGTTGAAAAGGTAATTCCATCAAATAAGAATGGCGAATAACGTCCACGAGTAGGTGCATTATTTGTTGTTGGTGTATACGGTGTAAACACACGAATTCCATCGATAAATATTTGAGTTTCTTCTGCTTCACCACCACGAACAAATAAACGGCCATCTTCTGCTACTGTTGTTGTTCCCGGTAAGGTTTGCAAAGCACCAACAAAATCGCCTAAAGCACTTGCAGTCGTAACCACATCTAAAGCACTCAAAGCATTAACTTTGCTATTATCTCCAGCACTAAAAGTTCCAGCTGAAAGTATTACTGCGTCTAAAGTATTAATACTTTCACGAAGTTGAATTTTCAAATTTGACATTTTTGAAACATCAATATAAAGCGTATACGTTTCGAAAGATAAATACGATACCACTAAAAGTTGTGTGCCAGTTACTTCAGTTGTAAATGAAAAGTTACCATTTTCATCAGTAGAACTACCATCATATGTGCCTTCAATATAAACGTTAACTCCAGAGATTGGGTTATTCATAGCATCTGAAATGACTCCACCGATATCTTGTGAGAAAATCGGAAAAGTTAATAGACAAATTAATAGTGGAAAAAATGATTTCATGATTGATGTTTTAATACTGATATCTCAGCGTAATTGATGCCGCAAAAATGCAATACAAAACAGGAGAGGAAAACTTAAAACTACTGAACTGTTAAAATTTGAAGACGAATTGAATATATTTGAACCTTAATGATTTAGAGACATGCTAACCAAAACCGAAAAATCGTTTTCATTATTATTTTTATGTGTTCTTATTGCAGAACTTATATGCAGTAATGTTGTTAGCTTATTTCAATGGCATTATATTACAAAACCAGCTATACTTATTATTTTAATTATTTTCTTTTTAAAACAACGAGAACATTTAGACCATTTTACAAGAAAAATAGCACTATTTGCATTGGTGTTTTCATTGCTTGGTGATATTTTACTGATGTTTGTGAATACATCTTCAAACTTTTTTATTGGTGGATTGGTTGCTTTTTTAATTGCACATATTATGTACATTCTTGTTTTCCTTAAAAATAGAAACACTTCTAAAGTAGCAATTCCATTTATTATAGTTATTTTAATTTTAGCAAGTATTTTATTTTACGTCTTAAAAGACGGATTGGGAGGAATGCTAATTCCTGTAGTAATTTATATGTTTGCAATTTTAACAATGCTAACTGCAGCTTTTTTAAGACAAGGCTGTGTGCCAAAACATAGTTTTATTTTTGTTTTTATAGGTGCCATTTTATTTTTGATTTCTGATAGTTTATTGGCATTAAATAAATTTCATGAGCCTTTGCCATTTTCAAATATTAGTATTATGTTTACTTATGCTATAGCACAGATTTTTATCGTTTTTGGTGTGCTAAAACAACGATAGAGTTTATCTATAGTGAATGATTAAATAATTCAAAATCATATTATTACATGTTTTATATAAACTTTTAATTTAATACATGATTTCATCGCTGTTTTATGACTAAAAAAGTGCGTTAAGGATGGAAATGGCATCCTTTTTTGTGTTGAAAGATTAGATTTATCACAAAAAAGATATAATGTACAGCCTGACTTTTTTGGTTGAAAAAGCAAAAAAGAAACGCCAAAAAAAAATATACATGTAACGTTTTTAAATTTATGATACTTATAAAATAACTAAACTGATAAGATTGAATAAAGAGCTAGAACATAGTTTTGTTGAATTGTTAGAGAAACACCAAAACATTGCGCACAAAGTTTGTAGGTTATACACCAATAATCTTGATGCTCATAATGATCTGTTTCAAGAAATCACGATTCAGCTTTGGAAAGCTTATCCTAAATTTCGAGGTGATGCAAAGTTTAGTACTTGGATGTATCGTGTTGGATTAAATACTGCAATAACGCTTTATAGAAAAAACAAGCGTAGAGTTAATACACAAGATTTTGATGCTGTTCAGTTTAAAATAAAAGCGGAGGACTATGATGACACAGAAGAAGAACAATTAAAATTATTATATAAAGCTGTGCACCAGTTAAATGATATTGAAAAAGCCCTTGTCTTCTTATATTTAGAAGATAAAAATTATAGAGAAATAAGTGAAACAATGGGGATTAGCGAAGTTAATGCGAGAGTAAAAATGAATCGCATTAAAACAAAGTTAAGAACCATTTTAAATCCGTAACACTATGGATGGATTAGATATATTAAAGAAAGATTGGCAAAAGGATAACACAGCTTATCCTAAGCATAGCTATAATGAGATTTATAAAATGATTTTGAAAAAATCTTCATCTATAGTAAAATGGATATTTATTATTAGCCTCTTAGAGTTTGTTTTTTGGACTCTAATTTCCTTCTTTTTAAAAGACACTAAAAGCATGCAACGCTTTGAGCAATTTGACGCAGATACTATACTAATCCCATTAGCCATTATTGGTTATGTTGTATTAGCGTATTTCTTTTATATCTTTTTTAGAAATTACAGAACAATTTCTGCAACAGACAATGCCAAGGTACTGATGGAAAACATCTTAAAAACGAGAAGAGCTGTTAAACAATATGTAGGTTTTAACTTAATTTATTTAGTGATTGCAACTGTAGTTGTCTTATTTATAGAATTTGACCAAGACCAACAACTAATTAATCAAGCTCAGCAAGCTTCTGCTAATGGAGATGTTTTTAAATTTTATGCAACTATTATTATTACAACAGCTATATTTCTTGCAATAGCAATTGGGTTGTTATTATTATTCTACTGGTTAGTTTATGGTATTTTATTAGGCAGACTTAATAAAAACTATACAGAGCTTAAAAAATTAGAAGTTTAAAAACTACCAATCTCTCTGCTTTTTATTAAGCTCTTCTTTGGCCAATAACTGTTCTTTAGGAATTACCTTTAAAAATGAAGAATGCTGCTCAATGGCATACTCTATTTTTTCTACAATACTATCAACACTTTCGTTGTCATAATCGATTACTAAAGGCTGTTTTATCTCAAAAGATTGATAGACATTTTTCTTTCTTATACGCAATCCTTTTTTATCAAACGACCTTCTAAAACCATCAATTACAATAGGGACTACAATTGGTTTATAACGCTTAATAATATGCGCTGTCCCTTTTCTAATAGGTTTAAAAGGCGTGGTTGTACCCTGCGGAAACGTAATTACCCAACCATCATCTAAAGCTTTAGAGATATTAGAAATGTCGCTCATTTTAACTTGTCGATTTACATCTTTCCCTTCTGCTCTCCAAGTACGCTCTATACTAATTGATCCTACATAAGCTAAAATTTTTGGCAGCAAACCAGATTTCATGGTTTCTTTAGCAGCTACATAATAAATATTCAATTTAGGATTCCATAAATATCCAACGTTTTTTATTGAATCATCACGACCACTTAAACTAGCATTAAACACATGAAACATAGCAATAACATCGGCAAAATAAGTTTGATGGTTTGAAATAAATAACACGTTTGTTTCTGGTAAATCCTTAATAATTTCAGAACCTTCAATTTGAAGCTCATTAAAACCTCTAAATCGTTGATGTGTTAAACCACCGACAATTCTAATTAACCATTTTTTCACAAAAAGTATATGGCCGAAAGGATTTCGTTTTAGCAAACCCATTTAATAATATTTAATTAGTTAGTTACGCAATAATACAAAAACTAACACTTACAATAGTGTTTTTAATAGGTCTTTTATTTCACTTAACATCATAGCTGTCGCTCCCCAAACTACATAATTATTAAGCTGATATGCTGGCACCTCAACATCAACATTATATGATGTAGATACAATTTTTGTTATCACACTTTGGTCGTCTAAAAAATGAATTAATGGGACTTCAATAAGTTCTTCTACTTCGGTATCGTCTTTTATGAAACTTGGAATTTGTCTTGAAACTCCAATAAATGGTTGGACATAAAAATTACTTGGAGGGATATACACTTGTGTTAAAGATTTTAAAATTTCAATATCTTTTATGGGCACACCTATCTCCTCTTCTGTTTCCCTCAAGGCTGCAAATTCTAAAGATTCATCTTGATCTTCAAGCTTCCCTCCAGGAAATCCTACTTGAGCAGAATGCACACCATTATAAGTGTTTCTTAATATTAAGATAAGTTTTGTTTTATAGTCTTTATCCGGATAAAACAAAGCCAATACTGCGGATTTTTTAGCGTGCTTAATTTTATCTTGCTGCTGTTTTACTAATTCTAATCTAAAAGGAGGTGACATTTTAAACTGAGAAGCTTCGGCTGGAAGTTCTATATTGTCTATTTTTGATATGGCTTTTAAAAATTGGTCGAAATTCATGTATAAGATTCCATATAGGCATTTAATTACTAAATATTTGTATTAATGAGACTTACATTCATTATTTGTTTTCTTCTCTTTTTTTTGAATTGTGAAGATAGTCAATCTAAAAAAAAGAGTCCATCTTCACAGACACAAACAATAACTAAAGCAGAAGAAGTCATAAAAAAAGATTCAATTATTATACCTGAGCGTGAGTTCCCCTTATTGACGAGTAAGAACGCAATGGATTTCTTTCTCGAATACGAAAAGCATAACAAAGAAAATAAAGTGCGTATCACTACTGATTTTGGAAATATTGAAATTTTGCTATTTGATAAAACGAAATTCCACAGAGCAAATTTTATTTTTCTCACTAAACAAAACTATTTCGATAACACTCAATTTTACAGAGTAATCAACAATTTTATGGTGCAAGCAGGAAATAGCGACACCAGAGCAACAGCTAGAAAACGCACAAAAATAGGAAGATACTTACTCCCTACTGACACTAAACGTGGTTACAAACATGATAGAGGTGTAATAAGCATGCCAAGTGGTGAGATTGACAATCCTTATAAATTAGCCTCGCCGTTCGAGTTTTTTATTGTACAACAAAAAGGAGGCTCTCATTTTTTAGATGGTGATTATACCATTTTTGGAAAAGTAATTAAAGGCATGGAGGTTATCGATATAATTGCTGCTGTAGACACCGACGATTCCGATTGGCCTTTACAAAATGTCTTTATTAGAAAAATAGAGATTATTGAGTAGTCGAGTGCTAAAAATGATTCTTTTGGCTTCTACCTTTTAACTAAATACTAAACATTACATATTCTGAGTATAGTAGTTATAGTCTTTTATTACTGTAGCTACAAATTCTATTGGTTTTTGCTTCGGTTCAACTTGCATAACTTCAACAATTCTATCATGTAGCTGGATGATAACATTATGCTGTCCTTTCATTTTAGCCATAGAATACAAACTTTTTATTTCCTGTATATCTCTATCATTAAACAAAGTAACTTGACTGTAGGTAGGTTGATAATTTGATGGGATTTCTTTTAAAACAGTATCGTTAATGGTGATTTTTCTTTTCTCACTAATTACAGTTGTTCCTGCAGCTATATCTCCAACGCGTTGTCCATTCCCACGAATTAAAATTGTTAATACAGCAACACCTCCACTAGTTAGCACCACATCTACAATGCGTAAAATCCAACGCACAAAATAATTAGCAAATGCAGCTTTACTTCCATCTATCCTTACGACACGTGTTTTTAAAGTGTACTTGCCTATGGTTTGGCCATCCCAAAATGTTTCCAACAAAACATAATATAAAAAAGCTGGTAATGACACTAAAAGATATAATGCCCAAAAATCTCCTGGATCTAGGTCAATTGTAATTAATAATAGTATAACACTAACTAAATACAAAAAAATGATAAGGCTATCTAAAAGGTAAGCTAACATCCTATCGCCAAGATGAGCAACATTTTGTTGAATCCCTACATTTTGAGCGGTTTCTATTTGAAATTCTTCCATATTTTCTTTTCTTTGAAAGCAAAACTTACCTCATAGATGCGTGAAGCTGCTTTCGTAAAGCAAAATAAAGATAAATGGTTAAAATTTGAAAGCGTTCTTTCAAATAAAACTGAAATTGATCCTGATGAGCTATCAGATTTGTACATTGAAATAACGGATCATTTAAGTTATGCCAACACTTTTTATAACAAAAGTAATACAGAACGCTACTTAAATCAGTTATCGTCTCAAGCGCATCAAAAAATTTATAAAACAAAAAAAGAATCTAAAAATCGAATTATTTCATTTTTTACAACAGAATTCCCAAGCATGTTTTACAAGCATCATCTAGAATTGCTTATTGCTTTTTTAGTATTTGCATTATTTGTAGTTGTTGGCGCTTTTTCTGCTGCTAATGAAGGCGATTTTGTTCGCTCCTTTTTAGGTGATGGTTATGTAAACATGACGCTACAAAATATTGAAGATGGAGACCCAATGGCAGTTTATAAGCAACAAGGTGAGTTTAATATGTTTCTTGGTATTACATTAAATAATATTAAAGTTGCTTTAATGGCTTTTGCTTATGGCCTTTTACTTGGTATTGGCTCACTTTATATCATGTTACAAAACGGAGTTATGCTAGGTAGTTTTCAGTACTTCTTTTATGAAAAAGGTTTACTCTGGGAATCTGCAAGAACTATTTGGATTCATGGCACTATAGAAATTTCTGTTATTATTATTGCAGGCTGTGCGGGTTTAGTTTTAGGAAATGGTATTTTATTCCCAGGAACTTACACACGATTAGAATCTTTTAAACGCGGTGTAAAAAATGGATTAAAAATATTAATAAGTACTATTCCATTTTTTATAATTGCTGGTTTTTTAGAAGGTTTTGTAACTCGACACACAGAGATGCCAGATTGGTTAGCTATTATAATTATTAGTAGCTCACTTGCATTAATACTATTTTACTATGTCATTTACCCAAGACAATTACAAAGAAAAAGAGTATTACAAAAAGCTCATAATGAGCAACTCAATTAAAAACTTGATAATGAAAAAACTTATTGAATTTAAAAAACAACGTGAATTAGGAGAAATTATAAGCGATACTTTTGCGTTTATTAGAGAAGAATTCAACCCGTTTTTAAAGACCGTATTGCAAATTTCAGGTCCTTATTTGATTTTATTTTTAATTTCAATGTCATTTTATATCTATACATCAGGAGATTTATTTAATTTTAAAATTGGTGAGGACTTCAGTAATATAAGTAGCCTACCTCTTATGTTCGGCTCTTTACTATTATTTATGATTACTGGTGTTTTAGCGTATGTTTTTGCTAATTCCGCTGTGCTTCATTATATAAAATCTTATATAGAAAATGAAGGAAATGTAAATCTAGAAGAGGTGAAAAATAATGTAAAACAAACTCTTTGGGGATTTTTGGGCTTAGGAATTCTAAAATGGATGACATTAATTTTTGCAATAGTATTGTGTTTCTTACCTGTATTATATGCTATGGTGCCTATGTATGTAATCTTTAGTATTTACATTTTTGAAAACAAAGACGCAACAGATTCTTATAGTTTTAGTTTTACACTTATTAATAGTGATTTTTGGATGACACTCTTTACTATTATTATTTTAGGATTTATAGTGATGACTGCAAGTTATGTTTTCAGTTTACCTGCCGCAATTTACAGCATCATAAAGATGGGCATTTTTAGCGGAGAAATGGATCCAGAAAGTATGATGGATTTTGTTGATCCTGTGTATATCCTTTTAAATATTTTTAGTTATTTATTTAAATTTTTACTCAATTTAATTCTTACTGTAAGTTCTGCTTTTATTTATTTTAATTTAAATGAAAAATTAAACTTTACTGGAACTTACGAACGCATACAATCACTTGGAAAGAAAGAAGACTAAATGCGTAAACTAAAAATCATTATTCTCTTTATACTATTTTCAACCTATGTGTATAGTCAGCAGGATTCACTTTCTATTCACTACGATGATTCAAAAATAGAATTGCAACAAATTACTAAGGATGATTTAAAACAATACAAAGGTGATAGTGATTTTAATTATGTTGAAGCCATACAGGAAGAATCTTTTTTAACACGTTTATTTAGATGGTTTAATAATATTATTATTAAAATTTTTGAGTATATTTTTGGTGTTGGTACTGCCACAGGGATTTTAAAGTTTATTCTCACAGTTATTCCCTACCTTCTCTTAGCTACCCTCATTTTTTTATTATTAAAATTCTTTTTGAAAGTCAACTCCAGAAATATCATTTCCGGTCAACAGAACACTACTACATTTCAGTTTACTGAAGAAGAACACCTTATTAAAAATGAAGATCTAAATGTATTAATTGAGAACGCTATTAAACATCAAAAATACCGTTTAGCTATTCGTTATTACTACTTATTATCTTTAAAAAAACTAAATGAGAGCAATCTGATTTTATGGCAGCCACAAAAAACTAATGAAGACTACATCTCAGAAATTAAACAAGAACATTTAAAATCAGATTTTTGTAATATTACCAGAATATATGATTACGTATGGTATGGTGAATTTGAAATAGATGGATATAAATTCGAAACTTTAAAAGGTTCGTTTGAATCGCTAAACAAAACTATTAATTGATTAACAAAGGAAGACTATATATTATACTAGCAATTATAACAATTATATCTATTGTGGTTTTGGAATACTATAAACCCAAAGAAATAAATTGGTTCCCTAGCTATGCAAAGCAACATAAAATACCCTTTGGCACATTTATATTTCATGAGCAACTAGAACGTTTGTTTACAAAAAACAATGTTATTGATGTTGACAGACCTCCATTTGAATATTTAAAAACCCTAGATAGTATTAAAGGCACCTATGTTTTTATTAATAATAATCTCAACTTTGGCGAAGCAGAACTTGATGAATTATTAAACTGGACTGCGAAAGGAAATACTTTATTTATAGCTTCAGAAGTAATTGATGAAGCATTATTAGATACTTTAAACATAAATATTTCTATCATTAGCAATTTTGAGAATATAAATAACTATTATCAGTTTCAACTTAAACATAAAAAATTGAAGCATGATAGTTTATACTTATACGATAAAGCAAACTATATACATTTTTTTAATGAAATAGACACTTTAAAAGCTTCAGTAATTAGTGTTGTAGATAATGCTTCAGATGCTGTTTTCAAACTAAAACAAGAGCGCATTAACACAATTAAACAATCATTTGGAGAAGGCACTATTATTTTAAGTGTTTTTCCACAAGCATTCACAAATTACTTCATATTAACACAGCCTAATCAAAATTTTTCTGCTGGACTATTATCATATATCGATTCATCACAACCTATTTATGTTGATAACCACTATAAATCTGGCAAAACGTTTTATACTTCCCCGCTTTATATTATGCTCAATAACAAAGAATTGAAATGGGCTTATTATATACTACTTATTGGTGTTCTTATCTATGTTATTTTTGATGGAAAAAGAAAACAACGTGCTATTCCAGTTGTAAAACCTTTACGAAATCAAACTATAGATTTTACGAGAACAATTGCTAATATGTATTACGAAAAAGGAAAGCATAAAGAAATAGTTCACCATAAAATTCTACATTTTCTAGAATATATAAGAACTCATTTTCATTTGAATACATCAACTTTTGATACTGCATTTATTAAAAATCTAGCAGCAAGAAGTAACAATACTGTTAACGATACAACATATCTTTTTGAAACTATAAAAGATTACAACATAAAGTCACAAATTAACAAAACTGAATTAGAGAAGCTTAATGCTTTAATAGAAACTTTTAAATCTAAAAACGCATGGAAAACCAAGACATAAATTTTGATAACAGAATTCCCTTAGAGGATTTAAAACAAGCTGCAGACAATATAAAACAAGAGCTTGGTAAAGTTATAGTTGGACAAGAGGATTTCATTGAATTGCTTATTATTGCTTTACTAGCAGATGGCCATGTTTTAATTGAAGGCGTTCCTGGTATCGCCAAAACAATTACTGCAAAATTATTTGCAAAAGTGTTAAAAACTGATTTTAGTAGAATTCAATTTACCCCAGATTTAATGCCAAGTGATGTTTTGGGAACTTCAATATTAAATATGAAAACATCAGAATTTGAATTTAAAAAAGGACCAATATTCTCCAATATTGTTTTAATAGATGAAATAAATAGAGCACCTGCAAAAACTCAGGCTGCATTATTTGAAACAATGGAAGAACGCCAAGCAACTGTTGATGGAACTACTTATGAATTTAAAACTCCTTTTATGGTTTTGGCAACTCAAAACCCGATAGATCAAGAAGGGACTTATGCATTACCAGAAGCACAGTTAGATCGATTTATTTTTAAAATAAAAGTGGATTACCCTACATTGGAAGATGAAATAAAGATTATTGAAACACATCATGCTCGCAAAGGAAATAAACCACAAACACTTATTAATGAAATTCTTAACTCTAATCAATTAGCAGATTTCAAATCTAAAACACAAGCCATTCTTGTTGAGGAAAAGATCATTAAATATATAGCTGAAATGGTTACAAGAACACGTAATCATCCGCATCTTTATCTTGGCGGTTCTCCAAGAGCATCAATTGCTATTTTAAACACAGCTAAGGCTTATGCAGCTATTAATGGTCGTGATTTTGTAATTCCTGAGGATGTAAAAAAAGCTGTTATTCCGGTTTTAAATCATAGAATAATTTTAACTCCAGAACGCGAAATGGAAGGGATGACTACTGAAAATGTTATTGAAATGATTGTACAATCTGTCGAAGTGCCTCGCTAAAATGATGAATTTCATTAAATCGCTATATATACACAAACAATTTTATTTCTATTTAGCAATAGCATCAATAAGCTTTCTATTGTCTTTTTGGATAAAATTGATGTATCCTATAGCGTGGATTGTTACTCTCATAATTACCATTCTCTTTTTTGTTGACCTACTACTACTCTATCGCTTTAAAAAAACTATCACTGCGAGACGGTTATTACCAGATAAATTTTCAAATGGTGATGAAAATACAGTTCCTATAACAATTGAAAACCAATACCCTTTTCAGGTATCTATTAATGTTATTGATGAATTACCTCTTCAATTTCAAAAGCGGAATTTCTCGTATAAAACCAATTTAGAACCTCAGCAAATTCATGATTTTAGTTACAATGTTAGACCAATAGAACGAGGGGAATATTTTTTTGGAAACCTTAATGTTTTTACATCTACAAAACTGAAAATTGTTAAACGAAAATATCAATTCCAAAAGGAACAAATGGTTGCTGTTTATCCATCATTTATTCAAATGCAGAAATATGATTTTCTTGCTATAAGTAATCATTTATCTGAATTTGGATTAAAAAAAATAAGGCGTATTGGAAATACACAAGAGTTTGAACAAATAAAAGATTATGTGTATGGTGATGATTTTAGAACAGTAAATTGGAAATCTACAGCAAAACGCGCTCAATTAATGGTCAACCAATATCAAGATGAAAAATCACAACCTATTTATTCTATCATAGATACTGGACGTGTCATGAAAATGCCTTTTAACGGCTTAAAACTATTGGATTATGCCATTAATTCAACTTTAGCTTTTAGTAATGTTGCTTTAAAAAAGCATGATAAAGTTGGTATGTTAACGTTTTCTAAAACAATAGAATCCTTTTTACCTGCTATTCTTAAACTCACACACCTCAACAAAATTCTTGAAAACCTTTATAATATAAACACACAATTTAATGATAGTGATTTTGGTTTGTTATATGCACAATTAAAACGAAAAGTAACACATAGAAGTTTGATTTTATTATATACTAATTTTGAACATATAAGTGCAATGAAACGCCAGTTGCCTTATTTGCAAGCTATTTCTAAAAAACACATGTTAGTCGTAATTCTGTTTGAGAATACTGAATTAGACGAACTAATTTCTCAAGATGCTGAAGACTTACAAACTATTTATCATAAAACGATTGCTGAAAAATTTAGCTTTGAAAAGCGACTGATGATCAAAGAGCTACAAAAACACGGTATACAAAGCATCCTTACAGCTCCAGAAAAGCTAACTATAAATACTATTAATAAGTATTTAGAAATTAAAGCAAGAGGATTACTTTAATTACATTAAGCTTCAAGATTCTTCATTTTTAACGATTCATCTTGATAATTCTACAATTCGGTAAAGCTAATTATATAATCACTTTCTTTCTTTAGACTTTTACACTGTAATCATAAAAAAAACTAATAAAATGAAAACTATTGCATTAATTATCACACTTATTTTAACTACACAGTTTAGCAACGCTCAAGACACTACTGAAACTCATAGTATTTCAGTATCTATAGATAATGTAAAAAGCGATACTGGAAAAGTTGTTTTTTCGTTGCATACAGCAGAATCTTTTATGAAAAGCGGAGGAGTACAAAGACTTCAAAGTGAAATTAAAGACGGGAAAGCAACGGCAACTTTTATAGATGTAACTCCTGGCACGTACGCTATTATGACAATTCATGATGAAAATGAAAACAACGCCATGGATTTCGATGCTTCTGGCATGCCAACAGAATCTTATGGCATGTCTAATAATCCAATGAGCTATGGACCACCACAATTTTATGAAGCAAAATTTGAATTAATAAACGAAGATTTAAATTTCGCTATAAGGTTCTAATAACTAAAGCATTTTTATAAAATAAAAGCCACGAAAAGTAAAATACTAATCGTGGCTCTTCTTCATAACTATTAATCAATCTATTAAATAACAGATTATTTATTTAGACGGTTTCATTCAACCAAGCTTTCATCATCCAAATAATTTTTTCCTGTTCTGCAATAAAATCACTCATCATAGAATTTGTTCCTTCATCATTAGCGTCTCCTGATTTATCTAAAATAGCTCTCTCTATATTAAGTAATTCCGACAAAGAATCAACAATCAATCTAACAGATTTTTCATCTTGTGATACATTTTTACCAACAGGAACTTTAGCTAATTTAGCATAATCCTCAAAAGTATGTAATGGTGTTTCTCCTAATGTTAATACACGTTCAGCTATAAAATCAACTTTCATATTAGCATCTGTATATAACTCTTCAAATTTTACATGAAGATCAAAAAAACGTTTCCCCTTAATATTCCAATGTATCCCTCTTAAATTTTGATAATATATCTGAAAATTTGCCAATAATCCATTTAAATCACTCGCTATTTCTTTAGTTTTAATCTCATCTAATCCTATACTATTTAATACCATTTTTCTATATTTTAATTATTCAATACAAATTTAAATAATTATTAACACCCATGACTATAAGTTTTATTGATAGTTTTTATATTTTTATAGTCTAAATTGATAGACATGACCATTACACAATTATATTACGTTCTTGCGGTTGCTGAAAACCAAAATTTCACTAAAGCAGCAGAAAAATGCTTTGTTACTCAGCCAACATTAAGTATGCAAATACAAAAACTTGAAGACGAATTAGATGTTCAAATTTTTGATAGAAGCAAGAAACCTATTGAACTTACAGATGTTGGTAGAAAAATTGTAAATCAAGCTAAGAATATTGTTAACGAATCTTATAGAATAAAAGATATTGTAGACCAACAAAAAGGGTTTATTGGTGGTGAGTTTAAGCTGGGTATTATACCGACTATAATGCCTACTTTATTACCAATGTTTTTAAAAACCTTTATTAAAAAGCATCCTAAAGTTAAATTAAAAATAGAAGAGTTAACAACCCAAGAAATTATTTCTAGAATTAACGATGGCCATTTAGATGCTGCTATAGCCGCAACACCATTAAAGAATGAAAGTATTAAAGAACGTGTTTTGTTTTATGAACCGTTTGTTGGTTACATCCCACGTAATCACAGGTTAAATGATAAAAAAAAGATTGACGTTACTGACTTAGAATTAGAGGATATGCTTTTACTAGAAGATGGTCATTGCTTTAGAGATGGTGTTATCAATCTATGCAAAGTTTTTAAAGACCATGCTAATGATAATTTTCAATTAGAAAGTGGTAGTATAGAAACACTAGTAAAACTATCTAATGAAGGCTTAGGAATGACGCTTCTACCATACTTACACTCTTTAGATATAAATGATAAAGATAAAACTAATTTAAGATATTTTAATGAGCCGAGTCCAGCCAGAGAAG
>Ga0209013_10002040_pt1 | contig 18518 bp, 14 predicted proteins | sample Cruoilmetagenom2_FD_187291 | JGI IMG/M metagenome (GOLD analysis project Ga0209013, IMG submission 187291) | Oil polluted marine microbial communities from Coal Oil Point, Santa Barbara, California, USA - Sample 2 (SPAdes) (version 2) | ecosystem: Environmental > Aquatic > Marine > Oil seeps ...
GCCTCCCCCTCGATAGCCGTTCAATAACCATTACCGCCAGAAATCCCAGCATCGCCATAATGACTGCCAGAAAAAACTCCTGATCAATTGCAGTCGGCAGGATGGGGTGACCCCAGATCACATGCTCTTTGCCCCGGATTATCTGCGTTGCGATAACTTCCTTCCAGGGCCAGATTTTTTGCAGCGAACCGGTGATCAGACCGGCCAGAAACGCCAGGGTCAGATTTTGAAACTTTGAAAGCAGATAGTTCAAGACCCGTGAGAATCCCGCCAAACCGAGCAGACATCCGAAGCAAAATACAATAATGACAATCATATTTGAGACCAAAAAAGGATTTTTTAGCGTGCCGGTAATAAACTCATACTTTCCTAAAATCAACAAAATGAAGGCACCGCTTATTCCGGGCAGGATCATGGCGCAAATAGCTACAATCCCGCAGAGAAAAATAAACCACAACGTTTCAGGCGTATTGATCGGTATCAGGTTGACGATTATGGAGCCGGAAATAATTCCGGCCACAAAGCAAATAGCGGCCTTGCCAAACCAGTCGGTCACCTGTTTGCCGACGATCAGGATTGATCCCACAATAAGGCCGAAGAAAAGACTCCAGGTGGGCACCGGATGATAATGGAGAAGAAAGTTCATCAGCCGCACCAGGCTTAAAATTGCGGTTACGATTCCTAAAAAAAGAACCGCCAGAAAGCGGACATGCACCTGGGCCATGGCACCCTTGAAATCCAAGGCCAGAATTTTTTTCACAACCGTCCAATCAAAAGATCTCAGAGCGCCGATCAGGTCTGTATATATCCCGGTAATCAGGGCAATGGTTCCGCCGGAAACCCCGGGGATCACGTCTGCCGAACCCATGCAGACACCTTTCAGCCATAGCATTGATGCTTTTCGGACAGATGCCGGACCCGGACTTGCAAAAAATGCATCTTTCCATGTTCCTTTGAATTTTTCTTTCATAAATCCCCAATTTGAGAATAACGAATGTTGAACGACGAATGTTGAATGAAGGTATTCTATCTTTATATTATTAAATAATAAAGACAGAGCGGAGCGATTCCATCATTCGACATTTGTCATTCGTCGTTCGTCATTCTAATGCTCCTTCCAGCCGTGTTCTCCCACAAGTTTGACGAATCTGCATCCACCAAGGTTGGTTTGCTGAATGTTTCCTTTTTCCCGATAGATCTTGATAAGTTCCTGGGTATGCTGGTTGCCGACGGGCACTACCAGTCGTCCTCCTTCCACCAGCTGATTGATCAGCACTTCAGGTATTTCCGGGGCGCCTGCGGTCACTACAATTGCATCAAAAGGACTTTCCGCCTGCCAGCCTTTGGTGCCGTCGGCATATTTGGTTACGATGTTGTGATAATGAAGCTTGTCGAAAAGATTGCGTGCCTGCATATAAAGTGAGCGTCTGCGCTCCACCGTATAAACGCGATATACTATTTGGGCAAGGATGGCAGCCTGATAACCCGAGCCGGTGCCAATCTCAAGAACCCGGTCATCTTCACCGAGTTCCAGTGCCTGGGTCATTTCTGCCACAATATACGGTTGAGAAATGGTCTGCTGCTCGCCGATCGGCAGGGGATAATCGCCATAGGCCTGGTCCCTCAAGGCCTCGCTGACAAAAAGATGTCTTGGAACCTGGCGAAAAGCGGACAAAACTCCGGGCGCCCTGATTCCCCGTGCTTCAATCTGGTTGCGCACCATTTCCTCTCGTTTGCCCTCATATTTTTTTGATGCGTTTTTCATGGCTGTATTATCCGCTAACCGCTTGCGTATTATCAAAGTTGTTTTTCTATCAAGCCAGATGGGTTTGGTCAAGATCTGTGTACCCCTAAAGGTCAAATTTCTGAACACCCAGGGGCGGCATTTATTCTAACATTGAAAACCTGGTCCTCTGGGCCAGGATTCTTTATAAAAGGGCGTTGAGCAAACCGCCAGGACCCATCGCCATCTCTAAAAAGCCCTTGATTTTTTTAATGAAATTGAATATTAAGATACAAACAACGGCACAGGTTGTTCCCTACCAGGCGGTGATATGAACAAGACCAGACATCTCGCTATTTCGATTGCCCTATCGTTACTCATTCTTTTTACCGGCACAGCCGGCTATATGATCATTGAAGACTGGAGATTTTTAGATGCCTTGTATATGACCATCATCACTATTTCCACGGTGGGCTACCGCGAAGTGAATCAGGTCGGCGACATCGGCCGCATATTTACTATATGCCTGGTGTTAGTGGGCGTGGGATTCACCTTCTATGTAATGGCTGCCGTGGTTCAATTCATGGTTGAAGGGCGAGTCAGAATTATAATGGGGAGGCGAAGGTTGGACAAAAAAATCGATCGGTTAAAAAATCACTATATTGTCTGCGGCTATGGGCGTATCGGACGGGTTCTGTGTCGCAATCTTCAAAAAACGCATTATGATTTGGTCGTGGTAGAGAAAAATCCGGACCTGGTCCCGGTGATGGATGCGGACGGGGTATTGTATGTGCCCGGTGATGCGGCCGATGAAGCCACTCTGATCAAGGCCGGCATCGAACGGGCCAAGGGGCTGGTTGCCGTTCTGGCCACAGATACGGACAATGTTTTTCTGGTTCTATCGGCCAGGCAACTGGCCCCGGACCTTAAAATAATTGCCCGTGCCAGTCATGAAGGCGCCAAAAGAAAACTGCAGGCGGCCGGCGCCAATTCAGTAGAATCGCCCTATGAAATGGGGGCGGCCAGTATGGCGCATCGGATCATCCGCCCGACGGTAACCAACTTTCTGGATCTCGCCGTTGCGCATACGCGCAAAGATATCCAGATGGAAGAGATCCCCGTCAGTGAATCCTCTAAGCTGACCCATGTTCCACTGAAGGACTCGGGTATCAGACAGGATTTTAATCTGATTATTATCGCCATTAAAAAGCCGGACGGAACCATGTTGTTCAATCCCTCTTTTGAAGCCGCCTTTATGCCGGGAGATACGGTTATTGCGGTTGGTGAAGAAACAAATCTGCAGAAGCTGGAAAAGATCTTAAACCCATAAAAACGAGCGTCCCGTCCAACCGGTGGCTGGAAGGGACGCTCGTTTTTATATTTTGTAGATGATACGCTTGTCGGTGATGATGATGTCCACATGTTTATCATGGGATTCCATCGGTATCTGAGGTACAATCTGCTCTTCAATTGTCAAGGCGACCTTGCGGGTTGTTATAGCGAGCCTGGGAATCAGCCTGTCGTAATATCCTGTTCCCAAGCCGATTCGTCCGCCTTTTTCATCAAATGCCAGCCCCGGTATGATAGCGATGTCGATTCGATCCATGGGTACTATTTTGCACCGTCTGGCATCAGGTTCAAAAACACCGCGGGAGCCTGGAATTAAATTTTGTTTGAAGGAGTCGACTTTCATCAGTTTCATCTTAAAACCTTCGGGATCGAAGGCCGGGAGAACCACAACTTTGCTGTAGTTGTAAGCCTGCTGGATGATGCTGTCCGTTTGGACCTCTAAATTACTATTGACATACAGCAGGGCTATTTTTGATTCCAGAAAATTTGCAAATCCAAAAAGCCTGCGTTCGATTGCGCTGGTTTTTTCAGCTATTTCGCTCTCAGAAAACGCGGAAATTGTTTTGGCAATATCTTCTCGAATCTGAATTTTTGCGGCACTAATTTCCTCCATAGGCTGTCTCCCTTGACTAAATGATACGTCCGTGCTAATTGCGGCATTTTAGAACTTGTTATAATCAAAGATGATCTAAATTTTATAATATAAGGGATTTTATGCTCGAAATCAAGTATTTAAGGCAAAATTTATCGGCGGTGCAAGAAGCGTTTAAAGCTCGCGGTCATCAGGTAGATCTTGACGCCTTTCAAAAATGGGATGGAGAACGCCGGGCCTTTTTGCAGGAAATAGAATTACTGCGGCATGAGCGTAACGTGGTCACCGACCGCATAGCAGGAATGAAGAAGGCCGGTGAAGATGCCGAGGCCATGGTGGTTGAAATGCGCGCGGTTTCATCAAAGATCAAGGAGCTGGACAAAAAATTGTCCGCCAACCAGGAGACGATGGACGCCTTTTTACTGGCGCTGCCGAACATTCCGCATGCCTCGGTTCCCGTCGGAAAGGATGAGACCGACAATCCCGAGGTCAGAACGGTGGGAAAAGTGCCGAAATTTGAGTTCAAGCCCCAGCCCCACTGGGATATCGGCAGCCGTCTTAAAATACTGGATCTGGAGCGTGCTGCCAAAATTACCGGAGCGCGCTTTGCGCTTTATTTTGGTGCCGGGGCGCGGCTGGAAAGGGCCTTGATTAATTTCATGCTGGATACCCATATCGGTGAGCACGGCTATCTGGAGGTGCTGCCGCCGTTTATGGTCAACCGGGAATCCATGACCCATACCGGTCAGCTGCCGAAATTCGAAGAAGATCTTTTCAAGCTTTCCGGCTGGGAGTACTTTATGATACCGACGGCCGAGGTTCCGGTAACCAATATCCATCAGGGGGAGATTCTGGCTGAAGACCGCCTGCCGATTTACTATGCGGCCTATACCCCCTGCTTTCGTTCGGAAGCCGGTTCCCATGGCAAGGATACCCGGGGCTTAATTCGCCAACATCAGTTCAACAAAGTGGAACTGGTCAAATTCTGCCATCCGGAATCCTCCTATGATGAACTGGAAAGTTTGTTGAATAATGCCGAAACCATTTTACAAAAACTTGCCCTTCCCTACCGGGTGATTGAATTGTGTACCGGCGACCTGGGGTTTTCCGCAGCCAAGACTTATGACATCGAGATTTGGATGCCGGCCCAGGGGGTTTATCGTGAAATTTCGTCCTGCAGCAATTTTGAAGATTTTCAAGCCCGGCGCGCCAATATCCGCTTTAAACAAAAAGGTAAAAAGGGAACGGCGCTTGTTCACACCCTTAACGGTTCCGGGCTTGCCGTGGGACGCACCTTCGCCGCCATCCTTGAAAATTTTCAACAGGCCGATGGGTCAGTGGTCATACCTGAATTGTTACAACCTTACATGGCCGGAATAAAAAAGATTACGCCATGAAACCAGAAGATTTTCCCAAAGAGATTCGCCCTTATCTGCAGCCGTTTCACCAAGGACGGCTGATTTATCGTTGCCTCGGCTGCCAGGCGGAATTCGGTATTGAAAAGCTTGCCTACGTCTGTCCGCAGTGCGGTCAGGTGTTGCTTATTTATGACCAAAACGCTGCCCGTTTAAAAGACATTTCGGGTGAGCTCTGGCAGCGAATATTTGACTACCGCAGGATGCTGAACCTTGACGCCTTGAAGGGCATCTATCGTTATCACGAATTTATCGGTCCGGTGATCCCGCTGGAAGCTGTCATCTACCTTGGGGAAGGCCACACACCGATCATTGAAGCCAACCCATCTTTGCAGGATAAAATCGGTGTTCGGTTTTATTTCAAAAATGACGGGCAGAATCCCAGCGCCTCTTTCAAGGATCGGGGCATGGCCAGCGCTTTGAGTTATATCAACTTTATGCTTCAAAAAGGGTATCTATCGGAAGTGCTGGCCATCTGTGCATCTACGGGCGACACATCCGCCGCTGCCGCGCTCTATGCTTCCTATCTGCCCGGGGTGAAATCCGCCGTTTTGCTGCCTCACAAAAAAGTGACGCCCCAGCAGCTGTCACAACCTCTGGGCAGCGGGGCAACGGTTTTTGAGATTCCCGGTGTTTTTGATGATTGCATGAAAATCGTTGAAGCCCTGTCCGATAATTACAACGTCGCCTTGCTCAATTCTAAGAATGCCTGGCGGATTCTGGGTCAGGAATCTTATTCCTACGAAATCGCCCAGGATTTGGAATATGATCTGTCCCATACCGTGGTGGTGCTTCCCATCGGCAACGCCGGCAATATTACGGCGGTGATGAGCGGATTTTTAAAGTTTTACGAAGCCGGTATCATCGATGTCCTGCCGAAGATTGTCGGGGTTCAATCCGAGCATGCCAACCCGGTATACCGGTATTACCTGGAACCGGATGAAGCCAACCGCCAATTCGTACCGGTGACCGTCAAATCCAGTGTGGCCCAGGCCGCCATGATCGGCAATCCGGTTTCCATGCCCCGGGTGATACATCTGGTGAAGCGGTATAATAAACTGGCCGGCGGCCCCAGGACATTTTTTGTCGAAGTCAGCGAGCAAGACATCATGGATTGTGAAATTTTGGCCAACCGCAACGGCCATATTGCCTGTACCCACGGCGGTGAGTCTCTGGCCGGGTTGATGGCGGCCCAAAAGCGGGGGGTCTTTGACAGCCGGGATGTTGCGGTGCTTGATTCCACCGCCCATGCGATTAAATTCGCCGGATTTCAGGAAATGTATTTCGGACAGCAATTTCCCCCCGACTACAATATCTCTCCCAAACAGGACCTGATCAACACCCCGGTTTATGTTCATCCTGAAGATCTTGATAAAGTTCCGGCGCCCGGCAGGCCGCTGGACGGCAAAGACCTTGAGCGCTTTGTGGCACGGGTGGCCCAGGAGATTGCCGGTATGTTGGGGCTGAAAAAGGTTTAGATGGGGTAACCGTTCAAAGGTTCAAGAAAAAGAGCTTATGAGGAAAAATATGAAAAAGATCTGGCTTGTGGGAGCAGGCTGTATTCTGGCGGTATGCCTACTGTTGGCCTGCACCTCTAAAAACGTTGAAAAGCAAAAGCAAATATATCAGGCTCAAAAATACAGAGAACTTGGCGAACTACTTTTTAAAGAGGGAAAATACACCAGCGCGCTAAAGGAATTTCTAAAAGCAGAAGCTTTGAATCCGGACGACTACTTTCTTCAAAATGATTTCGGACTGACCTACTACTACAAAGGGAAGCCGGATCTGGCCATTCCCCGCTTCAAGAAAGCATTGGCCCTAAAAGACGATTATTCCCCGGCCCGCAACAATCTGGGAAATGCCTATGCCGAAAAAAGAGAGTGGGACAAAGCCATTGAGCAGTATAAAATGGTGACTACGGACCTTCTCTATGGTACCCCTCAATATCCACTTTCCAATCTGGGGTTTGCCTACTATGAAAAAAATGAGTACCGGCTTGCGGAAAAATATTTTCTTGAGGCCCTGGATGTCCAGAAGGATTTTTCCGCGGCCTTATATGGTCTGGGGAAAACCTACATGGCCATGGGCCGGGGGATCGATGCCGTCACCAGGCTGGAAAAAGCCGCTAAAATATCTCCTGATACTCCTCGTGTGCATTTTGAGCTGGGTAAGGCTTATGCCATGAATCGGGAATATAAAAAAGCGTATGATGCCTATCAGGAGGTGGTGAGGCTGGATCCGGGCAGCCAGCTGGCCGACAGTGCCTTGAAAGAGGCCCAGAAAATCAAGTATTTGTTCTAAACGGCTACGGAAATGCTGACTGCTCCCTGTTTAACGCTGGGGTCCGAAGCACTGGTGTTTAGATGGCGCTGCCGGACTTGCGTTGTTCAAGCTGCACGATCCTTGGAGTAATGAATATCAGCAGCTCGTTTTTTTTATCGCTCTGGGTCTGACTTTTAAACAGCCAGCCCAGGACGCCGAGTTTTCTCAAACCGGGGATACCCTTCTCACCGTAAGTGATGGTGGATTTCACGATACCGCCGATGACAATGGTATCGCCGTCATCCACCAGAAGCTCCGTTTCGGCCTCGTTGGTGGACAGGGCCGGCTGATCGGCAGTCGGATCGACCACATCGTTTTTGGTGACAAATATCTTCATGACAATGCGGTCATCCGGTGTAATGTTGGGCGTAACTTCCAGCAGCAAGTCGACATTTTTAAAGCGCACTGTGGCGTTACCCGAGGAATCCCGTTCCAGGTAGGGCACTTCCAGGCCCTGCTTGATTCTGGCCTTCTTGTTATCCAGGGTCACGACTTTGGGCGATGAAATAATATTGGTTTTGCCTTCGGTCTCGCTGGCTACCAGCTTGGCATCAATAATCGAAAACGGCGTCCCTTTCAGCTTCTGGAAAGAGCCGCCAACCACCGCCGATGGAATGGTGGCCGGTAAATTGCTTGCCAACCCGAACATTTCCAATGTGTTTGCACCAGATAACACATCGCCTAGTGATATTGTACCCCAGTCAAAGCCCATCTCTCTTGAAAAATTGGTGTTGGCCTCGACGATTCGGGCCTCGATGATCACCTGGGGCGTTACCCGGTCGATGATGTCAACTATCAGCCGGGCCTGCTCGATCTTATCGGCCGTATCGGTGACGATCAGCTGATTGTTGCGCGTATCCACGCTGACCTTACCGCGGGTTGGCGTAAGAATCGGTTTGACGTGGGGCAGTATTTCCGTCGTTGCATCGGAGTAATTGATGGCAATGTACTCGGTCACCAGCGGTTCAAGGGATTTTTGCTGGTTCAAAGCCGCCTGGGTGGCCTTAGCCCGTGCCTGTTTAAGCTTTTCCTCCTGGGCCAGGGTGTTGAGGGTGGCGATGCGGACGATGTCGCCTTCCATGGTCACTCCCAGCTGATTCATTCTCAGCACCAGATCGAGAACCTGATCCCAGGGAACCGGTTTGTCCAACGTCAGCGTAACCTTGCCGGTAACATTTTTGTCAATGGCGAAGTTTTTACCGCTGATTTCCCTTAAAATTCGAAAAACGTTTTTTATATCGGTATCGAAAAAATCAAGGGCGATTTTTTCGCCGGTGTATTTTTGTCCCGGGGCAGCGCCGCCTGACAGACGGTCGGCCAGTGACATCTCATTTTTGGCAATTTTTTGCTCCTGGCCGGCGACGGCCGCAATTGTCGTTTTACCGGCTGCTGCCGGTGATTTTTTGCCGGGGACGGCGGCAGGATCGGCCAGCACCTTTTTCCAGGCCGGGAGCTTGGCATCTTCATAGGGCCTGGGCGGTATTTTGGAGGGCGAAAAGTTGACCCGGATGACATTGTCAGTTTGTTTGACAAAATAAGGGACTGCTTCCCGCAGTTCAATTAAGACCATCGTCTCCTTGGCTTTTGGTTGTTGGGTGGGAGTAATGCGATCCACCGCACTTTGAAAACGGGTGGTGATCAAGGCCCGTTTGCGGTATTCGGGCAAGCGGGTGTCCAAAAGCTTCAGCTGCAGCCTTTTATCCGTAATCTTGGTGAGTTGGTATTCAACCGGTCGCGTAGTTCCGACAATGAGGGCGGACTTGCCGGCTTCTTCGCTCGAAAAGTCGACGCGATTCAACCAGGCGGGTTGATCAGATTTGACCGCTGTGGTTTTTGCGGCCGTCGTTGATTCTGCGGCAGCCGGCTTTGCAGCCTCAGCGTCCGCTGATTCCTTTTCCGGAGCTTGGGCGGCTGCCGGTTTGGCTTCTTCTTTGGGTGTTGGTTTAGGCGTCTGTCCCACATAAATCAACAGCCCATTGTCCACCGGAGTAGCCGAATATTTGCTTAGATAGGCTTTTTTGGTTTCCAGTACGATTCGGACCTTGTCCGCATGACCGAAATGGCGCACCCTGGTAACCCAGTCTGATTTAACGACGATTTGCTGCTCGCCCTTATAAGGGCTTTTAAGACCATACAGGTCATAAACGATTCGCGGCGGGGTTTCTTTGATAGCAAAGGTTTTATAGTTTTTGATGGTCCCATCTGCTTTAACATTGATGGCGATATTATTTTTCAGTGGTGTGGTGCCAATCGCGGTTATGCGGGTAGCCGGGGAAGCCGTCTTTTTTTCCAGTTCAGGCTCCGGTTCTTTAACGGCTGTTTGCGCTTGAGCATCCCGGGATGATGTTTCTGCAGCCGGTTTGCCGCTTTTTGGAAAAGAAATGTGAATTCCGGTCTCATCCGGCACGATGTTATAGGGAAGATCCTTTTTCAGCGCGATAAATATCCGTGATGTGGTTCCGTCTTCTTCAATCTGGGTCGCCCTGATCGAACTAATCGTTTCGTTTTCAGGCGGATAATAGACTTCTTTGATATTGTCCAGGGCTGTTTCAGGGAAGTGAAAAAGAACTCCCAGGGGAAATACCTGTTTGATCGCCGTGTAGGTCAGCGTCTGGCCGCTTTTTACGGTAACAATCATGGACTCGGCGTCTTCGCTGGTGGTGAGGTCGGTGATCAGTTTGTTTTCCCCGGCGGATTTAACATTGGCCGTGTTTTGGGAGGCGCATCCTGCCATCAGTAAAGTGATACTGAATAAGATCACACCCACTCGAATGGGTCTAGCTATTTTGGTTATGATATCATGCATCTTAAAACTCTCCAGGGGGTTTGGGAAGTTTGATTTCTCTTTGACGGGTTGTGATTTTTCCGAATACATCTTCGAATTCTTCCTCAACAATAACTTTCTCTTTTTTGATTTTAATGATTTTACCGCCGTTAATTCCAATATACGTACCCTTTTTTATTACATACCCTTTGCCCGAGGCTTCTTCGACCAGAGCCCGGTTGCCGCTGGATGCCAGAATAATCCCAACCAGCTTCAGCTGACTCAAATCAATGCGTTCCAGGGGTGTTTGTGGTTTCCTCTTTATGCGTTTATTTTTCTTGGCCAGCACCGGTTTATCCTGGAATAGCGGCTCGAAGGGATCAATTTTTCCGGTGGAATCATATTTGGCTGGAATACCGGTTGCCCCCTGGGGCGCCACTGATGCTGCGGCGATCAATTTACGGTCGGCGTTAGACTTTTTACCGGCGGCCGGTTGTTGAATTTGAGCCGGCGGCTTTATTTCCGAAATATCTGATTTAGGTTTAATCGCCGGTTTTTTCTTTTCTAACGGTTGGGTTTCAACCTTTTTGGCGATCAATGGCTGCTCTTCGGGTTCCATTTTAGCAGCCGGCGGCGTTTTAACCTCACCCATGGGTTTTTCGACCTTGGCCAGTGCGATCTTTTTTTCAGGTTTTGCAGCCCTGGGCGCTGTTGCAGTGCGAACCGTCTTCTTCTTGCTGACCTTGACGGTTTGGTTTTCCTCGGCGACTATTTTTTTGCGGACCACCTTTGGCTTGGCGGGCGGCTCGGCGGCGCTGTCACAGCCCCAGAGAAAAAGAACAATACAAATTGTGCTGATTAAATATCGGATGGTCACTGGATTTCTTCCCATCATTACTGGTTTATCTGGTTAGAAATTAATGGCATATTACTACTTCCGTCGTTTTTTCTTTTTCTTCTTGGGCGGCTCGTCGATGAATTTATAGGTGACTGCCGTACATTTGGCTGCGAGCTCGCCGGCTGCCTTGCCCTTGCCTTTGGCCCGGGTCATCTGAATATTTGTTATGTTTACAATTCTATTTAAACGTGCCACCTTGTCAAAGAAAATGGCCAGGTTGTGATAGTCCCCCCTCAGGCTTATGGCCACGGGGAGCTCGGCATAGAATTCCTTTTTCTTTTCTTTTTTGGGCTCAAAGAGTAAGAATTCCAGACCGACTTGCTGGCCAGAGTCCGAAATGGCGGTCAGCAAAGAGGGGATCTCCTCTTTTTCGGGCAGTTTTTTCATCGCCATATTGAATTGGGCCTCGGCCTCTTTCATTTTGGCCTGGAATTTTTTTAAATCGGCGGCATTTCGTTTAGCGGTCGATAGTTTTTGTTCCAAATTGGTCAGTTGTTTTTTTAAGGAATTGATCTTCTCAAATTTTGGCCAATATAAAAAATAGATGAAAATTCCCGCAATCACCACAAAGAATACCACAGATACAATTATCCTCTGTGCTTGGGAAAAACTTTCAACTTTTTCCAAAAAAGGGTCGATCGATTTTGCAACACCTTTTTTTTCCATTATTTCTTAGCCTTAGCTTTCACAGGTTTCTTCTTATTTGCTGGTTTCGTTAACGGCTTCTTGATACAAACAACACTGAAGGTTTTAAAATTGGCCTTAACGCCCTTTTTCCCCTTGGCGCGCTTGAGTGTTTTTAGATCCACCTTTTTAAAAAGACCCGAATTTTCCAGGCGGACCATAAAATCAGCTACGGTTGTATTGTCCAGAGCAACGCCGGAGATTTGGACTTTATTCCCACTGGTATTCAGGCGGGTGAACCACATACGTTTGGGCACGATTACCTGGGTCATGGTATCCAACAGATTGACAGGTACAAAGCGATTGGCTTCCAGGGTATCCATAACGGCCATTTTTTTCTTCAGGTTATTAAGCTTTTTCTTAATCTGGGCAATTTCTTTATTAATTTTTTCATATTTTACCAGTTCAGCTTTAGTATTTTTAATGCTGGCATCCAGCTTACCGATCTTACTGTTTAGACTAAAATTGTAATAAAATAAGATGATCAGCAAAAATACCAAGGAAAGCAGAAAGATGGAGACTTGGCGACGTATGTTTTCTTTTTTGCGGGCGGCCCGGAAAGGCAGCAGGTTAATTCTTATCATTTGTCATCCACTTTTCTCATTGCAAGGCCCATACAGATAGCTGCCTGGGGTGCAACCTGTTTAATAAATGCGTCGTCTAACTTTTTATTTTCGATATGAAAATTTTGAAACGGATTAATCATCTCAACCTCCGCCGATGTCTCGGTGGCAAGAAGCCCACGAAATTCAGCAATGCCGGCGCCACCGCCACTGAGAAAAATACGCTTAATCTGGTCTTCCGGGTAAGTGGAGTAGAAAAAGTCAAGCGCACGTCTTATTTCCGTGCACCAATCGGCAACCACCGATGAAACAATGCCTTTTAAGTCATCCGGTGAGAGTTTATCCGGTTTATTTCCGTATTTCAGTTGTTCGGCTTCTTCAAAAGAACACTCGATTAACGACATTATTTTCTGGTTGATTTGTCCGCATCCCAGAGAAACGTCCCGCATGAAAACCGATGTTGAGTTTTTCAGGATGTTCAAAGATGTCTTGCTGGCGCCGATATCAATGAGGGCAATGTTTTGGTTTTGGGTATCATAGTTGGCCTCAAAACTGTTTTGCAGGGCGAATGATTCGACATCGATGATGCAAGGGTTGAGTCCGGCCAAGTTCACCAGGTTGATATAGTCATCAAGCATTTCTTTTTTGGCCGCCACCAGAAATACATTCATCTGATTCGGGTTGGTTTCGCTTTCTCCCAATATTTGAAAATCAAGATTGACGTCGCTGATATCAAAGGGGATGTATTGCTCGGCCTCGAAATGAATAGTTTCGTGCAGCTGTTCTTCCGCCATGGTTTGAACGAGGATCTTTTTAACAATCACCGAATAGCCGCCGATAGAAACGGCCACATTGCTCTCATTGAAGCCGCTGGATTTAAATAACTGCTGGAGTGATTCGGCCACGGTCTCCGGGTTGTTAATGGTGCCCTCTTCGATGGCCCCGTGAGGAATGTCTATGATGCCAAAATTCTTTAGTGTGCTGCCTCGTTTGGTTTCTACGATTTCAGCCGCCTTTATGGATCTGGAGCCGATATCCAGACCAATGATATGATCTTTTTTTCCAAAAACCATGAGAGATGTTTAATCCTTAAAAATTTTATGTTTGTCTGCCGGTTTTAAGCCCAGTGCCAGGAGAATCTTGCGTTTGGTATCCATACGGCAGGGCATGCCTTTCTCGATCCTGGTAATCGTGATCGGAGAGATATTCGCGCGCCTGGCCAGTTCGGCTTTGCTCATCAACATAGATTCTCTGTTTTCTTTTAAACTGTTTACGTTCATAAATTTGGTAGTCCGATGTCAAGCAATAGTCGAGCAATAAAATGGTTTGATTTTGAATCTCCCTATCTGAAAAACGTTCAAAAATTGATAGGCTCATTAATAAATGATCACATATTATTGCCCGCAAGTCAAATATAATTAGATATAATTTATATGTAATTATGTATAATTACATTATATAGTACTGCTGTTCTTTCGGAGTTACCATATATAGTGGAGTAAGGAGTTACGTTGTTTGCCGGGTCCCTCCGGTGTTGGACAGGTTTGGCCGGTTACAACAGATCGCTTTTAATTGTTGACCACTCAACATTCGAGTAAAGGGATTGCCCGATACCTATCGGTGCCGGGGTACCCCGTGCTATACATCCCTAAACTTTGCAATTTCTGCGCCATATCTGGCAACAATTTCGGCCAATGGTGCATAAAATTCCCATTTTAATAAAATATGTTTATTTTCAATAGATTAAGACTGGTTTACGATGTGGTTTATCTGCCTGGAATAAGAATTAGCGTCTTGTTATGACCTTTCCGCTTTGTATATTCCTGAAAAAGCGTCAAAATTTTGAATGGCCAATAAGCCTTTTACCTATATCAGTTCCGGCGATACAGACTTGAGAGAAAAAGCTTTAAATTGACCCTAAAAACGGGTATCCTAAAAACGGAAAATACCTAAAGTGCCTAAATTGCCTAAAATGCCTAAAGTAAATGTATTCTAACGATTTTATGAAATTAGAAACTCACGGTAAGTTATCATTTCATTGTTCTGATTTCTGGCCTCTCATACGGCCGACATCAACGACTTATAAAAAAGACAGAGCAAAGCGACGCCATAATTTTAGGCATTTTAGGCACTTTAGTGCATTTTAGGCATTCTGTTTTCGTCATTTCGTGCTTTTGTGATAAAAAAGTTTTTTCATAAAATGCAAAGAATTCACTACTAAGACTCTAATAAATATCGGGAACTTTGTCTGTGGATACCAAACAACCGGAAGAAAGAATCAAGCCGTTTCGCCTGGTTAAATATTTTACCTTCACCGGGCTGGTCGTTTTTTTTCTGGTTACGATCATTTTGTCGGTGCTCAACACCCACTGGGTCAAAGCATTGCAGCGGCAGAAAAGCGAAGATTATGCCCACAGTCTTATCGAAAACCTCAATCATCAGGTGTTTATCCAGGTTATCATTCCCATGGGAGTAATGTTCGGAGAAATTCGACTCAGCACACCCGAACATTTCGAGCGTATGGACAAAGTCGTTCGCAGCACCCTGCATCGTTTTAAAGTCGAATTGCTCAACATTTATACGATGAAAAATACGATTGCCTACAGTTTTGATACGAATCTAATCGGTCGTCAAAATTACGGCGGCACAGGTTATTACCAGGCCCTTGAGGGTAAGATTACATCCCGGCTGATTCAGCGGGGTAACATTTTTCAGATATCGCTGGGTTTTCCCAAAGAAGTCCGGTTAATCACATATGCGCCGTTGCGTTTCGAACCGGAGCTGGAGTTAACCGGGCCGGTGTTGGGTGTGGTTGAAGTTGTACAGGATTTATCCGATGATTATCAGACCATTTTCAATATTCAGATTTTGGTTGTGATTACCTGTACCGTTTTGATGGGTGCTTTGCTGGTCGTGCTGATCTTTGTTGTCAAGCGTGGTGAGGGCATTATTCAAAAGCGGGCCATGGAAAGGCTGCGGTTGAAAGAGCGCTTGAGCCGGGCTGAACGGCTTTCTGCCTTAGGCGAGATGGCGGCCGGAATATCCCATGAGATTCGCAACCCTCTGGGGATTATTAGAAGTTCGGCTGAGCTTTTAAAAAAGAAAGTAACCAAAATTGATCCTTCGAACACCATTCCGGATATCATTGTGGAAGAAGCCAGTCGCCTCAATAATATCATTACGGGGTTTATTAATTTTGCCAAGCCCCGAAGCCCGGTTCTGAGTCCCTGTCATGTTGAAGAGGTCATTGAAAAGAATATTACCTATCTATCCATGCAGATCGAAGAAAATGGCTATAGCATCAATAAGAGCTATCAGAATTCTTTGCCGGAAATTCAGGCCGACGCCGCCATGCTCTACCAGTCGTTTTTAAATATTTTTATCAATGCCATGCAGGCCATGCCCAATGGGGGAACCATCGACGTTGCGATTCGTGCGGATGACCATATTGTTACGATCGATTTTGATGACGAGGGTCAGGGAATTGCCGACGAGGTTCTGGGAAAGATCTGGGATCCCTTTTTTACCACCAAGGAGATGGGTACCGGACTGGGTCTGGGCATCGTAAAAAACATCATTGAATCACATGGCGGCCGTATACAGATACTTAACCGGGAACAGGGCGGAGCGCGTGTAACCGTGGAATTGCCAGTGGAGCACCAAGAGCAAGAGGCGGATCTTTCGATTTCGGATTTCGGATTACGGATTTCGGATTGAACGGATGGGATACGGGTCTTTCGATTTGGGATTACGGATTTGGGATTTGGGATTGAATAGATGAGATACGGGTCTTTCGATTTGGGATTTGGGATTTGGGATTTGGGATTGGATAGATGAGATACGGGTCTTTCGATTTGGGATTTCGGATTTGGAATTTGGGATTGAATAGATGAGATACGGATTGATTATTTTCTATTGAAGATTGAATAATTAAGGAATTCTTTCAATATGGAAACCATCCTAGTTGTTGATGATGAAAAGAATTATTTGCTGGTACTCAGTGCGGTCTTGGAAGATGAAGGCTATGAAGTGTTGACCGCCCACGGTGGACAGGAGGCACTCGAGATCCAGAAGTCATCGGATCTTGATCTGATCCTTACCGATATGAAGATGCCTGCCATGGACGGCATCGTGCTGCTTGAAAATATTAAGACCCTGGATCAGGATTTGCCGGTAATTATGATGACCGCCCACGGGACCATCGATAAAGCTGTGGAAGCCATGCAAAAAGGGGCCTACAGCTATATTTTGAAACCTTTCGACAATGAGCGCCTGATCATTTATGTTAAAAAAGCCGTTGCCATGTACCAGGTGGTCAAGGAGAATCGGCGCTTGCGCGATGCTGTGGAATCCCAGTATCGTTTTGGAAATTTCATCGGGAAAAGCAAGCCGATTCGTGATGTTTTTGAAATGATTCGCAAGGTTGCCCCGTCAAATGCTACGGTGCTGGTTGAAGGCGAGAGCGGAACCGGCAAGGAACTGGTGGCTAAATCCATTCATTTTAACAGCTCGCGTCGGGACAAGCCGTTTATTGCGATAAATTGTTCCGCCCTGGTCGAAAATTTACTGGAAAGTGAGCTTTTTGGCCATGAAAAAGGGGCCTTTACCGGGGCGGTGGCCAAAAAAAAAGGGCGCTTTGAGTTGGCCGACAGCGGGACCCTGTTTCTCGATGAGATCGGGGAATTGTCCCAGAACCTCCAGGTGAAACTGCTTCGGGTGTTGCAGGAAAAAACATTTGAACGGGTTGGCGGGACCCGGCCCATCGTCGCGGACATACGGGTTATTGCCGCAACAAATAAAAATTTGAAAGAAGAAATGATCAACGGTCGTTTCCGGGAGGATTTATTCTACCGGTTGAATGTGGTTCGGATTGTTTTGCCGCCGTTAAAACATCGCACAGAAGATATTCGTCTGCTGGTGAATCACTTTATTGAAAAGTACGCTTCCGAGCGCAAAGTGGACTTGCCTGTAAAAGGGGTTGATCAGGAAGTGGATCGGTTATTTTTTGATTACAACTGGCCCGGAAATGTTCGTGAACTTGAAAACTTAATCGAACGGCTCATGATTTTATGTCCCAATGATACAATACGGGTATCGGATCTGCCCATGGGTTTCAGGGACAATGTGCACAATGCCCTGCACCTGGAAGGTATCCCCTCCAACGCCACCCTCTATGAAACTCTGGCCACAATTGAAAAAGCAATGATCGAGAGGGCCTTGGAAATGGCAGATAACGTTCAAGCCCATGCGGCGGCAATGCTCGGGATCGGCAAAAGCGGCCTGAATCAGAAAATAAAAAAATACAATCTGGATGTGGGCCCCAAACGCTGAGCCATTATTTTATGGGTTCAGGGTTCAGCCCAGCCGCTGGCCTTAAAAGCGGTCAGTTTGATCGAAGAAGAAACTCCAGCATGACAAATGTCGAATGTCGATTGACGAATGTCGAATTAAGGAATTCTGTCTATTTTATTTGTTAAAAAAAGAGCAAAGCGAAGCGACATCCACAATTCGTCAATCATCATTCGTCATTTCATGAAGATTCATACAAGAGGTTGAAAAGTTTCCGCCGTTAAGCGTTTTAACCCTGAACGGTGAACCCTGAACCTTTGAACCATCTTCCGAAATCACGATCACCCTGATATTCGCTCCTTGACGATATCGATGTAAATGTAATCCGGATGGTCGGAAAGTATCTTCTGATACGCTTCTTTGCTTTTTTCAGGTTGTCCCGATTTGTTGTAAAGTCGGCCCAGATGAAAAAGGGCTTCGTCTCGCAGGATTTGCCCCGGGGCTGTGGAGATTTTTTCAAAATAGCTGATCGCCTTTGAATATTCCTGTTGCTGTTCATAGGCATAACCCAGACTGCTGAGGATCTGGCTATAAATCACCGGCTGTTTTTCAAAATCTTTCAGTGAGGTGTTATACAGATCGATGGCCTGTTGATATTTACCGGCATCATAGCTGATATTTGCATACATTAACCTGGCAATTTTGCCACTGTGTTTGCTGCCATATTTTTGCAAGATGTTCTGAAAACCACTTGATACGGCACCATAAACCGCATCGGGCGTTTTTTCTGCTTTCAGGCGGTTGTATTCAGTCAAACTTTGGTCCAACATAGCGGAGGCTTTATTTTCAGCCCTGATTGAAAAAAAGCGAACACCTAAAACAATTACAACCAGCGCCAGGAAAATTCCCAGTCCATAG
>Ga0209013_10002041_pt1 | contig 18506 bp, 16 predicted proteins | sample Cruoilmetagenom2_FD_187291 | JGI IMG/M metagenome (GOLD analysis project Ga0209013, IMG submission 187291) | Oil polluted marine microbial communities from Coal Oil Point, Santa Barbara, California, USA - Sample 2 (SPAdes) (version 2) | ecosystem: Environmental > Aquatic > Marine > Oil seeps ...
CTTCTGGGGTGTGGTGGGGCGGCTTTGCCGCCCCACCACACTCCCAGCAACCCTGAACTGCGTAAGTCCTAAGAGTTATGTTTATCGAAGAGATACTACCTTACTAATAAAACTAACCGTGATACGTAATGCGTGATACGTTATCCGTGAGACACACTGTTTTTTGTTTTACGGATTACGAATTGCGCATTATGTGTTTAATATAAATTACACAACAGATCCTAAACAATCTTTGGAAAGGTCGCTATGAGCAATTCAGGCATAACGCTGCTCGGGCTGGGGCCAGGCAATCCGGGAGCGCTCACCAGGGAAGCCTGGAATATCCTGGAAGAAAGCAAAGAAGTATGGCTGCGAACGCGCCAGCACCCAGTTGTGGAGGCGCTCCCGGGCCATCTGAACATCCATACATTTGATCATCTCTACGAGCAGGAGGAGACGTTTGAGGACGTTTATGCGCAGATCGTAGAACAGGTATTGTCACTTGGACGACGCCCCGAGGGCGTTGTATACGCGGTCCCCGGTCATCCCTATATCGCCGAAGCCACCTGTCCCGCCATCGCTCAACGCGCACGCGATCAGGACCTGGAGGTACATGTTGTCCAGGGGTTGAGTTTCCTGGAACCCACGATGACTGCCCTGGGTATCGATCCGTTTCCTCATACAACACTTCTGGATGCTCTGGATCTGGCCGCAGCCCATGCACCACCGTTTCCGCCAGGCGCCGCGGCGATCGTGGCCCAGATATACTCCCGGGAAGTCGCTTCGGATGTAAAACTCACCTTGATGGGCGTTTACCCGGATGAGCACCCGGTGAAGTTAGTCCACGCTGCTGGGACTGCCGGCGAGAATGTTGAAGCGTTAGCGCTTTATGAGATAGACCGCAGCCCCGATATCGGGACATTGACGACCTTGTATGTACCCCCATTAAACCCGGGTGCTTCTTTTGAAGCCTTTCAGGACGTGGTTGCACACCTGCGAGCACCTGAAGGTTGTCCCTGGGACCGGGAGCAAACACACAAGACACTGCGCACCGGCCTGCTGGAAGAGACATACGAGGTGCTGTCTGCCATCGATTCGGATGATCCGGAGTCGATGCAGGAGGAATTTGGTGATCTGCTGTTGTTAATCGTGATGCACGCTCAAATCGCAGCGGAGAATGGTGAATTTACCATGGCAGACGTGCTGCAGGGCATTAACAACAAGATCGTGCACCGGCACCCGCACGTCTTTGGAGATTTGAAAGTTGATGAACCGGCCGATGTGCTCCTGAATTGGGAGCGCGCGAAGGCTGAAGAACGCGCTGCGAATGACAAAGCCGAAGCCAGCCTGTTGGACGGGGTTAACCTTGCCATACCGGCGCTGCTGCAGGCGTACCAGTATCAATTAAGAGCCGCCCATATTGGTTTCGATTGGCCCGATGAAGAAGGGGTGTGGGAAAAATATAACGAGGAGCTGGACGAGTTCCGTGATGCAGACACGGAAGCTGCGCAAGCAGATGAGATGGGCGATATGCTGTTTGCCCTCGTTAATCTGTCTCGTTGGTACAAGATCGATCCCGAAAGCGCATTGAGGGAGGCCAACGCGCGCTTCAGAGGGCGCTTTAAGCAGATTGAAGCCGCAGCTCGTTCCCAGGGACGCCAGACCGCCGACTTATCGTTGAACGAGATGGAGGCGCTGTGGCAGTTGGCGAAAAGAAACGCTTAGTCGTCCCCGGTGCTGCCTGAGGAGCGCGTCATTGTCAGCAGGAAGTAGGCGTACAACAGCACAAAAACCGCGTAAATGGCAACCAATAACCAACCGGCGGTGCTCTGCCAGACGGCAAATTGTTGGGAGATAGCGACAAATAATCCCAGACCATTCGTTAGCAGCAGCCCGAACAGTACGCCCCGCAAAGTACTGGCAGATACATCTGGATTTGATATCAGACAGCGAAGTGACCACAGTAAGATCCCGTATCCAAACATCGTTGCGCCGAATAATCGCATGAATGAAGCGACATTCCAGTAGAGAATGATGTCTTCAGAGGGGGTGTCGGCGATCCCGAACGCGGCCATCACCAGCGGTGCATAGACCGCAAGAGCAATACCGAGCGCGATGGCCATAACCCCGTTGATACTGATAATCTGTGTGAGTTTCATGTGTGCTCCTCGATGGGGTATTTCCTTCTATCCCTCAGCCGGTTAACTTGTATTGATACTTCAATGCACCCGTTTCACCATCTGGCTCGTAGATCAATGACAGGTCATCGATAGTAAATTCCCAATTGAAATCCTGGAAGGCCAGCATTTTCATGACAGGACCGATGTTTTCTTTGGTCACGTCTCCATAAGCCAGGCTGATGTGCGGCATCCAATTTGGCGGGCTGTAATACGGGCTCAAGCCGGTGCTGATTGTTTGCGTACGTTCCCAAATATTCGTGTGAAGTTTCAGCAGTTTCGGATCTTTTACAACTGAGATGTAGATTACAGGGTTGGGTCCGCTGAATATGGCGACGCCCCCAGTGCGGGCTAAAAGCGGCTCTGTGGTTTTGGCAATTTCATCCATGACCAGGGATATGGCATCAAAATCGTAATCGCTGGCAATTTGCCAGGAGAAATGGGGGTAAGGTGTCACCCGGATGCCGCGTAATCCATGGTTTCTCACTAATTTGTTCCACAAGGCTTCTACCCTTTCGTAATATGGTTTAGGCAGCAGCGATACCAGGCCGTGCATAAAGAATCTCCTCGCGGTGAAGTGCGACAGTTGGATTGTCGCATATCGTAATTATTAACAGATGTGATTCCCTAAAGTTTAGCACGCTTTTATAGGCTAACCAGGGAAATATTTAATTTCTTCGTATTTTTAAGAGCGGCGGACGCCACACCTAAAAACATGGCAACCGGCATCCGTTCAGGTATAATTATTTAGATGAACGCCACCAAAGTACGCCGTATTATCGGAGTCGTGATCCTGCTGGTATCCCTGGCGCTCCTGGTTTGGGGATTGTGGCCATACGCCGATGGGGTGCGCCTGGTTCCGATAACACCTGAAGATATGCAATTGCCCACTTCGGAGAGTTTTATATGGTGGTTCGATCGAGTGGTGTAGCGGATGATCCCTTCATGATCAAACTCCGGTATGTGCTGCTGCTTTTATTCTCGTTAACCGCCATTCTGCTCATTTCCGGCTGCGGTGGTGATACTGCCTCTGTTCAGTCAGTGGAATTCACCCAGATTGTGGAGAGTTCTGAGCTGGCGACTGCACGTCCAGGCGATTCTGGTACAGACTCTGGTTCGCCCGGCGTGTCGCCGCTCCCAACACCGACGGCTGCCCCTCTCGACCTGCCAGCTGTCCTGGAAGAACGACTGTTGGTCCTGGAATGGCCGTCCAGGATCAGAACCGGCGATTCGGATTTGATCATCCTGACCCTGGAATTGGATGAGGAAGGGAACATGACCCCCACCGCCCAGTTCGACGATCACCAGGTGCGAGGGTCAGCGGTTGATATCCCCAATCTGTACGATACCCATAACATCATTGCCCAGGCTCGATTGGATATGGCTGGCGTCGATTATACGCCGCAAGGGGAGCTGGTCGAACCGATGAGACCCGGCGTGCCGGTGGTCTTCTCGTGGAGCATCTCGCCGCAAAATGTCGGCAGCTATCGCGGTACTGTATGGGTTCACCTGCAGTTTTTACCACTGGATGGGAGCGAAGTGTCCCGTCGCGTGCTATCTGCCCAGGTGGTAGAGGTTGATTCTGTCAACCTGTTGGGATTGGGCGGCACATCAGCCCGGCTGATCGGCGCAGTGGGCGCCATGGTCGGCGCTTTCCTGAGCCTGGATCGCATTGGAGGCTGGATGATCCGGAACATCAAAGTTATAATACAGGCCATCAAACCCCGCAGACGCGAAGGGCAGTAAAATATTGACAAACCCACATCCCGAATTCCTTACCCCCTATTCCCCTAACCCCTTACCCCTACCCCCCTAACCCTATGCTAGAAATCGTATCCTTTGAACTCGGACCTGTCGTAACCAATGCCTATTTAGTGGCAGACACTGATACTCAGGAGGCAGTCGTCATCGACCCCGCCTGGGATGGCAAAATTATCGTCGATGAAGCAGAACGACGAGACTGGCGCATTACCAATATCTGGCTCACGCACGCCCACTTTGATCATCTGGGTGGTTCTGCTGGGGTGGCAGATAATGTGGATCCTCCCCCGCCCGTGGCTTTGCATCCCGAGGATTACAACCTCTGGCGCATGCAGGGCGGCGCGCCTTACTTTGGCATGCGTATAGACCCTGGCCCCGAGCCCACCGTCGATCTCGATCACGGTCAGACGCTGAACCTGGGAGAATTTACATTCGAAGTGCGCTTTGCACCAGGGCACACGCAGGGGCATGTTGTTTTCTACTGCGCAGCCGAAAAGGTGGTCTTCTGTGGGGATGTTATCTTCCAGGGCAGCATCGGGCGCACCGATCTGCCAGGCGGCGATTACCAGACCCTGATCGACAGCATCAGCGCCCAGATATTAACCCTGCCCGATGATGTCCGCCTGCTGTCCGGACATGGACCCGAAACCACGGTGGGGCAGGAGAGGGCGCACAACCCGTTCCTATAAAATGCGTAAATTTATCACCGGTGCGGATGCAATAGTGATGGGGGCAATAGATGCGGGTTGTGATTTTTTTGCCGGATACCCCATCACGCCTGCCACACCCATATTGCTGCGCATGACCAGCGAACTTCCGCGCAGTGGCGGTATCGCCATCCAGGCTGAGGACGAGATCTCGGCCATGGGGTTCTGCATTGGCGCGGCCCTGACGGGCGCCAGGACGATGACGGCCACCAGCGGTCCCGGGATCAGCCTTTTCAGCGAGCACATCGGCATGGCGATCATGGTGGAAGTGCCTTTGGTGATTGTCGACTGCCAGCGTTTGGGACCGTCCACTGGGGGCGCGACCACCGGGGCTCAGGGCGACATTCAGTTCCTGCGCTGGGGCCATTCCGGTGGATACCCGGTCATCGTGCTCTCCCCAACCAATGTCAGCGATTGCTACAATCTCACGCTGCGGGCATTCGATTTAGCTGAAAGATTCAGAATCCCTGTTTTTCTGGCAACAGAAAAGGACACCGTGCTGAACAGGATCTCCGTTGATACGACCGAGTTTGATTGTCCAGTGGTCCGTTCTAGGAATTTTGCGCCCGATGATGCTGATTATGCCCCTTACCGGTTCGATCGCTTATCAGATGTGCCCGCTATGGCCTCGTTCGGGGGTCCGCACCTGGTGCGCCTCACCTCATCCTCGCACGATGAAGGGGGATATTTGATCAAGGATGCGCCCAATATGGCGCGCATCAACCAGCATTTGAACGCCAAGATCCTCGAGTCGGTGGACGAGATTTCGCACGTACACCTGGATCTTCAGGTTGGAGCGGAGACACTAATCATCAGCTACGGGATCACGGGGGCCTCTGCAGCCGAGGCGGTCGTTTTCGCTCGATCGCAGGGAGAGCGTGTGTCTGCCTTGACTGTATATTCTTTATGGCCGGTGCCAGAAAAGGAGATCCGCGGGGCGTTGGTGGGCGTTAATAAGATTGTGGTCCCTGAAATGAACATTGGCCTGTACCTGAGGGAGATACGAAGGCTGGCCAGCGATGATCAGGAAGTGATCGGTGTGAACCGCGTGGACGGCGGGCTGATCGAGCCAGTTGAGATCCTAAAGCGGGGAGGTATACGGTGATCGTCTACAGCTACCTGGACGAATCGCTGATGCCCTACCCCTTCTGCCCCGGATGCGGTCATGGGAGGATCCTGGACGATCTGAACACGGCGCTGGTCAGGCTGCAGTTGGATCCCCACAAGGTAGTGATCGTGACGGATATCGGCTGCAGCGGGCTGTCCGACAAGTTTTTTGCCACCAACGCACTGCACGGGCTGCACGGTCGTTCGGTGACCTACGCCACGGGCATCAAGCTCGTTAACCCGGACATGAACGTGATCGTGCTGATTGGTGACGGCGGATGCGGCATCGGCGGTCACCACCTGATCAACGCCGCCCGGCGCAATATCGGGGTCACGGTGTTGGTATTCAACAACTTGAACTACGGCATGACGGGTGGAGAGCACTCGGTCACGACTTTACCGGGCGCCAATACGGCCACCACACACTACGGGCACCTGGAGCGCCCGATGGATATTTGCGCTTCGGTGGCGGTGAACGGTTCCAGCTACGTGGCGCGCTGCACGACCTTTGATAAACGCACACCGGACTTGATCGAAGGCGCAATTCGTAACGAAGGATTTTCGCTGGTCGATATTTGGGAATTATGCACCGCGCATTATGCGGCAAACAACCACTTCGGCAGGAAAGAACTTGAAGCGGCTTTAGCTGAGCACGACTTTTCAACGGGGGTCATCCATCACGAATCCCGAGACGAGTACAGCCGCGCATATCGAAGTGCTACAGCCGGGGACGCTGGCACGAAGGAGGTAGACTCAATACTGGAACCCAGGTACCGGCACTCAGTCGTTGGCTCGTTGGACTGCGTCATCGCCGGCTCGGCGGGCATGAAGGTCGCTTCAGCCGCGGCCACATTTTGCCGGGGCGCCATGCTGGCGGGCCTGTGGGTCACGCAGCGGGACGACTACTCTGTGATGGTCAAATCCGGTCACTCGGTGTCTGAGATCAAATTAAGCCAAGAGCGCATACTATATTCCGGGATCGCAAAACCAGACTTGATGATCGTGTTATCGCAAGAAGGCCTGGACAAAGCGGGATCGCAAATATCTTCACTCACCGAAAATGACCTGCTGTTGATCGATGAATCGCTGATGCCCGTATCCACCCGTGCGCGCCTCGTCCCGGTAGACTTCGCCCGCAGCGGTCAGAAGAAACAGTACTGGGCCATCAAAAGCCTGGCGCACGCCCTGCGGGAGATGGAAATCTACCCGCTGGGGGCGTTGAAAGATGCGATCACGTTGGATGAGCGGTTCGCTGAGGAGAATTTGAGGGCGGTGGAGGGGTTTGTTAGATGAGGGGGTTGTTGAATGGTATTGCCACTGTATCCAACTTGGCAAATACATCTATAATTATATATACTCAGTCAGGACAATGAACGATAAAATGCGCTTGATTGTGTGAATTGAACTACGCCGGGAGGAACGCACGCTGGCAAGTCCCTATCCTCATGATCGTGATATGGTCGTAGACATGGTGTTAACCGTTCCAATTACAGCACGGGACCCACAGCTTGGGACATTATCGGCGGATTTTCGGTTACGGACGAGATTAAAAATTATGTAAATCGGCATACAACAGATGATTTGACAGCGCCGCGTTTATCTAGCAGAAATCCACGACAGAATATAAGGGCTGCCCTATATAGTGAGAGAGTTCGCGATAGTTTAGCCAAAAGCGGCGCCGAGTTGATCTGAATTGATATCGGTCATTTTGAAATGCCATATCAGGTATCCAGGCAGCGTACCGCCACCTGGCGCTCGCGTTGGGCCGGTGAAGCCGATGTTGCGAGAGCAATGGGAGAATCGGGACGGGAAGTAGCAAAACGACTCGGTCGTGCTAAGGGCTAAGCGAAAATATTTGACGTTATAATTGAGAAGCTTCAAGATGTGGATCTCCAAGTATCGGAAACCGATCAATTACGACACATCATTCTGATGCAAATTCCGCAAAATTTAGTCAGGTTGCGGAAACTTTACCAAGTTGATTAGTGACATAGAAAAAGTGAGATCGTTTCGTTTGTATTTATCTATTCCACTTAAATAAATACAACAGAAGCCAATTTACGAAAACATACACAATGGGCATATCATCGACGTGCATTCAGGTGGGGAATATAAGCTATTAAAAGCGGCCGGCACGTGCATGGAACTGCGCGGGATCGATGACGGGGATTATGTGCTGCTCAGAGTGGATATAGGCCCTGTACAAAATGATATTGTCGCCTTCAAATTTACTCAGTCAGGTCATGCGAACTTAGAATTAAGGGTGTTTAATATCGATGGTAACAGGGTAACACTCGAAGCGAAGAGCCATGACGACTGCCATACCCCGATAAATCGAACGCTCCAAGAATTTAGCATCCTCCTCAAGGGCGTAGCACTGGCTGTATTCAAACCTCTTATATAACTACCATTAATCAAAGAGCGCTTCACAAAAAGTGAAGCGCTCTTTTGTTTTCTCTAAACTTATCACTGATTACTAATAGCTACTCACTCCCCATCACTTCGCAAAATCAATCGCCCGCGTCTCCCTGATAACGGTCACTTTGATCTGACCGGGGTACTGCATGGTCTCTTCGATCTTTTTGGCCACGTCACCTGCCATGTTGATGGCATCCAGGTCATCGATATCCTCAGGCTTGACAAATATGCGGATCTCTCGTCCAGCCTGCAGAGCGTAGCTCTGGGTAACGCCTTTGTTCGAGTTGGCGATCTCTTCCAACGAGCGCACACGCTTCAGGTACTGCTCCAGGCCCTCACGGCGCGCGCCGGGCCGGGCGCCAGAAATGGCGTCCGATGCCTCTACGATCGCTGCTTCGAGTGACTCCTGCTCCACCTCGTGATGGTGCGCCGCGATGCAGTTGACTACCTTGTCGCTCACCCCGTAGCGCTGCGCCACTTCGGCGCCGATCTGGGCGTGAGTGCCTTCCACGTTGTGGTCAATTGCTTTACCGAGGTCGTGGAGCAGTGCGCCGGCCTGGGCGACTTGGACATCGGCTCCCAACTCGGCGGAAATGGTGGCAGCCAACTTCGCGGTTTCTACCGCATGGGCGAGCTGGTTCTGCCCGTAGGATGTGCGGTATTTCAGCCGCCCGAGCGTCTTGATAATTTCGGGGTGCAGTCCGTGCACACCCGCTTCATACGAAGCCTGTTCGCCCGCTTCCACAATTGCGCGATCGACCTCTTTCTGCTCTTTTCTCAATACCTTCTCGATGTGGGCCGGATGGATCCTGCCGTCCTGGATCAGCTTGGCCAACGCTCTGCGCGCCACCTCCCTGCGCACGGGATCGAAGCTGGAAATGGTGACCGCCTCAGGTGTATCATCGACGATGACGTCTACTCCGGCGGCCTGCTCGAAGGCGTGGATGTTGCGTCCGTTGCGTCCGATGATCCTGCCTTTCATGTCTTCGGAAGGGATTGGTACCACGGAAGTGGTTATCTCCACCACGTTCTCGGTAGCCACACGCTGGATGGCCGTGACGATCAGCTTGCGCGCCCGGTTCTCCCCTTCTTCGCGCGCTTCCAATTCGATACGGCGGATGATGCGCGCCATATCGGCGCGTGCATCCCTGGCAACGTCTTCCAGAAGCTGTTCCCGCGCTTCATCAACCGTCATCTGGGATATTTTCTGCAGAACTTCCATCTCCTGGGCATGCAGACTATCGATTTCGTTTGCCCGCTTGTCCATGGTACTTTGGCGTCGGTTGAGATTTTGTTCACGCTTCTCAATTTTGTCCACCCGCGCGTCTAACTCAGTACGCCGCTTGTTGTTCCTGTCTTCTTCTCGACTGAGATCTCTACGCCGGCGGACTGCTTCATCCTCCGATTCTTTGAGCACCTCAAGCGCTTCATCACGGGCTTCAAGCTCGATTTTACTGGCCGTTTCCTTTGCCTCTTCAAGCATCCGCCCGGCCTCATCCATCTGCTTTCTCTGCAGCGTTTCTACCTGAGATTTTTTATAATAATAGCCCAATCCTATGCCGATAGGAAGCATGATGAGCATTGTTACGATCACAGCTATAAACAATGTGCCATTGCCTGACATTCGTCTGCCTCTTTAACCAAGATTTATGTTTCTGATTTCAATTGCTGGTCTTCCCAAATTCGGTTGACCACTTCCGAACTGACCTGGTAATTGAATCCGCGCCTGGACAGGAATCCGTACATCTTTTTTCGAAACCCTTCCCGTTCTAGGTTTTGCAGCTTGCGGGAGTGCTTGAGCGCTGCATGGTAGGCCAGTTTATCCTCGTCAAGTCCTTCTAATGTCAAATCGATAATTTCCTGATCGACGCCTCGCTGCCTGAGTTCATAGGCCAGCATGCGTCTGCTGCGGGGCCGCAGTTCGGAGCGATTCTCGACCCATATGCGGGCAAACCGTACATCATCAACCATCTCGTTTGCCCTCAAGCGTTCTAGAACATCTTCTTGTACGTCATCATCGATTTTATGCTTTCTAAGGTTCTGACGTACTTCTGACTCTGATCGCACTCGATAACTGAGGAACGTTAACGCTTGCTGATAACCTGTTTCACGAGCATCTTCCACTCGTAATTGTCCGATTTTTTCATCGTTGATTTCCTGACCTACTTGCAGCCAGGCGGCCACGAAATGTGCCAGACCAAATGCAAATTCACCATCCAAATAAACGTTCACACGTCGACGATTCCGTTTCTGTACGGTGAGAGCTGTAATTTTGTGCATCATCGAATAAAAAACAGCCTTGATCCTGCCTCGACAGGCCACGGCTGCATACGTTCCTCAAGATCTCAATTTTTGTAAATGGCGATTAGCAACAGTGTGTGTAAAAGTCAGGCATTACGCTGGGCTTCAGCCCGGTAACGCAAACGAACGCCTGTTGCTCAGGTGGAATCAGATGATTACGTCTTCAAAGTTCATCGCGATATTGTAATTCCTACCTCGGCTTGTTTCATCTAGTAAGCCAATCCGTACACCATTATAGGATGGACAAAGAGATCCAACTGTTCTGATTTCAAGTCAGTTTACAGCGCCTTCAAAACGGGACGCTGTTTTGCAAAGCCGTGGCCGCGTCAATGATCAATAAAAATAAATAAACGTCGCGGCAACAAATATTTTTACGTTCGCGTAATTCAGGATAAACACTCGATTGTATCGAGCGGCGCTCCTCAACCGCCAACGTGTCCAATTTTTATGTTCAAAACCATCGTTCGGTCCCATCGAGGTTATGATAATCGCTCAATTCGGTGGATTCGCGACCGGTGGTATCAACCTCTGGCGGATAACCTGTTCAATCTCTCCTGATATGAGGTCATTATGGTTCAGGAACTTGATTGCGACCTCACGACCTGGTCCAAACCTCAAACTATTGTAATAATAGAACGAATCTTGCTGCTCGATGAGCGCCAGTTTTTCGCCCAGGTCCAGTATCTCGCCAGCCTTCCTTATACCTTCATTATACATTATATCAAGTTCTATGCTATCGAAACAGGGTGCTAATGTGTTTTTCACAATGTGTACACGTGTTGTCTGTCCGCTGATTTCATTATTAATCTTTATCGGAGACATCATAGTCAGTTTTAATCGGATGGCAGCATGCAGTTTCAATGCCAGTTTGGCGGGGTTGTCTTTCAGTTTATGGTAAATCACGCTTTTTGGATGGGATCGGTTGGTAAACAGGACGATTGATCGCGTCTCTTCGAGGCTGGGCACCATCCTTTGGAGTGTTTGTGATACGAGTAAATCGATAGATGGTTCGCCAGGATTATCGACCTTAGCTGTTAATTCGGCCTCGGTAACCAATGAATTGATTGAGTCCACGACGACAACGCCAGCTGCCCGGGAGCTTGTAAGCGTGAATGCGGTTTCGAGAGCCTGTTCGGCGCCCATAGGTTCCGAAACGATCAAGCGTTCAAGATCGATGCTGCATCGCTGCGCATAACGCACGTCAAAGGTGTGGTCGACATCGATGAAAGCGCAAATTTCTCCCAGCGACTGTGCTTCTGCGATGATGTGCTGGCAAATAGTTGTTTTACCGCTTGAAATCGGCCCGAAAATTTCTATAATTCGACCACGCGGTACGCCGCCCAGGCGCAGTGCGATGTCCAGACGCAGAGATCCAGTCGGTATAACCTCCACGCCCCGGGATGGGTACCCCTGTCCTGAGAAAGTTTTCCTCGGTAATGGCTCACGGTCCTGCATGTGGTCTTTGCCCTTGATAGTTTGTCACTATAACGTTTGCTTCGCTCAATTAGACATTTGAGATATTGTAGCATAGGCAGTAATAAACCAAATATTATTTCTCACTACCGGAAAATGACAGGTTAACTATTGGATATGTGACAAATGGAACTATTCAACCTTTAGTGGGTATGCGATGATTGTTATGCTGGTTACATAGTTGCCAGTAATGAAATCCAATTTTTTTAGTTCCGTAAATGATAGGAAAGGATGTAAGTAAAGATGAGTAATATTACGCGCGAAGACGCACTCGAATATCACCGCCTTGCGGGCCGGCCTGGGAAGGTTGCTATTGTGCCGACAAAACCCATGGAGACACAGCGCGATCTTGGATTGGCGTACACACCCGGAGTTGCGGTTCCGGTGCTGGAGATCGATAAAGATCCGGAGCTCGCCTATGAGTACACATCAAAAGGGAACCTGGTCGCCGTAATCTCCAATGGTACCGCAATCCTGGGGCTGGGGAACCGGGGTGGGTTGGCCAGCAAGCCGGTCATGGAGGGCAAGGGTGTCCTGTTCAAGAAGTTCGCTGATGTGGATGTCTTTGACATTGAGCTGGATACTATGGATCCCGAAGAGATAGTGCGCGTCGTGGCCGCCATCTCTCCGACTTTCGGCGGCATTAACCTGGAAGACATCAAAGCGCCGGAATGTTTCTACATCGAGGAGACCCTCAAAGAGATGCTCGATATCCCGGTGTTCCATGACGACCAGCACGGGACGGCTATTATTTCCGGTGCGGCGCTGCTCAATGGTCTGGAAGTCGTCGAAAAAAGCATCGACCAGGTCAAGATCGCCATATCCGGAGCGGGCGCCAGCGCGATTTCTTGCGCGGAGCTGATGGTGCGCCTGGGAGTCAAGCGTGAGAACATCATGCTGGTTGACTCGCGCGGCGTGGTCTACGAAGGACGTACGGAGGGGATGAATAAATACAAGCAGCGATTTGCGGTGGAATCGAACGCCCGCACACTGACAGATGCAGTAAACGGAGCGGATGTTTTTTACGGGTTGTCAATCGCAGACATCCTGACCCCGGATATGATCGTGAACATGGCTGATCGCCCGCTGATATTCGCAATGGCCAACCCCGACCCGGAGATCAAGTACGAGCTGGCCCGCAAGACCCGGCCGGACGCCATTGTGGCGACGGGACGCTCGGACTACCCCAACCAGATCAATAACGTGTTGGGCTTTCCCTTCATATTCCGAGGCGCGCTGGATGTCAGGGCCAGGGCGATCAACGAGGAAATGAAGGTCGCTGCAACCAAAGCACTGGCAAACCTGACCAAAGAAGACGTGCCGGACAGCGTGCTGCGGGCTTATGGTTTGGACAGCCTTAAGTTCGGGCCCGATTATATTGTCCCCAAACCGCTCGACCCGCGCGTCATCTTGTGGGAGTCCCCGGCCGTCGCCCGAGCCGCTATGGAATCGGGTGTCGCCCGGCGGGAGATCGACTTGGATAAATACACTGAACAGCTGGCTTTTCGCCAGGGTTTGGGCGAACAGGTGCGTTACTATATCATGAATAAAGCCAGGGCGAGTGAACCCAAGAAGCGGATTGTATTCGCAGAGGGGGAAGAAGCGAAGATCATCCGCGCTGCCGCGCAGGTCGCTGACGAGGGAATCGGTACGGTGATACTCATCGGCCGTCCGGAAGTGATCGAAGAAAAAATAAACACGCTGGGTTTGCACTGCTGCCCCGATATCGTGGATCCAAAGAATTTTGACCGGTTAGATGAGTACGCGTCGGCGTATTACGATTTACGTCAGCGCAAAGGCGTCGCCGTAAAGGATGCAGGGGAGATGGTGTGTGAGCCGAATATCCTGGGACCGATGATGGTCAAGATGGGGGACGCCGATGCCTTCGTGTCCGGCCTGACCCACGACTACCCCGAAGTGATCCGTCCCGCACTGCAAATCCACCACACACACCCGGACGCGAAGATTGCCGCTGGGGTGTACATCATGATTGTCAACAACCGCACCTATCTGTTCACCGACGCAACGGTCAACATTGACCCCTCGGCGGAGGACCTGGCCGAGATCGCCTGTTTGTCGGCTGATTTTGCCCGCCAGTTGGGCATGACGCCCAGGGTGGCACTGCTGTCCTTCTCCAACTTTGGCAGCACGCCCCACCCGCTGTCGGACAAAATACGGAAAGCGGTGGACATCATCCGCGCCGACTGCCCAGATTACGATGTGGATGGTGAAATGCAGGCCGACACGGCCGTGGTACCCGAGATCATCGATGAGCGCTACCCCTTCAGCCAGGTGCGGGACGCCAACGTGCTCGTTTTCCCGTCCCTCGAATCTGCCAACGTGGCCTACAAGCTGCTCGCCCGCCTGGGTGATGCCCAGGCCATCGGACCGATCCTGCTCGGCGTGGGGGCGCCCGTGCACGTACTACAGACCGGCGATGAGGTGCGCGACATCGTGAACATGGCCGCCGTGGCGGTGATGGACTCCATGAGCCGCGAATAACAGCCAGACTCAGATTGTATTTCCACGGCCGGTGTGTAAATTTAAATCACCGGCCGTGTTTTATCATACTGACCCCAAATCCCCTCATCATTGATCCACAGTCACATTGTGGTAGTATTATAGGGTTCGATTTTTATTAGATGGAGGTAAACTTGTCTTCTGTCCAACGACTTTGTTTTGTCTGTTTGGGGAATATTGTGCGCAGCCCATTGGCCGAAAATATGTTCATTCAGCTTGCCGAACAGGCGGGTACTGCCGATCGTTACGAAGTCGATTCGGCCGGTACCAGCGCCTGGCATGTTGGGGAACCTCCGGATTCACGCATGCGCAGAGCGGCTGCCAGGAACGGGCTCAAGTATGATGGGCGCTCCCGCCAGTTCCAATACAGCGACCTGGAATATTATGATCTGATATTGGCCATGGACCTGGATAATCAGAAGAATTTAACTTCATTGGCCAGCACACCCGAGCAGGCGGGTAAAATTCACTTACTGCGCGAGTACGACCCTAACGGAGGATCGAATCTTTCTGTACCCGACCCTTATTATTCTGGCAGCAATGCATTTGATGAGGTGTACACAATTGTCGAACGTTCCGTGAGAGGGCTGCTGGAGAATCTGGAGCAGGGGAAGTAGTTGAGGGGTAGACAGGTTGATAAGTAAACAGGCCGATCACTTTACACCGGTCCCTGTCAACAAATGACCTCGTCTACAGGTTAACTATTACTGACATGATCCCAAAAGATGTTATTAACTGGCTTACAGACAATAACTACGGGATTGTTAGTTCTTCCCATCCCGTCGGTGGGGGCTGCATAAACAACGGCGCCATCCTCCATACAAGTTCGGGGGAACGTTTTTTCCTGAAGACCAACCGGCGTACGCCCAAGGACATGTTCGCCCGTGAGGCAGAAGGATTGGATGCAATCCGTGTTAGTGGGGGCCCGACTGTGCCGAGAACATACCTGTACGGCCCTGATTTCCTGCTCCTGGAAAATCTGGCTCCCAGCAAACGCCGGGGGGATTATTGGGAGAACTTTGGCCGCCAGCTAGGGACGCTGCACAACCAGACCAATTCCCACTACGGGTTTCAGTACGATAACTACATCGGCAGCACCCCGCAGCCTAACGCGTGGACGGAGGACGGGTGCTTTTTCTTCGCCGAGCGGCGTTTGCTCTTTCAGGCTCAATTGGCTCAGGAGCGAGGCCTGTTGGACGGTTCGTATGTCGCCCGAACGGAGGCCCTTGCGGCCCGGCTGCAGGCGTTGATCCCAGCGCAGCCCGCTTCCCTCATTCACGGTGACTTGTGGAGCGGGAACGCCATGAGCGACTCACAGGGTAATCCTGCCCTTATCGATCCGGCGGCTCATTACGGTTGGGCGGAGGCCGAATTGGCCATGACAACCCTCTTCGGATCATTCCCAAGATCATTCTACGATGCTTACCAGGAGGTGCGATCACTCGCGCCGGGATATGAGGAGCGCTACCCGATTTACAACCTATATCACCTGCTCAATCACCTGAACCTTTTTGGGAGCGGGTACCTGTCCCAGGTGCGTGCCGTTCTCAATAGATATGGAACGTAGAATATATTTGTATTGGTTAAATTATTCAATGATATTGGAGGTATCGGTTCGGAGTGAGAAGGATTATTGAAGCCTTAAATAAGGCGGCTTTGGCGGCGCTGGGCAGTCGTGAAGAGAGTTCCGATTTTATCGACCCAGGCAGGCTGGTGGAGGGTGATCTCGAGCTGGTTCTGATCCGCAAGTTTTATGGCAATTCGGGCAGCGGTGACCTGCCTACGTATCGATTTAAAATGGTACATTTGGGAGACGACAAGGAGATTGGTCGCATCGATCTACGTGCGGGGGACACAGAGCGTGTACTTTTGTACCTGGGCCACATCGGCTACCGGGTCGATCCAAAATACCGCGGCAACCATTATGCAGCCCGATCTACCCACTTGCTGCTTCCGCTGGCGCGCCAGCATGGTTTGTCGACCTTGTGGATAACCTGTAATCCGGATAACCTGCCTTCTCGCAGGACGTGCGAATTCCTCGGGGCAGAGCTGGTAGAAATAGTAGACGTGCCTAATAATTCGGATTTCTACCGGGCAGGTGAGATCCAGAAATGCCGCTATCGACTGGATCTGTAAAACTTGATACGTAGAAAATGTAACCTTTGGTATCTTAATTGCATCTAATAGTTTATATGAGCAGCTATATCGAGATTTGTAGGTTATAATTATCTGTGGTTAAGGTTAGGTTAATCCTTCGGTGTTATCCTTTATCGTCGAAACACACACTCAGGGAAGTTCGTGCCGAAATATAAAATCCAAGAAATCAAAGAAGAAATTAAAGATATATTGACCGGCCGCAGGAATCTGCTCGATTCACTGCTGCCTCCGCTGCTGTTCGTGATCGTGAACGAACTGGTCGGATTCGATGCAGCGATGTGGAGCGCACTGGCGGTTGCTTTTGCGTTCGCCGTTCTGCGCCTTGTGCGTGGGCAGTCGGCGCTGTCCGCCTTGGGAGGTATTGGCGGGGTCTTTATCGCCATCTTCTTGGCTAAATGGATGGGCCGGGATGAAAGTTTTTTCTTACCCGGCATCCTTTCGAATCTTTTTTGGGTGGTTTTGTTTGTAGCCAGCCTGCTGATTGGAAAGCCGCTGCTGGCCTGGGGAAGTTATTTCCTGCGTAAATGGCCGTTGGAGTGGTACTGGCACCCCAGGGTCCGTCCTGCTTATATGGAAGTGAGCTTGATGTGGTTGGTTTTTATGGCGGCGAGATCCTCCCTGCAGATTTTTCTGTATAACCATCAAGCTGCTGGTGAACTGGCGATTCTCACATTAGTTACCGGAGTGCCTGCAACCATATTATTGCTGGTAGCCAGCTATGTGTACGGAAACTGGCGCCTGGGGCAGCTAGGCGGTCCCAGCGTTGAAGAGTATCAATCAGGTACTCAACCTCCCTGGACGGGGCAGGGCAGGGGCTTTTAGTCAGAAGCGTCTCAACCAATCTGAATATTGTCAAAGGCGGCATTTTGGCCGCCTTTTTTTTATTTCCAACAGGAGTTTGAGGTCGAGTTTTAAGCGATTGGAAAAAAACATGCCGCATTCTGATAAAATGCATATGTACTGAAAAATTACACAAGAAAATTTACTCAATCGAAAAAATGAACCTCTCGGGAGGCGGATCATGTCAATGAACTCACGCGAACGAATATTAACTGCTCTGGACGGCGGCCAACCGGACCGGATACCTTGCGCACTGAGCTTCTATCGCGTGGATCTGGAGGGGTTGTTTCCAGGTCGTGAGGACACGGATAACCTGGTGGATGTGCGTTTTGTTCGTTTCCCGATATCGCCCGAGGAACGTGAACTCTCACGCATGGCAAAGCCCTACTCAGGGGATACGCGCCTGGGTACTTTAAACCAGGTGACCACATATGCACATTGGCAGTACCGCCCAGAGAACACGGATCACCGCAACCCCCTGGCAAAGGCGCGATCTTTGGAAGACCTTCAAGATTTCCCTTACCCGGATTTAAGTGTCCCTTACAGCGTGGACGGTTTATCAAAGCAGGTTGAAGACCTGCATGCTCGGGGATTAGCTGTTGGAGGCAACCTGCCCCACCTGGGCGGAGAATTGTTCGAAGCCGCCTGGCGTCTGCGCGGGCTTGAAAATTTCCTGATCGATTTGATCGAACGGCCTGATTGGGCGCATTATGTGCTAGACCGTCTCAGCGACCTGGCCCGCCGCAACGCCGAGACTCTCGCCCGGAGCGGTATCGATGTGCTCTCACTCGACGACGATATCGGAATGCCCGTATCGATGATGATCAGCCCCACCACCTGGCGCACGTTCTTCAAACCCCGGCTGGGGGGCATCATCCAGGCCGCGCGCACTATCAAACCCGACCTGCGAGTCCTTTATCACAGTGACGGTTTTTTTGAACCCATCATTGGGGATTTTATTGAGATCGGTGTGAACGCCATCAACCCGGTCCAGCCCGATCATATGGATGCAGTTCGTATCCGTCAGAAATTTGGTACTGATATTGCTTTTTGGGGGACCATCGGC
>Ga0209013_10002042_pt1 | contig 18505 bp, 16 predicted proteins | sample Cruoilmetagenom2_FD_187291 | JGI IMG/M metagenome (GOLD analysis project Ga0209013, IMG submission 187291) | Oil polluted marine microbial communities from Coal Oil Point, Santa Barbara, California, USA - Sample 2 (SPAdes) (version 2) | ecosystem: Environmental > Aquatic > Marine > Oil seeps ...
TTTATGACGTTCAGCGGATGTAAAAAGTTCCTCTGGTATAATAAAACGCTATGCATTACAGGCACAAAGGGCACAGCCGGTTTTGTGAACTTTGTGCTTTTATGATATCGTGCAATTGTTTGTGGATCACATCGAGGCGGAATGGTAAATTCGATTGGCCTGATACCCGATGGGAGAGCCGATACCCGGTTTGTGTAAAAAATAAAGAAGACGTTGGTTATTATGGATATGCTAGAGAAACTTACAGGAATTGAAGAGAGATACGATGAGCTGAATCGCTTGTTGATGGAAGTCGGCGATGATTACCAGCGTGCGGCAGAGCTTGGAATCGAGCGTTCTGGGTTGGAACCGATTATTGAAATGGCGCGTCAGTACCGGCAGGTGATGGATGACCTGGAAGAGGCGCGCTCGCTCCAGGATAGTGAAGATGAGGAACTGAGAGAATTGGCTGAAATGGAAATTGCCAGTCTAGAACCGGAGGCAGAGCGTCTGGAGGCTGAGATCAAACTCTTGCTCCTGCCAACGGATCCCCGTGATCAGCGTAATGTGATCATGGAAATCCGTGCCGGGACTGGCGGCGATGAAGCGGCTATCTTTGCTGCTGACTTATTCCGAATGTATAACCGTTACGCCGAGCACCAGAAGTGGGCGATTGATGTGTTATCTGCGCACGAAATAGGAATCGGTGGTTTCAAGGAAGTTGTTATCATGATCAAGGGAAAGGGCGCTTATTCCAGGCTGAAATATGAGTCAGGCGTTCACCGTGTACAGCGGGTGCCGGTCACTGAATCGCAAGGGCGCATCCATACTTCAGCAGCCACGGTGGCGGTGCTTGCCGAGGTGGATGATGTGGAAATCGAAATTCCCGAGAACGATATCCGTGTGGATGTTTATAAGTCTGCCGGAGCGGGGGGGCAGAGTGTACAGAAAAACTCTACTGCTGTGCGCATTACTCATTCGCCAACCGGTATTGTGGTCGCCTGCCAGGATGAGCGCTCCCAATTGCAAAACAAGCAACGCGCCATGAGCATCTTGCGCGCCCGTTTGTACGAGATGGAGGTAGAGAAGCAGCGCCAGGAAGAAGAAGAGACGCGCCGCCACCAGGTGGGGAGCGGCGATCGTTCAGAGAAAATACGTACCTATAATTACCCACAATCCCGTGTAACCGACCATCGAATAGGTATTTCATCCTACAATTTGCCAGCCGTTATGGAGGGCGATATCGATATGTTCATCGACGAGCTCTCCACGCGGGATGAGGCGGAAAGGTTGGCAGCTGCGGGTATGGTGGAGTAATCTGTGATCATCCGGGAGCATATCGTGATGCTTGTTGTGTGATGAGTGGCGCGGTTGGTTTACAAGCACTGCACTGAACGACTCATAAACCGCATTTCACATGTCAAAATCATGTTGTATCTGAATCGTGTCGATTGCTGCGTATTGTCAAACGGTTTCCCAAAGATTAGAGAAAATTAGCGCGACGGCACGCCTGGATGCCCAGGTGCTCGTGGCACACGTAATGGGGGTAAACCGCGCCTGGGTGTTGGCTCATCAAGATGCGGGATTAACTCCCGAACAGGCACAGAGGCTTGAGGAGGCATTAGTTCAATTGGAAGCGGGTGATCCACTGCCTTACGTGTTAGGTTATTGGGAGTTTTTTGGGCTGGAATTTGAGGTCAGCCCGGCCGTATTAATCCCTCGCCCGGAAACCGAGCTGCTGGTGGAGCGGGTATTAGAATGGCAGCGTGCACACCCTAAGCCGCGGCTGGGAGTAGATGTGGGCACTGGTTCGGGATGCGTGGCTGTGGCTTTGGCTGCCAATGACCCATACTTGAGGGTGGTTGCCTGTGATATTTCTGGTGATGCACTGGCTGTGGCGAGAAACAACCTCCAAAAACATAATGTATGTGATGACATCGATTTGGTTAACTGCGACCTGTTATCTGCCTTCCCCCGAAAACCTGCATCCTCTCCACCCTTCGATTTTATTTGTGCGAACCTGCCCTACATTCCAACGGAGATCTTGAAAGAGCTAAGTGTCTCAAAGAGCGAGCCATGGAAAGCCTTGCACGGTGGTCTGGACGGGCTGGAGACTATCCGTGAACTGCTGCAGACCGCCCCGAAACAATTAGCGCCCGGTGGGATGCTCTTAATGGAAATTGAGGCTTCTTTGGGAGCCCAGGCTAAGAAGCTGGCTTTGGCAGCTTTTCCGGGAGCGAATGTGTACGTGCTGCGCGACATTGCCGGTCACGAGCGCCTGGTAGTTGTGGAGACGGCTTAGAGTCTGTGCTGCATTCATGAAAGCGCATATAATATTGGATAATCCGCCGATTTTTACGCCAGGTGATCCTGCGGGTTAATAACATGTTGATATTCCTATCAAAAATCCTGCCGATATTCATTTACCCTTTGGGGCTGGCTTGCGTCCTGCTAATCGCAGTATTGCTGACCAAACGATGGCCGCGATGGCAGCGAATCGGCGTCCTGCTGGCCTTGGCCGTGCTCTGGATAGGAGGCAATCACTGGGTTGCGACCGGGTTGGCGCGCAGTCTAGAATGGCGCTATCTGCCGTTAGATCAAATTCCGGAGGCGGAGGTGATCGTTGTGTTGGGTGGGGGTACGCAAGCGGCGGTTGCACCCCGTCCTATCGTGGAGGTCAACGGGGCAGGAGATCGGGTAATTTACGGAGCCTGGCTGTACCATCAGAGCCTGGCAGAACAGATTTTGGTGAGCGGCGGGAGGATCCCCTGGTTATCAGCTGGGCTTTCCGAAAAAGATACGCCAGCGCACGAGATGGCCTTCCTGCTGGAAATGCTGGGTGTTCCCGAAAGTGCTATTTGGCTGGAGCCGGATTCTTTGAATACATACGAGAATGCCGTCAACAGCAGCAAGATTTTAAAGAGTAAAGGGGTTGACCGGATAATCCTGGTTACTTCGGCCATTCATATGCCGCGTTCGGTGAAACTCTTCGAGGCACAAGGCATTAAAGTGATCCCGGCACCGGTGGACTATAGGGTAACAGAGACCGATCTTGCAGCCGCTGGCGGATTCGATGTGTTGAATTTCATCCTGCGTTTGCTGCCCGGCGCTGACAATCTTACCCTAACTACGAAAGTGATGAAGGAATATATCGGAATGTTGTTTTATAATCTACGTGGATGGGAGTGATGCTTGATAAACGTGGAATAATTGTTGGCAGATGGCGGTAGAATACGTGAATAATGGAATTGGATAAATAGATGAGATCACCTGTAGAAGGAAAACGTATATTACTCGGTGTGACGGGGTCGATTGCATGTTACAAGGCCGCGGACCTGGCATCCAAACTGACTCAGGCTGGCGCATCGGTGGATGTCGTGCTCACAAAAGCTGCAGAACGCTTCGTTGGCCCGCTCACCTTTCAATCTGTTACCGGCAGGCAGGCATACACCGATGATGAGTTATGGGGAACGGATGGTCACGTTTTACACATTGAACTGGGAAAGTCCGCCGAACTGGTCGTGATCGCTCCTGCTACGGCTAATACTTTGGCTAAGCTGGCTCATGGCCTGGCAGACAACCTGCTCAGCGTTGCGACTCTGGCAGCAACATGTCCTGTGCTGGTTGCACCTGCCATGGATGGAGGAATGTACGCTCATCCTGCCACCCAGGATAATCTGGCGCTGCTGCGTCAACGCGGCGTTGAAGTGATAGGGCCGGTTGAGGGGCACCTGGCGTCTGGCATGGAAGGGGTTGGGCGAATGGTCGAGCCGCTTGAACTGGTTGGGCAGATACGTTTAATCCTTGCTCGTGGAGGTCAGTTAGCCGGGCGCAAAGTGGTGGTCACTGCCGGCGGAACACAAGAACCGATCGACCCGGTGCGTACAATCACCAATCGCTCTTCGGGCAAACAGGGTTTTGCCCTGGTACAGGCTGCCCTGGACCTGGGAAGTGATGTGACCCTGATATGTGGTCCGGTGTGCCTGCCCACACCTGTTGGTACGTCTCGCGTAGACGTGCTCACGGCGCAGGAGATGCAAGACGCAGTGCTGGACGCCATCCCAGGAGCTGATGCCCTGATCATGGCTGCAGCGGTGGCCGATTTTTCACCGCAGAATGTGACCGCCGAAAAAATTAAAAAGGGTGATGGGGTTCCAGAGATTGTGTTGACGCCAACGCCGGACATCCTGGCTAATCTGGCTTCTGTAAAATCTCAGACGGGTTGGCCGCGCGTCAGCGTGGGATTTGCGGCTGAAACGAGGGACCTGTTGGATAACGCACGCGCGAAGCTGGAAGCCAAATCATTGGATATGATCGTGGCAAACGATATCAGTGCTGCGGACGCTGGATTCGGGGTGGACACCAATCGTGTGGCGCTGCTTTATCCGGATGGACGCACTGAATCTACAACGTTAATGGGCAAGGATGAAGTTGCCAGGCTGATACTCGATCGGGTGGTAGAACTGGTCTTGGGTGGTTGAGGAGCAAGTTCGTAATGGAGTGGATCGCACACATATGTGAGAGGAGTAAATGGCGGGAGGCGCAGGCAGCCGGGGAGTATCGTGCACCCTCACTTGCGGTAGAGGGTTTTATTCATTGTTCCCGACCGGACCAGATGCTGGATGTCGTGAACCATTATTATGCGGACATCCCCGACCTGGTGCTGTTGTGGATTGATCCAAAGCTGCTGAAACCAACGATAAGCTGGGACGCGGTGGGCGAAGACAGTTACCCACATGTCTACGGTCCGATTAACCTGGATGCGGTGCAGGGTGTGGTTGACCTCATCCCTGATGCCGATGGCGTCTACCGCCATACACCGGAATTATAGACGTTTCCATGCTTGTGATGCTTGATCATCAAGGTATAATTTGCTATGCTTGGATCAAGTCTTTTGAATCGTTGATGATTTATATAGATAGCGATTAAAAATTTTATAAATTGGAGGATTAAAGTATGATACCAAAAGTTGGAGATCAGGCTCCAGATTTTTGCCTGGAGAGTCACCAGGGAAAGAAGGTCTGCCTGCGATATTTCAAGGGCACACGCAATGTTGTGATGGCGTTTTTTCCATTAGCCTGGACACCGGTCTGAACCAGCCAGATTCCTTCGTATGAGGCCGCTAAAGGTCGTTTCGAAGGGATCGAGACCCAGGTTCTGGGTCTGAGTGTTGACAGCGAACCATGCCAGATTGCGTGGGCTGAAAGTTTGGGCGGCATCACATACCCGCTGCTCAGTGATTTCTATCCTCATGGCGAAGTAGCGGAGTTGTACGGTGTGCTGCGCGATGATGGGCGCAGCGAGCGAGCGATTTTTGTGATCGACAAGCAAGGAATCATTCGCTATGTAGACATTCATGATATCGACGAACAGCCAAACAATGAAGAGCTGTTCAAGGTTCTGGCTCAACTTGAGCCCGAGTTAACGGAAAAATGGGAAAAGAACCATGTTATAGATACATCCCAACCCGAACCAGATGCTGACGTGGTCTTGTACTGCACTCCGTGGTGCCCGTCATGCCGCCGGGCACGGGCCTTCTTGAATGAGAATGATATCCCTTACGTAGAAGTCGACGTCTCTCGAGATCGCGCAGCTGCGGATCGTGTGCGTGGTTGGGCGAACGGCTACGAAACCACGCCTACCTTCAATATCAAGGGCAATATCATTGTGAATTTTAATAAGAAGGAAGTGGAAGATGCGTTAGGGATGTAATGGAATCCTAAAGGCTCAAATGGTCCTGGACTACCTGAGCTGCATGGATTTTCGCTGATGATTGAAAAAAAGTTTATCAAAGCGTTGTTGCATTGATTAACCTACCCTGAATTGAAGCATAACGCTAACAGGAGCCGGGCATATATTATGTGCCTGGCTCTTTTTTCTAGTATGATTAAGCAGAAAATGATTGAGATTACGAATGAAATATTTATCAGGGAGGACGAGATCGAGTTGGATTTTGTGCGCGCCTCGGGTCCGGGCGGGCAGAAGGTGAACAAGTCCTCCAGCGCGGTACAATTGCGCTTCGATGTTTTGAACTCTCCATCTCTCCCAGAGGATGTGCGCGGGCGGGTGATTCGGCTTGGCGGAAACCGGGTAACGGATGATGGCATATTGATCATCGAGGCCAGCCGCTACCGCACGCAGGAGACCAACCGCCAGGATGCGCTTGAGAGGCTTGTGGAACTGCTGCGAGAGGCAGCTGTGGAGCCCAAACCGCGCAAGGAAACCAGACCTGGGACGGCATCGAAACGCAGGCGATTGGAAGATAAGAAGAGACAGAGCGAGAAAAAGCGCCAGCGCAAGCGGGTAAATTTGGATGATGCGTGATCTTAAGCTTCAGGAGAAAAAATAGACCGCAGCAGATCGTGAATAGACCACCAGTACGCAAATTATGGTCATCTATCTGCGCAAATCAGCGCTACCAGCCTCCTATTCTACACACAGTACGTGCAGCTCGCGTGGGCCGTGTACGCCAATGGTGAGCGTCATCTCGATGTCGGCGGTGCGCGATGGTCCGCTGATCAGGGCGATTGAGGAGGCTTCCTGAACATCCCGCAGGTTCAAAGCCTCCGGGAGGCTTGCGTGTATATTGCCTGCCTGCATTACAGCGATGTGAATTTCGGGCAGCAGAGAGGCAGTCAGGGGTTGTCCCTCTCCGGCAGTTACGACCAGGGTGCCTGTCTCGGCGATGCCAGCCAGGACGCCAGTCAGCCCGGCCTTCAGTGTCTCGTCTGGATCGTGACTGACATGCAGACCGTGAGACAAAATTTCTTCCAGCAAGCCCTGGGGTAGTTGTGATGCACCCCATGCCTGTACGGCGTTAATCCCCCGCTCCTGCAGCAGCATTTGTACTTGCTCGGCCAGTACATCCGTTGAGCATATCGAAAACGTAGCGCCGAGTTGGGTTAGTTCCGTCTCGAAACGCTGGAGAAGGGTCAGGGGAGAGGGACCTGGGGAAACAGGTGAGGGGGATGGTGGTGCGGGATTCAAGCTTCCGGGCGAAGCAGGAGTTTTTGCTCCTTTTACGGTTTTTGTAAGCTTCGCGTACCTGGCATGGAATGGAGTTGTCGCCGGGCGAGGAAAGTCCCGATTATAGCCCCATCCGGTGAAAGCGGGCAGCCTGATCCAGTCGGAGAAAGGTGCCAGCAATCGACTGCCGTATCCTGCCAAGCGCTGCACGGCGGCGAAGCGAAGAGGGGATGTAGCCATCCAGGTATAGAGTCGCAGACCAATCTTTAAGCTGCGGGGGGCATGGGTTGCCGGAGGATTTTTTCCAGGATCACCTTCTGATTTTGGTGTTTGATGCATGCTGCGTGAAGGATGTGTTTGTAAACCACCAGCACGTACTCGCAGAAGTAGTTTGGGCAGGTCTATGTCCACCGGGCAGGCGTCTTTACAGGCTCCGCACAAGGTGGAAGCTCTGGCTAGCTGGCCGAACTCGGGTTGGCCGAACAGCCCGGGGGAGATCACTGAGCCGATGGGACCGGGATAGGGTGTTATTTCCCCGTGAACGCCTACGTAGGCATGTCCGCCGATCTCGCGGAATACCGGGCAGGCGTTAAGGCAGGCCCCACAGCGGATGCAGTACAGGATTTCGGCTAACTTTGACTGGCGCAGCGTAGAACGTCCGTTGTCCACCAGGATTAGGTGACGCTCAGCGGGGCCGTCCACCTCACCGGGTCTGCGCGGGCCGTGGATCAGGTTGGTATAGACGGTGATCTTTTGACCGGTGGCTGATCGGGGGAGCAAATACAGCATAAGCGCCAGGTCATCCATGGTAGGAACCAGGCGTTCAATACCCATCAGAGCGATATGAACGGGCGGCAGCGTGGTTACCAGTCGCCCGTTGCCCTCGTTGGTCACGATACACAAAGAGCCGCTTTCAGCCACCCCGAAGTTGACGCCTGAGATACCAATATCGGCGCGCAGGAAGGTATCCCGCAGCACCTGTCGGGCGGTTTCTGTCATCGAGGGAATGTCCTCATTGTAAGGGATGCCCAGTTTTTCCTGGAAAGTCGCGGCAACTTCATTTCGCCGCAGGTGGACGGCGGGCGTGATTATGTGAGATGGTGGTTCGCCGCGCAGCTGCACGATGTATTCTCCCAGGTCGGTCTCTACGACCTGGATACCTGCTGATTCCAGGGCGCGGTTGATGCGGATTTCTTCACCGACCATGGTCTTGGATTTGGCGACCAGTTGTGCATGCGCCTGGCGAGCAATGTCGAGCACGATCTGTCGCGCTTGAGCCGCGTGCACTGCACGGTGGACGATCATTCCATTCGCCAGTGCCTTCTCGATGAACTGCTCCAGGTACTGGTCCAGGTTCACGATCGTGCGGGCACGCGAGGTATGAGCGCGCTGCCGCATTGTCTGCAGGTCTTCTGGCAGTGACTTGTAAGCTGCCTCACGAGCGACCAGGCGGCGGTCAGCATTCCCATCCAGGGCAGCCTGGAGAGCCGGGTTGGTGAGGGATTGGTGGATTTTTTGGTGAAATGTGTCTGGCATATAATTTAATTTGCTGAAAATTTATCACACATCAACCGTACTGCGTGGTGCGGGTGAAGGATTACATCTACTGATCGCTGCATAAGTTACTAAGTGTCTCTTGCGTTGTTTGATCGCTGATTGGGTTTAGCCTTCAGTACAAGGATCAGTAAGTATTACGTATGGTCTAAGATTTCGGCAATATGGAGCACTCGCTGGTCGTTACCGCGCCGGTGGAGCCCACCATTGATGTTGGTCAGGCAGCCGGCGTCGCAAGAGACCACGACCGCTGCGCTGCTTTCTTCAATACTGGCGATTTTACGGTCCAGCATAGCGGCTGATATCTCGGGATGTTCGATGGAGAATACGCCGCCGAAGCCGCAGCACTCTTCACTCTGCGGTAACTCCACAAACTCAGCATCACCAACGGCGTCCAGCAGGGCGCGCGGCTGGCGGTCGACTCCCAGGTCCTGCAGCAGGTGGCAGGATGAATGGTAGGCGATCTTTCCGCTGTATCGAGCTCCCAGGTCTTCCACGTTCAGGTGATCGACCAGGAACTCACTGAACTCGTATGTACGTTCTGCCAGAGCTTCTGCGCGGGGCAGCCAACCCGGGTCACCCGCGAACAGCTCCCGGTAACCATGCCGGATCATGGCTGTGCAAGAGCCGGACGGTATGACGATGGGACCGTCGGTGCTCTCAAAGACAGCGATCGTGTGTTCGGCGATAGGGCGCGCCTGGTCTCGTAATCCGGCGTTAAATGCGGGCTGCCCGCAGCAAGTCTGCCCAATTGGAAATTCGACCCCGACGCCTGCTTTTTCAAGCACGCTAACCACGGCTTCGCCGATCTTTGGGTACAGGCTGTCAATAATGCAGGTCGCAAAGAGGTTAATTTTTTCACTCATGAGGTTGTTATGGATTGCTTCAGGGAGAACCCTGTTTATTGGAGTTCAGCGATCATGATAGGAAACTGAGAGGTTTTTTATGATTGGTGGATCGTTTGTTGCAAACAAACCGGGCTTCTGGACATATTAAAACACGAAATTGTGAATGATGGGGAGTGGTCAGGATCATGGGGGGCTCCGGAAGGAAGATGTGAGAAATTAGAAGTTAGATTTTAGATAGAAGCTGTTTGCCGTTAGCAATTGGCTGTTGGCAGAGAATGTGTCGTCCTGATGAGGGGTTAAAAGGAAGTTACTATTAGTGGAAGATTATTTGTCATGCATATCTGTAAAGGGACGGCCTGCGCGGACTGGGGTATTCGTTCCGCGAAAAAAAACGAATAGAAACGAATATTTTGAGCCAACGAAGTTGGTAAGCGCACGAAGGAGAAATGGTCCCCACGAAAGATTTTTAAGGGGGATTGGCGCATTCGTTCCGCGAATTGAATATTGGATATTAGACATTAGATATTGGATATTGGATGGTAGAAATTGGTGGCTGGAAGCAGACGCAGTCCGGAGGGGGGTGTAGGGCAGGGGATGATGGAGAAGGGTGTTGGGTAAGAGGAGATAGATCACGAGACAATTATAGCACATACGTTCTATTTAAGCAAGGTTTTTACCTTGAATTTTTCGAGCAGGCTGGGGGGTGCAGGGGGTGCAGGTTACGGCGCCGGGGACGGCTGCCAATCGGTAGAGCTGATTGGCTTAAAGGCGCCTTGATCGTAAGGCTGTCAATAATGCAGGTCGCAAAGAGGTTAATTTTTTCAATCATGAGGTTGTTATGGATTGCTTTAGAGAGAACCCTGTTTATTGGAGTGCAGCGATCATGATAGGAAACTGAGAGGTTTTTTTATGATTGGTGGATAGTTTGTTGTAAACAAACCGGGCTTCAGGACATATTAAAACACGAAATTGTGAAAGATGCCGAGTAATCGTTAATAATTTTTGTGTGGTAAGATTACTCCCGGTCTTAAGCTTGCTTTAACTGCACTGGTGTTTTTACGAGGTAGTTAAGGCTGTATATTTTAAGGCTTTGTGCGCAGTACGTAAAACTCGGGTGTGACGACTGATGCACCCATATTATCTGAGAGGAAATAAACCAATATGGTAAGCTTCCGCACAAATGTTCCCAATAACTTCAGTTTACCGCAACGTATCAACCGGTTGGGAGAGCTGGCTTATAACCTGTGGTGGACCTGGAATCCGGATGTCCAGCGATTGTATTCCCGCATCGACAAGGAACTGTGGAATCGTTCCGACCACAATCCGATCCTGTTCCTGAGAACGGTAGAGCGAGCGCGTTTGAACGCGGTCACCAACGACCGCTATTATCTGGACTTCTATGATCGAATGTTTAGAGATTTTGACCATTACCTGGAAAGCGGAGAAACGTGGTTCGCGAACCATTACCCGGGACTTGGTGATCGCTCGATTGCGTATTTCTCGATGGAATTTGGCTTGCACGAGTCATTACCGCTCTATGCTGGTGGTCTGGGTGTACTCTCCGGCGATCATACCAAAGAAGCCAGCGACCTGGGTCTGCCCTTTGTCGGGGTTGGGCTTTTCTATACTGAAGGCTACTTTACGCAGCGTATTACCGAGGATGGCTGGCAAGAGGCAAATTATAATCGCAGAAAATTTGACGAGATGCCGGGAATCCTTGTCAAGGATGGGGATGGGCGCCCGCTGATGATCTCCGTGCAATTGCCAGGTCGGGAAGTGTACGCCCGGGTATGGGAGCTGCGGGTTGGACGAGTACCTGTCTATTTGCTGGACACAGACTTTAAAAAGAACGCACCGGCTGATCGCTCGCTGACCTCGCGCCTCTACAGCAGTGATGTGGACCTGAAGATTACTCAAGAGATTTTGTTGGGTATCGGTGGCGTACGTGCCCTGCGTGCCATGGGGTACGACCCCAGTGTCTGGCACATGAACGAGGGACATGCTGCCTTTTTAGTGCTGGAGCGGATTCGCGAATATTTGGAGGATGGATACTCCTTTAATGATGCCTCTGAACTGGTCCGAACCAGCGATGTTTTTACCACGCACACACCCGTGCCGGCTGGCAACGACGAATTTGCCCTATGGCTGATGGATAAGTATTTTTCCAACTACTGGCCAAAGCTGGGGCTTACCCGTGACCAGTTCATCGACCTGGCCAGGCACGAGGTTGAATGGGGAGAAGCCTTCAGTATGCCAGTGCTGGCCCTGAAACTATCCAATGGGCGCAACGCGGTGTCCGAGCTGCACGGTCGTGTCACTCGGAAAATGTGGCATTTTGTATGGCCAGAACGTTCGATGGAAGAAGTACCTATCATGCACATCACGAACGGTATCCATACAGGAACCTGGCTGGCCCGCCGTCTGCGCCACCTGTACGATCGTTACCTGGGCGCCGGGTGGATGGAGAACGTGGATGACCCGGATGTTTGGGAATCGGTGAACAACATTCCTGATGAGCAATTATGGACGGTACATCGTCATCTCAAGCGTAAGCTGGTCTACTATATCCGCGACCTTGCCCGCGAACGCTGGCTGAGTGGAGGGAGGCATCCAGTTCAGGTACTGGCGTCTGGGGTGCTGCTGGACCCCTATGCCCTGACGATCGGTTTCGCCCGGCGTTTCGCCCCTTACAAACGAGCCAACCTGATCCTGAGTGGTCTTGAGCGTCTGCTCGATATTATTCATCGTGCGGATATGCCGGTACAAATTATTTTCGCAGGTAAGTCCCATCCCGATCATGAAGGTGGGAAATTGCTGATCCAGGAAGTCTATCGCGCTGTCAAGAGCCACGAGGCAGGTGGTCGATTGGCGTTCCTAGAAGGGTACAATATGAACCTGGGCCGTTACCTGACTCAGGGAGTAGACGTATGGTTGAACACGCCGCGTCGTCCCTACGAAGCTTCTGGGACATCAGGGCAGAAAGCTGCTTTGAACGGTGTGCTGAATTTCTCCGTGCTGGACGGTTGGTGGCGGGAAGGTTTCAATGGACAGAATGGATGGGCTATCGGTTCTGATGGAATGCACGATGCACCGGAAGTACAGGACGAAAGAGACGCTGAAAGCCTGTATGATACTTTAGAGAACGAAATCATTCCCCTCTACTATAACGTACGCTCGTCAGACAATCTGCCGGGTGAGTGGATCGCCCGGATGAAAGAATCGATCCGCACCCTGGCGCCGCAATTTAGCATGCACCGCATGGTTACAGATTATGTAGAGCATCTGTATGTGCCAGCCATGCATGGACAGGAAGAGCCAGAAATGTTGGTGGAATAGGCAGCATGGAAGTATTGCTTTCACCTGAAGCCTGGTTGGGGGCTGGCCTGATCTTTCTGCTGCGCGTGGGGGATATGAGCCTGGATACCCTACGCGTGTTATTTGTTATGCGCGGTAAGAAGGGAATTGTTTGGGTGCTGGGATTCTTTCAGGCGACGATTTTCATCCTGGCGATCAGTATTGTTCTGGCCGGGGTTGATAATCCGTTAAAGGTTGTCGCTTATGCGGCTGGATTCGCGACTGGGAATGTAGTCGGTATGTTAATCGAGGAACGCCTGGCGATAGGTTACATTCAACTGAGGGTCATCAGCCCAAGATTCGGCTCGGCGATCGCTGAGAAATTACGGGCAGAAGGATACGCGGTTACTGAAGTTGCTGCGAGGGGCAAAGACGGGATGGTGACATTGCTGAGCTGTAGTGTTCAGCGCAAAGAAGTTAATCAGGTTCGCGATGTTGTGAATCAGGTGGACCCGACTGCTTTTATAACTGCCGAGGATGTGCGACCGGTGCGGCGGGGCTTTTTCCGTGCGTAGTTGATGGGTTTAGTGTGATGCTGGAATTTTTCCTGGGCCTGCTTTCTATATTTTTGCTGCGTGTGGTGGATCTTTCGTTTGGTACCATACGCTTGATGATGGTGGTGCGCGGGCGCAAGCTATTGGCGTGGGTGTCCGGTTTTATAAAGTCGCTGATTTTTATCCTGGTTGTGCGTGTGATCCTGACCGATATCGGGGATTGGAGCAGGATAATCGCTTACGCAGCTGGATTTACGACAGGCGTTGTGGTCGGTATGTGGCTGGAATCCCGTCTTGCGCTGGGCTACACGCGCTTGCGCATTATCAGCTCGCGGTTGGGCAGTAATATTGCAGAAAGTTTGCGCGAGCAGGGGTACGGCCTCACCGAAATACCGGCCACGGGTAAGGATGGCATGGTCACATTGATAAATTGCTACGTGCTGCGCCGGCGCACTGACAGGGTAGTTGACATCGTGATGGATACCGATGCGGAAGCGTTCATTACCGCCGAGTCTGTGCGTTCGGTGCAGCGCGGCTTCTGGCACGCGTAAGTAAAAAGGGGGATTGTGTACTGAAATGTGTGTAATTTTTTGTGTGCGTCGCAGACGCACACAAAAAATTACACAAGAAAACCTATACAATCAAAAGGGGGTTGTTTATAGGATGTGAGATATGTCATTTATAATATGTGACGTACTATCGTTGACTGAGACCCTCGGGTCTACTACTATTAGGGCGGGTATATTACAGGTATCTGTGTAAACTTCTTACTGTTAGGTATTGTGACAATTTAATAAAGATTGGATATCTCCACAAAAACTGAGCAAGGAGTAATCGTATGGACCCAGTCATCCTTGGTAGGATGCAGTTTGGCATCGTAACGATCTACCACTTTTTCTTTGTGCCGCTTACCTTAGGCCTCTCCGTGCTGACGGCCATCATGGAGACAATCTATGTGCGCACCGGGAAGAAAGTTTACAAGGACATGGCGAAGTTCTGGGGGAAGCTGTTCGTGATTAATTTCGCCATTGGAGTAGTCACCGGCATTGTGCAGGAGTTCCAGTTCGGTATGAACTGGTCCGAGTTCTCGCGCTATGTGGGGGACATATTCGGCGCTCCGCTGGCGATCGAGGCGCTGGCGACTTTTTTCCTGGAATCTGTTTTTATCGGTGTGTGGCTCTTCGGCTGGGATAAGCTGTCCAGGGGAGCGCATGCGGCCACTATCTGGCTGGTCGCATTAGGCACCTCGGCATCCGCATTTTGGATCCTGGTGGCGAACAGTTTCATGCAGGAGCCGGTCGGGTATGCGATCGAAGGGGGACGGGCAGTGATGACGGATTTCGCAGCCCTGATCATGAATCCTAACCTGTGGGTCCAGTTCCCGCACACCCTGCTGGCCGGGTTCGCAACCGCCTCCTTCTTCGTGATGGGCATCAGCGCTTACCACCTGCTCAGGAAACACAGCGTGGATGCCTTCCGGCGTTCTTTCCAGATCGCGGCCATTGTGGGCAGTATTTCGATTGTGCTGGTCGGCGTGAACGGGCACAGCCAGACCCAGCACATGGTGGAATCACAACCTATGAAGATGGCCGCTGCGGAAGCTTTGTGGGAAACCGAATCGCCGGCCTCGTTTTCGATCCTGACCATCGGCGATCTGGAGCAGCGTAAGGACGTGTTCTCGATCCGTTTGCCGCGCGTGTTGTGCCTGCTGACTTACAACCGGTTGGACTGTGAGATAGAGGGCATACATAACCTCCAGGAGACCTATGAAGAAGAATTCGGACCAGGGAATTACATCCCACCGGTGGCGGCGGTATATTGGTCCTTCCGCATCATGGTCGGTATCGGTTTCTTGTTAATCGGACTTGGATTATACGCCCTCTTCCTGGTGATGAGCAAGGAGATCGATAGCGGCAGGCGCTCCCTGAGGCTCTTTACGCTGGCCATCATCCTGCCCTATATCGCCAATTCAACCGGTTGGATCCTGGCCGAGGTAGGGCGGGTGCCGTGGATTGTTTACGAACTGATGCTGATTGAAAATGGCATCTCTGTGGTCGTGTCCCCTACCCAGGTGCTCGTCACGCTGCTCGGATACACGCTGCTCTACGGCGCATTGATGGTCGCGAACGTGTTCTTGATGTTCAAGTATGCCAAAGCTGGCATCCCATCCGATATTGATAAGTCGGATATGGATACGGAAGGCACCCCCTCCCTGGTGGGCGTGCAGGACTGAAGGTGACGGAGAAATCTAATGGACCTCAATACGATTTGGTTTATTCTGATTGCTGTACTTTACGCAGGTTTTTTTATTCTAGAAGGCTTCGATTTTGGAGTCGGTATTCTGCTGCCCTTCTTGAGTCGAGGTAAAGACCCCGCAGCGGTGGACAATAAGCGCCGCTTGATGATCAATACCATCGGACCACATTGGGACGGCAACGAAGTCTGGCTGCTCACGGCTGGAGGGGCGACATTTGCTGCTTTTCCAGAGTGGTACGCCACCATGTTCAGTGGGTTTTACATGGCGTTCTTCCTGCTTGTACTTGCCCTGATCGTACGCGGGGTGGCGTTTGAGTACCGCAGCAAGACGCAGGACCCGCGCTGGCGAACGCTCTGGGATTGGTGCATTTTTGCTGGTAGTTTAATCTCGCCATTTCTGATCGCTGTTGCCCTGGCGAATATCGTGCGCGGCGTGCCCATAGATGGGGACATGCAGTATGTGGGAACATTTTTTACCTTGCTCAATCCCTATGCCTTGCTGGCAGGCGTGTCGGCAGTTTTCGCTTTCATGCTGTACGGTGCCATCTTCCTGAGTCTGAAGACCAGCGGACAGATTATGGAGAAGGCGCGCATCACAGCCAGACGCTTGTGGCCGGTGGCAACAGTTGGATTATTGGCCTACCTGGTCGCCACATACTTCGCTACGGATATCCTGGATCAACTGGGCGTCAACCCAGGTGTAGTCCCACTGGCTGGTGTTGTGGCGGTCCTGCTGGTCGGATACTTCGTTTACAAAAAGAGGAACGGTTGGGCGTTCCTCATGATGGCGGTAACTATTGCAGTTAACGTAGTCACGCTGTTTATGAACCTCTATCCGCGGGTGATGGTCTCCAGCATTAACCCGGGCTGGAGCCTGACGATTTACAACGCCTCTTCCTCAGATTACACCTTGCGAGTAATGACCATTGTGGCGCTCGTCTTTGTGCCGCTGGTATTGATTTACCAGGGCTGGAGCTACTGGGTGTTCCGCAAACGCCTGACACAAGATTCGCACCTTGAATATTAGTGTTCAGTCTGCTGGACATAGATGAGGATCAAACTGGTATGTAAGCACCCCGCAAAGAGCACGAAGACCACCCAATTACACAAAGTTTGTATAAATTTCTGTATTCGTCAACAGAAAGTTGAACATAGCTGCTATTTGCCTGTCATTGCGAGGAATTCCACAGCGCTGGCGTGCGCTGTTCAGAAGGAAAGAAATTTTAACCTGTCACTGAGAGCGCCTTTTGCGAAGCAGTCTCCTCTGCTGCAAGGGGGAGATTGCTTCGTCGCAAAGAACGCTCCTCGCAAAGACACATCCATCTCATTCAGTGTGATCGAGTACTAGCGACTTCAAGACTTTGTGGTGAGAAAAAAAGTTTACAGCCTCCAAATTACATGAACCTGGATTCACGCTTGCTGCGGCGGTTAGGGGAGTCCCGCCTAGCCCTGATGATGACCATTGTGCTGGGTACTGCGGCGGGCGTGTTTACTGTTATGCAGGCTGGTTACTTGAGCCAGGTGATCACGCGGGTCTTCCTCGGGAATCAATCTCTGGAACAGGTAGTAAGCTTGCTTATAGTTTTACTGGGGGTGATCATCACGCGCTCGGTTCTTGTCTGGTTGAGCGAAATTTGGGCTAACAGCATTGCTGTCCGGATTAAGACCCATATACGGGTGGAGTTGTTCGAGCGCCTTCTAAAACTTGGTCCCGGATACGCTCGCGGCGAACGCACCGGAGAACTGACCAATGTCCTGGTAGAAGGTGTGGAAGCGTTGGACGTTTACTACAGCCAATACCTGCCCCAACTGGTCCTGGCTGCGCTGGTGCCGTTGGTTTATTTGTTCTTCGTTTTGCGTGTGGATTTGCTCTCAGGAGTAATCTTGCTGCTCACCGCTCCTTTGATCCCCATGTTTATGGTCTTGATCGGGAACATGGCACAGGCTCAAACACGGAAACAATGGAATGCGCTCAGCCGCATGAGCGCCTATTTCTTGGATGTGCTGCAGGGCCTGACCACCCTGAAGATGTTGGGCCGCAGCAGGGCGCAGGTAAAAGTGATCGCCCAGGTAAGCGACGGTTATCGCTCAACCACCATGAGTGTGCTGCGGATCACATTTCTTTCTGCCCTTGTGTTAGAGATGGTGGCAACGCTGAGTACTGCCGTGGTGGCCGTAGAAATCGGATTGCGCTTGTTGTACGGGCGGCTTGTGTTTGAAGAGGCATTATTTGTGCTGCTGCTGGCTCCGGAATTCTACCTGCCTTTGCGCCTGTTAGGTACGCGCTTCCACGCCGGGATGGCCGGGGTGGCGGCTGCGAAGAGGATTTTCGAGATACTGGAGACACCGGCGGATACCGGGGTTGAGGGGCAAACGGAAAACAAAAAACGAAGAAAGACGGAGGACGCTGGGGGGAAGCAGATCGACGAAAGGCGAGGGGAGCAATCTTTCGCCGATCAGCCGGAGGTGATGGGGGAACTTCGTTTTGATGAAGTATATTATAAGTACGGAGATGAGCGAGCGGCGCTGAACGGAGTGGCTTTCACAATCGATGTGGGGCAGAAGGTGGCCTTGGTAGGACCAAGTGGTGCGGGAAAGAGCACCATCGCGGGATTGCTGCTGCATTTTTTTTACCCATCTGAAGGGAAAATCCTTGTGGGCGGAAAGCGGTTAACCGCTATCGATGCGGTTGAATGGCGCACCCAGGTCGCATGGATTTCTCAGGACCCTTACCTGTTCTACGGCACGCTGGTGGATAATATACGCCTGGCGAGACCTGATGCCAGCAAACAAAACATCGTCCAGGCAGCAAAACAGGCACAGGCGCACGAGTTCATAGAAAACCAGCCCCTGGGATATGACACCGTGATCGGGGAACGTGGGGCGCGCCTGAGCGCCGGGCAGGCACAACGTATTGCCCTGGCGCGCGCCTTCCTGAAGGATGCCCCATTGCTAATCCTGGATGAGCCAACAGTTAACCTGGATCCTGAGACAGAGGCTTCTTTGCAAAGCGCAATGGATGAACTGTTGGTCGGGCGGACTGCCTTGATCATT